>Ga0075364_10001784_pt1 | contig 11917 bp, 9 predicted proteins | sample EndMetdeltDD1764_FD_71517 | JGI IMG/M metagenome (GOLD analysis project Ga0075364, IMG submission 71517) | Populus endosphere microbial communities from Tennessee, USA - Endosphere MetaG P. deltoides DD176-4 | ecosystem: Host-associated > Plants > Roots > Endosphere | place: USA: Tennessee... | reverse complement strand
GACGACGGGGGCGCCGCGGGTGCGGTGGCCGGGGCGCCGAGCCGGTCCCGGCGCAGCCGCCGTCGCGAGTGGCGCCGGGTCGAGAAGGCGCGCCGCTACGCGGCCCGCCGGTCGGTCCGGTTCCCGATCTTCACCCGCTCGGTGCTGCTGTGGATGCTGCTGTTCGCGCTGGTCGGCGTGTCCACCGGCGCCAGCTCGGCGTTCTTCTGGGCGCACTTCAACACCCAGATCTCCGAGCTGCGCGAGCAGACCAACGACTTCGACAAGCGCTCGTCCGAGGCACAGGCCCAGATCGAGACGATGCGCAACCAGGCGCTGCGCGACATCGACGAGCGCCTCAAGCCACTGGCCTCCGATCTGGCGGCGCCCCGCATCATCCAGAACGCCGGGCAGCTGTCGCCCTACGTGTTCTTCGTGGCCACCCTCGACGGCAACGGCAACCCGGCCGTGGGCAGCGCCTTCACCGTGCAGAGCGACGACAAGACGGCGCTGCTGCTGACGTCGCTGTCGACCGTGCAGGCGGCCACCATCGCGCCGGCCCCCGACATCGAGCTGCGCAAGGGCAACGACGTGCTCAAGGCGCGGCTGGTCAACTGGGACGGCGAGCGAGACCTGGCGCTGCTCACCGTCGACCGGGGTGGGCTGCCGGTCATGGAGTGGGCCTCCGACGACGACCAGTCCAAGCTGCTCGGCACCCGGGCCTTCGCCATCAGCGGGCTGGGGAGCGCCGGCGCGTCGGCGACCGACGGGATGATCGTGGACCAGAACCAGGCGGGCTTCCTGCACGACATCGCCATCGGCAGCGCCTCCCAGGGCGGGCCGATCATCAGCAGCGCCGGCAAGGTCGTCGGCATCGCGTCGATCGCCTACCGCCCGCTCGGCTTCGATCCGGGCCAGACCCACTACTCGGTCCCGGTGAACTACGCCTGCCTCACGCTGCTCGAATGCGGCGGAGGGACGCGGAAACCCAAGAGCTGACGGTGGCCTCCTCGACCGGTCGGTTCGATCCCCGGCAGCTCACGCAGCTGCTCGAACCGGCGGGCGACGACCTCGACGACGCGCGTGCCTTCATGCGCCACCTGCTCGCCGACTCGCCGGTGGCCGTCGTCGTGGCCCACATCGAGCGGTCACCCGAGCCGCACTTCCAGGTCGACTACGTGTCGGCCAACAGCACCGAGCTGTTCGACGAGACCCCCGAGCGCTTCGTCGAGTTCTTCCGGACGTGGATCCAGCGGCTCGACGCCGACGGTCGGTCTGCGCTGACCTTGCGCTACTTCCAGCTCGTGTCCGGCGACCTCGACGTGCTCGAGCTCGAGTTCGAGGTCGGGCGCGACGGTGCCGAGAACCGCACGCTGGACCTGACGCTGCGCTACGACCCCGCGACGGACCAGTTGTTCGGCTACGTGTACGACGCCAGCGGGCGCAAGGCGGTGGCCGAGGCGCTCGAGGACAACCAGCAGGTCCTGGACGGCGTGGTGCGGGGTTCGCCCGACATCTTCGCCGTGATCGACAACGACGGCGTGATCACGTTCGTCAACCCGGCGACCCAGGCGGTCCTCGGCTACGAGATGTACGACGTGATCGGGCGCTCCCCGGACGCCTTCGTGCACCCCGACGACGGCGAGGGGCTGCGAGCGATGGTCGAGGGCGCGGTCACGGGTTCCTCCGACGCCGACACCGACGCGGCCGTGGCCCGACTGCGCGTCCGCCACCGCGACGGGCGTTGGGTCACCCTCGACATCCGTGCCCGCGCGCTCCTCGATGTCGACGGTCAGGTCAGCGGCGTCGTCGCCATCGGGCGCGACGCCACGCAGCAGCTGCTGCTCGAGCAGCGCCTGCGCGAGGCCAAGGAGGCCGCCGAGCGTGCGAGCCGGGCCAAGGACGAGTTCCTGTCGCGCATGAGCCACGAGCTGCGCACGCCGCTCAACGCCGTCCTCGGCTTCGCCCAGCTGCTCGAGATGGCCGAGCTGCGGTCCGAGGACCGCGACAGCGTGACGCAGATCCGGGCGGCCGGTGGCCACCTGCTCCAGCTGATCGACGAGGTCCTCGACATCGCCCGCATCGAGGCGGGCAAGCTCACCGTCTCGCTCGAACCCGTCTCGGTCGCCGTCGCGGCGGCCGACGCCATCGATCTCGTCGCACCGCTGGCCCGTCAGCGCCAGATCGCGCTGGTGGTGACCGACCTCGCGGGCGTGTGGGTGCGGGCCGACCGCCAGCGCCTCGTCCAGGTCCTCATCAACCTGCTGTCCAACGCCATCAAGTTCAACCACGACGGCGGCGAGGTCCGGGTCGCGGTCGACGTCGACGGCGACGACGGTCGCTGCCGGCTCACCGTCACCGACACCGGCCCCGGCATCGAGCCCGCGCACCTCGCGCGGCTGTTCGAGCCCTTCGAACGGATCGACGGCGACGGGCGCCAGTCGTCGGGCACCGGCATCGGCCTGGCCCTGTCACGCGCGTTGACGACGCAGATGCAGGGGACGCTCCAGGCTCGCTCGACGGTCGGCCGCGGCACCACGTTCGAGCTCGTGCTCCCGCTGACGCGGGCCCCCGCGCTCGTGATCGACCTCGCCGACGACGCGACCCCGTCGCCGTCGCCCGGTCTCGGTGGTCTGCGGATCCTCTACATCGAGGACAACCTCGCCAACCGCGACCTGATCGCCCAGGTGCTCGCCCGCCACGCCGGTCGCGACGAGCTGGTCTCCGCCAGCCAGGGCATCCTCGGTCTGACGCTGGCGCGCGCCGAGCCGCCGGACGTGGTCCTGCTCGACCTCCACCTGCCCGACATCAGCGGCCTCGAGGTGCTGGCCGGGCTCCGGTCCATGCCCGAGACGGCGACCACGCCCGTCGTCGTGCTCAGCGCGGATGCCACCTCGCACCAGATCAGCCGCGTGATGAGCGACGGCGCCGACCACTACGTGACCAAACCGGTGGTGCTGCGAGACCTCCTGGCGATCCTCGATCGCTACCGCGTCCCCACGGGCTCCTAGCGCACCAGCAGTCGAACCCGGTCGTCGCACGCCGGGTTCCCGAGGCGGCACCCGTGCGAGATCCATCGCGGCTGATGGGGGTGTGGTGCCACGATTCCTGGCAAGATCGCACCACGTCGTCCGGGGGGTCGCGTGACCGAAGCGAGCACCGCAGTTCCTGATCCGGGCCAGCGGCCGTCCGGGCCTCGGCGGCTCGACCCCCGGTCGATCGAGCGCCTGCTGGCACCGGCGGGCGACGAGCTCGACGACGCCCGGCGGCTGCTGCGTGACGTCCTCGAGCACGTCCCGGTGGTCAGCACCGTCCAGTCGATCGTCGAGGTCGACGGTGAGCTGCGAGCCGAGCTCGACTACATGGGTCCCGAGCTCGGGCGCTCGATGGCCGACGAGGCGGCGGACGAGGAGCACGCTGCGTCGTGGCGCCACCGCGTGGGCCCGGCCCTGCTCCAGGACTTCTCGGCCATGGTGCAGGACCACTGGCGCAGCGGCGTCGAGCAGGCCAGCGAGGAGGTGTGGTTCCTCGACGCGTCGGGGTCGCGCAAGGCGGTCGACGTCCGCCTCGTGTACGACCACGAGGCCGGCCGGCTCTACTCCTTCTCGCTCGACGTCACGAGCCGCCGGGCCGCCGAGCAGGTCCTGGCCGACAACGAGCAGCTCCTCCAGGCCGTGCTCGAGGGCTCGCCCGACCTCATCGTCGTCACCGACCTCGAGGGCCGCATGCTCTTCGTGAGCGATTCGGCCGGTGAGCACCTCGGCCTCCAACCCGCCGAGGCCGGTGGCGCCTCGATGTTCGAGTGGGTGCACCCCGACGACATCCCCGAGGCCGTCGATCTCAGCCGCCGGATCATCGCGGGCGAGATCGACGTCGGCAGGATCCGCGCCCGCGGCTTCCGTCGTGATGGTCGGGTGGCCGTCTTCGATGCGCAGGCTCGCTTGCTGCGCCGCCGCGACGGCGGCGTCATCGGCCTGCTCGGACTCGTCCGCGACGTGAGCCCCGAGCTCGAGATCGAGGCGGGCCTGCGCGCCGCGCGCGACCAGGCGCAGCAGGCCAACCAGGCCCGCGACGCGTTCCTGTCCCGCATGAGCCACGAGCTGCGCACGCCGCTCAACGCGGTGCTCGGCTTCGCCCAGCTGCTCGAGGGCTCGCTGACCCACGACCGCGACCTCGACAGCGTGGCGCACATCCGTCGCGCCGGTGCGCACCTGCTGCGCCTGTTGGACGAGGTCCTGGACCTCGCCCGGATCGAGTCGGGGGCGTTCAGCGTCGACCTCGGGCCGGTCGGGCTGGCCGACGCGGTCGACGAGGCGCTCGGCTTCGTGCGGCCGATGGCCCGGGCGCAGTCGATCCGCGTCGACTCGTCGGCGATCGATCCGGACGCGTGGGTCGAGGCCGACCGCCCCCGGCTGCTGCAGGTGCTGCTGAACCTGCTCTCGAACGCCGTCAAGTTCAACCGGCCCGGCGGGCGCGTGGCGGTGGACGTGACGCCCACGGCGGACGGCGCCTCGTGGTCGGTGGCGGTGACCGACACCGGTCCGGGCATGACCGAGGCCGAGCTCGAGCGCCTCTTCACGCCGTTCGAGCGACTCGGCGCCGACGAGCGCGGGGTGTCGGGCACGGGGATCGGTCTCGTGCTGTCGCGGTCGCTGGCCGAGCAGATGGGCGGCTCGGTGTCGGTCCGCTCCGAGGCCGGCCTGGGCTCGACGTTCGCCGTGCGCCTGCGGCGGGTGGCACCCGAGGCCGCCGCCGGCACCGCGACGGTCGGTGGTGCCGATCGAGCGGTCTCGCGCACCACGCAGCCGCTGCAGGTGCTCTACATCGAGGACAACTCGGCCAACCGGGACCTCATCCGCCAGGTGCTCGCGGCCGCGGGGAACGACCAGCTCGCGCTGGCGCCCACCGGCGCGACAGGGGTCCGCGCCGCGATCGCCGAGCCGCCTGATGTCGTGCTGCTCGACCTGCACCTGCCCGACATGGACGGCGTCGAGGTGATGCACCGCATCCGATCGCAGCCGGGGCTCGACCGGGTGCCGATCGTCGTCATCAGTGCGGACGCCACCCGACGACAGGTGGCCCGGGTGCTCGAGGAGGGCGCCGACCACTACCTCACCAAGCCCATCGACCTGGCCGAGCTGCTCGCGACGCTCGACCGCTACCGCTACCGCCACCGCTACCGCTGGCGCGACCGGTAGCCGGTGCGCGGGCCGCTCAGCGCGTGCGGCGGGGAGCCGCCTTCTTCTTGGCGGCCGTCGTGCGCTCGGGCCTCGTGCTCGCGGCCTTGGCTCGGACGCCCTTGGCCTTCTTCGCGGCCTTGGCCGGGGCCGGGGTGGCGGCGCCCGACCCCGCCGGCGTGCCGCCGAGCGCGGCGAGGCAGAACCGCCACAGGCTCTCGGCCAGCTCGGCGGTCGGCCCCGTGGGCGTGGCGTACGAGTAGTGGTGGAACGTGGCCATGACGAGCTCGGTGATGTACCAGGCGTCGGCGTCGATGTCACGGGGGTGGAGCTGGCCCGCCTCGGTCGCCGCCCGGATCTCGGGGATCACGAGGTTGGTGAACGCCTTGTTGGCCTCGGTCAGCTCGTCCGGGAAGATCTGGTGCAGCCGGTAGTGCTCGGCCGTCATGAACCGCCGCTGCTCGGCGATGGCGGGATCGTCGAGCGAGACGAGCACGACGGTGAGGTAGTGGTGCAGCCGGTCGAGCGGATCGGTGAGGTGCGCCGCACTCGCCTCGTAGTCGACCATCGACCCGCTGATCGTCTGCTCGATCACCGCCAGCAGCAGCTCGTCCTTGCCGGCGAAGTGGCGGTAGAAGGTCTGCAGCGCCACCCGGGCCCGCTTGGCCAGCTCCTGGATCGTGAAGGCCGAGCCCTTCTCGCCGATCAGCTCGATCGCCGCGTCGACGATCTGGGTGGCCTGCTGGATGCTGCGGTCGCGCGAGCGCTGGACGATGGGCGAGCGCGCCGCGGCACGATCGGCCCAGGTCAGCTCGGCAGGCGGCACGGCGGTCATGAAGGGCCGAGGATAACCACCGGGATCACACGTTCCGTGCGGGTCTGGTACACGTCGTAGTTCGGCCACTGCTCGTTGACGAGCGCCCAGAGGCGTTCCCGTTCGTCGCCTTCGGCGACGCTGGCCGAGACCTTCACGTGGTCCGCCTTGACCTGGACCTCGGCGGTCGGGTCGGCGAGCAGGTTGCGGTACCACTGCGGGTGCATCGGCGCCCCACCCATCGACGCGACGACGATGTAGCGGTCGCCGTCGGCCTCGTAGATGAGCGGCGTGGTCCGGGGTTCGCCCGACGTGCGACCGGTGGTCGTCAGCAGGAGCGTCTTGGCGCCGTTCCAGAGGAAGCCGGTCTCGCCGTCGGTCTCCCGGTACGCCTTGACGTGGTCCTCGCCGAGGAGGGAGTAGTCGGGCTGCTGGTAGTTCGGTTCGCTCACGTTGGTCTTCCCGTTGCTCGGTTCGTCGTCAGGCGTCGAAGGCGACGTGGATCTCGTTGGCACCGCGCTCGTAGAGCCCGATGAACCGCGGCGGCTCGCGGTCGGGATCGAGGCGGAGGTCGGGCAGCCGGTCGAGCAGCGCGTTGATGCCCGTGACCATCTCGGCGCGGGCGACGTGCATGCCGAGGCACACGTGGGGACCGCCCCCGAAGCCGAACGACGGCTTGAGGGCCCGCGTGATGTCGAAGGTGTCGGGATCGTCCCACCGGGCGGGGTCGCGGTTGGCGGCCCCGATGCAGAGGTGGACGACGCTGCCCTTCGGCAGGTGGACGCCTTCGAGCTCGGTGTCCTCGGTGACCCAGCGCGAGAACATCGGATCGGTCGGCTGCCACCGCACGGACTCCTCGATGGCGTTGCGCAGCAGGGCACGGTCGTCGCGCACGGCGGCGAGCGCCCCGGGGTGGTTGACCAGCGCGGCGAGCGTGATGCCCATCTGCTTCCACGTCGTCCCGGAGCCCGCGGTGAGCAGGAGCATCGAGAACGAGTTGATCTCGTCGTCGGTCATCCGATGCGTCGTGCCGTCGGCGTCTTTGACCTCGGCCCCGCACAGCACGCTGATGAGGTCGTCCTGGGGCTGCTCGCGCCGGGCCTTGATGATCGGGGCGAGCGCCTCGGTCACGGCGTTGGCGTTCGCGAACAGCTCGGCCCGGATCTCGAGGGACTGCTCGACCGGGATGCCGAAGCTGCTCGTGATGGTGAGCACGGGGATCGCCGCGCAGAAGTCCACGTTGAGCTCGGCCCGCCCGCCCTGCTCGAGGATGTTGTCGACCAGGGCGTCGACCGTGTCCTGGACCCAGTTGTCGACCCACCACTTGGCCTTGGCGGGGACGAACGAGGGCTGCACGAGCGTGCGGTAGCGACGGTGGCGGTCGCCGCCCATGGTCAACATGCTGTTGAGGGCGCCGTGCTGCTCGAGGTCGGGGCCGGTCGCGCCGGGCGACGAGGCGAACACCTTGTCGTTGCGGTAGACGGTGTCGAGCGCGCCGTAGCTGAACGCCGAGAAGTGGTTGGTGGCGGGCTCGGTGAGGCCGTGCCAGAACGCGTCCCCCTCGAACCCGTCGGTCAGCTCGTGGACCGTGCCCTCGTGCACCGGGCCCGACTCGCGCAGCCTCGCCCAGCAGGGGTACGGGTCGCCCTCGAAGCCGCCGCCGGTGTAGGCGAAGGCGCCGCCCCGGAGGTCGAACAGCTCGCGCACCCGGTCCGGGTCGAGCAGGTGGGTGCTCCCGGTGCTCATCTCGCGGCCTCCTGCTGCTGGTCTGGCTTCATCGGGCCACGTACCCGCCGTCGACGGGCACGAGCGCGCCGGTGATGTTCTTGGCGTGGTCCGACACGAGGAACAACGCGGCCTCGGCGCAGTCCTCGGCGAGGATCGGCTTGCCCAGCGGGTGCATCGAGCCGACGTGCTGGGCGATCTGCTCGAGCTGCTCGGGCGGGGCGTCGAGCCCGCCGGCGGCGGTGAAGCCCGTGTACGGCATCCCCGCCGGGCAGATCGCGTTGACCCGGATGCCCAGCGGGGCGCACTCGATGGCGACGGCCTTGGTGAGCTGGTGGACAGCGCCCTTGGTGGCGCCGTAGACCGTGCCGCCCCACGCCACGAGACCCGCCACCGAGCCGGTGTTGAGGATCACGCCACCGTCGCCCTGCTCGGTGAAGCGCAGCACCGCGTGCTTGCACCCGTTGAACACACCGCCGGTGTTGATGGCGAAGAGGCGCTCGAAGTCCTCCCACGTGTGGTCGGTGAACGTCATGCCGAGCTTCGGTGTGGGCACGCCCACGTTGTTGAACAGGATGTCGAGCCGACCGAAGGCGTCGACGCAGGCGTCGATCGTGGCGATCACGTCGGCCTCCTTCGAGACGTCCGTGCGCACGGCGATGGCCGTGCCGCCCGCCTCTTCGATGAGGCGCACCGTCTCCTTCGCGCCCTCCTCGTTGATGTCGGCGCACACCACGCGGGCACCCTCTTCGGCGAACCGCAGCGACGTCGCGCGGCCCACGCCCGAACCGGCTCCCATCACGATCGCCCGCTTCTCGTCGAGCATCCCCATGTCTCAGGCTCCTTGATCTTCGTCGTTCAACGTGAGCGCGCCGGTCGGACAGCTCTCGACGGCGGCGCGCACGGTCTCGATGTCGTCGGTGGATCCGGGCAGGACGACGACCTTCGCCTCGCCGTCCTGCTCGAACGTGGCGGGCGCGGTGAACACGCACATGCCGCTGCCGATGCACGTCTCGCGGTCGGCGGTGATCTTCAGGGCGTCGCCCATCGCGCGTCTCCTCCCTCGCGGCCGCTCAGGCGCCGGCGAGGACGGGCGGCTCGGCCGGCGTGAACCGGTAGAGGCGCTCGGCGTTGCCCCGCAGGACCTTGTACTGGACCTCGGGGGCCAGGTGCTGGACCTGCTCCTTGGCGACGGTGATGCAGTTGGGCCACGTCGAGTCGGAGTGCGGGTAGTCGGTCTCGCACATGATGTTGTCCTCGCCGATCTCGTCGATGCTGGCGATGCCGTGCTCGTCGCGGATGAAGCACCCGAAGATGTGGCCCTTGAACAGCTCGCGGATGTCGATCGTGTCGAGGTCGACGTTGGTGGCCGCGTGCTCCATGAAGGTCTGGCCCCGCTGCACCCAGTAGCGCTGCGTGTCGAGCACCTGCTCGGCCCGCTCGAGGAAGTACGGGATCCACCCGATCTCGCCCTCGGACAGCGCCACCTTGAGGTTGGGGTACGTGGTGAAGTGCCCGCTGAAGAGCCACGAGAGCATGGCCCCGGCGGTGCGGATGGCGCCCCAGGTGAGGTTGGCCATGAACGGCGAGTCGGGGGCGATGGACGGGACCTGCGACGAGGAGCCGACGTGGATGCTGGCCACCATCTGCAGGTCGGACGCCGCCTGGAGCACCGGGTTCCAGTAGCCGTCCTTGTCGTGGATCGTGGGCAGCCCGAGCGGGGCGAAGTTCTCGGAGAAGGCGAAGGCCGTGGCGCCCTTGGCGGCGCAGCGCTCCATCTCGGCCACCGCGAGCTTCGGGTCCCAGATCGGGATGAGAATGAGCGGGATGTAGCGACCGGGCGCCGCCGCGCACCACTCCTCGATCATCCAGTCGTTGTACGCCTTGAGGCACACGAGGCCGAACTCGCGGTCGCTCGCCTCGGAGAACAGCTGGCCGCAGAACCGGGTGACGGTGGGGAAGCACAGCGAGGCGAGGATGCCCGAGCGGTCCATGTCCTCGAGGCGGGCCTTGGCGTCGTAGCAACCGGGCCGCATGTCCTTGTAGGCCAGCGGCTCGGGGCTGAACTCCTCCTTCGTCTTGCCGACGACGGCGCTCAACCCGGAGCTGGGGAACTTCTTGCCGTCGTAGACCCAGAAGTCCATCCCGTTGTCGTCGACCTCCATGTGGGGGGCGCGGTCACGGTCCTTGGCGGCGACCCGGTCGACCCACAGGTGGGGTGGCTCGAGCACGTGGTCGTCGACCGAGATGAGCCAGTCGAGGTTGAGGGGTTCGGTCATGGGTTCCTCCGCGTCCTGCGTGTCGTGCGTCGTTCGTTCTCGTACGTGGTCAGGTCCGGTCGCGGCCGGCGTCGCGCCGGTCGCGGTCGATGTCAGGCCGGCAGCTCGCCGATGGCGATGTGCTTGACCTCTTGGAAGTCGCGGATGCCGTCGGGCCCCCGCTCGCGACCCAGGCCGCTCTGCTTGTAGCCGCCGCCCGGCGCGTAGGCGCTGAACAGCGAGGTGTTCACGCTGACCGCGCCGGTGCGCAGCCGCCGCGCGATGGCCACGGCCGCCGCGGCGTCCTTGCCGTACACCTGGCCCGAGAGCCCGTAGCTGCTGTCGTTGGCGATCTGCACGGCGTGGTCGACGTCGCGGTAGCCGATGACCCCGAGCACCGGGCCGAAGATCTCGTCCTGGGCGGCGGGGTTCGCGTTGTCGGCGAGGTCGAGCACGGTGGGCTCGAAGTAGTAGCCCGTGTCGAGGTCGGCCGGCCGCCCGCCGCCGGTGACGACCTTGCCGCCGTGCTCCTCGGCCAGCGCCACGTACCGCTCGCAGCGCTCGCGGGCCGCGGCGTTGATGACCGGGCCGAGCGTGGTGCCCTCGGCGGTCGGCGGGCCGACCTTGAGGAACGCGTAGGCGCCGGCGGCGGCCTCGAGGGCCTCGTCCTTCTTGTCCTCGGGCACGAGCATCCGGGTGGCCGACACGCAGGCCTGGCCGGACGTCATGGCGACGACCATCGCCGCACCCATCCCCACACGGTGCATGGCATCGGGCAGGTAGATCTGGGCGGACTTGCCGCCCAGCTCGAGGGTCACCCGCTTGAGCGTCGCCGCGGCCTGCTCGGCGATGAGCCGGCCGACCTGGGTCGACCCGGTGAACGAGACCATGTCGATCTTCGGGTCGGTCGTGAGCAGCTCGGCGGCTGCCGACCCGTTCTCGGTGATGATGCTGAGCACGCCCGGCGGGAGGCCGGCGGCGTCGGCCGCGGCGCCGAGGGCCAGGGTGGCGATCGGCGTGAGTGGGCTCGGCCGCAGCAGCACCGAGTTGCCGGCCATGAGGGCGGGGATCATCTTCTGGAAGGCCATCATCAGCGCCGCGTTGTAGGGCGTGATGCAGGTGACGACGCCGATGGGCTCGTGGCGACGGAGGCTGATGGCCACCCGCCCCTGCAGGAGCTCGTCGACGGGCACAGGGTTGTGGCCCTCGTGCTCCATCGACAGGTAGAGGTCGATGGTGTTGCGGGCCAGGTTGAGGCCGCCGGTCATCTGCGTCATGTCGGCGAAGAACGGCACCTGGCCGGCCTCGGCCACCAACGTCGGGACGATGACGTCGCGCTGGCTCTCGACGTGGTCGAGGAACGCCCGCAGCACCTCGGCCCGCTCGGTGGCCGGGCGGTCCGCCCAGGCCCCTTCGTCGAAGGAGCGGCGGGCCTCGTCGATCGCGGTGCGCACCTCGGCCAGCGGGGTGGCTGTGATCTCGGCGACGGTGGCCTCGGTCGCCGGGTCCTCGACCGCGATCGCCTCGTCGCCGGTCACCCAGCGGCCCGCCACGTAGCTGCGCTGCTCCGTCAGGATCGACACGCCCTGCCCCCTTCGTCCCCGTGATCCGCCCGATGCGAAATCACGTTCTACCTAAACACGAAACCAAATAGCTCGGCAACTGCCACCCTTCCGCCTTCTGCCATCGCTCGCACTGATATGCCGGGCTGATCGATGGCAGAACGAGACGAGCTGGGGGGTCATGCGTCGCCCCGGCGGAGGACGACGGCGCCGCCCATGTTGGGCGAGGACGCGCACGCGAGGGCGACCTCGACGCCGTCGCGCTGGCGGGCGCCGGCCCGGCCCGCCAGCTGGAGGTAGCACTCGAGGAGCTGGGGAACGCCGTGCATCCGGCCGTTGCCGAGGGCGCCTCCGCCGGACAGCACCGGGAGGGCGCCGGGCACGTCGCTGTCGATCCCGCCA
>Ga0075364_10001782_pt1 | contig 11919 bp, 11 predicted proteins | sample EndMetdeltDD1764_FD_71517 | JGI IMG/M metagenome (GOLD analysis project Ga0075364, IMG submission 71517) | Populus endosphere microbial communities from Tennessee, USA - Endosphere MetaG P. deltoides DD176-4 | ecosystem: Host-associated > Plants > Roots > Endosphere | place: USA: Tennessee... | reverse complement strand
CCGTGCCGACCTCGACACCCTGGACGGACTCGAGCGGACGGAAGCCCTTGGAGACGTACTGCTCCTGGCCCTCCTTCGTCAGCACGAAGTCGAGGAACTGCTGGGCCTTCGGGTCCGCCGTGGTTGTGACGGCCGCGGGGTTCTCGATCTTGAGCGTGTCTGAGGGGACGACGTAGTCGATCTCCTCGCCGTTCTGGCGCGCCAGGATCGCCTCGTTCTCGTACGAGATCAGGACGTCGCCGGTGCCGCCCTGGAAGGCGGTGGTGGCGTCGCGGCCGCTGCCGGGGAGCGCCTCGACATTGGCGAAGAGCTTCGCCAGGTAGTCGGAGGCCTCCTGCTCGCTGCCGCCGGCGCCGATGATGTGCTGGTAGGCAGCCAGGATGTTCCAGCGAGCGGCGCCCGACGAGCCCGGGTTGGGCGTCACGATGCCGATACCGGGCTTCGCGAGGTCGTCCCAGCCCTGGATGTTCTTGGGGTTGCCCTTGCGGGTGACCAGGACGACAACCGAGTCGGTCACGATGCCCTTGTTCGGCCCGGCATTCCAGTCTTTGGCGACCTTGCCGCCATCGACCAGACGCGTGACGTCCGGCGTGATGGAGAAGTGGACGTAGTCGGCCTTGAGACCGTTGGCCACGGCGCGGCTCTGGTCGCCGGATGCGCCGTACGACTCCTTCCACGTGGTGCCCTTGCCGTCGGGGGTCTTGGCAAAGGCGGCCTGCGCGGCGTTGTTGCCGGCCTTCGGGACCGCGAAGCCGACGAGGGACAGTTGTGTGCTTCCCCCGGCCGAGTCGCTGCCGCCCCCACAGGCGGCGAGGACAGTTGCGCTCAGCGTCGCTGCGATGGCTGTCGCCACTGTCTTGCGGGAGAAGATCTTCATAGTTGCCTCGCCTGTTCCGGGCACACCACCGTGCGTGCTCGTCGTTCAAACTAGGCGACGTAGATCGGTTCCCTCGCACATCTCAGAATATGGGACGCTCGGACACATGGTGAGACTTTGCGCTCGTTCACCACCAGTTCACGCGGCATGCCTACGCTGCGATCCGTGAGCACCGACTTCATGGCACCGGCCGGCATCAACTTGGCCGCGCTTCACGGATACACCGTGATCGACATCGAGGACGACGACCCGGTATTGCTCGACAGCTCGGGTCGCCACGTCGACACCTGGCGTGACGGATATCCGTACGACACGCGGATGGACGTGCGTGAATACGATCTGCAGAAGCGCCTCCTGCAGATCGAGCTGCTCAAGCTCCAGAACTGGATCAAGACCAATGGCCAGCGACTGGTGATCGTCTTCGAAGGCCGTGATGCGGCCGGCAAGGGCGGGACGATCAAGCGTTTCACCGAGCATCTGAACCCGCGCGGTGCACGTGTCGTCGCGCTGGAGAAGCCCAGCGAGCGGGAGTCGACGCAGTGGTACTTCCAGCGTTATGTGCCGCACCTGCCCGCCGCCGGTGAGATCGTGATGTTCGATCGCTCCTGGTACAACCGGGCCGGAGTCGAGCGCGTCATGGGGTTCTGCTCCGACAGCCAGTACAACGAGTTCATGCGCCAGGTGCCCCAGTTCGAACGGATGCTGGTCGGCGACGGCATCCATCTGGTGAAGTTCTGGTTCTCGGTGTCCTCCGCCGAGCAGCGCACTCGGTTCGCGATCCGCCAGGTCGACCCGGTCCGGCAGTGGAAGCTGTCGCCGATGGACCTGGAGTCGCTGGACAAGTGGGAGCGCTACACCGAGGCGAAGGAAGCGATGTTCGCGCTGACCGATACGCCGGACGCTCCGTGGGCTGTCGTGAAGAGCAATGACAAGAAGCGAGCGAGGGTTGAGGCGATGCGCCATGTGCTGGCGCAGTTCGACTATGTCGGGAAGGATCTTGAGATCGTGACGGCGGCGGATCCGCTGATCGTCGGCCCGGCAGCCGAGATCTTCCGGGACGCCGCTGACTAGGTACTAGTCGAAGACCACGGTCCGGGGGCCGTTACGGAGCACTCGCGATTCGGCATGCAGCTGCACGGCGCGCGACAGCGTCTGGGCCTCGACGTCGCGACCCGCACGGGCGAGATCGGCGGGCGTGCGACGGTGGTCGACCCGCAGCACGCCCTGCTCGATGATGGGTCCCTCGTCGAGATCAGCCGTGACGTAGTGCGCTGTGGCACCGATGAGCTTGACGCCTCGGTCGTGGGCCTGCTGGTAGGGGCGCGCACCCTTGAAACTGGGCAGGAAGCTGTGGTGGATGTTGATCGCGCGTCCGTCGAGGCTGCGGCACAGATCGTCCGACAGGATCTGCATGTAGCGGGCCAGTACCACCAGGTCGATCGCCAACTCGTCGACGAGTCCGAGGAGTCGCGCTTCGGCCGCGGGCTTGTCAGTCGCCGGGACGTGGTGGAACGGGACGTCGTACGAGCCGGCGAGCCGCTCGAGGTCGCGATGATTCGACACAACGGCCGGGATCGTGATGTTGAGAGAGCCTGCGCTCTGCCGGTACAGCAGGTCGTTGAGGCAGTGTCCCTCCTTGGAGACCATCACCAGGGCTCGCAGTGGCTGCTCGGCAACCACCAGCCGGTACGTCATGGTGTGCTCGGAGGCCACCGGCGCGAACGCGGCCTCGAGGGCGGCGAGCTCGCGGGGTGCGGTGAAATCGAAGTGGACCCGCAGAAAGAACTCAGCGTCGGTGGTGTCCGTGAACTGCTGGCTGTCGAGCAGGTTGCCGCCGGCCTCGGCAATCCACCGGGTGACGGCGAAGACCAGGCCGGGGCGGTCGGGACACGACAGGGTGAGGACAAACGACGAAGGCACCCGCCCACTCTAGGAGAGTGACGGGTGCCTTCGTGACGGGTTACTTCGCTGCGACGGGCTCGGCTGCGTCCGCTGGTGTGCCACCGTGGCCGGCGTGGGTGGGCTTGGCGAGGAACAGCATCAGCACGATGCCGATCGCGAAGGCCACAACAGGCATGTAGAGCGTCTGGGCCATGGCATCGGAGAACGGTCCTTGGAGTGCTGCGGGCATCAGGTCGCCGGCGGCCTCCAGCTCCTGGGAAGAGCCCTCGATGCCGTTGGCTGTCAGGCGTCCCTGGATCAGGGCCGCGATCGCCGCGCTGCCGAGGACGGCGCCGATCTGACGATTGGTGTTGTAGACACCGGCACCCGAGCCGGCCGAGGCCATCGGCAGGTTGCGGGCCGACGTCGCGCTGAGCGGCGCCCAGATGCACGCATTGGAGACACCGAGCAGGGCCATCGGCAGGCACAGCTGCCACACCGGAGTGGTGGGGGTGAGGATCTGCGCGAGCCAGATCATTGCGATCGTGGCAGTGACAAAGCCGACCACGGTGATGTTGCGCGGATGCGTGCGGTCCAGGAGCTTGCCCACAAACGGCGACAGGATCATCAGCACGATCGCCATCGGGGCCATCAGCAGGGCCGACTCGGTTGGGCTCCAGCCGCGGACACCCTGGGCATAAAAGAAGAACGGCAGCGCCATTGCGGTGATCGCGAGCGACACCAGGGCGATGCCGGCGTTGCCGAGAGAGAAGTTTCGGTCACGGAACAGCCCGAGCGGTACCAGTGGCTCGGTCTTGATGCGGCTCTGCCACCACAGGAAGACCGCGAAGAACGCGAGTCCCACGGCGATCAGCAGCGGGACGCTGATGATGCCCTCGATCTGGCCCCAGCTGTACTTCTCGCCCTCCTGGATGCCGAAGACCACCAAGAAGACACCGATCCCGCTGAGCGCGACGCCGAGCCAGTCGAAGTAGTGGCTGTGGGTCGGCAGCACGGGCACGAGGCGCATCGCCAGCACGAAGCCGACGACACCGATCGGCAGGTTGACAAAGAAGATCCACTCCCAGCCGAGGGAGTCGACGAGTACGCCGCCGAGGATCGGACCGACGAGGTTCGCGACGCCGGCTGTGGCACCCCACAGCGCCATCGCGGAGCCACGCTTGGCCTGGGGGAACGTGCGGGTGATGACCGCCATCGTCTGCGGCGTCATCAGCGCGGCGCCGACTCCCTGCACGATGCGGGCGAGGATCAGCATCTCGATCGAGCCGGTCAGCCCGCACCACAGCGACGCGAGGGTGAAGATCGCCAGGCCGAGCAGGTACATGTTCTTGGGGCCGAAGCGGTCACCGAGCCGTCCTGCGACCAGCAGGGGCACGGCATAGGCGAGGAGGTACGCGCTGGTGACCCAGATGACGTTGTTGTAGTCGGTGTTGAGGTCCTCCATGATCGCGGGCGTCGCGACGGACACAATCGTGTTGTCGACGAGGATCATGAAGAAGCCGATAACCATCGCCCACAGCGCCGGCCAGGGGCGATAGCCAGGCGGCAGGTCCCCGCGGTGCTGAGGCTGGGGGGTCACCTCGGGTGTGGTTGCCATGTGAAGTCCTCGTTCTCTATGCGGGTGATGAGGTTGGTGAGCCAGTCGCGCTGGGCGATGGCGGTGGCGATGAGGTAGTCGGCGCCGATGAGGTACGTCGGTTCCTTGCCCTGGGCGCGAGCGTTCTGCAGGGCAGCGTTCTGCAGGGCGATGTCCTCGTCGAGCGCGGCGATGTACTGACGGAGGTCGGCAACGGCCTCTTCGGCGGGGATTTTGTGCGCCTCGTTGAGAGCCAGAGGAAAGTGGGGGTACTCGGGGACGGGCTGTGAGATGAGCTCACGGACCCGCGCCTTCACGGCGTCCCGGCCCGGCGACGTGACTGCGTAGGTCGTGCGCTCGGGCCGATTGCCGTCACGCTCGGTGCCGGTGACCTCAACGAGGCCGTCGCCGTGGAGCCGTTCGACGGTGTGATAGATCGAGCCGGGGCGGACCTTGACGAAACGGTCTTCGTTTCGTTCGAGCAGCACCTGGTACATCTCGTAGGGGTGCATGGGTCGTTCGACGAGCAGGGCCAGGGCGGATACCGCCAGGGGTGTCAACGCCACGAGTACTCCAGCCCCATCATTCCGCACGAACTATTCCGCACGGAGTATATGGGAGGGATGTAGATCTCTGCAACTTCCGGCACGTGACGGGACGCTGGCAGAGTCAGCGGACGATCTCGTACCCGTTCAGGTCGTCGTACGAGCCGTCGCCGAGGCGTTCGGCGACCCGCTGTGTCCCGAAGTGACGAAAGCCGGCGGCCACGGCCACGGCATTGCTCGCGGGGTTGTCGACGGCGGCGTACAGCGCGAGCCGTCTGCGGTCGAGGCCGGCGGGGTCGAGTGCGTGACCCACGGCCATGCCGGTGGCCTCCGTCATGACGCCGCGGCCGCGGGCATCGGGGTGTGTCCAGTAGCCGATCTCGCCGTGGTCGCCTGACACGCCAAGCATGTCCATGACCGCGATATTGCCCAGCAACTCATCGCTCTCGCGATCGGCGACCACCCAGCTGACCTTGGCGCCGGTCGCGGCCTGCCAGACGCAGTCGGCGAGGTAGGCCCGCGCAGTGGTCTCTGTGTAGGGCTGGGGGAGCGCGGCCAGGAAATGACGGGTCAGCGGATCGTTGCAGGCCTCGACGATGCGGGGGACATCGCGCTCGGCGAAGGGACGCAGCCGCAGTCGGTCGGACTCGAGCACCGCCGCCTGGGCCCACGGCTCGCGCGCGTACGGGGTGTCGCCGAAGCGGATGGATCCCGTCCAGGCGTCGAGCACCCGTCCCCGCTCGAGCAACATGCCCGGGACCAGTCCGTGCAGGGTGAAGCCGGTCGCGTGGGCGACCCGCAGCGATGATTCGTTGCCGACGTGCGACCGCCAGTGGACGATCTCGACGCCGCCCTCGGTGAGGGCCCAGTCGACGGCGAGGCGCACCGCGCGGGCCATGACCCCGCGTCTGCGGGCCCAGGGGTGCAGGGCGAAGCCGATGTCGGCGATGGGCCGTTGGCGGATGTCGATATTGCCCGCGAAGCGCGAGCGTCCCTCGTCGTCGACGGCCTCGATGGCCCAGCCGCGATGCGTCTGGTCGTCCCAGCCCCGGGGTATGACGGTGAAGACAAACTGCTCGCTCATGGAGCGGTCGTACGGCGTGGGGATCGCGGTCCAGCGCACCATGTCGGGGTCGACGGCCATCTCGACCATCGGGTCGACGTCGTCGGGGACGTGGGCGCGCAGCGTCACCTCGCCGTCGCTGAGCACCGGGACCGCCAACGGCCACCTCATGTGGGGACCCGTCATGCCGTGGAGGCGCGGAACGGATCGGCCCGGTACACGCCGAGGACCGTCACCTCCGTTGTGAAGAAGGCAAGTTCGTCGAGCGCGCGTGACAGCCCCGGATCGTCGGGGTGGCCGTCGACCTCGGCGAGGAACTGCGTGGCGATGAACTCACCGCCGACCATGTAGCTCTCGAGCTTTGTCATGTTGACGCCGTTAGTCGCGAAGCCGCCGAGCGCCTTGTAGAGCGCGGCCGGGAGATTGCGGACGTTGAAGATGAAACTGGTGACGATGGGACCGTCATTGGCCGGTGGACGCTGCGGCTCGCGGGACAGGACGACGAACCGTGTTGTGTTGTGGTCTTCGTCCTCGATGTCGTTCGCGAGGATGTCGAGACCGTAGATCTCCGCGGCCAGGGGTGGCGAGATGGAGGCCTGGGTCGGGTCGCCGGCCGCGGCGATCTCCCTCGCGGCGCCGGCGGTGTCACCCGAGATGACGGTGGTCAGCCCATGCTGCTTGATGATCTTGCGGCACTGACCCAGCGCGTGGACGTGGCTGTGGACCGTGGTGACCTGATCGATCGTGGATCCCCTGACACCCAGGAGGCTGAACTGGATGCGCAGGAAATGCTCGGCGATGATGTGCAGGCCCGAGGTCGGCAGGAAGTGGTGGATGTCAGCGACGCGTCCGGCGATCGTGTTGTCGATGGGGATCATGCCGAGCTCGGCCTCGCCGCCGGTGACCGCGGCGAAGACATCCTCGAACGAGGCGCATGGCAGGGTCTCGCGGTCGGGGTAGTGGCGCTTGCACACCATGTCGGAGTTGGCGCCGGGCTCACCCTGGTACGCGATACGTCGTGAGGTCACCCGTCCAGTCTGGCATCGCCGGCAGACACCCGGTGCGCGCCGTCCGAGGCGTGCACAACGAAGATGTCGGGACGTGCCCACTGGTGGGCGGCGAAGCGGGCCTCGACCCGTTCGCGCAGGCCCTGCACCTGCGTCGGGTCGAGCAGGGCGATGGCGCAGCCACCGAATCCGCCGCCCGTCATCCGCGCTCCGAGGGCTCCAGCCTCCAGTGCCGCCTCGACCGCGACGTCGAGTTCGGCGCAGCTGACCTGGAAGTCGTCGCGCAACGATGCATGGGACGCCGTGAGGATCGCGCCGAACTGGGGCCACGCCCCGCGGCTGATCGCGTTGACGGCTCCGCGCACCCGGGCCGTCTCGGTCAGGACGTGTCTCGTGCGGGCCTTGAGCGTCTCGTCCGCGAGCCGGACCGTGGCGTCGAGGCCGGCCTCGGCCAGCCAGGTCAGTCCCAGCTCGCCGGCAGCGCGTTCGCACTCCTCGCGACGTACGGCGTACTCGCCGGCGGCCAGGGAATGGTGGACCCCGGTCGCGATGACGGCGAGCACGAGACCGTCGCCCTCCCACCCCAGCGGGATCCGGCTCGTGGTGTGCGGGGTCACGGCCGTGTTGATCATGACGGCATGCCCGGCGGTGCTCTCGAGCACGGCGAGCTGGTCCATGAGACCCACGGGTGCGCCGACGAACCCCGTCTCGGCGTGCTGGGCGATCAGCGCCTTCTCGGTGCCGTCGAGCCCCAGCCCGAGCAGGTCGTCGAGAGCCGAGACCACCCCGCAGGCGGTGGCAGCCGAGGAGGAGAGGCCGGCGCCGGACGGCAGCCGCGACTCGATGACCAGGTCGACGCCCGGGATCGTGCGGCCGGTCGCCGCAAGGCTCCAGATCGTCCCGGCGACATACGAGGCCCACCCGTCCACGTCGCCGGGCTGCACCGTCGTGGCGAACGACACCTTGGTCGCGCCGGGTAGATCGCTCCAGACGTTGACCATCGCATCGTCGCGCGTGCGGGCCTTCACGGTGACCGACCGGTCGATCGCCATCGGCAGGACCGGGCCGCCGTTGTAGTCGAGGTGCTCGCCGATCAGATTCACCCTGCCGGGGATGTCCCACCGGCACACGTCAGTCACGTCCCGAGCCTAACTTCATACCTCGACAGCGCGGCTGGCAGAATGCCGATCATGCCTGCTGACCGTCGACCACGCGTGTTGTCCGGGGCTCAGCCCACGGCCGACTCGTACCATCTGGGCAACTACTTCGGAGCCTTCAAGCAGTGGGTCGCCCTGCAGGACGAATTCGAGGCCTTCTACTTCATCCCCGACCTGCACGCCATCACGGTCGAGTACAACCCGGCGCTGCTGCGCGAGCGTACCTACATCGCAGCGGCCCAGTTCCTCGCCGCGGGCGTCGACCCCGACCGCAGCGCGCTGTTCGTCCAGAGCCAGGTGCCCGAGCATGCGCAGCTCGCCTGGGTCCTCGGCGGTATCACGGGCTTCGGCGAGGCCAGCCGCATGACGCAGTTCAAGGACAAGAGTGTCAAGGGCGGACAGGATCAATCGAGTGTCGGACTGTTCACGTACCCGATCTTGATGGCCGCCGACATCCTGCTCTACCAGGCCGACAAGGTCCCCGTCGGCGAGGACCAGCGCCAGCACGTCGAGCTGACCCGCAACCTCGCGCAGCGCTTCAACCATCGCTTCGGCGAGACGTTCACGGTGCCCGAGCCCCACATCGTCAAGGCGACCGCCAAGATCTACGACCTGCAGGATCCGACGGCCAAGATGAGCGGCTCCAACCAGTCGCACGCGGGCGTTGTCGATCTGACCGACACCCCGAAACAGGTCGCGAAGAAGATCCGGTCGGCCATGACCGACTCAGGCTCGGTGATCGAGTTCGACCGCGACGAGAAGCCTGGCGTTTCCAATCTGCTGTCGATCTACTCCGCGCTGACCGACCAGTCCATCGAGTCGATTGTCGCCGAGTTCGAGGGCAAGCAGTACGGGCATCTCAAGGTCGCCCTGGGCGACCTGGTCGCCGAGTTCGTCGGTGCCTTCGGCGACCGGACGCGCGAGCTGCTCGCCGACCGCGGCGAGCTCGACCGCATCCTGGCCCAGGGGGCCGCGCAGGCTCGCGAGGTCGCGGCGGCGACGCTCGACCTGGTCTACGAGCGTTCCGGATTCGTGCGGGGCGTCTGAGCATGACGATCATCGGAGTCGCGATCCCCGTCCCCGACCCGTACGGGGCGCTGCTGCGGGAGAAACGTGCCGATTTCGGCGATCCGATGGCCGAGACGGTCCCCAGCCATGTGACGTTGGTGCCGCCGACCGAGGTGTCCGAGCGCGACCTCGATGTTGTCTGCGACTCGCTCGAGCGAGCGTCGGCGACGCTGCCTCCCTTCCCGATGCGGCTGCGCGGCACGGGCACGTTCCGACCGGTCTCGCCGGTTGTGTTCGTCGCGGTCAGCCAGGGCATCTCCTGCACCGAGATGCTGGCGAGGTGCGTGCGCGATGCGCTCCACAGCCCCGAGCCGGAGTTCCCGTTCCACCCCCACGTCACGGTCGCCCACAATCTCGACGACCCGAGCCTCGACCGGGCCTACGACGATCTGCGCGACTTCGAATGCCAGTTCACGGTCCGCGAGTTCGCGCTTTACCACCATCAGGACGATTCTGGCTGGGTTCCACAACGGGCCTTCGCTCTGGGGCAGTGACGGTTCAGCGAGCGACTCATCAGAACAGCTGAAGGTCGCCACGATGCGTGGTGATGTGCTCCAGCAGCTCGGCCTTGAAGGCCTGTGCGGCGAGCGGCAGAGCCTCGGAGCTGCGGTGAGCCAGCGCGATGACCCGGTCGAGCGGGGGATGACCGATCTGGGATGCCCGTAGTTGCGGACGGGTCGACAGCACCATGCTGGGCACCACCGCATGGCCGAGGCCGGCCTCGACGAACCTCAGGACAGCGCTCATCTCGCCACCTTCGACCGCCAACCGCGGTTCGAAGCCTGCCGCGGCGCACGCCCGCAGCGTGACGTCCCGCAGGTCGTATCCCTCTCGGAACATCACCAGCGGCAGATCGCGCAGGTCGCCAACGTCCACGTGCTCGGGCAGCTCGGAGGTCGCGGGACTCGCGAGCACAAGACGTTCACGCAGGACGGGGGTCGTCTCGATATCGGGGTCGTCGCTGTGCAGGGGCAGGATCAGCAGGGCCACGTCGAGACGTCCCTGCGCCAGCTCGCGGGTCAGCACACGGGACCCGGCCTCCTGCACCTCCAGGTCGATCTCGGGGTAGGTCTCGTGGAAGCGGGTCAGTGCCTCCGGCAGCAGGCCGTCACACATCGACGGCGTCGCGCCCAGCCGCACCCGTCCGCGGCGCAGGTTCGCGACTTCGTGGACCGTCCGTTGGGCGCTTTCGACGTCGATCAGGATGCGCTGCGCGTGGGGCAAGAGCGCCTCGCCGGCGCTGGTCAGCTCGATACCCCCGCGGTCGCGGACGAACAGCGGGGTGCCCATCGAGTTTTCGAGCACCCGGATCTGCTTGGACAGTGTGGGCTGCGACACACCCGTCAGCTCGGCGGCCCGCGTGAAGTGACGCGTGCGAGCGACCGCGACGAAGTAGGTCAGCTGATGGATCTGCACAGGTCAAGTGTGTCATAGCCATTGGCTATGAAGGTTGCCCTCAAAAAGACTTAGCCTGAATCGTGGAATCGCTCTACTGTGTGCTCGTGGCAACTACCCAAACTGCGCAACGTCCGTCGGCCCTGAGGTCGACCGTCGTTCTGAAATATGCAATGGCGGTGTCAGGGCTCATTATGTTGGGCTACCTGCTCGTCCACATGTACGGCAACCTCAAGTTCTTCCAGGGCCGCGAGAAGTTCGACGGTTACCTGCACGAGACGCTGCCGCACATGCTCTACCCGTACCTGCCCGAGGACGGTGCACTCTGGATCATCCGGGTGCTGCTGGTTGTCGCGCTGGTCGTGCACGTCTACGCGGCCATCACGCTGTGGAAGCGCAATAAGGCGGCCGCGGGCTATGTGGGTGGCACGCGTTACCAGACCAAGCAGAACAAGACCGGCTACCAGCGCAGCTACGCCTCGTTCACGATGCGCTGGGGCGGCATCATCCTGCTGCTGTTCATCATCGGTCACGTTGCGCAGATGATGCCGAACTGGCTCTCGCCGGGCGGTGCGTCCGACAGCAAGTACGACCGGGTTGTCAACGGCTTCGAGATCTGGTGGGTTGTCCTGCTTTACACGATCGGGCTCATCGCGGTCGGCTTCCACCTCGCGCACGGCTTCTGGAGCGCCCTGACGACCCTCGGGCAGAACCACAGCTCGACACGTCGCGGATCGCGCTGGACCGCCATCGCGATCGGCCTCGCCACACTGATCACGGTCGGCTTCATCTCCGTCCCGTTTGCCGTCTTCTTCTTCGGAGCTGGTTCCTGATGACCACCACGACCACCACCACCCCGTCCGCGGCCTCACAGTTCCACACCGTCGGCGACAACATCGCCGACGCGAAGGCTCCCAGCGGCCCCATCGAGCGCCGATGGGACGACCGCAAGTTCCAGGCCAAGCTCGTCAACCCGGCCAACCGCCGCAAGATCAGCGTCATCGTTGTCGGCACCGGCCTGGCCGGTTCGGCCGCGGCGGCGACGATGGGCGAGGCCGGCTACCACGTCAAGAGCTTCTGCTACCAGGACAGCCCCCGTCGTGCGCACTCGATCGCCGCGCAGGGTGGCATCAACGGCGCCAAGAACTACCGCAACGACGGCGACAGCATCTACCGGCTGTTCTACGACACCGTCAAGGGTGGCGACTTCCGTGCCCGGGAGTCCAACTGCTATCGCCTGGCCCAGGTCTCGGTCGACATCATTGACCAGTGCGTCGCGCAGGGTGTCCCGTTCGCCCGTGAGTACGGCGGACTGCTCGACAACCGCTC
>Ga0075364_10001781_pt1 | contig 11919 bp, 6 predicted proteins | sample EndMetdeltDD1764_FD_71517 | JGI IMG/M metagenome (GOLD analysis project Ga0075364, IMG submission 71517) | Populus endosphere microbial communities from Tennessee, USA - Endosphere MetaG P. deltoides DD176-4 | ecosystem: Host-associated > Plants > Roots > Endosphere | place: USA: Tennessee... | reverse complement strand
CGAGCATCACTGGCAATCAACTGGCTGATCCCTTCAAACAACTCATCACTCTGCGCCTGCGTGCAATCCTCACCATAGCGTTTACGCAGCCCGTACTGACTCAGAATCAGATGCACATCAGCCCGCAGCCCATGCTGCTTGAGGCAGTTTTCGACGCATTGCAGCGGGCAGCCGTCCAGCGCGAAGATCCGGCGCCCCGAGCGCGCTTTGTTGACGAGCGCTGCCACATGCCCGCCGACACCGACGATGCAGGACATTTCCGCGAGGCCGCTGCGGTCCAGGCGCACGGCCAGGGTGTTGGCCAGTTGGGCGACGTTGGAGCAGCCTGAGCAGGAGTAAACCAAAGGCAGGGTTGAACGGGGCATTTGCACTCTCCGTGGATGGACTCTGTCAGTGTGCAAGAGGTGTGGCGTGGCGCCTTGATGACGGTCAATTCTGACTATTGGAAAGCAGCCAGTTCCTCTTCGGCGAGGATGCTGATGTGGCGTCGTTGCACGGCAATCAGGCCGCTTTCCACCAGGCGATGCAGTATCCGCGAGAAGGTTTCCGGCTGCATTCCCAGCTTTGACGCCACCAGCCGTTTGGACACCTGCAAGACAATCTGGCCGGTCACCGGGTGGCGTTCCTGGAACAGGAAATTGATCACCCGACGGCTCGCACTGGCCATGGTCAAGGTGTCGATGTCGCGCAGACGCAGGTGCAGGTGAACGCTCATGCTCGCCAGGATGGCCAGGCAGACTTTTGGCTGGTCCTCCAGGGCATCGCGGTAATGGTTGCCATCGACGCTCACCAGCACGCTGTCCTTCAGCGCGGTGGCGCTCACCGGATACAGACGAGCCTGGCTGAACAGCAAGGCTTCGGCAAATGTCTGGCCCGGCTGAATGATCTCCACCAGGTTCTCCTGGCCTTCGCCTGTGAGCCGGTACAACTTGACCTGGCCGCTGATCAACAGGAAAAAGCGCCTGGCCGGATCCCCTTGATGCATCAGGGTGCTGTGACAACTCAGGCGCTTGAGCATGGCCAGGCCGCAGACTTCTTCGAAGACTTTCTCCGGCAGTTGGCTGAACAGATGATGACGGCGCAACGTTAAAACGATGGAAGGGTGAGTCAGCATGGCGTACCTCCGCTGACCGTCATAGTAGAGAGCACAGGCTCGATGACCTATGCCTCTACAGGACTACCTCCAAAGAGGAAGGCTCGTCAGCCCGCGCCGCGCAGATGTTCCATGGCCCATACCGCCGCCTCGACCCGCGAACGCAAGCCGAGCTTGTGCAGCAGATTCTTGACGTGAACCTTGACCGTCCCTTCGGTGATGCCCAGCTTATGCCCGATGACCTTGTTGCTGAAGCCGCCGGCGATGGTTTTCAGCACCTGACGCTCACGCTCGGTCAGTTCCACCACGGCCTGACGCGCAGGAGCGCGCAGCGCTTGCGCCATGACCTGGGTCAGTCCCGGGCTGATCACCAGCGCGCCGTTCAGCGCATCCCGGATGTACTGAATCAACAGTTCGGGCTCCATGTCCTTGAGCAGATAGCCGTCGGCATCCAGGCGCAGTGCATCGCGAATATCGTCTTCGGCGTCCGATACCGTAAACAGCAGCACTTTGCCGGTGTAGTGCATGGCCCGCAGTCGGCGCAGGGTTTCGATGCCATTCATTTGCGGCATGTTGTTATCGAGCAGGACCAGATCCGGTTGAAGCGGCTCAATGAGACTGAGTGCTTCGTGACCCTGGCTGGCTTCGCCGACGATCAGGAAATCATCTTCGAGTTCGAGCATCTGGCGAATGCCGTGACGCATCATCGGGTGATCGTCTACCAGCAGGATTTTGTGTTGTGGGAACGGGGTCATGGGGTGCTACCTTCTGTTTGCCGCCCGAGAAACTCCGGGTGGAATTCCAGTTGGACACGGGTGCCTTGGGGCTCCCTGGACAATATCCGCAGTTGGCCGCGCAAGCCGCGAGCCCGCTCATCCATGATGTTCAGGCCGTGGTGTTCGCGTTGATCGACGTTGCCACTGAACCCACACCCGTCGTCTTCGACCGACAACCTGACGGTCTCGCCGTCCTGGCGCAGTTGTAGCCAGGCGTTTTGCGCATGGGCGTGGCGCAGGCAGTTGGAGAGCGCTTCGCGGGTGATCTGCAAAATGTGGATCTGTTCGCTGGCCGATAGCTCAAAGGCCAGCGCGTCGATGTGCAGGTGCACCTGAAACTCGCCGCGACGGGAGAACTCCTCGGCGGTATCCTTGAGCTCCTGTACCAGTCCCGCGTCGTGAATCTGCAAGCGAAACGTGGTCAGCAACTCGCGTAACTGGCGGTAGGCATTGTTCAGTCCCTCGCGCAATTCGGCGGTGACGGTTTCCAGGGTCTGGGCCGGTTCGCCCCGGCGCATCAGGGTCTGCATGCGGCTGACTTGCAGTTTCATGTAGGACAGGGCCTGGGCCAGCGAATCATGCAGCTCGCGGGCGATGATCGTGCGTTCTTCGAGCAGTAGCAGGCGATGGTCCTGTTCCCGTTGACGCTTGAGCGAGAGCGAGGTGCCGATCAGGTTGGCCAGGGCCTGGATCAGCCGGGTTTCCCAGGCTTGCATGAGGTGCCCGTCGACAAAGTGCGCCTTGAGCTCACCCAGTTCACTGCCCTGGTTGCTGATGCTGAAGATTTGCGGGTTGGTTTTAGGGTGCCGCTGGCACGTGGCGCAGTCGCTACTGGCGCAGACTTCCCGGATGTTCGCGCCATGCAGGGCGAGCAACTGTTGGGCTGGCGCCTGCAGCTGTCCCTGCAGACACAGCGACAGACGCAAGCCGGGCAGGCGTTGCTGGAAGCGACGGATCAGTTCATCCAGCCCTTCGGCATTGGCCAGGCGTGTGGCCAGGCTTCGGCTGCTTTGATAGAGCAATTCCAGGGCCGCGTTGGCTTGCTGCAAGTTCAGGGTTTTTTGCCGGACCTGACTTTCCAGGGTGCGATGCGATTCTTCGATCGTCTCGGCCATGGCGTTGAAACTTGTGGCCAACTGGCCCAGTTCGTCCTCGGACTGATGGTTGACGCGCACCTTGAAGTCGCCACGACGAAAGCGCTGGGTTGCATCCACCAACTCTTTCAATGGGGTGATAACGCCGCACTGCAGTTCGTATAGCCCAAGCAGCAGGACAATCATGGTGGTGAACAGGGCCAGGCCCTGGATCGCCTGTTGCCAGCCTTGCTTTTGTTCGCTTTGGCGCTGCAACAGATCGACGAACTGGTTCAGTTGCTCAACGAAGGACTGGGCCTGGGCCTCAAAGGCCGCCGCGTCGCCGCGCTCCAGTGCCGGACGCAAATCCTCATTCCAGTGTTGCTGGATTTGCCCATAACTGAGTTGCAATGCGGTGGTCGGGCCATCTTCCAGCACGGCTTTGAGTGACTGGCTGGTGAGACGGGTTTGCAGACTGTCGGTGATGGCGGCGATTTCTTCGTCGGCGGCGCCAGCGGCGAGTTTCCAGCTCAGGTGATAGGTCTCCATGCGCACCGAGCCTGCGGTGTTGATGGCGGCGGCATCGCCCTGGCTGAACCAGGCGATCAGCCCGGCGCTCAACGAACTGGCGAGCGCCAGCACGGCGATCAGGATTACCGCCAGCCCGGCGCGAGCGGGCAGGGAGCTGCGCAACCAGCGCATCATTGGCTCAGGTCCGCGCAAAAGGTAAGAAAACAGAGCATGCAAAGTTCCAGCGTGGGGTTTTGTCGCCGATCCAGGACGGCTACCTCCAAAGAGTTATCGACCGTTCCGTGTCAGAAAAAACGTTGGTTAGACCCCTTAACAAGCTGATAAATAAAGGGTTTTAAGGTTTTATTGGGCTACCTCCTAAGAGGTAGGCAGTGCAAGCATAGGCTTGGGTCCCCTAGGCGTTCGTTGACCTGGGTCAAGTTTTTGCGGGGTTGGCCTCTCTAGTCTGCCGGCATGGCTGACTGACTGGAGAGCATTTGTGAACCTACCGCGTGTACGACAAGGCTTGGTGCTGGGCATGAGCACGCTGGCCTTCACTGTGTGCTTCATGGTCTGGATGATGTTCGCCGTGCTCGGAGTGCCGATCAAGGAACTGCTCCAGCTCAACGAAACCCAATTCGGCCTGCTGGCCGCGACCCCGGTACTGACTGGCTCGTTGGTGCGTTTGCCGCTGGGTTTGCTGACCGACCGTTTTGGCGGGCGCAGCGTGTTCTTCCTGCTGATGCTGGCCTGCGTCGCACCGCTGTATCTGATCAGCCATGCCACCGCCTACTGGCAGTTCCTGGTGCTGGGTTTGTTCGTCGGCCTGGCCGGCGGCTCGTTTTCCGTGGGAATTGCCTACGTCGCCAAATGGTTCGACAAGGAGAACCAAGGCTTCGCCATGGGCATTTTCGGTGCCGGTAACGCCGGGGCCGCGGTGACCAAGTTCCTCGCGCCGGCACTGATTGCGGCCGGCAGTTGGCAACTGGTGCCGAAAGTCTTCAGCGCGATCCTCTTTATCACCGCGCTTTCATTCTGGTTACTCAGTGCCGAAAACAAGGACCACCGCAGTGCCTCGGGTGCCAGTTTGCGTGAGCAACTGCGCTCGCTGAAAGACCCTGCGGTGTGGCGCTACTGCCAGTACTACTCGATCGTCTTCGGCGGCTACGTCGCCCTGGCACTGTGGATGACCAAGTACTACGTGCAGGAATACGGTTTCAGCCTGCAAAGCGCGGCGCTGCTGGCGGCCTGTTTTTCCCTGCCCGGTGGCGTGCTGCGCGCCGTCGGTGGCTGGATGTCGGATCGCTGGGGCGCGCAAAGCGTGACCTGGTGGGTGTTGTGGGTCAGCTGGATCTGCCTGTTCCTGCTCTCGTATCCCCAGACCCAACTGCAAGTGCAGACCATCAATGGCCCGCTGGATTTCCATATTGGCCTGAGCCCCACGCTGTTCACCGTACTGCTGTTCGTCATGGGCGTCGCCTTCGCGTTCGGCAAGGCTTCGGTCTTCAAATACATCGCCAATGACTACCCGAAAAACATGGGCGCGGTGTCCGGCATCGTCGGCCTGGCGGGTGGCCTGGGCGGTTTTGTGCTGCCGATCCTGTTCGGCGCCCTGGTGGATCTCACCGGCGTGCGCTCTTCCTGCTTCATGTTGATGTACGGCGTGGTCTGGGTCTCCCTCACCTGGATGTACTTCAGCGAAATACGCAAAAGCCCGGTGCTGGGTAAAGCGCCGCTGCTGACTCCGTCCCCGATTTCCAGCATTGCCCAAGGAGAAGAACATGTCCGTTCTGCAAACGCCTGACAAAGGCCCGGTCATTCATGACTGGCGCCCCGAAGACCCCGCGTTCTGGGGAAGCAGCGGCAAACAGACCGCCACTCGCAACTTGTGGATTTCCATTCCTGCGCTGTTGTTGGCCTTTGCGGTGTGGATGGTCTGGAGCACGGTAATTGTGCGATTGAATGCCATCGGCTTCAGCTTCACCACCGACCAACTGTTCTGGCTGGCGGCGTTGCCGGGGCTGTCCGGTGCGACCTTGCGGGTCTTCTATTCCTTTATGGTGCCGATCTTCGGCGGCCGGCGCTGGACCGCCCTGAGCACCGCGTCGCTGCTGTTGCCATCGATCTGGATGGGCTTCGCCGTGCAGGATCCGAGCACCTCGTACAGCGTTTTCGTGTTGATTGCCTTGCTATGCGGTTTCGGTGGCGGCAACTTCGCCTCGAGCATGTCCAACATCAGCTTCTTTTATCCCAAGTCCCAGCAGGGCACGGCCCTTGGCCTCAACGCCGGGCTGGGTAACCTGGGCGTCTCGGTGATGCAGTTCTGTGTGCCGCTGGTGATTACCTTCGGTGTGTTCGGCTTCATGGGCGGCTCGCCGCAAGCGTTGCCGGACGGTGGTCAGTTATGGCTGCAGAACGCCGGGTTCATCTGGGTGCCGTTTATTGTCCTGGTGACGGTACTGGCCTGGTTCTGCATGAATGACCTGTCCAGTGCCCGGGCCTCTTTCAGCGAACAGGCCGTCATCTTCAAACGCAAGCACAACTGGCTGATGTGCTGGTTGTACCTGGCGACCTTCGGTTCATTCATCGGTTTTTCCGCGGCGTTTCCGCTGCTGATCAAAACCTCCTTTCCTGACGTCATCGCCTTGAAGTTCGCCTTCCTCGGCCCGCTGGTGGGTGCGCTGGTACGGCCATTGGGCGGCTGGTTGGCGGACAAGCTCGGTGGCGCGAAAGTGACCCTGTGGAACTTCGTGCTAATGATCGCGATGGTCTTCGGCGTGATGCACTTTTTGCCGCAGAACGGTACCGGCGGCAACTTCTACGGCTTCCTCGGCCTGTTCATGCTGCTGTTCATTACCACTGGCGTGGGCAACGGCTCCACCTTCCGGATGATCCCGGTGATCTTCCGCACGCAGCACGAAAAAGCCTCGGCCGGGAAATCGCCAGCCGTACGCGAACAGGCACTCAAGGATGCCGGCAAGGAATCGGCCGCGGTCTTGGGCTTCAGTTCGGCGATGGGCGCCTTCGGTGCGTTCTTCATTCCCAAATCATTTGGCTCTTCGATGGCCCTGACCGGCGGCCCGGAGATGGCCTTCTACATGTTCGTCGGCTTTTACCTGAGCTGCATCGTGGTGACCTGGTGGTGGTACGCGCGCAAAGGCGCTGCAACTCCCTGCTAAGCCGACCCGAATCCAACCATTGCGTGGGCGGGGCACAGAACCCCGCAGCAAAGCCTGAGAGGACTACACCGTGAGTCATTTACTGGATCAATTGCGGTTTTTCAACCGTAAGCAAAACGAGTTTTCCGATGGACATGGAGAGACCCGCAAAGAGTCTCGCGACTGGGAGAACGTCTACCGTTCGCGCTGGCAGTACGACAAGATCGTGCGCTCCACCCACGGGGTGAACTGTACCGGCTCGTGCTCGTGGAAAATCTACGTCAAAAACGGCCTGATCACCTGGGAAACCCAGCAGACCGATTACCCGCGCACCCGCAATGATCTGCCCAACCACGAACCGCGCGGTTGCCCGCGTGGCGCCAGTTACAGCTGGTACATCTACAGCGCCAACCGGCTCAAGTACCCGAAAATCCGCAAGCCATTGCTCAAGCTCTGGCGTGAGGCACGGCAGACCCTGGCACCGGTGCAAGCCTGGGCGAGTATCGTCGAGGACAAGGTCAAGGCCGATTCTTATAAAAGCAAGCGCGGCATGGGTGGTTTCATTCGCTCCAGCTGGGAGGAAGTCAACGAGATCATTGCCGCGTCCAACGTCTACACCATCAAGCAATACGGCCCGGACCGGATCGTCGGTTTCTCGCCGATTCCGGCCATGTCGATGGTCAGCTACGCCGCAGGTGCGCGTTACCTGTCGCTGATCGGTGGCGCGTGCCTGAGTTTCTACGACTGGTACTGCGACCTGCCACCGGCCTCGCCGATGGTCTGGGGCGAGCAGACTGACGTGCCGGAATCGGCCGACTGGTACAACTCCAACTACATCATTGCCTGGGGTTCCAACGTCCCGCAGACCCGCACCCCCGACGCGCACTTCTTTACCGAAGTCCGCTACAAGGGCACCAAAACGGTGGCGATCACCCCGGACTACTCGGAAGTCGCCAAGCTCACCGACCTGTGGCTGAACCCCAAGCAGGGCACCGACGCGGCACTGGCCCAGGCGTTCAATCATGTGATCTTCAAAGAATTCCACCTGGACAAACCAAGCGCTTATTTCACTGACTACGCCAAGCGCTACACCGATTTGCCGGTGCTGGTGCTGCTCAAGCAAATGGTCGATATGGCGCCAGGCGCCGGTTACCAGCCCGATCGCTTCCTGCGCGCCAGCGACCTGACCGACAACCTCGGCCAGGAAAACAACCCGGAATGGAAAACCATCGCCCTGGACGTCAGCGGTGAACTGGTTTCTCCTCAGGGCTCCATCGGCTATCGCTGGGGCGAGAAGGGCAAGTGGAACATCCTGCCTCGTGAAGGTGGCGAAGGTCGTGAGATTGATCTGAAGCTGAGCCTGATCGGCGATGACGTCGCCGAAGTGGCGTTCCCGTATTTCGCCGGCGAGTCCCACGAGCACTTCCAGCACGTCGCTGGCGATGCCGTGCAATACCGCCGCGTGCCGGTGCACAACGTAGTGCTGGCAGACGGCAGCGTGGCCAAGGTCGCCACCGTGTTCGACCTGTCGGCTGCCAACCTGGCGATCGATCGTGGCCTGGGTGGCGCTAACGTTGCCAGGGATTACAACGACGCCTCGGTGCCGGGCACTCCAGCCTGGCAGGAGCAGATCACCGGCGTCAGCCGTGAGAAAGCGATCCAGATCGCCCGTGAGTTCGCTGACAACGCCGACAAGACCCGTGGTCGCTCGATGATCATCGTCGGTGCGGCGATGAACCACTGGTACCACATGGACATGAACTACCGCGGGCTGATCAACATGCTCATGCTCTGCGGGTGTGTCGGCCAGACCGGTGGCGGTTGGGCGCACTATGTCGGTCAGGAAAAACTGCGTCCGCAATGCGGCTGGCTACCCCTGGCATTCGGCCTGGACTGGAACCGTCCGCCACGGCAGATGAACGGCACCAGCTTCTTCTACGCCCACAGTTCGCAATGGCGCCACGAGAAGATGAGCATGCACGACGTGCTCTCGCCTTTGGCCGATAAATCACAATTTCCCGAGCATGCCCTGGACTACAACATCCGCGCCGAACGCGCCGGTTGGTTGCCCAGCGCACCGCAACTCAACACTAACCCTTTGCACATTTGCCGTGATGCGGCTGCGGCCGGCATGGACCCCAAAGACTACGTGGTCAAGTCGCTGCAGGATGGTTCGCTGCGTTTTTCCTGTGAACAGCCGGACAGCCCGGTGAACTTCCCGCGCAACATGTTCATCTGGCGTTCCAACCTGCTGGGCTCCTCGGGCAAGGGCCACGAGTACATGCTCAAGTACCTGCTCGGCACCAGGAACGGGGTGATGAACGAGGACATCGGCCAGGTCGGCGATTGCAAACCCGAAGAAGCCGAATGGGTGGACGAGGGCGCTATCGGCAAGCTCGATCTGGTCACCACGCTGGACTTCCGCATGTCGTCGACCTGCGTCTATTCCGACATCGTCTTGCCGACCGCCACCTGGTACGAAAAAGACGACATGAACACCTCGGACATGCACCCGTTCATTCACCCGTTGTCGGCCGCCATCGACCCGGCGTGGGAATCGCGTTCCGACTGGGAAATCTACAAAGGCATCGCCAAGGCGTTTTCCAGCATGGCCGAAGGGCATCTGGGCGTTGAGAAGGACCTGGTGACCATCCCGCTGATGCACGACAGCGTCGGCGAACTGGCCCAACCGTTTGGCGGCACCGACTGGAAAAGTGCCGGCGTGGCCCCGGAGCCAGGCAAGAACGCGCCGAACCTGCATGTGGTGGAGCGTGATTACCCGAACATTTACAAGCAGTTCTCGTCCCTCGGGCCATTGCTGGAAAAACACGGCAACGGTGGCAAGGGCATTAACTGGAACACCGAAACCGAAGTGAAATTCCTCGGTGAACTCAATCACAAAGAAGGCAATGCCGGTATCAGCCAGGGTCGGCCGAAAATCGACACGGCGATCGATGCCGCTGAAGTGATTCTGTCCCTGGCGCCGGAAACCAATGGCCATGTTGCGGTCAAGGCCTGGGCTGCGTTGTCGGAATTTACCGGCATCGATCACAGCCATCTGGCGGTATCCAAGGAGCACGAGGCGATTCGGTTCCGCGACATTCAGGCGCAGCCGCGCAAGATCATTTCCAGCCCGACCTGGTCGGGTCTCGAGGACGATCACGTCAGTTACAACGCCGGCTACACCAACGTTCACGAAGCCATCCCATGGCGCACCATCACCGGTCGCCAGCAGTTCTACCAGGATCACCCGTGGATGCAGGCGTTCGGCGAGCAACTGATGAGTTATCGCCCGCCGGTCAACACTCGCACCATCGAAGGGGTGAAAGGCAAGCGCAGCAACGGCGAGACCGAAATCGTCCTGAACTGGATCACTCCGCACCAGAAATGGGGCATCCACAGCACTTACAGCGACAACCTGTTGATGCTGACCCTCAGCCGCGGCGGGCCGATTGTCTGGCTCTCGGAGAACGACGCGAAACGCGCCGGCATCGAGGACAACGACTGGATCGAATGCTTCAACGCCAACGGCGCGCTGACCGCCCGGGCGGTGGTCAGCCAGCGGGTCAAGGACGGCATGGTGATCATGTACCACGCCCAGGAACGGATCGTGAACGTGCCTGGTTCGGAAACCACCAAGACCCGTGGCGGTCACCACAACTCGGTCACCCGCGTGGTGCTCAAGCCGACCCACATGATCGGTGGCTATGCCCAGCAAGCCTACGGTTTCAACTATTACGGCACGGTCGGTTGCAACCGCGATGAATTCGTCGTGGTACGCAAGATGGCCAAAGTCGACTGGCTCGATGGCTCAAGCGGCGATGACCTGCCGCGTCCTCTGCCGACCGATATCGAGGAGAACTGAGATGAAGATTCGCTCACAAATCGGCATGGTGCTGAACCTGGACAAGTGCATCGGTTGCCACACCTGTTCGATCACCTGCAAAAACGTCTGGACCAGCCGTGAAGGCATGGAATACGCCTGGTTCAACAACGTCGAATCGAAACCCGGCATCGGCTACCCGAAAGAATGGGAAAACCAGGACAAGTGGAAGGGCGGCTGGATCCGCAATGCCAACGGCACGATCAACCCGCGCATCGGCGGTAAATTCCGCGTGTTGGCGAATATTTTCGCCAACCCGGACCTGCCGAGCCTCGACGACTACTACGAACCGTTCGACTTCGATTACCAGCACCTGCACACCGCGCCGCTGGGCGAGCACCAGCCAACGGCACGTCCGCGTTCGCTGATCTCCGGCAAGCGTATGGAGAAAATCGAGTGGGGCCCGAACTGGGAAGAGATCCTCGGCACCGAGTTCGCCAAGCGTCGCAAGGACAAGAACTTCGACAAGATTCAGGCGGACATTTACGGCGAGTACGAAAACACTTTCATGATGTATTTGCCGCGCCTGTGCGAGCACTGCCTGAACCCGGCGTGCGCAGCGTCGTGCCCGAGCGGGGCGATTTACAAGCGTGAAGAAGACGGGATTGTCCTGATCGACCAGGAAAAGTGCCGTGGCTGGCGGATGTGCATCAGCGGCTGCCCGTACAAGAAAATCTATTTCAACTGGAAGAGCGGCAAGTCCGAGAAGTGCATCTTCTGCTACCCGCGTATCGAAGCCGGGATGCCGACTGTTTGCGCCGAAACCTGTGTCGGACGTATCCGTTACCTCGGTGTGCTGCTGTATGACGCCGACCGCATCAGCGAAGTGGCGAGCACCGCCAATGAGCAGGATCTGTACGAGAAACAACTGGAGATCTTCCTCGATCCGAACGACCCGGCAGTGATTCGCCAGGCCCTGGCCGATGGTGTGCCGCAGTCGGTGATCGATTCCGCCCAGCGTTCGCCGGTCTACAAAATGGCCGTGGACTGGAAACTCGCACTGCCGCTGCACCCGGAATACCGTACCTTGCCAATGGTCTGGTACGTGCCGCCGCTGTCGCCGATCCAGAACGCCGCCGCTGCCGGAACCGTGGGTATGAACGGCGTGATTCCGGATGTCGACAGCCTGCGTATTCCACTCAAGTACCTGGCCAACCTGCTGACGGCGGGCGATGAAAAACCGGTCAAGCGTGCGCTTAAACGCTTGCTGGCGATGCGCGCCTACAAACGTTCCGAGCAAGTCGATGGCGTTCAGGACCTGCAAGTGCTCAAGGATGTCGGCTTGAGCGTGGCGCAGGTCGAGGAGATGTATCGCTACCTGGCGATTGCCAACTATGAAGACCGCTTTGTGGTACCGAGCGCCCACCGTGAAGACGCCATGAGCGACGCCTTTGCCGAGCGCTCCGGTTGCGGCTTCAGTTTCGGC
>Ga0075364_10001780_pt1 | contig 11925 bp, 15 predicted proteins | sample EndMetdeltDD1764_FD_71517 | JGI IMG/M metagenome (GOLD analysis project Ga0075364, IMG submission 71517) | Populus endosphere microbial communities from Tennessee, USA - Endosphere MetaG P. deltoides DD176-4 | ecosystem: Host-associated > Plants > Roots > Endosphere | place: USA: Tennessee... | reverse complement strand
CTCCGATCAGGCGTACCTCACGCGCACGGATGCGCTCGTTGTACCGGGGCTCGTTCTGCTGCGGCGTTGCTATGGCTTTTCACTCCTGTGCAATGGGCTGTTCTCCCTGTTGGCTGTTGTGTGTCGTCGAGTACCGACGCAAAGCCAGGGGTCGAACAGCCACACCCTCGCACGGGAGCGGATGAATCGGTGCCATGACCCGGACGCACGTGAACGTGGCCGGGTGGGGGTTCTCTGCACTGCTGCACCCCACTTCGCCTCAGTTGTCGGGCGATACGCTAGCGCACGTGAGTGAAGAAACCTCGTACGAGCAGATGGACGAGCAGGTCAGCGACTACATGGGCGATCAGGACGGCGATACACAGGTCGATGAAGCCCTGGACGCGATGGCCGAGGTTCGGCGGCAGTTGGCCGAGGTGCCGGCGTCTGTCGTCGTCGCCAACCACGCGATGGGTCTCTACGAGTTGGCCGCGATCCATCTCAGCTCGAACCCGCCAGATCTCGCCCAGGCCGCGCTATCGATCGACGCGTTCGCGTGCCTCGTCGACGGACTCGGCGACCGCATCGGCGAGAACGCCCCCACGTTGCGCGACGCGCTCGGCAACATCCGCATCGCCTTCGTGCAGATCAAGAAGCAGATCACCGACTCGGCGGACGCCGACGAAGAGTCGGCGACCGGCTAGACCGGCCTCGGTTTCGACTTCGGGTTCGGGTTCGACTTGGGGTTCGGTTTCGGCTTCGGGGCGAAGCGGCCGACCTTGGCCTGGCGGACTCGGCCGCCTTCGCACTTCACGCCTTCGCGTTTGAGCAGCGCGATCTGCTCGCGTTCGTTGCCGGGCACGAGCCGGCCGACGGAGTTGACGACGCGCCACCACGGCAAGTCGTCGTCGACAGTCGCCAGCAACCGCCCGACGAGCCGCGACATCTTGGCGAATCCGGCATCCTCGGCGATGTCGCCGTAGGTGACGACCTCCCCCTCGCGCAACGACCGGATGACGGCAAGGATCCGCTCGTTGCGCTCCTCCTGCGGTGTCACGCCGGCCGGTTCACGCTGGCCGGATGTCGGCCGCTTCTCTGCGGCCGAGCTTGAGCAGGACACCGAAGCTCACCGGCGTGCCGACCTCGATCGTGCGCGAACCATCGGCGATCGATACGCAGTGGAACCCGAAGGCGGTGCCGTCGTCGGACGTGATCACACCGAGCCCGAGTGCATCGTCAAACGCGGTCACCGAGCCGGCCAGCCGCACGTCGGCTTCCATCACGCGATGATCTTGGAGATCGGCAGCTCGAGGATGCCGGTCGCACCGGCGTCTTTGAGCGCGGGGATGAGCGTGTTGATCTGGTTCTTGGCGACCACCGTCTCGATCGCGAACCCGTCTCCGTGGGCCAGCTCGCTCACCGTGGGTGCCTTCATCGACGGAACCAATGCGACGACGTCTTCGAAGTTCTCGCGGGACACGTTGAGCTTGACGAGCACCTTGCCGCGGGCGTCGAGGGTGCCCATCAGCAGCGTCATCAACTGATCCATCGCGTGGCGCTTGGCAGGATCCTCGAACGACTCTCGGTTGGCGACCACTTCGGTGTAGCTGATCAAGATCGTGTCGATGATTCGCAAGCCGGCCGCGCGCAGGGCCCGCCCGGTCTCGGTGATGTCGACGATGCAGTCGGCGATGTCGGGGATCTTGGCCTCGCTGGCGCCATAGGAGAGGCGGATGTCGGCCTTGATCCCCTTGTCGGCGAAGAAACGCTTGGTGAGCTCGGGGTACTCGGTGCTGACGCGCACGCCGTCGGACAGATCGGCGACGCTGTTGGCCGCCGAATCGCCGGCGACCGCGACGATGACCTGGATCGGCAGCGACGTCGCCTTCGAGTACTGCAGCTCGCCGAGGCTGACCACGTCGCTGGCCGTCTCCTCGACCCAGTCGCGGCCGGTGATGCCGAGGTCGAACAAACCCTCGGCGACGTAGCTCGGGATCTCCTGCGGGCGCAAGATGCGCACTTCGCTGATGCGCGGATCGTCGATGGTTGCCTTGTAGTCGACAGCGGAGTTGCGTCGTACGGGCAGATCGGCGGCCTCGAACAGTTCGAGGGTCGCCTTCTCGAGCGAACCCTTGGGGAGGACGAGGCGGAGCACGCCCGACAGGCTACGGCGCCGCGGTCTCGTCGACGAAGTGATTCAGGCTGCGGCGTGCGGCGCGCTGCCCTTGACGCTCGTGCGGAACATCTCCCGGCGCTCGCCCGCGTAGTCGTTGATGGCGAAGTGTTGGGTGCAGCGGTTGTCCCAGATCGCGATCGTGCCGGTGCGCCAGCGCAGGCGGCAGGTGAAGTTCTCGTTGACGCTGTGTTTGAAAAGGCGTTGCAGTAACGGCTGGGCCTCGTCGTCGGGCATGCCTTCGATGCCGATCGTGTAGACCGAGTTCGCGTACAGCGCAGCCCGGCCGGTCTCCGGATGCCGGATCACCAGCGGATGGACGTGGCGGTCGTAGGCCTTGGCACTCGGCTCGATCTCCATCGACGTCTTGTCCTGAACGGATTCGAGAAACCCTCCTGTGCCGTACGCCATGCCGGCGCTGTGCACACCGCGCAGCGTCAGCAACTGCTCGCGCAACGCCGGCGGCAACGTCTCGAACGCGAGGTACTGGTTGGCCCAGATCGTGTCGCCTCCGAACGGCGGCACTTCATGCGCGTGCAGCACGGTGAACGCCGGCGGCTCCGGCAGGTACGACAGGTCCGTGTGCCACGCGTTGGCGAAGTTGAGCTCGTCCGTGGGTTCCTTGATCACGCGGATCACGTAGGGCCGGCCCTCGACCGGCTTCACGTACGGCGTCACGTCGCGCCCGCCGAGCTCGTCGGTGAACCGCTCGAGCTGATCGAGGTCGATGTCCTGCTCCGGCAGGAACACGACGAGGTGGTCGAGGATCGCCTGGTGCAGGACTGCCATGTCGCCGGGCGAGAGCGGAGTCGATGTGTCGATGCCGTGCACGTACGCGCCGAGAGACCCGGCCGCTCGTTCGACGGTGATGGTCGCGGTGCCCATCCCTGCAGTCTGTCAGTGTTCGGTGCGCTCAGTGCGCGGTCGGTGCGTCGGCCAGGAGCCGGATCGCGTGCGGGAGGATGTCGATGATCGCTCCGAGCTGCTCGACGCAACCTTTCGGTGAACCCGGCGTGTTGCAGATGATCGCCTGGCCGCGGATGCCGGCGATGCCGCGGCTGAGGCGTCCGAGCGGGCTGATCAAGCGCATCGCCTCGGCCAAGCCGGGAGCTTCGCGTTCGATGACCGCGAGCGTGCCTTCCGGGGTCTGATCGCGGGGCGCGAAGCCGGTTCCGCCGGTCGACACGATCACGCCGGCGAAGCCGTCGCACATGTCGCGTAACACGGCGGCGACCTCGTCGGTGCCGTCGGCCGTCACGCGGTGCTCGACCACCGCGAACCCCGCTTCTGTGAGCTGGGCCACGAGCGCCCGTCCGCTGGCGTCGTCGCGGGTGCCGTGGACGACGCCGTCACTGACCGTCAACACCTTTGCCGCGAGTGCTTGATCGTCGCTCATGGGTGGGCACGGTATCGAATGATCACCATGCCGTCGGTGTCGGCATCCTGGGGCAGCAAGCGGAATCCCGAGCCGAAGGGCTGCCACGGGTCGTCCGGCGCATCCTCGATCACATCGAACCCGTCGGGCGTCGGGTGATCGACCGATTCAGCGGCAGTGATGGTGCACACGCTGTACACGAGCGTGCCGCCGGGCTTCACCAGTGGCGCTGCCGCCGCCAGCAGGCGGCGTTGGATGGCGACGAGGTCGTCGATGTCATCGAGGCCGATCCGCCACCGCGCGTCGGGCCGGCGGCGTAGTGAACCGAGCCCGCTGCACGGCGCGTCGATGAGGATTCGGTCGAAGCTCGCCGGCGCGAACGGCGGCGCCGATCCGTCGGCGACCACGACGGGTACGTGGTAGCCGAGCCGGTGCGCGTTGTCGACGACCAGCGCAGCTCGGTGCGGCTGCAGATCGGCAGCGACCACGAACGCGTTGTTGGCGGCCATCGCCGTCGCCTTACCCCCGGGTGCAGCGCACAGATCGAGGATCGTCTCGCCCTCGCGCGCACCGACGAGATCGGCAACCCACTGCGACCCGCGGTCTTGGACATAGCCGTCGTCACGCGTCGACACCTGTGGCGCCTCATTCATGCATTCGAGCGCGGCAAGGCCTTCGAACTCCCCGAGCTCGGCCACGAACCGTTCGACGATCCAGTCCGGGTAGCTGAGCCTGTCGGCATCGACGTCCCACACCATCGGCGTGTTCGACACCTTGCGCAGCACCGCGTTGACGAACCCGCGCACCTTCGGATGGGCCAGCTCGACCGTCTCGCCGACGGCCGCGTGCGGAGGCACGCCGGCGAACGCGAGTTGATATGCGCCGAGCCCGAGGAGCGTGCGCACCTCCGGGTCCGGTTCGGTGACCACGAATCGGTCGTACAGCGCCGCACAGGCCCGATGCATCCGCGTCGCGCCGTACACGAGCTCGGTGACGAACCGGCGATCCTGCTCGCTCAGCCTGCTGCGATCCAGCATCGACGGCAGCAACAGGTTCGCGTACGCGCCGTCGTGCTCGATGCGCAGCAGCGCGTCGTAGGCGACCTGTCGCGCCGACGCACCACGCGCCGCGCCCGCTGCCGGACGGCGCTCGCCCCGGTCGGCGCCGCGCGAAGCAGCCCGTGACTCTTGGGCCTTCGAACGCTGCTGGCTTGATCGGCGATGGCTCACGCGGTCGTCACGCCGAACTGCTCGCCGAGACGCGGCTGCGCGCCGTTGGCCCACGCCGACGCCGACATCGCCGGCTTGCCTTCGGGCTGAACGCGATCCAACTCCAGCGCGCCGTCCCAACACGCGATGACCAGTGGAGCGATCAGTGATCCGGCCGGGCCACGCCGATCGTCGAGCTGGGCCGCGAGCACCTTCAGGCGTTTGCCGCGGAACGTCGTCCACGCCACGCCGAGCCGGACGAGCCGGTCGATCTCCGCCGCTCGACGGTTCCAGTCGATCGCGAACTCGGCCGGATCGAGCTTGGCTGCGTAGGTCGCTTCGCCCTCTTGGGGCACACCGGCGACGAGGCCGTTGCCGAGGTTCTCCACCAACAGCTCGGTGCCCCTCTCGACGAGCGTTCGGCGCAGTTCCTCCAGGGTCTGGCGCGACCCGATCGGCACCTCCACCCGATCGATCACGGCGCCGGTGTCGAGGCCGACATCGACCTGCATCAGGCACACGCCCGTCACGTCGTCGCCGGCGAGCAGCGCCCGCTCGACAGGGGCGGCGCCGCGCCAGCGCGGCAGCAGCGAGAAGTGCAGGTTCACCATCGCCAGCCCGGCGAGCACGTCGGGCTTGATCAACTGGCCGAACGCCACGACCACACCGAGGTCGGCACCGACGGTGAGCGAGTCGGAGACGCGATGGCTGACCGCAAGGCCGAGCCGTTCAGCCGCGGCCTTGACGGGGCTGGGAGTCAGCTCGGCACCGCGGCCGCGACGCTTGTCGGCGCGCGTCACCACGAGGGCGACGTCGAAGCCCTTGGCCACGAGCGCCTCGAGCGGAGCCACCGCCATCGCCGGCGTGCCGAGGTAGACCAGTCGCTTGGGCGGACCGGTCGGCAGCGCGGCGAGATCGGTCACTTCAACCGCAGCCGTCGGGGTTTCGCCTTGGCCTCTTCGTCGAGGATCCGGCGGTACTCGGCCAGGGCCGCCTTGCGCTGCTCGGGTTCCATCCGGTCGAACATCAGCACGCCGTTGAGGTGATCGAGCTCGTGCTGGAACAACCGTCCCATCAGCTCATCGGCCTCGAACTCGATCTCGTTGCCGTCGAGGTCGAGCCCGCGCATCAACACTTCCTTGGGGCGCACCAGCTCGACGTACAGACCAGGGATGCTCAGGCAGCCTTCCTCGTAAACCCACTCGCCGCTGCTCTCCACGATCTGCGGGTTGATGACCAGCTCGCGCTTTTCCTCGACCTCCCACACGAAGATCTGCTTCTGTACGCCGACCTGCGGTGCGGCCAGCCCGATGCCGGTGTCGCTGACGCTCAACGTCTCGAACATGTTGTCGACGAGACGGGCGACCTTTCCGTCGATCTCGGTCACGGCGGCAGCTGGTGTCTTGAGAACAGGATCGCCGAAGGTGCGGATTTCGTAAGCCACACTGCAAGGCTACCGAGCACGGCGTGATCAGGGGCCGGGCAGAAGGGAGAGGGATGAGCAAGGACCAGTACTTCGCCGAGCAACCGGCCGCGCAGAGCGAACCTCTCACGTTCAAAGTCGCCCTCCCCGACGGCACCATGAACATCACCACCGACCGCGGCGTCTTCAGCCACGGCGCGCTCGATACGGGCACACGGGTGCTCATCCTCAAAGCGCCCCCGCTCGATCCCGCTCGCACGGCGGCCGGAGCGAACCTGCTCGACCTCGGTTGTGGTGTCGGCCCGCTCGCGATCACCCTGGCGCGCCGCGCCCCACTGGCCACCGTGTGGGCGATCGACGTCAACAACCGCGCCTTGCACCTCACCCGCGAGAACGCTCGAGCCAACAAGGTCTCCAACATTCAGACGTGCACGCCGGAGCAGATCGATCCCTCGATCCGCTTCGAGGTGATCTGGAGCAACCCGCCCATCCACATCGGCAAGGCCGCGATGCACGAGATGCTGCTGCTCTGGCTCGGCCGGCTCACCCCCACCGGCGAGGCCGTGATGGTGGTGCAGAAGCACCTCGGCTCGGATTCGTTGCTCGACTGGCTCAATCGCGAAGGCTTTCCCACCGATCGGATCAGCTCCGCCAAGGGTTACCGGCTGCTGCGGGTCCGGCCGCGGGCTGACATACTCGGCTCATGAATAGCGAGGAAACCGTCAACGAGTTCATCCGCCGAATCGTCGCCAAGGATCTCGACGGCGCGGCCGAGCTCGTCAGCGACGACCTCGAATACGACAACGTGCCCGTTGGCAAGAACCACGGTCCCGACGGACTGAAGACCTTCCTCGGCGCGATGGTGAGCGGGTTCGAGGAGGTCGAGTTCGTCATCCATCGCCAGACCGTCACGGGCAACATCGTGATGAACGAGCGCACCGACCGTTTCCGCAACGGGGACAAGTGGATCGACCTACCTGTGGCGGGCGTGTTCGAGGTCGATGCCGCCGGCAAGGTCTCCCTGTGGCGCGACTACTTCGACATGGCGATGTTCACCAGCCAGATGGCCTGACGGGAAAACTCGCTGGGCGTCTCCGGCGCCTGGGCGCCTTTGACGCCTGCTCGCGGATGGCCCGCTCGTCGGGGCTTCGCCGCGTCCGTCGCTACTCGCTACAAGCGGGGAGGGTCGACCTCGATCCGGAGGCGAGTGCCTTTGGGGCGAGGGGTGGCCGAGATCGCCTGGCCGAGCGTGTCCCAGTCGGCGGCGCGCAGCAAGACATCGCCGGTGAGCGTCGGGGCCGACTGCACCCCGGCGATGCGCAGACCGGCGGCGTACTCGGCTGCGCCCGCCCCGGTGACGACGGCGAGCGCTGCCGCGGGTGGAAACCCGAGCGCGCGGCGCCGGCCGAGCTCTTTCGTCATCAACCGACCGGGATCGGAGTGCAGGACGGCGTCGAGCACCTCGTGATGGGGCAGGAAGGTCTGCACCATCAGTCGCCCACCGCTCCCCCGTCCACCAACGAGCCGCGCCGCGCGGGCGAGCAGCGTCATCGCCTGTTCCGTCGCCCGATATCTCGGAGCGAGCAGCTCCGCATCGAAGTCGAGGAACGCGACCGTGTCGGCCCGCCGCACTCGATGCAGAACAGCCTCGGTTCCCACGTACACACCCGCCTCTGGCACCGGCTCGACATCGCTCGACTTGCCCGTGATCGCAACGACGGGCCGGCCGGCAGCGGCTTCGAGCTCGTCGCGCAACCGGCTCACTCCGATCCGAAGCGCAGCGAACGCGCTGCCCCCACACACCTGGCACACCGGCGGCCGAACCGTGCCGCACCGCCCGCAGTCGAAGTGGCTGTCGTCGCGCTGGACGACCGCTGCCTCGCACACCTCACAGCGCTGGATCGACTTGCACCGCCGGCACGCCAGCAGCCGCGCCCGACCTGTCGAGTTGAGCACGCAGATCACTCGACGGTCGTGGTCGCGCAGCTGGCGGATCAGCGCCGACGTTGCCAGGCTCTTCTGCCACGGCTCGTCGCGCGTGCGATCGACGATGTCGACGATCGGCCAACCGGCGCGTTCGTCGTTGACGGACGGACGAGCGAAGTGGGCTTCGTCGAACGACGAGACCGCGGTCGCGCTCGGGCAGGGTGACACGAGGAGCACCGGGATCGCCGCCGCCACCGTGCGCTGGATCGCGACGTCGCGTGCGTGCCACGTCGGCTGGCGCTCTTCCTGCAGCGTTTCGTCGTGCTCGTCGAGGACGACGATCGCGGCGAGTCCCGGGCACGGCGCCCAGACCGCGCCCCGCGCGCCGACGACGACGTCGACACCGCCTGCAGCGCCTGCCCATTCCTGCGGGAGCAGCGCGACCGATCGGCCCGCCCGGCGCAGGCGGGTCGCGAGCAGCCGCGACTGAGCCACGCTCGGGGTGACGACCAGCGTGGGCCCGAGGCGGCACGCGGCGAGCACGACGGGCAACGAGTCAGCGGCAGGAGGAAGGCGGAGCACCCCGCCACCAGCGGCGAGCAACCGATTCGCCAACGGATCGGTCGGCTCGGGAACCGGGCTGCCGTGGGAAGCGGCGGGGGCCCGCAGCACGGCGCCGGGGGGCGACGCCGCGACCAGAAAGGGCCGAAGCCTTCCCGCCCACCGGACAGCCGCCCACCCGGCGAGGTCGATGATCTCCCGCGGTGGGCCGATACCGGTGACCTTCGCGATCGGCAACAGCCGATCGAGCGGCAGCGACGCATCAGTCGCGCCCAGTTCGACCACCCAACCGCCGACGCGACGACCGTTGAGCGAGATGCGGACCAGCGAACCGACCTGAACCTGGGCCCGCATGGGCTCGGGGACGAGGTAGTCGAACTGCCGATCGAGACCGGTCAGGTCGGGCACCACCCGCGCGACGAGCGGCCCGGGATCGGCCGGCATGCTCGTCAACGGGTCAACGGCGCGGCAATCGGCTCAGGCGCCGATTGCTGCCTTGAAGTCGGCGAGGCGACTGACCTGTTCCCAGGTGAACTCGGGCAGGTTGCGCCCGAAGTGGCCATAGGCCGCTGTCTTGCGGAAGATCGGGCGCTTGAGATCGAGGTCGCGCACGATCGCGCCGGGGCGGAGGTCGAAGACCTCGCGCACGGCGCGCTCGATGGTGAGCGGGTCGACCGTCTCCGTGCCGAAGGTCTCGACGAGGATGCTCATCGGCTGCGCCATCCCGATCGCGTAGGCGACCTGGACCTCGCAACGAGTGGCCGCGCCGGAAGCGACAACGTGCTTGGCGACCCAACGCGACGCGTATGCAGCCGAGCGATCGACCTTGCTCGGGTCCTTACCGCTGAACGCACCGCCGCCGTGACGACCCATGCCGCCATAGGTGTCGACGATGATCTTGCGGCCGGTGAGACCGGTGTCGCCGTGCGGCCCGCCCACGACGAACTGGCCGGTCGGGTTGACGTAGACGTTGTAATCACCATCGGCGAACTCGGCCGGGATGACGGGCCGGATGACCTGCTCGATGAGGTCGGGGCGGATGACCGTGTCGCGATCGATGCCGTCGGCGTGCTGCGTGCTGACCAGCACAGCCTTCAGAGCGACCGGCTTGCCATCCTCGTAGTCGAAGGTGACCTGGGTCTTGCCGTCGGGGCGCAGGTACGGGACCGCGCCGGACTTGCGCACCTCGGACAGGCGCTCGGCCATCCGGTGGGCCAACCAGATCGGCAGCGGCATGAGGTCTGGGGTCTCGTTGCAGGCGTAGCCGAACATCATCCCCTGGTCGCCCGCGCCCTGGGCGTTGATCGTGTCCTCGCCGGCCTTTCCGCCGCGCAGCTCCTCGCTCTTGTCGACACCCTGAGCGATGTCGGGCGACTGCTCGTCGATGCTGACGATGACGCCGCACGTGTTGCCATCGAACCCGTACAGCGCGTTGTCGTAGCCGATGTCCTTGATGACCTCACGGGCGATCTTGGGGATGTCGACGTAGGCGTTGGTGGTGATCTCCCCGGCGACGACGCACAGCCCGGTCGTGAGCAGCGTCTCGCAGGCAACCCGGCCATGCGGATCCTCGGCGAGAATTGCGTCCAGGACGGCGTCGCTGACCTGATCGGCCATCTTGTCCGGGTGACCCTCGGTCACGCTCTCGCTGGTAAAGGTCCACTTGCTCACTGGTGCTCCGTCATTCGTTGATTCGGCTGGTTGGTTCTATTGCGTGAGACCCGCGCGAATCTCGACGACACAGTCGAGAACCGAACGAGCAATCGAATGCTTGTCGGTGAGTCCGATGGTGACCATCGGGGCCTCGGGCCGGAGCAAGCATACGGCGTTGGTGTCGTGTTGGAAGCCAACGCCGGCGGCGCTGACGTCGTTGGCGACGATCAGATCGAGGTTCTTGCGGCGCAGCTTGGCGTCGGCGTTGGCGACAAGATCGTCGGTCTCGGCCGCGAATCCGACCAGGATCTGCCCGGGCCGCTTGGTGCGGCCAAGTCCGGCGAGGATGTCGGGGGTCGGCTCGAGCACGATGTCGGGGACGCCGTCGTCCTTCTTGATCTTGTTCGAGGCGCTCACCTTGGGCCGGAAGTCGGCGACCGCGGCGGCCATGATGACGACATCGGCGGTGGCGGCGGCGGCCTCGACGGCCACCTGCATCTCTGCCGCGGTCTCGACCTTGACGATCGTCGTCCCGACGGGCACGGGCAGATCAGCGGTTGAGATCAGGGTGACGCGAGCGCCGCGTGCTGCGGCCGCCGCCGCGATCGCATAGCCCTGCTTGCCGCTGCTGCGGTTGGCGATCACTCGCACTGCGTCGATCGGCTCGCGGGTACCGCCGGCCGTCACGACGAGGTCGACTCCGGCCAGGTCAGCGGGCCCGAGGACACGCTCGATGGCGGCGATGATGCGCTCTGGAGCAGCGAGACGGCCCTTGCCACTGTCGCCACCGGCCAGCCGGCCCTCGTCGGGTTCGACCACGACGACACCGCGCGCGGCGAGCACGGCCAGGTTGTCCTGCACGGCGGGGTGTTCCCACATCTCGGTGTGCATCGCCGGGCACACGATGACCGGCGCACGCGTGGCGAGCAGTGTGTTGGTGAGCAGATCGGTGCTGAGGCCGGCGGTGTACGCACCGATCAGGCGAGCCGTGGCGGGCACGATGACGATCAGATCGGCGCTCTGGCCGAGCCGGGTGTGCGGGATCGGCGAGGCCTCGTCCCACAGGCTGGTCTGCACGGGCTCGCTGCACAGCGCCGACAGGGTCGTGCGGCCGATGAAGTGCTCGGCACCCTCGGTCATCACGGGGATCACGTGCGCGCCCCCGTCGACCAGGCGCCGACAGACCTCGACCGCCTTGTAGGCGGCGATGCCGCCGGTGACGCCGACGACGATCGTCTTGTCTCGGAACGGCTGCATCGGCTCGGCCGCTCAGTCGTGACAGCTCGTCGATCGGGCCGCTCAGACGGCGGCGTCTGCCTCGACGTCGGCGTCTTCCTCGACAGGAACTTCGACCGCGATCGGCATGATCTTGTCGGCCGCGATCTCTTCGAAACCGATGCTCAGCGGCTTGCGGGCCACCGACGACACCTGCGGGGGAACCATGCCACCCAGGCTGTCGCCGAGCTGGTTGAAGTACGAGTTGATCTGCCGCGCGCGGCGAGCAGCGAGCGTGACCAGGCTGAACTTCGAATCGACGCGGCCGAGGAGCTCCTCGATCGGCGGGTTCATCATCGTGTCATTGGTACGCGCCATGGGCTGCAATCTCCTGTGCTGTGGGCCGGGCAAT
>Ga0075364_10001779_pt1 | contig 11926 bp, 8 predicted proteins | sample EndMetdeltDD1764_FD_71517 | JGI IMG/M metagenome (GOLD analysis project Ga0075364, IMG submission 71517) | Populus endosphere microbial communities from Tennessee, USA - Endosphere MetaG P. deltoides DD176-4 | ecosystem: Host-associated > Plants > Roots > Endosphere | place: USA: Tennessee... | reverse complement strand
AAGCGCGCGATCGCCTCGTCATAGCTGCCGAGCGCTTCGTCGTAGCGCCCCAGCGCCTTCAACACCTCCGCGCGACCATTCCGTGCAACGGCATCCGCCGGGAAGCGCGCGATCGTCTCGTCATAGCTACCGAGCGCTTCGTCGTAGCGCCCCAGCGCCTTCAACACCTCCGCGCGACCAGTCCGTGCAACTACATCCGCCGGGAAGCGCGCGATCGTCTCGTCATAGCTGCCGAGCGCTTCGTCGTAGCGACCCAGCGCCTTCAATACCTCCGCGCGACCATTCCGGGCAACGGCATTTTCGGGGAAGCGCTCCACGATCAGGTCGTATTGGCCCAGCGCATCGAACAAGCTGGCCTGAGCCCTCAGTGCCTCCGCCACAGCGATGAGCCCGCCCGGACCATCCCGGTAGACAGCTCCAAGTCTCGCGGCCTCGCGTGCCTCGTCGATTCGACCGCCCGCGCGCAGCACGGCGCTCAGCTGAGCATGGGCCCAGCCATCGTCCGGCCGTTCCGCAAGCGCCTGCCGAAGCGAGCGTTCTGCGAAACTGAGCTGTCCAGCAGCGCGAGCCTGGGCGGCAATATTGCACAGGGTTTTCGCAATCTGCTCGGGCGTGCTTCTGTTGTCTTTCTGGAAATCGATCAGATCTGACAAGAAGCCACTGGCCGAGGCCTCGTCACCCGACTTGAGACGTCTACCGATCTCATCGATCTGTGCATTGATTTTCGCGAGCACCTCGAGGGCACCGAGCCGCGGCCGGCGGTCCTCGCGCGTGCGCCGCTTCGGTTCCTCATGTGCCTCTTCTTCACGTTCACGCACGTAGTCATGCGTCGTCACTGGAGCCGACCACATCGGCAATTCCAGAGCGCTTTGAAGGTGCTGAAATGCTTTGAGCGGCACCGCGCCAAATTGACGAGGTGCTTCACGTCCGGTTGCCAGCATCCACTGCGCGAAAGGCTCCCGTGACCCGCGCCTCAAGCTCTCGACCAAACGCGAAAACCCGCCGCTGGTCGAAAACCAGCTTCGGGCAATTGCCGCGTCGGTGTCACTCTTCAGCGAGGCTGCAAACTCCGTCCATACGTCGCAGACACGATCGATCAGGGGAGCGTCCGAATCGAGCCCGACGAGCATCCCGACGACCCGTGATGCCCCTCGCAAACTGGCGACATCAATGGCGGAACGCAAATCAACGCCAGCCGGCAACGGCGCGCTGCGGAGCATCGCTTCGACGTGGTCGGCGACGTGCTGCTCCCCAAGCAGACGCTCCAGATCAGTAGCGAGATCTGAGCGCAGTTCGTTCTCGAGCTCAGAGTCTAGAAGCCCCAGCGCGTACAAATGCGCACGATCGGCGGAGACCGCCTCCGCCAGTGACGCACGGACGTTCGCGAACGGAAACGTTCCCGCGTCGACTCTCGACAGGTCGGCGTACGTGCTCAATTGCACTGTGACCTGTCGCCGCGAGCACGCGGCGGGCGGACCGTCATCGCCATCGACAAGCAGGAAGATGTCGTCCGCCGTCTCGACGATGGCGCGGCCGCTTCGCCCCGAGATCCAGGCGACGTTCATGCCTCCTCCACGGTAATCCCCCGCCGCTTCGCCTTGCTCTTCAGCATTCGCAATTCGCACGCGGTTGCGCCGGGTACGGACCGCGCTGGCAAGACGAGTCTATCGATCGCGCCGCGGCCGAACGGCCCGAAGATGTACACCTCGATGAATTCGTCCGTGCTGCGGTCGGGTCCCGGCGTCATCAGCAATGACGCGTGCTGCGGCTCCGCGGTTGTCTCGTCGATGCGAGGCGCGCATTTAGCCATGGCAAGCTGGTGCCGCGTCGGCCACGCGCTGCGATAGCCGGCAGGAATGGTCTGTCCGGGACGAAGCTTATGGCGCTCGATGAACGTGAACGAATTCTCCTCGAGCACGGTGGCACGCCGCGCAACGGCCACGTCATGCAGAACCAGCGTCACCGCACCGTAAGACACGAGCCCTGGACCTCCAAGGCTCAACGCGCCGTAGTGCATCTTCTCGGCGTAGCTGCCGAACAGCATCGCCTCCACGGAACGCCGCCGTGTGTCGTCGCCGTCCGGCGCCGGCCGCCGAGCCCCGGCACCGACCAGTTCGGCGTAAGTGGCGTACAGCACGGAATCCTTTTCGACGAAGTCGATCGCCTGCCGGACGGAGACATTGACGACCGCCCGCGATTTTCGCACGGACTCACCAAACGCCAGCACCTTGCCCGCGGCCGCCGCCGATCGACCCGCGAGCGCACGCTCGACTCTCTCGACCAGCGCCTCCTGTTCGACTGCGCGTGATGCGGTCGCGACGTTCGGGGCCGTCAGCTGTGCGCCGCACGTGGGACACAACGGCTCCAGTTCCTGAGGGCGGAAGCCACAGGCTCCGCATGCATCGGGCGGGACTGGCACACGCTCGGGGACGAACGAAAGCGAAGGCAGCGGCTGGACGTCCGACATAGAACCAGTGCGTGAGGCGTCATCGGCATCATACCGTCGTCCCGCCTCCCGCCGCCACGGAAAGACTTCGCGCCTTCCGCTCCTACTGGTGGGAGGTACCCAAATGCACTGGAAAGGCCGAGCCGCCTGCGGCGGCGTCGTGTTCGCGATCTGGCTCCTGCTGGCGCCGGCGGCGAACGCGCAGACTGAGACGGGAAGGATTACGGGACGCATCACCGACGAACAGGGCGGCGCCCTGCCGGGCGTGACCGTGACGGCAACCGCGGTGAAGACCTCGGTGAGCCGAACCACGATCACCGACGGCGGCGGCGCCTATCTCTTCGCGAACGTGCAGCCGACGGACTACGAGATCAAGGCCGAAGTCTCCGGCTTCCGCACCCTCGTGACGCACACGACCGTCGCGGTCGGCGCCACGGCGACGGTGAACGTACGGCTGCCGCTCGGCGATCTGCAGGAGACCGTGCAGGTGGCCGCGCAGGACTCGTCGATCGATCGCCGCACGCCGGCGGTGACGACGACGCTGAACGAGACGCAGCTCCGGGAACTGCCGACGATTACGCGGAACCCCTACGCGCTGGCGGAGCTCGCGGGCACGGCGTCCGATCAGGATTCCGGCCGCGGTGCCGGCATTTCGCTCAACGGGCTCCGCGGCGCGTCCACGAACGTGCTGCTCGACGGCGCGGCGAACAACGACGAGTTCACCGCCTCCATCGGCCAGAACGTGCCGCTCGACTCCGTGCAGGAATTCAGCGTCATCTCGAACAGCTTCCCGGCCCAGTACGGGCGTGCCACCGGCGGCATCGTCAACGTCCTGGTGAAGTCGGGCACGAACCGGTTCCGCGGATCGGCGTACGAGTTCTTCCGCAACGACAAGCTCGCGACCAACACCTTCGACAACAAGGCGCGGGACATCGAGAAGAGCCCGTTCGACCGGCACCAGTACGGCGGGTCGCTCGGCGGGCCGATCAAGCGCGACAAGGCGTTCTTCTTCGGCAACGCCGAGTACATCCGCGTTCGCAGCAGCGCGTCCAACATCGCGTGGGTGCCGACGCAGCAGTTCATCGCCGCCACCTCACCCGAGACGCAGAGCTACTTCAGCCACTATCAGCTCGCCGCGCCGATCGGCGGGCCGACGCTGACACGAGGCGCGATCTCCGGCGCCAACCCGAACGGCCCGTTCGCGGCGCTGCCGGCCGACCTGCCGATCTTCGGCCAGGTCCAGCAGCGCATTCCGATTGACGCCGGCGGCGGCAACCCGCAGAACTCGCTGCTGGCCGTCGGGAAGGTGGACCTCGCACTCGGGCCCGGGATGAGCTTCTTCGCGCGCTACGCGCTCGAGCACTCCGACTTCTTCGACGGCACCGTCTCGAACAGTCCGTGGGTGGGATTCAACACCGGACAGCAGACCAACAATCACAACATCGTCGCGTCGCTCACCAACGTCTGGTCGCCGCGGTTCACCACGCAGTCGAAGGCCGTCTTCAATCGCGTCGCGAGCGAGACGCCGCTGAATCCCGGTCCGCTCTCGCCCACCCTCTACATGCGCGCGGCGACGACGTCGTTCGAGAACGTGAACGTGGCGTTGCCCGGGTACCTGCCCTACTCGCCCGGCGTGGCGATTCCGGCCGGCGGTCCGCAGAACTTCGTGCAGCTGTACGAGGACGCGACGCGCGTCGCCGGATCGCACGAGCTGCGCTTCGGCGGGTCGTTCACGCGGCTGATGGACAATCGCACGTTCGGCGCCTTCGAGACGTCCGCCGAGACCCTCGGCGCCAACGTCGGCGAGGCGCTCGACAACCTCGTGCTCGGCCGGCTCCGGCAGTTCCAGGGCGCGGTCGATCCGCAGGGGCACTTCCCCGGTGAGACCGTCACCCTGCCGCTCGGCGCGCCCAGCTTCACGCGGTTCAACCGCTACAACGAGTGGGCGGCGTATGCCAGCGACACCTGGCGGCTGACCCCGCGCGCGACGCTGGATCTCGGCCTGCGCTACGAATACTACGGCGTGCAGCACAACACGGATCCGCGGCTCGACTCCAACTTCTATCCGGGCGCGGGCGCCAACGCCTTCGCGCAGCTGCGGAGCGGCCTCGTGCAGATCGCGCCCGACAGCCCCGTCGGCGGCTTGTGGGCCCCCGACAAGAACAACTTCGCGCCGCGCGTCGGCTTCGCCTGGGACGTGACGGGTGACGGCCTGACGACGGTCCGCGGCGGCTACGGGATGGGCTACGAGCGGAACTTCAACAACGTCACGTTCAACGTGATCCAGAATCCGCCGGGCACCGCCGTCGTCGCGCTCGTGGCCGGCACCGACGTGCCGTCGATCGCGATCAGCGCGGACAACGCCGGCCCGCTCGCGGGCACCGGAGCCATCACGCTGCCGCGCACCAGCCTGCGGTTCGTGGATCCGTCGATCAGGACGGCGTATGCGCACCTGTGGAGCGCCTCGTTCCAGCGGCAGCTGTTCAGGACGTTCACGGCGTCAGTGGACTACAGCGGATCGGCGGGACGGGCGCTCTACACGATCGGCGACGTCAACGCGCCGGGATCGGCGGCCGCGTATCTCGGCGATCTGTCGGACGGCCCGCTCGGGCGCGTGAACCGTCAGTATTCCGGCCTGAACCGGCGCACCAACGGCGGCACTTCGCGCTACAACGCGATCGTCCTGGGGCTCGATTCGCGGGGCGTCGGCTCGACCGGACTGTCGTTCACGACGCGCTACACCTACGGCCACGCGACGGACGACCTCAGCACGACCTTCAGCGAGGCCAACAACAACCTCCACCTCGGCCTCCTCGATCCCTTCGATCCCAAGCTGGATCGCGGCGACGCCGACTATGACATCCGCCAGCGCTTCACGGGCGGATTCGTATGGGAGCTGCCGTGGGCGCGCCAGAGCACCGGCGTGATGCGCGCGCTGGCGGCGGGATGGCAGGTGGCCGGCTCGGTCAAGATACAGACGGGGGCGCCGTTCACCGTCTACGACTGCTCGAATGCGACGACGCGCTGCATGCGCCTGATCGTGCAGCCCGGCCTCACGCGCACGCCCGATGCCACAGTCGCGTCGACGGGCGATCCGAACTCGTTCGTGTATCTCGATCTCGCGAACCAGGCGGCCGGCATCGGCAGCTACGCGAATCCGCTGACGGGCACGTCCGACTTCGGTCCCTTCCCGTCGAACATGGACACGCGCAACAGCTTCCGCATGCCGGGGATGTGGAACGTGGACGCGATCTTCTCGAAGCGCGTCGCCGTCGGCGGCGGCAAGACGCTGCAGCTGCGGATCGAGACCTACAACCTCTTCAACCACGCGAACCTCTACGTCCGGCAGTCGGACGTCGACCTCAGCGCGTCGACGCGCATCCTCGCGTTCCGCGGCGACACCGGGCCCAACGACGGCGCGCTGCAGGGCGACGGACAACGGCGGATCCAGCTGGGTCTTCGGTTCGACTTCTGATTCATCCGATTCATCCGAGGGGCTTCGCCCCTCGGACTCCCCTACACCGTCGCTCGCTCGGCGCTTCGCCGCCTCGCTCCGCTCCGGTGGCTCGCTCGCGGCGCTCGCTCGCTTCCGAGATTCATGAGAGGACTTCTAGAATAGCCACGCGCCGCGCGCCAGGAACACCCGTTCTCATCGAGCGGCCTCGCCAGCGCACGGCCGCGCGCGAAAACGGCGCCGGCACCAAGCGCGAGCGTGAGCAGATGGATCGCGGAGAGCAGCGCGGCGACGATCACGGACGGCTCCGCCGGGCGCCCTGCCAGATCGCAAGAAACACCAACGCGGTCAGTACCAGCTGGCCGGCGACGTCGACCGCATTGGTCGGCTTCCCAAGGTGTGTGTGTCCTCGGAGAAACGTCATCGTCCCGAAGATCGCGTAGGTGAGCGTCGTGCCGGACGCCACCGCGAGGTAGTGGACGGGACCCCAATCGCGCGCTCCGGACCAGCGCACGAGCGCCATCGCGGCGGCGCCTTCGAGCGCGACGCGCGCCAGCAACCCGGCGATCGGCGGAATCCCGGCGTAGCCGCGCTGGTCGGCGAACGTGAACGCCAGCGCGAGAGCGAACGACGCGACAAAGACGACAGGCGTACGCGGAACGGCCCGCGTCGGGCCGGATGCATTGCCGGCGCGGCGGGTGACAAACGCCGCGAGGATCGCGAGCACCGCCAGCGCGCCCACCGCGGAGAACTGAGCTGCCGTCGCGACGAACGGACTCGCCTTCAGGCTGAAGGCCGACGTGGTAACACAGCCGAGCAGAAACAGCAGCGTCGTGACGACCAGACCGGGGATCCGGAGCCACGGCTGCGTCCGGCGTTCACCCGCGAAGCCCTCGGCAATCAGGATCGGCGTCGCCACACTCCAGACGACGTGGATCGAGAGGACGTGCATGCACCAGTTGAGCGACGTGCCCAGCGACGGGATATAGCCGTAGTCGAGCAGCCGCAGTCCGACGTAATCCGGGTTGAACAGCGACTGCGTCAGGAAGCCTTCCTCCAGCAGCGCATAGGCGAAGCCGAGGAGCAGGATCGCCGGCCAGCCGCGGCCGCCGCGCCGCGCGACCTCACGGATCAGCAGCGCGCCGCCGCCATAGAGCGGCAGCAGCGCGATCACGATCGCGATCTCGCGGATGCTGAAGTCGCCGAGCAGGAACTCCGCGACGATCGGCGCGAGCGCCACGAGCAGGATGGCCGGAGCGAGGCGGCGCAGGACGGACATGATCGTCTGACGTCAATACGAAGGTGCCGCGCGAGCCACGCGCCGTTCACCGGCCCGATACCGCCATCGGCCGGATCCTCGCGCGGCAGCCCATCTCATGAATGGACAGGCGTCGGCGACTCCGCGAGCGACGCTGTCGGGGAGCCCCCTCGGATGAGACTAGAGTGTCCAGCTCCGCCGGTAGGTGTCGAGCACCCACTCCTCTACCCGGCGCTCGTCCGGCGCATCGGGAAGAACGCTCGTCCTCTCCAGCTCGGCGAGCTGGCGTTCGAGCTCGCCGGCCCGCGCGAAGCAGTCCTCTTCACTCACCTTGCCGCGGCGCACGTCCAGGAGGAACGAACGTTCCGGCTCGCGCATCGGGAGACTGAGCCGTCCGGTCGTCAGCAGTTCGACACCCTGGTAGCCGAGACGCAGCATGTGCATCGCGTACTTGGTGTCGAAGCCGTACATCTGTTCGAGCTCCGGCCGGTGAATCCGCTTCTGGCCGCGCTCGCCCGTGAGCCGCTGCTTCTGCGCCTGAAGGTAGCCCAGAAACGGCGCCTGGACGCGGCGTGACACGATCTGCGGCGTGAGCCCGCGCAGCTCACGGCCGAGCGGCGTATTGAGCACCAGCTGTTCTTCCGGCGTGAACAGCAGGAGCAGGATCGTCGGGTTCCCCTTCAGCGCCAACCGTGCCCACTTCCGCAGGCTGTAGATCGTCAGATCGAGATCGCCGCCCGTGCTCCGCGCGTTGGCGCGCCCTTCGCGCTCGGCCGCGCTGCGGTAGATGAACTGCTCGAAGGGATCCCACAGCGCCATCGCCTCCAGAAGCGGTTCGACGCACACGCCCATCTCGTCGCGATCTTCGATGCCGTCGTTGACGTTGAGGCCGTGGACGGTCGAACCCACGAGCCCACGGAGGATGGTGCAGCCTTCTGCGGTGTCGCGATCCATCTCACCACGCTACCGTACGGACTTGCGGGAACGACTCACTCCTGCGATTCCCACCCGGCAGAACGACGCTGAACGCGAGGACCGAGTCCGCTTCGCCCGCGCGGGCGAACTTCCGTCCGCGCCGCGACGTCAAAGCCTTGTGACACAAGGTATGCCGATCGACACCTGGCAGGAGCAGCTCCGACGAGGCAGTCTGGATCTCGCCATCCTGCTGTCGGTGGCATCCGGACCGCGCTACGGCCTGGCCATCATCCAGCATCTCGAAGCGTTCACCGATCTGGTGGTGACGGAAGGCACGATCTATCCGATCCTCGGCCGGCTGACGCGCGAAGGGCTGCTGGCGGCGGAGTGGGTCGAGGGAGAGGCGCCGCACGCGCGCAAGTACTACCGGCTGACGCGTCTCGGGACGAAGCGGCTGGCGGACATGACCGGACAGTGGCAGGCCTTCGTGGCCAAGATCGGCCGATTGATTGCGGCGTCTGAAGGAGGTCGGGCGTGATTCTCGGCGAGACTGGCGAGTCGCGCCTGCGCGGCTATCTGTACGTGCTCGAACGGTCGCTGCGCCTCGCGCTGCCGCGCGAGGTGACGGCGGACGCGGTCCGCGAAATCGAGTCGCACGTGCGGGAGCGCCTCACGGCGATCCCCGACGGCGGCGACGAACGCGCCGCGCTGGAGCAGATTCTCGCCGAGCTCGGGCCGCCGCTGCGCGTCGCGCAGGCCTATTCGGCCGAGCGCACGATCGACGAAGCCGTCGTCACCGGCCGTGTCGTGGCCATTCTTCGCGCGATGTGGCACGTAGCCGTAACGTCCGTGGGCGGATTCTTCGCCGCGCTCGGGCTCTTCACCGGCTACGCGTTCGGCGTCGCGTTCCTGATCATCGCGATCGCCAAGCCGTTCATGCCCGACAACGTCGGCTTCTGGATGAAGGACGGCTATCCCGTCGCATTCGGGATCCAGTTCCCCGCCGACCAGCACGCGGTCGGCGGGTACTGGGTCATCGTGATCGGTCTGGTGCTGGGTCCGGCCTGCCTCGTCATCACGCATCGCATCGCGCGCCGCTTCCTCGCCTGGTGGCAGTCGCGGCGGCGGCGCGCGCCGCTCTCATGAGCGCAGGACCGGGCCGGCTCTTACCCGACCTTGAACGGCGCCGTCGCGCTGACCGTGCCCCACTCGACGCGCAGCGTCGCGCCGGCAGGCGTGTCGTCGATCGAAATCGTCACCTGCTCGGCGGGCTTGCCCGCCTTGCCGACCTGCATCGGCGCCTTGGCGATCTCGAGCGCCGGCTGGTACGGCACGCCCCACTGTCCCGGCTTGCCGAGCTTGCCGAAGAGCACCTGCCAGCCCTTGTCGCCCGGCACGGTGTTGATCGTGTACGGCGTGTTCGGCTCCAGCTTCACCGACCCGAACGTCAGCGCCTTGCTGCTCGTGATCACCGTCGCCTGGTCGGCGCCAGTCCGCCAGGGCTGCCCCGGCGGCATCATCTGCGACTCCGGCCGCCCCTTGAGATACGGGCGCCCGTACTCGACGGCGATGGCGGCGCCGTCCACCGTCCACTCGGCCTTGACATGCGGGCTCCCGCCGCCGCCCGTGCCCATGTCCGTGATCTTCTGTGCCGCCAGGGGTGCGGCGAGCGCGCACGCGAGAGCGAGCGTCGCGTATCCGGTAAAGCGTCTTCGCATCAGTGTCCCTCCACAATCGGCGTGACCGGGTCACGCTCGTGCTGTCGATTGTAGTGAAGAACGGGGCCGTCGATATAATCGACGCATGCAGCGACGCGAGCTCGGCACTTCAGGCCTCCAGATCTCGACCATCGGGCTCGGCAGCTGGGCGATCGGCGGGTGGATGTGGGGCACGCAGGACGACGCCGCCAGCGAAGCGGCGATCCACGCCGCGGTCGATCACGGCGTCAACTGGATCGACACCGCGCCCATCTACGGCGGCGGCCACTCGGAGACGATCGTCGGCCGGGCGATCAAGGCCCTGCCGGCGTCACAGCGGCCCCTGATCTTCACCAAGTTCGGCCTCGGCGACGACATGACGGTCAACCGTCGCGCGGCGGCGGCCGCCGACGTGACCGCCGAATGCGACGCGAGCCTGCGGCGGCTGGGCGTCGACAGCATCGATCTCTTCCAGCAGCACTGGCCCGCGCCGGAGCCAATCGCCGAAACCGCCCGCGCCTGCGAGTCGCTGCTGAAGGCCGGCAAGATCCGGGCGATCGGCGTGTCGAACTACTCGCCCGCGCAGCTGGACGAGTGGCGCGCGACCGGGGTGCCGCTGCACTCCGTCCAGTCGCCGTACAGCATCCTCAGGCCCGCGGTGAAGGACACCGTGCTCCCGTGGTGCGCCGCACACCAGGTCGGCGACATCGCCTATTCGCCGCTCTTCCGCGGCCTGCTCTTCGGCACGTGGACGAAAGACAAGACCTTCCCCGCCGGAGACGCGCGCGGCGCCCACAAGGACTATTCAGGCCCGCGGTTCGCGCGCCACGTCGACGCCGTGCGGGAGATCACGGAGATCGCGATCAAGAGCGGCTTGAGCTGTCCGCAGTTGTGCGTCGGCACGCTCCTCCGCACACCGGGCCTCACCGGCTGCATCGTCGGCGCGCGTGACGCGCGTCAGGGCGCGCTCGTGGCCAGCCTCGGCGTCAGCGTGACCGGCGAGCAGGCGGATGCGGTCTGGGCGATCGTCGCGCGCCTGGAGCAGGATCTCGCGCGGATGTAGGAACCCTCGGCGTGGGCGCCACTGCGTCGCGCCCAACGCGGCGACGCAGTGGCGTCTCGAGATGACGGTCAGGCGCGCCGTGGCTGCGCCAGCCGCGCTACTTCGTGTAGCAGCGCACGCGGATCGAGCTGATGTCCATACCGTAGAGTCCCCCCGCCCCTCCTACCCCGCGCTCGCCGACGTACACGCGGAAATCGTCGGCGTTGACCTGCCCCTTGGGGTTCTTCAGGATCCCGAACTGCTCCATGACGCCGCCATGGGCCGCATCGCGGAACCACTCGGCGAGGCCCAGCGAGAACGCCGTCGACGAGCTCGCATTCATGGACGTGAGCGACGACATGAGGTTGTTGGCCGAGTACTGCAGGCAGACGTCAAAGTCGCCGCAGATCGAGAACACGGCCCACCGGTTGCGCGCGGGATGGAAGGCGATCTTCGTCGCCCAGTTGTCCATCACCTTGACGCCGTCGGACCAGAAGTTGACACAGTCCTGGTTGCAGCTGTCGCGGCGGAACGTGGCGAAGCCCTGGCCCGGCGCTCCCTGGAAATCGATGTAGAAGAAGTGCATCGCACTGTCTTCCGGCGCGTAGCTGATGTTGCCGATCAGTCCCTGCGTATCGTAGGGATTCGCCACCCCGAAGTTGCTCGTCACGGCGCCGCCCGACAGGGCCTTCGCCGGCGACGGATTGTAGGAGCGGCGGTTGCCGAACTGATCTTTGGCGATCGACCCGCAGCTGAGGTACGGCGAGCCGCAGAACCAGTTCCAGTAGTCCCCGGCGCCGTCGTTGGAGAGCGAGATCCAGCTCGTATTCGTCATGCTGGTCACGTCCCACGGATGGCCGACCATGAGGTAATGGCGCCAGCCCGGCGACGATCCGAGGTCGGTGACACCGAGATAGAAGAGCGTCCACTTCGGGTCGGCCTCGCGCTGGATCAGGATCGGATTGGCACCCTGCCCGAGCGGGCCCGTGGATCCGGCGTACATGTAAGTCGACGGAGTCTCGGTACGTGTGACGACGTGGTCGCCGGCGTCGGCGCCGGTCCTGACGCCGAACAAGCCGTCGGGACTGGAGGCGTACCGGACGGCGGTCGAGTC
>Ga0075364_10001778_pt1 | contig 11926 bp, 8 predicted proteins | sample EndMetdeltDD1764_FD_71517 | JGI IMG/M metagenome (GOLD analysis project Ga0075364, IMG submission 71517) | Populus endosphere microbial communities from Tennessee, USA - Endosphere MetaG P. deltoides DD176-4 | ecosystem: Host-associated > Plants > Roots > Endosphere | place: USA: Tennessee... | reverse complement strand
GCCACCGCGCGCCCCGTGCGCCCCAGCATTGCTGCCATCAAAGAATAAGAGCCCACTGTGAACTTTGCCCGCTTTTTTGTGGACCGGCCGATTTTTGCTGCCGTTCTGTCCATCATCATTTTCCTGGTGGGTCTGATTTCGATCCCCCTGTTGCCCATCAGCGAGTATCCGGATGTGGTGCCGCCCAGCGTGCAGGTGCGCGCGACGTATCCGGGTGCCAACCCGCGCGAGATTGCCGACACCGTGGCCGCACCGCTTGAGGAAGCCATCACGGGTGTAGAGGATATGCTCTACATGAAGTCCGTGGCGGGTAGCGACGGCGTGCTGGTGCTGACCGTGTCGTTTCGCCCTGGCACCGATCCCGACGAGGCACAGGTCAAGGTGCAGAACCGCGTGGCCCAGGCCGAACCGCGATTGCCCGAGGCCGTGCTGCGCCAGGGGGTCGTGACGGCCAAGCAGTCGCCCAACATCACGATGGTCGTGCATTTGCGCTCGCCCGATGCCACGTATGACGCGCTCTATCTTCGCAACTATGCCGTGCTGCACGTGCGTGATGAACTCGCTCGCATTCGCGGCGTGGGCGACGCGCGTCTGTTTGGTGCGGGCGACTACTCCATGCGACTGTGGCTGGACCCCGACAAGATCGCATCGCGAGGCATGACCGCTGGTGACGTGCTGGCTGCGGTGCGCGAACAGAACGTGCAGGTCTCGGCAGGTCAGTTGGGCGCGCCGCCCAACCCCGGCAGCGATTTCCTGTTGTCGATCAACGCGCAGGGCCGGTTGACGACTGAAGAAGAGTTCGCCGACATCGTGGTCAAAACGGGCGATAACGGCCAGTTGACCCGGCTGCGCGACGTGGCGCGCGTGGAGTTGGGCGCTTCGGATTACGCCTTGCGTGCACTGCTGAACAACGAGCAGGCGGTGGCCATTCCGATTTTCGAATCGCCCGGTGCCAACGCCATCGAAGTGTCGGATCAGGTTCGCGCCAAGATGGCCGAGCTGGCGGTCAACTTCCCCAAGGGCGTGGAATGGTCGGTTGTGTATGACCCCACCGTGTTCGTGCGCGATTCCATCAAATCGGTGGTGACGACCCTGCTGGAGGCCGTGCTGCTGGTGGTGCTGGTCGTCATTCTGTTCCTGCAGACCTGGCGCGCTTCCATCATTCCGCTGCTGGCTGTGCCCGTGTCCATCGTCGGCACGTTTGCCGTGCTGCTGATGCTGGGTTTCTCCATCAACACGCTCACGCTGTTCGGATTGGTGCTGGCCATCGGGATCGTGGTGGACGATGCCATCGTGGTGGTCGAGAACGTCGAGCGCAATATTGCCGAGGGGCTGGCGCCGCTGGCTGCCGCGCATCAGGCCATGCGTGAAGTAAGCGGTCCCATCGTCGCGATTGCGCTGGTGCTGTGCTCGGTATTCGTGCCCATGGCCTTTTTGCCTGGTGTGACGGGCGAGTTCTTCAAACAGTTTGCCGTCACCATTGCGATTTCGACCGTGATTTCGGCGATCAACTCGCTGACGCTGTCTCCGGCCCTGGCGGCACTGCTGCTGCGCCCGCATGGCGCACCGCCTGATCTGCCCACGCGTGTGCTCGATCGCTCTCTGGGCTGGATTTTCCGCCCCTTCAACCGCTTCTTTCAACGCACGGCCGACGGCTATGGCGGCGTCGTCTCGCGCTTGCTGGGTCGTCGCGGTGCCGTGTTCGCGGTGTATCTCGTGCTGCTTGTCGCAACCGGGCTGATGTTCAAGGCCGTACCCGGTGGGTTCATCCCCACACAGGACAAGCTCTATCTGATCACCGCCATGAAGCTGCCCGAGGGCGCGTCGATCGAGCGCACCGAAGCGCTGGTGCGCAAGGTCAGCGAAGTCGCGCTGAAAAACGAAGGTGTGGAGAACGCCATTGCGTTTCCTGGGCTCAACGCCCTGCAACAAACCAATACCCCGAACAGTGGTGTAGTGTTCTTCGGTCTGAAGCCGGCGAGCGCCCGTGCACACAGTGCCGAAGAGATTACGGCGCAGCTCAATGCCGCTTTTGCCGGCATGCAGGAAGGCATGGTGTTCTCGTTCATGCCGCCGCCCATCATGGGCCTGGGGGCAGGGTCGGGCTATTCCCTGTACATCCAGGATCGCACGGGGGCAGGCTACGGCGCGCTTCAGACGGCCAGCAACGCCCTGGCTGGCGCGTTATCGCAAACGCCGGGCTTTCAGTTCCCGATCGGTTCCTATCAGGCCAACGTGCCCCAGCTCGATGCCGTGGTTGACCGCGTCAAGGCCAAGGCGCAGGGCGTGGCGGTGACCGAATTGTTCGAGACGCTGCAGGTCTATCTGGGTTCCTCCTACGTCAATGACTTCACCCGCTTTGGCCGCACGTTCCGTGTGATGGCGCAGGCCGATGCCTCGTTTCGCAGCAACGTGGAGGATATCGGCAACCTGCGCACCCGCAACGCCAATGGCGATATGGTGCCCATCGGCAGCATGGTGGATATTCGTGAAACCTATGGGCCCGATCCGGTCATTCGCTACAACAGCTACCCGGCTGCCGATCTGATCGGGACGACCGACCCACGCGTGGTGTCTTCCTCGCAGGCATTGCAGGGTGTGCAGGCCGTTGCCCGCCAGGTGCTGCCCGCCGGCATGACGCTGGAATGGACAGATCTGAGCTATCAGCAATCCACCCAGGGCAATGCGGCGCTGGTGGTGTTTCCGCTGGCCGTGATTCTGGCCTTTCTGGTGCTGGCCGCGTTGTACGAAAGCTGGACCTTGCCGCTGGCCGTGGTGCTGATCGTGCCGATGACCATTCTGTCAGCCATGTTCGGTGTGTGGCTGACGGGCGGGGACGCGAACATCTTCGTGCAGATCGGGCTGGTGGTGCTGATCGGGCTGGCCTGCAAGAACGCCATTCTGATCGTGGAGTTCGCCCGTGAGCTCGAACACAACGGTCGCAGCATCATCGATGCGGCGCTGGAAGCCTGCCGCCTGCGTCTGCGCCCGATCGTGATGACCTCGATCGCCTTCATCGCCGGTGTGGTGCCGCTGATGCTGGGAACGGGGGCGGGCGCCGAAGTGCGTCAGGTGATGGGTGTGACCGTGTTCGCCGGCATGTTGGGCGTCACCCTGTTTGGTTTGTTCCTGACCCCTGTGTTTTATGTCGCGTTGCGCATGCTGGCGACCCGCTCGTCGCGCAAGGCCGCTCGTGCCGCGCCGCTGGAGAATGTTCATGGTTAAGTTTTCACCGCGTCTGCGTTGGGCGATTGCGCCCGTGCTGGCCGCCATTTTGTCGGCGTGCGCCGTCGGGCCGGATTACGTCAGGCCCCAGACGCCTGCCGATGACGCCTATCTGCGGCAGGACCCCGCAGCGCAGAACCTTCCTGTCCCCGCCGCCGACGCTGCATTCTGGCGCACGCTGGGTGACCCCTTGCTGGAAAAACTGGTTGATCAGGCACTTGCCGCCAATCACGATTTGCGCAGTGCCATGTCGCGTTACGAGCAGGCGGCGGCACTCTCGCGTGAAACCCGGGCCGATCGCTTCCCGACCCTGGGTGCGTCGGCAGAGTTCACGGGCGTGCGCAACAGCCAGGCGCAGTATCCGAATCTTTCGCGTGGCGAACGCGACGGCGAACTGCACAGCGCCAGCATCAGCGCCGTGTGGGAGCTGGATTTCTTCGGGCGCGTGCGGCGTGGCATCGAGGCGCAGAATGCGCAGACCGACGCCACGGCGGCCGATCTGGCCGGCGTGCAGGTGGCGATCGTCTCGGAGCTTGCCGATACCTACTTCCGCTTGCGCGGTCTGCAGGTGCAACTTCAGGTCGCTCGCGACAACGCAGCCAACCAGAGCGATACCTTGCGGCTGATCACTGCATTGCTGGACAACGGCCGGGGCACGTCTTTCGATGCCGATCGTGCCCGCACGCAACTCGAACTGACGCGCTCGCGCATCGCGCCGCTGGAGGCCGAGGCGGCGGTGGCCATTCATCGCCTGTCGGTGCTGGTGGGGCAAACCCCTTCGGCACTTGCGCCTGTACTGGATCAGGCGGTCGCGCTGCCCTCACTGCCCGAGGCTGTGAACCCCGGCGCACCCGGTGATCTGCTGCGTCGGCGTCCCGACATTGCGGCAGCCGAACGGCGCCTGGCATCGGCCAGCGCGCGGATCGGGGTGGCCACGGCAGATCTGTTTCCCCGCTTCACGCTGGGAGGATTGATCGGTACGCAGGCCCTGGGACTGGGTTCGATGTTCGAGCGCGATAGCGAGACCCGGTTGATCTCGCTGGGCATCGACGGTTCGTTCCTGGATGTTGCTCGCGTGCGGGCACGCATCGCCGCCGCCAATGCCGATGCCGCCGGTCGTTTGGCAGATTATGAAGGCACGGTGCTGCGCGCCATGGAGGAGACCGAGAACGCACTGGTGCGGCTCTCGCGCACCCAGGTCGAAAATGCCTATCTGAACCAAGCGGCGCTGGCCAGCAGGCGGGCTGCCGACACCGCCCGCTTGCAGTTCGATGGGGGGGCCATCAGCGTATTGGACGTGCTGGACGCCGAGCGCTCCAGGCTGGAGGCCGAAGATCTGCTGGCACGCAGTTCGACGCGCAAGGCGACGGCATTGGTGGCGGTTTACAAGGCGCTGGCCGGGGGCTGGCCGCAGGCTGTTCCCGCCGCGCAAGGGGAGGCCTACGCCGCCAGGAAGTGATGTAGCGTGCTTTGCCGGGCGTCCCGGCGATATGTGCCGCAACCGCTGTGGCTCATGGGGGCGACGCGCCAGTGTGCAGCGATGGACATGTGTTCACGCGCGATAGGGTGGCTTGGCGGGATCGCGCAGCGGATTGAGCAGGGGCTTCAATCCGTTGTGATCGATCTCTCGCATCAGCGCCAGCAGGCGGCCGATCTCGCCTGGTGGAAAGCCCTCGCGGGCGAACCAGTGCAGGTAATTCGCAGGAAGATCGGCGATGACGCGACCCTGGTAACGGCCAAAGGGCATTTCCAGGGTCACCAGTTTTTGCAGGTCGGCAGCGTTCATAAGGGGTGTTCAGTCTCTACAATGCGTCGCAATCATACTTGGGAGACACGCACATGGATGCGCAATTCTGGCTGGATCGGTGGCGCGAAGGCAGTACCCATTTTCACCAGAACCGGGTCACGCCCCTGCTGCAGAAGTACTGGCCTGCGCTGGCGTTGCCGCCGGGCGCGCAGGTGCTGGTGCCGCTGTGCGGCAAAACGCTGGACATGGTGTGGCTGGCCCAGGCCGGATACCGGGTGCTGGGCGTCGAGCTTTCGGACATGGCGGTGCAGCAGTTCTTCGAGGAACAGGGGCTGACCCCCGCGATCACGCCCACGCCTGTCGGTGTGCATTACACCGCGGGCGCCATCGACATTATCTGCGGCGATATTTTCGATCTCGATGCGGCCACCCTGGCGCGCTGCACCGGTGTGTTCGACCGCGCTGCGCTGGTCGCCCTGCCGCAGGCCATGCGGCAACGCTATGTGGATCATGTCTATGGTCAGTTGGCACCCGACTACCAGGGCGTGCTGATCACGCTCGATTACGACCAGGCGCAGATGGACGGCCCGCCTTTTTCCGTGGCCGACGCAGAGGTGCAGACACTTTTCGGCGCGCATTCGCGGGCCGATATCATCAGTCGCCGTGACATGCTGGACAAGGAACCGAAGTTTGCCCAGCGCGGGCTGACCCATCTGGATACGGTGGTCTACCAGCTCGCGAAACTGCAAAATTGCAGATCGACTATGTAAATAAGCGAATTGCCTGGGCAAATATGCATTGCTATCATCGTCTCACACACGCGACTGCACGACCGGGTCGCCATAACAACACTGTGAGGATGACATGGCAGCCAATCCCAAGCCCCAGGGCGATGTACCCAACGTTCGCCTGCTGATCGACGGCGAATTCGTCGAATCCCGTTCCACCGTGTGGCGCGACATCGTCAATCCGGCCACCCAGGAAGTGCTGGCGCGCGTGCCCTTCGCCACGCCCGACGAAGTCGATCGTGCCGTGGCGTCAGGCAAACGTGCGTTTCAGACCTGGCGCAAAACGCCCATCGGGGTGCGCGCCCGCGTGTTCCTCAAGTATCAGCAGCTCATACGCGAGAACATGAAGTCGCTCGCCGCGATGCTGACGGCCGAGCAGGGCAAAACCCTGGCCGACGCCGAAGGCGATGTGTTTCGTGGCCTCGAAGTGGTGGAACATGCCGCCGCCGTGGGCAACCTGCAGTTGGGCGAATTGGCCAACAACGTCGCAGGCGGGGTGGACACCTACACCATTCTGCAACCTCTGGGCGTGTGTGCGGGTATCACCCCCTTTAACTTCCCAGCCATGATTCCGCTTTGGATGTTTCCCATGGCCATTGCCACGGGCAACACCTTCGTGCTGAAGCCCTCGGAGCAGGATCCGATGGTCACCATGCGACTGGCCGAGCTCGCGATGCAAGCGGGCGTTCCGCCAGGCGTGCTCAATGTGGTCCATGGTGGCGAGGATGTGGTCAACGCGATCTGCGATCATCCCGATATCCAGGCGGTGTCCTTCGTGGGCTCCACACGCGTGGGCACCCACGTCTACAACCGGGCGAGCCAGTCGGGCAAGCGTGTGCAGTGCATGATGGGCGCCAAGAACCACGCCATCGTGCTTGCCGACGCCAACAAGGAACAGACCCTGAACAACATTGCCGGTGCCGCGTTCGGCGCGGCCGGCCAGCGTTGCATGGCACTGTCGGTGGTGGTGCTGGTGGGGGCGGCCCGACAGTGGGTCGACGACATCGTGGCCAAGGCGCAGACGCTGGTGGTGGGTGCGGGTCACGATGCCGCCACCGACGTGGGACCGCTGATTTCCCAGGCAGCGCATCAGCGCGTCACCGCGCTGATCGAGCGCGGCGTGGGCGGTGGGGCCACCCTGGCCCTGGACGGGCGGCAGGCGAAGGTCAGCGGTTTCGAACAGGGCAACTTTGTCGGGCCCACCATTTTTTCCAAGGTCCGGCCCGGAAATCCGATTTATGACGAAGAGGTGTTTGGCCCGGTTCTCGCGCTGATGGAAGCCGATACGCTGGACGAGGCCATCGACATCATCAATGCCAATCCCAATGGCAACGGCACGGCCCTGTTCACGCAATCGGGGGCGGCAGCGCGCAAGTTCAAGGAAGAGATTCAGGTGGGGCAGGTGGGGATCAATGTGCCCATTCCGGTGCCCGTGCCGCTTTTTTCCTTCAGCGGCTCGCGTGCCTCAAAACTGGGCGATCTGGGCCCTTACGGCAAGCAGGTCATTCTGTTCTACACGCAAACCAAAACGGTGACCGAGCGCTGGTTCGACGATGAGGTCGCATCGGGTAAAGTGAACACCACCATCAGTCTGAGCTGAGCGGCACCATGGATTTCGAATTGAACGAAGACCAGCGGGCGTTTCAGGACGCCGCGCGCACCTTTGCCCGCGAGGCGCTTGCACCACATGCGGCGCACTGGGATGCCGAGGGCATTTTCCCCGTGGATACCATTCGCGAGGCGGGCAAACTAGGCTTTTGCGGTCTATATGCCGGCGAAGATTTCGGTGGCCTGGGCCTGCCCCGCCTTGATGCCAGCCTGGTGTTCGAGGAGCTGGCCGCAGCCTGCCCGTCGACCACGGCCTACATCACGATCCACAATATGGTGACCTGGATGATCACCGCGTTTGCGCAGGCCGAGGTTGCCGCGCAGTGGGGGCCTGTGCTGACCAGCGGCGAGAAGCTCGGTTCGTACTGCCTGACCGAACCGGGTTCGGGCTCGGATGCCGCCTCGCTGAAGTCCACGGCCCGGCTCGACGGCGACAGCTACGTGATAAACGGTTCCAAGGCGTTCATCTCCGGTGCGGGTGCCACCGATGTGCTGGTGGTGATGGCCCGCACGGGTGGGGGCGGTGCGTCAGGGGTGTCGGCGTTCGTGGTGCCCGCCGATCTGCCGGGCATCAGCTATGGGCGCAAGGAAGAAAAAATGGGCTGGAACAGCCAGCCCACCCGCACGATCACGTTTGAAAACGTGCGCGTGCCAGCAGCCAACCTCATGCAACAAGAGGGCCACGGCTTTCGTATCGCCATGAAAGGGCTGGACGGAGGGCGCATCAACATTGCTGCCTGCTCGGTCGGCGCAGCGCAGGGCGCGCTGCAGGCCGCCCGCCGATACATGGGCGAGCGACGCCAGTTCAACAAAGCGCTTTCCGAGTTCCAGGCATTGCAGTTCAAACTGGCCGACATGACGACAGAGCTGGTTGCCGCACGACAGATGGTGCGGCTGGCTGCCTCGAAGCTGGACGCCGGTGCACCGGATGCCACGACCTATTGCGCCATGGCCAAGCGCTTCGCGACCGACGTGGGTTTCAAGGTCTGCAACGATGCGCTGCAATTGCACGGCGGTTACGGCTATATCCGCGAATATCCCTTGGAGCGCCTGGTGCGCGATACCCGCGTGCATCAGATTCTGGAGGGTACCAACGAGATCATGCGGCTGATCGTCGCCCGACGACTTTTCGATCAGTCCGATATGGATATGCCGCGTTGAGCCGGTTTGCGTGCGGGGCGGTGGCTTGCCAGGCACGCGCCACACGATTGCGCGTTGAATAGTTCAAGAACATAAATCACCAGATGGAGACAACGATGACTGAACGGATTACGCCCCTTGCCATTGCGTTTGTGGGCCTGGGCAACATGGGCGCGCCCATGGCACTGAACCTGCACAAGGCGGGTCACCGGGTCACGGCTTTCGACCTGTCCAAGGCTGCCATGCAGGCCGCAGCCGGGCAGGGCATCGGCCTGGCCACCTCGGCGCAGCACGCCGTCGAAGGCGCCGATGTGCTGATCTCCATGCTGCCGGCCAGCCGGCACGTCGAGGCACTCTACCTGGGCCACGAAGGCAAGCCCGGGTTGCTCACGGCCATTTCCCCGAACACGCTCATCATCGATTCCAGCACCATTGCCGCTGCCAGCGCCGTGAAAGTAGCCCAGGCCGCCTCGCAGGCCGGGCTGACCATGCTGGATGCCCCCGTGTCCGGAGGCACGGGCGGGGCGGCTGCGGGCACCCTGACATTCATGGTGGGGGGCGATGCGGACGTTTTCGAACGTGCCCGGCCCATTCTGCAATTGATGGGCAAGAATCTGTTTCACGCCGGGGGCGCAGGCGCGGGGCAGGCAGCCAAGCTGTGCAACAACATGCTGCTGGGCATTTTGATGATAGGCACCAGCGAGGCGCTGGCCCTGGGGCAGGCCAACGGGCTGGATCCTGCCGTGCTCTCGGAAATCATGCGGCTGAGTTCAGGCGGCAACTGGGCGCTGGAAAAATACAATCCGGTGCCGGGCATCATGCCGCAGTCGCCCGCCTCGAACGACTACAAGGGCGGCTTCGGCACCGATCTCATGCTCAAAGACTTGGGCTTGGCCATGGAGTCGGCGCAGCTGACCGACGCGATCACGCCGCTGGGCACGCTGGCACGCAACCTGTATGCCCTGCACAGTCGCCAGGGTAATGGTGCGATGGACTTCTCCAGTGTGATCAGGCAATTCTCAAAACGCACGTAAGACCGCCTGCCCTATAGACAATCGTTATCGCCGGGCGTGCAAATAATATTAGACGCCTGCCTGGCGAAACTGCGATAGTCCCACCATGCAAACACTAGAACTCACCACGCTGCCCGAGTCTGTCGAAGCCATGCGCGGGCGGCTGCGCGCCTTCCTCGAGCGGGAAGTCTCCGCCACTCCGGCCGCCACGCGGGCCCGATCCTGGATGCGATTCGATGCGGACTTCAGTCGCAGGCTGGCTGCCGGCGGCTGGCTGGGGCTGACGCTGCCCAAGGCCTATGGCGGGCAGGAACTTGGCGCCTATGCGCGCTTTCTGGTCAGCGAAGAACTGCTGTGCGCGGGCGCCCCTGTTTCGGCGCACTGGATTGCCGATCGCCAAAGCGGCCCGCTCATTCTTCGGTTCGGCACCGACGCCCAGCGCGCGTTCTATCTTCCCCGCATATCGCGCGGCGAGGCGTTTTTCTGTATCGGCATGAGTGAGCCGAACAGCGGCTCTGATTTGGCGAGCATTCGCACGCGGGCCGTGCAGAACGATCAGGGCTGGACCTTGAATGGCTCGAAGATCTGGACGACCTATGCGCACAAGGCGCATTACATGATTGCGCTGGTGCGTACCGATGGCGATGCGAGTTCACGTCACGAAGGCCTCTCGCAGTTCATCATCGATCTCTCGCTGCCTGGAGTGACTGTGCGACCCATCCAGGACGCCTCGGGTGATGCGCATTTCACCGAGGTGTTCTTCGATAACGTGCAACTGGGCACCGATGCCCTGATCGGTGAACGGGGGCAGGGCTGGGCACAGGTCAATGCCGAACTGGCCTTCGAGCGCAGCGGGCCCGAGCGCATTTACTCCAGCATTGTGCTGGTGGAGGCCTGGATCGACTACCTGCGCGGTGAACCGGAACGGCATGCCGATGCGGCCGAACTCGTGGGCGAGCTGATGGCGTGGCTGGCCACGTTGCGAGCGATGTCGCTGGCCATTGCTGGCAGTCTGGCGCAGGGCGGCAACCCGGTGGTGGAGGCCTCGCTGGTGAAAGACCTGGGCACCGAGCTCGAACAGGACATTGCGCTGCGCATTGCCGCCGACCTCGCGAGCCACCCCGACCGACCGGTGCCGGCCGCCTTGCTCGAGACCGTCTCCTATCTGCTGCAGGTGTATCCGACATTTTCGCTGCGCGGTGGCACGCGCGAAATCTTGCGTGGCATTATTGCCCGTGGACTGGGGTTGAGATGAGTACGCAAGAACACGATGATCCCATCGGTGCAGCCGCGCGCCGCCTGTTCAACGACATTTTTGACGACGCGTCGGCGCGTAGGCTGCAACCCGGCCCCACACCGACCGATCACGCGCCGGCAGATCGCCTCGCGACCGATGATCGTGCTTTGGAGCGGCCGTTGGCCGACGATGCCCCGGCCGGTCGTCACCCGGGCGGTTCGACCCGATCGCAGTCGATCCAGACGGCCTGGGCGCAGTGCGTGGAGGGCGGCTTCGTGCACGCCTTGCTGCCCGAGGCGCAGGGCGGGATCGGGCTGACGCTGCCTGAGTTCTTCACCACTGCACTGGCGGCGGGGGCCTGCGCCTCGCCCTTGCCGTTGGTCCATACCGCGCTGTTGCTCAGGCTGCTGACGGAAAACGGTGTGTCGGATTCGGCCTTGCCCGAGGGCCCGATCACCTATGCCGAACGCCTGGCGATCCACGATGGCGTGATGTCGGCAGTGGGCGTGCCCTGGTCGCAGGTCAGTCGCTGGGCCGTGGCACAGACCGTCCACGGCGTGTGGCTGCTGCCCATCGACCAGCAGGCCAGCGACGCGCGCACCCTGGTCTGTCAGGGCACCGAGCCCCACGCCTGGATGGCGGCAGGGGGCCAGGCGGTGTCGGCCGATGCCGATACGCTGCGCGGGGTCGCGGCAGCGGGCTATAGCGTTCTGCTGGCAGGCGTGCTCGAACAGATGTTGGCAATGACCGTTCGCTATGCGGGCGAGCGTCAGCAGTTCGGCAAGCCTATCGGTCGTTTTCAAGCGATTCAGCAGCAGATCAGTGCGATGGCCGAACGCGTGATCGCCGCGCGCATGGCAGCCCAGATGGGATTCATCGACGATATCTATGCCAGTCGGCTCGACGCGCTGGCGGTGGCCAAGGCCATCACCAGCGAGGTGGTGCCGATGGCCAGCTCCATTGCGCACGCCGTGCATGGCGCGATCGGCGTGACCGAAGAGTATGCGCTGCAACGCTACTCGGGCGCCGCACACAGCTGGCGTGGTGCTGCCGGTGGCGAGGTATTCTGGCGGCGCTGGATCGGGCAGCGGGTGCTGGCCGATCGTGGCTTGCCGCGCGATTTTCTGCGCACGCACCTGGCCGGTGCACGGGTGATGGACGCGGCATG
>Ga0075364_10001777_pt1 | contig 11929 bp, 13 predicted proteins | sample EndMetdeltDD1764_FD_71517 | JGI IMG/M metagenome (GOLD analysis project Ga0075364, IMG submission 71517) | Populus endosphere microbial communities from Tennessee, USA - Endosphere MetaG P. deltoides DD176-4 | ecosystem: Host-associated > Plants > Roots > Endosphere | place: USA: Tennessee... | reverse complement strand
CGAGAGCAAGGTGTAATGCATTTTCTATGTGTCTGTATTGATTTGGCCAATTTTCCGGCCGTATTAGCGATTGCTGAGCAATTTACGGATGTTTCTGCGTCTGTCGGCGTGCATCCCACCGAACAAGTTGCTAAAGAAGCGACATTGGATGAATTAATTAAGCTTGCAAAACATCCTAAAGTGGTGGCTATCGGCGAGACAGGTTTGGATTATTATCGCGAAAATACCCAAAAAGAATTGCAACAACAACGGTTTCGGCAACATATTCGTGCGGCTATTGCGGTGAATAAGCCACTGATTGTGCATACTCGAACAGCGCGCGCCGATACCTTGCGCATTTTAAAAGAAGAGGGTGCGCAACAGGTGGGTGGTGTACTGCATTGTTTTACGGAAGATTTAGGGTTGGCTGAGGCTGCTATTGAAGAAAATTTTTATATTTCTTTTTCAGGAATTATAACGTTTAAAAATGCTGCTGAATTAAAATCTATCGCGCAAACATTAGCTTTGGAGCGCCTATTAATTGAAACGGATTCACCTTATTTAGCACCGCAACCATTTCGCGGTAAACCTAATCAGCCGGCATATGTGCGTTATGTTGCCGAATATTTAGCCGAATTGCGTGATTGCTCTTTAGAAGATATTGCCAATCAAACCACCACTAATTTTTTTACTTTATTTAAACAAGCACAACATAACTAGTCAGTGGATAGACGTTAACTTTTTTAAGAGAGACGTTTTAAATGATGCGCGTATTAACTTTCTGTGTATTATTAATTAGCTGCAGTCTATCTATTGCGGAAAGCGCTAGCGAACGAGCAACCGCGGCGTATTTTAATTCGATACAGACTCAGCCGAAAAAATTAAGCTGTTTTTTGCATGACATGCCGAAAGGAGGGGATCTGCATAATCATCTCGGTGGTGTGAGTATGGCAGAGAATATGCTGCGTTATGCGCAACAGGATGCTTTATGTGTCAATAGTAGAAATTTTAGCGTACACAGCGATCATCGTTGTCCAAAGCAACTCAGCATTGCGCAGATACAAAAATTCCCAATTTTATATAATCAACTGATTGACGCCTGGTCCATGCGTCACTTTCGTTCGGGTAAAGAAACAGGACATGATCATTTTTTTGCGACGTTTATAAAATATTTGCCTATTTTGATGAAACATCGTGCCGAGATGGTGCACGAGGCAGTGGAAAGGGCGTGTCGAGAAAATTTAATCTATTTGGAACTAATGATTATGCCAGATGATGATAAATCCGGATTATTAGGCAGTCAGATTGCTTGGGATGATAATTTAGACAACTTGCGCGAAAAACTTTTAAAATCAGGGGTTATTCCTATTGTGCGAGATATTTCTAAGCAATTAGATAGCTATCAAAAGCCATTACAAACTTTTTTAAACGGGCCTGGAAAGCAGCTGTGCCCAGATTTTAAACTGCGTTATTTATATCAAGTATTGCGTGAGCAGCCGCGCACGCAAGTTTTTGCACAATTGTTAACCGGTTTTGAAGTGGCGAGCCGTGATCCACGCATCGTGGGTATTAATCTTGTGCAAGCGGAAGATGGAAAAATATCTATGCGCGACTATTGTTTGCAAATGCGCATGATAGGATTTCTACATCGACATTATCCCAAGGTTAAGATTAGTTTACATGCCGGCGAATTGGTTCCCGGTTTGGTGTCGATGAAGGGTTTACGCTTTCATATTCGTCAAGCCATAGAAAATGCGCATGCTAATCGAATTGGTCATGGTGTGGACATTCCTTACGAGGATCATGCTTTACAGTTATTGCAAGAAATGGCTAAAAAACAAATATTAGTTGAAACCAATCTCAGTAGTAACGCAGCCATACTCAATGTTAAAGGCCAACAACATCCGATACTGCTTTATAGACAACATCAGGTTCCAGTGGTTTTATCTACGGATGATGAAGGGGTTTTAAGAACTAATTTGACCGAGCAATTCAAAATAGCCGTAACAAATTATCATTTTTCTTATTTGACCTTAAAACAATTAGCTCGGAACAGTATTCATTATAGTTTTTTACCCGGAGCGAGTTTATGGCAAGCGGCCGATTATCAACATCCGGTTTCGTATTGTAAAAATAGTTTAAGCTGCGCTCAGTTGTCTTCGACTTGTCAAGATTTCTTAGCGGGCAACGAAAAAGCGGATAGTGAATGGAAATTAGAACAACAATTTTTAAGTTTTGAACAGCGATTTATCAAACCTGATTACAATGCTCACAGCAATTAGATTTTTGACAAGTGCCGAGAAATAATTGTGGATTGAGCGATAACACAAACAAAAATTTATTGCAAAAAGTATTAGAGTGAAAAAAAGATGGCGTAAGCGATGCCACCAAATAAGGTCCATTTAATTAAATAATAAGTGGGTTTATTCCATTTTTTAATACATTTGCCGATACGGCGAATAAAATAAACATATTTAAAGATGCGATTCACAGCACCGGTCTGATCCGATGCATCATTCGGCGCAGCTGCAGCGCTCATCACGTAACGTCCCACTAAATAATTAAATTGTTGTGCCCAACGATATTTTAAAGGTCGTTCAATATCACAAAATAGAATCAATCGGTTTTGACCACTGGTATTTTCTGCATAATGAATATAGGTTTCATCAAAAATGATAGCTTCACCATCCCGCCAACTATAGTGCTTGCCGTCGACATTGATATAACAGCAATCAGCATTCGGTGTTATTAGACCTAAATGATAACGTAACGAGCCCGCATAGGGATCACGGTGACGTGGTAAACGACTTTTATCCGATAATTCTGCAAACATGGCGGCTTTAATTGAGGGTAATGTTTTTAATAGCGCCGTGGTTTTCGGACAGTGAATTGCTGCGGAGGGATGATGGCTATTATACCATTTTAGATAAAAACGTTTCCAACCGGTTCTGAAAAAAGAGTTAAATCCGGCATCATCATATTTTTCAGAAGCTTTAACGTGTTGTTGATCTAAAAGATGCAAGCCTTCTTCGCGTATCAGTTGCCAATTTTTACGTAAAATTTCTAATTCAGGAAAATTTTCCAGTTTTAGATAGGGCGTATTAGGCACCGCCGAAAAGCAGTACATAAACACATTCAGCGGCGCGAAAAAAGTCGAATGATCCGAAAGCTGACGCCAAAATGGATAACGCTGTTTTCCGCGACGATGAATGTACAAAACACATCCAGCAAATAGAATAATAATAATGTATTTCATTACAATTTCTTATCCTATTGCCGTAGGTTTACCATACAAAACGATCAGTCTTTAATTTAACCGATGTCTGTTGATTTGTTGCATTTCGTCTTGTGGATTACAACTAGCGTCATTTCCAAAAAGTAGAATTATTTTTCGATCGTCATTATCCATAAGATATCCCTATTTTTTTATCGTGATAGTGCGAACTATATTAACATATAATCCATATAAACTAAGAAATTAAAGTTACATAAGAAGGTACCTTGTTTTTATTCGGGTCTAAGGTTAGTATCGGCATAGTTTCTTTTCTTTCAAATATCGACTAAAAACAACAAGTGAAACACTCTTTTTCTCCTACGCTTAGCGTCGCACTCGCGCTTTTATGCGTACTGACGGTTAAATTCCTCTTGGCCTGGTTTATTCCCATTACTGCGGATGAAGCCTATTATGCCATTTGGGGTGCTTATCTTAGTGGCGGCGGATATGATCATCCACCCATGATAGGGTTTGTTTTATACCCGTTGTTACAATTCGGCCACCATGCCTTGACGCTGCGTTTACCGGCCATTTTTACCAGTCTAATCCTAGGTGTCGTAAGCTATCTTTTTCTTAAAAAACAGGATCCAGAGCGCGCGGCTATCACTAGCATTCTATTAATGGTTGCACCGATTAGTCTATTTAACATTATTGTGACTACCGATACACCCTTATTTATATTTTCGTTTTTGTCGGTGATGTGCGTCTTACAAGCTATAAGAAATAATGATGCATGGTATTGGTTTGCGCTGGGCGGACTGTTTTTAGGACTCGCTTTTTTCTCAAAATATTTTGCATGTCTATTAGGCTTAGCCTATGCGGTGTATTTTCTTTTTATTGCGCCAAACCGGGCGCGTCTCATTGGTTTAGGTTTATTGGCTTTATTCACACTGCCTTTTGTCGTGCAGAATATCTATTGGAATTATCACCATGATTGGTCGAATATTTTATTTAATATTTACAATCGAAATAACGATATGGGCTTTAGTTTTAAAACCATTTTAGCTTATGTGCTTATTTTATTGTATCTAATTACGCCGCCATTAGTGTACACGCTTGCCAAATTCCCAAAACAGCAATTAAAACAGCAGGCGGTATTTTACTTCTTTTTTATACCATTGCTGTTATTTTTTCTGCTAAGTAGTTTTAAACCGATAGGATTACATTGGCCGCTTGCTTTTATTCCGTTAATTTATGTTTGGGCAGGTCAGTATTTAAACGGTGAAAACCTAAGAAAATTATTAAAATTTACTATTTATTGGAGTGGAGTACAGCTCATCCTGATTGTTAGCTTATTGCTTATTCCTCTTAAATCGGTGCAAGATCGTCATGTTCTGGGTTTAAACTATAATAAGATCGTTTATTTTTTTCATCATAAAACCATTAATGGCTTGTTAAAAGAAAAATATTCGCTGCATTATATTTATGCAAGTCCTAACTATGCGGACGCTTGTTTATTTTTTTTCGATACGAATCATTATGCATCGGTATTTTTAAAAGGGTCTTATCATGGTCGTGAAGATGATTTAATTACTAATTTCAAACAGTTTAAAAATAAAAACTTTTTAATCTTTTCACGCACACCACTGGTATACAATGACTATAAGCCTTATTTTCAGCAAGTGGCCTTGCATACTTTGCGTTATGAACAGGCTAATTTTTATTATTTGATCGGTACAAAATTTAATTATCCCGTTTATCGACAAAAAATATTGCGTCCAATTAATGATACCTACTGGATTGATCCCCCGTATTTACCGCACACGCCAAGCTTTTTCTATTTAAAATATAATTTTCGCAATTGAATTTAAAAAATTAAATTAAGTTGTGTCGTAATAACCTAAACGACCAAGCTTAAAAACTCCGATCGCGTGCGTAAATCTTCTCTAAATAGACCTAACATCACCGAGGTTTTCATCGAAGCCTTTTGTTTTTCAACACCACGCATCATCATACATAAATGTTTGGCTTCAATAATGATGGCAACACCTTTGGCATCTAATACTTTCATCAAAGTATCGGCAATTTGACGAGTTAAATTTTCTTGAATTTGTAAGCGTCGTGCATAAAAATTAATAATACGTGGTATTTTTGATAAACCGATGATTTTTCCGTTTGGAATATAGGCAATATGACAGACGCCAATAAAAGGCAATAAATGATGTTCACACAAGGAATATAATTCGATGTCTTTGACTAAGATCATTTCTTCCATTGAGGAATTAAATACAGCACCATTTAGCAGGACATCTAGAGATTCACGCGCACCACTGGTTAAATAACGTAAGGATTTGGCTACGCGTAACGGTGTATTTTTTAAACCTTCCCGTTCCGGGTCTTCTCCGAGTGCGCTTAAAATTGCTTTAATATGCTTTTCCATTATTTATTTTCTTGTTAAGTTTAGTTTTACAACTACTTCCAAGCTGGAACGGCTGTACCATGAAATAATCTAGCAGCGGCGGCTAATACTTCAGGAGAGTGTATGGCCTTAATTAGATTAATAAACTTTGGGTTATTTTTATCGCTTAGTTTTACCACTAATAGATTAGCATAAGGAGAGGTTTTACTTTCACTAAATAGTGCATTTTGTTGTGGGTAAAGATGGGCTAGCGCGGCATAATTAGCGTTAATAACTGCCAAATCGACATCCGCAAGTACACGCGGTAATTGCGCAGCATCTAGCTCTTTGATAGCTAAGTGTTTAGGATTAAGTTGGATATCGTTAGGTGTCATGTAGGTGCCTTTGTGTGTATCAAGTGTCAATAATCCAGCTGAACTTAACAATAATAAAGCGCGTGCTTCATTGCTTGGATCATTAGGAATGGCAACGATAGCATGCGGTTTTAATTCATTTAAATGCTGAATTTTTGCAGAATAGATAGCCATAGGATAAATAAACGCTTTGGCTATCGAAGTCAATACATAAGCTCGATTACGAATTTCGTCGTTTAAAAAAGCTTGATGCTGAAATAGATTGGCATCGAGATTACCATCGTTTAACGCTCGGTTGGGTAGCGAATAATCGGAGAATTCAATAATTTTTATTTGTAAGCCATAATCTCGTTGTGCTACTTGTTTGGCGACTTGCATGAGTTCTGTTTCTGGTCCACTAATCGTACCTAAACGAATTTGATGTGAATTTTCACGATGATGGCAAGCACTCAGGCCAAATAAACTGCTTAGTAATAGGCAGCTCAATATGCAATGAGAAATTTTTTTTATCATAGTTAATATATCCAAAACATGAGTAAAATTATTAATAATCACCGTGTCATTGTAAATGCAGCCTACATTGTGAACACAAACCGCGCTGCAATTGGGTTTAATGATGATTTAAGCGTTTTGCCCAATAATCTCCCAGATGCTGTATGCTTTGTACTAAAATGATGAGGACCACGATAGTCATGATCATGACGCTGGCATCAAAACGTTGATAACCATAACGTATGGCTAAATCACCTAGACCCCCCCCACCAACGGCTCCTGCCATGGCAGAATAGCCAATTAAAGTAATGAGCGTGGTCGTTAGTGTACCTACCATACCGGGTAGGGCTTCTGTCACCAAAATAGCAGGGATTAATTGCCAAGTGGTAGCACCCATCGCTAATCCCGTCTCAATTAAACCCGGAGGTAATTGGTTGAGATTATTTTCTATCATGCGCGCAAAAAAAGGTATGGCCGCTAAGCTTAGCGGGACGATAGCGGCGCTAGTGCCAATTGAAGTCCCGACTAACAAGCGTGTAATTGGAATGATGGCTAACATTAAAATGATAAATGGAATTGAACGTGCCATATTAACCATTAAGGATAAACTTTTGTTAAGCAAGGGCATCGGCAATAAATTGGTTTGTCGCGTACTAAATAACAACACACCTAAAGGTAATCCCAGAAGCATAGCCAGCAATCCTGAGATGAACACCATATAGAGTGTTTCCCCGGTGGATAGGAGTAATTCAAACAATAGATTCGTCGACATAACCCATAATCTCTACATGAAGTCCTTTATCAGTTAAATAATCTATCCCTAAAGGTAAGGGAGTTTGATCACCCATAACCTCGACGACCATGATACCTAAAATTGTTTGTTTAAGACATTCAATATTGGCTTGTAAGATATTCAGATGAATACCCATTTCACGCATAACATGGGCTATTAAAGGTTCTGCCGCGGCTTGTCCCTGAAATATGATCCGAAGGACTGCATGGCTATGCAGTTTTTTTTGCATACTGAGTCGTTTTTGTAATAAAGGGGGTAGTTCATGTTTTAACGACAAACTCACAAATTTCTTGGCTAAGTCAGCTTTTGGTGCCGTAAAAAAACTGACAACATCAGCGACTTCAAGGATCGATCCTTGATCCAGTAATGCAACACGATCACAGATACTTTTTACAACATCAACTTGATGCGTAATTAATACGATGGTAATCCCTAAACGCTGGTTAATATCTTTTAATAATTGGAGTATCGTTTGTGTCGTCTGTGGATCGAGCGCGGATGTCGCTTCATCACAAAGTAATACCTTAGGTTGGCTGGCAAGTGCGCGTGCAATAGCAACACGCTGTTTTTGTCCACCACTGAGTTGTGCTGGATAAGCGTGTTGTTTATCACTTAAGCCAGTAAGATGTAACAAAGGAGCAATCGTCGCGTGGATTTTCGATGGTGAATAATGTGCAAATTTTAACGGTAAGGCAATATTTTCATACACGGTTTTGGCCGCAAGTAAATTAAATTGTTGAAATATCATACCTATCTGACGGCGCACTAAACGCAAATCAGGCGCTTTCATTGAGGTTAATTCTTGACCAGCTATCCAGACTTGCCCTGAGCTAGGACGCTCTAACAGATTGATACAGCGTACTAACGTACTTTTGCCAGCACCACTTTGACCCACAATACCAAATATTTCTCCTGGACAAATAGTCAGGTTGATGTCGCGTAGAGCATAGATAGGAGCGACTGAACTATTATAAATTTTTGAGATATTAATAAGTTTTATCATCTTTAATAGGTCATATCCCGCTGAAAGGCATTGGCTTATAGGTATTATCGATACTTAGATAAATAACGCAAGAGGATATTTGTTAATTTAGCTTGGTATCTTACAGTTCCTAACTGAATCAACGCTTTGCTCGAATCCCAAGACTAAGCTGAATTAATCTAAGTCAGAAAATTTTCAAGATATTCATCCAAAATGAAGTTTAAAACTATCTATCATATTTTTAAATAAAAAAATTTTTTTATATTTAATTTTTTTTAAAAACTTGTATGAAAAAAAATTAAAAAAAATGTTTTAATGACTTGACACTAATCTTTAAAGTACATAACCTTATCCTAGTAAGATAATTTTACTTTAAATTAGCTTAAAACTTGTAGATAATTATTAACAACAACGGTATTATAAAATTTATTACAATGAATTTATATTATTAATTTATTGTTGATGATAGAAAATATTGTATTGCATTAAAAAAATAAAAATTAATGGATGATCTTATGAGCAATCTAGAAAAACAACCCGCCTTAAAAGAACGTTCTGCTTTATTGATCGAGGATGATATTTTTTGCCAAAAAGTTCAAAGTCATTGTCTTCGTGAGTTAGGATATAACGTCGAAATCGTGTCTGATGCTGAAACGGCAATTAATCACATAGAGCAGTATGTTTATAATCTTATCGTGTTAGATTTGGGATTGCCAGATCAATCCGGTGAGTTAGTCATTCGTGCGACACGTGAGTTTGAGACCAACAATCAAACACCGCTTATTGTCGCTACAGCTCATGCCGATGGTCCTATGCAACAAAAGTGCCTCTATTTGGGTGCCGATGTGGTATTTATTAAACCGTTTAACAAACAAACCTTAGCGAGAGCGATTGACTTTTGTCATTCTCGAATCGAAGAATTATCCCGATTTAATTAATGTTTAAAAATTTATAAATGAGTACTACTTGTAGTTTATCCCATAACCAATCTTCAAAATCCATAAAAATGACTTTGATTTAAATCGTGTTAAATAGGCAAGTTTAGATATAATATTTTAATGTAAAACTATATAATTGGTTATGGGATAAACTGCAAGTATTTTTCCTTTTAAGGAGGGAAGTGTGTTAATAGATTTTGCGCCGAAATTCATTAGCTGCTTTACGACTTTATTGCAAACACTTGATAAATGTAACGCACATATTCAAAACGATCTCGATGAATTACCACTATGGGTAGACAATGGTGCCGGAGATTTTGTTGCAAATCGCGATAAAGTCATCTTTGCTTTAGGAAACTTTGGACCCACACAAGGTTTATCTCCACAAGAAACTTTCAAATGCCCAGGCGTCGTAGCTGGGACGCAACCTACCTTAAAGCTTATTAATGAGCTTAATCAGATAAAAACCACTTTTAGAGAACTTGTACGTGCCTGTCAGCAAAGCACACAGCAAGATATGAGCAAATTTGTCCGCGATACCTTGGCGTATGCTGGCTATCCAGGAATTAAACTTAAACAGGTTTTTCGGCATATTATCTGTATTAACTATCATCCGCGCCGTATAGCATGGACTAAAGGCAAACACACCACGAGTAAACAATTATCAAAACAAGCCTCAGAAAAATTGTTGGAGAAAGCAGGGCAGGGCTTACATATTGATATACAAAAATTAAAATTGAACGGTTTACCTCATCACACCAAACTGATTAAACATCGAGATATTAAGCCGGGTTGGGTAGTGAATATCGGTTCATTTAAAGAAAACAATTGTTCTGCTTATGAAGACATCCGAACCGCGTTACCTCTATTTTATTTGCATAATCAACAATTGCCAAATCCTACAGTTTGTTTTAGTAAACCCCGTATGCAAAATCGTAAAATGCGTATTGATAAGCAAATTGAATCCATGGCTTTTTTACCTTCTATTAGTGTCTATCGATATAAAAAAGAAACTATTAATTAAAAACTGTTTTAGCTGAATTTTATTAATCGACGCGTTTTAAATCCTTTCCATAATTGTTTATTACCATTTAAAATGATACTTAGGAAGTAAAAGTAACACGCGTACTAAGTGATTGAAGTAGACCAGCACTGTCTGTTTGCTTGAAGAAAAAAAAATGGCCTGTACAACTTTTATTAATTAAAAAGGCGGTGCCCATTGTCAAAATAAATAATGCTAAATTACCGAGAATTTTTTTAAAACCCCGATGTTGCTCGAGTATGTGTCGACTATCATTTATTATTCTATGAGCTTCTTTTTTGTATTGTCCAGAATTGATTTCATGTCGAGTGAAATACTCATCATTCAATTTTCGAACATCTAAGACCATAGATTGAATTTTTTCAGCCGCTAAGTCATGACCTCGACGAATCAAAGCCTGAGATTTACATGTTAAATTATCTAAATATATATCTATATTAGCGTGATTGAATAAATCAGACGAAATATTTGACTGGTAATTAAGAAAACAGAAACTAAAATCCTCAGAAAAATTGTTTTTTAATGCAAATTGTTCAAGTTTTATGATTGTTTTAACTGATTCAAGTTCTTCGAATGAAACAATCTGCATATTTTTTAATGTTTCAATGTGTTTAGTCTTTTCTCTTAAAATAAAAAAAATGCCTAAACCTTCTGATTCATGTGAGTAACAATACATCGCTCTACTAAGTTCATTTAAATTTTCAGTTAATCGTTCTATTAATAAAGCTAAGGCTTGTTTAGGTTCTCTATTTTTTACAGGATTAGGCATAGAAATTAATTCTCAGCTAAAAAGAAAAATATTATTGAAGCGTATAACAAACTTTACCATTTACACTAATAAGCATTCTATCAAATATATTTTTTAAATAAATCTTTTTTTAATAAAAAAAATAATATTTCTTGAGAGTAATTTAATAGGCCAAATACATAGATACCTGGCGTATGCCGATATCCGGGAATTAATATGACTTCACTCATAAGAGATTAATTAAATTATCTATTGCAGATTTTTTTTTAACGTGTTTAAATTTATTTTCATGGATAATAAAAATAAATCGCCATTTGAATTTTGAATAAAGATCCAAAAATTTGAGGGAAATATTATGCCAGACCCAGAATTTAAAGAAAGGCTTGTCTACGCACAACTTAAGCCTGCCACCCCTATATCCGCATTCATTTCAACTAATCAAGTTGTAAATACCCCCCTTCTATTAACAACAGAAACCTGTCGAACTTCTACCTCTTGTATGCTTTCTAAGTAGATTACAGCAGAGATAATTTATTCGAAATAACTTATTTCTTACTTAAGCACTCAAAATTCCTAAGTTTTATGCAATATTAAGCCTTGCTAAGAAAGGTTTAATTTTATCTTAAGCTATGGAGACTAAACTTGTAAGAGCCAAGTAATAAATCTTGACCGAAGAATTTAAATTGATTATTACAGCGAGGTCCTGAATGTTAGAAAGAGATGTCGTATTATCAGTAACAGAAGGGTTAGTAAATAGAAACTATCAGCAAGTTTTGAAAGGTTCACGACAGATAGGTCGCCCAATTAAAAAATCATTCGATGATAATCTTTTACAAAAAACTGGTAAAACTCCCCAAAATTATAAATTTAGCTCAAATCCTACCTTTAAAGAATTTTTGTACGATAACTACTTAAAAACCTTTACTCGATCTACTCTACATCAAACTCGTATGGATGATGATGTACAAC
>Ga0075364_10001776_pt1 | contig 11930 bp, 11 predicted proteins | sample EndMetdeltDD1764_FD_71517 | JGI IMG/M metagenome (GOLD analysis project Ga0075364, IMG submission 71517) | Populus endosphere microbial communities from Tennessee, USA - Endosphere MetaG P. deltoides DD176-4 | ecosystem: Host-associated > Plants > Roots > Endosphere | place: USA: Tennessee... | reverse complement strand
GGCCCGGGTGCGGGACAGGCCGAGCAAGCGCGCCAAGGCGCTGTCGACCCGTTCGCCCTCGAGGCCTTCCGGCACCCGGATGACCTTGTGATCGAGCCCGGTCTGCGCGCCGTCGGCGGTCATGATGTCTCCTCGTGAGTGCCGTCGATCCGCACACCACGCCATGCGCGCCAGACGATGATCAGGGCTGCGAACGTCAGCGCGATGTCGGCGACGTTGCCGACAAATACCCCGTAGTCGATGAAGTCCACAACATGCCCCTTGAGCGGCGAGGGCTCACGGAAGATGCGGTCGGACAGATTGCCCAGCGCACCGGCCAGCAGCAGGCCCAAGCCCACCGCCCAACCCCTGTCGCGCAGCCGGGGGGCCACCCGTACGACGGCGACGCACACGCCGATCGCGACGAGGCTCAGGACCAGCGTGAAACCCGCCCCCGTGCTCAAGGCCGCACCGGGATTGCGCAGGAAGCTCAGCGACAACAGACCCGGGATGATCTCGATCGACTCACGGCCCTGCAGCTTCTCGACCGCCACCACTTTGGTGACCTGGTCGATGACAAACGCCGCCAGAGCGACGCCGGCGAACAGCCGAACGTACGTCCTCGTGGTCGCGCCGTGGTCGTCGCCAGGGCTCAGCGACGCTCCTCGCGCTGCTTGCATGTCAAACACAGTGTCGCACGCGGGAACGCCATCAAACGATTCTTGCCGATCGCCTCGCCGCAGGACTCGCACTGACCGTAGCTGCCCTTGTCGAGCCGGTCGAGTGCCTTCTCGGTCTGGAGCAGCAACTCGCTCTGATTGGCACGCAGCGACATCTCGGCGTCACGCTCGAGGCCCTTGGAGCCCACATCGGCCTGGTCGTTGCCCGCGCCGTCGACCCCGTCGCGCAACAGATCCTTGAGCTCGAGAGCCGATTGATCGAGCTCGATACGGAGGCGGACCAGGTCGGCCTCGAGTTCGGCGCGGACCTCCTTGGCCTCGGCTGCGGTCCAGGGTGTCTCGTCCGCCCGAACGGCGAGCTTGGTGTTTGGCATGCGTGGAGAGTAGACCCCCACACGGCCCGAGACAACTCGCACCGCCGCAGTGTCGCCGCAGCTCACCCGTAGAATTGAAGGTGTGACTTCGCACGCGTCCTACCGCCCCGTTCCCGCCCACGTCGATCTGCCGGTACTCGAACGCGAGATCCTCGATCTGTGGGCCGACCAGGGCACCTTCGAGGCCAGCCTCGACACCCCTGCCGATGCCCCCCGGTGGACGTTCTACGAAGGCCCTCCGACCGCCAACGGCACCCCCGGCACGCACCATGTCGAGGCCCGCGTCTTCAAGGACGTCTTCCCCCGGTTCAAGACCATGCAGGGCTACCACGTCGACCGCAAGGCCGGCTGGGACTGCCACGGCCTGCCGGTCGAGATCGCGGTCGAGAAGGAACTGGGATTCAACGGCAAACCCGATATCGAGGCGTTCGGCATCGCGGAGTTCAACGCCAAGTGCCGTGAGGCGGTCGTCCGCAACGTCGATCTCTTCGAAGAGATGACCAACCGGATGGGCTATTGGGTCGACATGAGCGACCCTTACCGCACGATGGAGCCCTCGTACGTCGAGAGCGTGTGGTGGGCACTGTCGACGATCTTCAAAAAGGGCCTGCTGACCGAGGACTATCGCGTCGCCCCCTACTGCCCGCGCTGTGGCACGACGCTGTCCGACCACGAGCTCGCGCAGGGGTACGAGACGATCACCGACCCGTCGGTCTACGTGCGCTTCCCGCTCACGTCCGGACCCCTGGCCGGTCGCGCGTCGATGCTGGTGTGGACCACGACACCCTGGACGCTCGTGTCCAATACCGCCGTCGCGGTCAATCCCACGTTCACCTACGTGCTCGCGACCGACGGCCAGGAGACGCTCCTCGTCGCCGAGTCGCTGGTCACCCAGGCGCTCGGCGAGGGTTGGACGACAACAGGTGAGACCTTCTCGGGCCGCGACATGGAACGCTGGACGTACCAGCGCCCGTTCGACCTGGTTCCGTTTCCCGCCCCCGCACACTTCGTGGTGCTGGCCGACTACGTCACCGCAGATGACGGCACGGGTCTGGTCCACCAGTCCCCCGCGTTCGGCGCCGACGACATGATCGTCTGCAAGTCGTACGACCTGCCGGTTGTCAACCCCGTCACCGCCGACGGGCACTTCGAGGCCGAGGTTCCGTTGGTCGGTGGGCAGTTCTTCAAGGCCGCCGACCGTATCTTGGCCGATGACCTCGTGTCCCGGGGCCTGATGTTCAACGAGTTGGCCTACGAGCACGCCTACCCGCACTGCTGGCGCTGTCACACTCCGCTGATGTACTACGCGCTGCCGGCCTGGTACATCCGAACGACGGCCGTCAAAGACCGTCTGCTCGAGGAGAACGCCGGTACCAACTGGTTCCCCGAGACGATCAAGAACGGCCGGTACGGCGACTGGCTGACCAACAACATCGACTGGTCGCTGTCACGCAGCCGCTACTGGGGCACTCCCCTGCCGATCTGGCGCAACGACGCCGACCCGACCAAGCTCGTGTGCATCGAGTCGCTCGCCGAGCTGTCCGCCCTGACCGGCCGCGACCTGTCCGATCTCGACCCGCACCGCCCCTACATCGACGAGGTGACCTTCGAGGTGGACGGCGAGGCGGGCACCTACCGCCGCGTGCCCGACGTCATCGACGCCTGGTTCGACTCCGGTTCGATGCCGTTCGCCCAGTGGGGTTACCCTCACGCGCCCGGTTCTGTGGAGAAGTTCGAGCAGGCGTACCCCGCGCAGTACATCGCCGAGGCGATCGACCAGACCCGTGGCTGGTTCTACTCGCTGATGGCGGTGGGCACGCTGGTGTTCGACCAGAGCTCGTACGAGAACGTCGTCTGCCTCGGCCACATCCTGGCCGAGGACGGCAAGAAGATGAGCAAGCACCTGGGCAACATCCTGCTGCCCATGCCGCTGATGGACGAACACGGCGCCGACGCGTTGCGCTGGTTCATGGCGTGCTCCGGCTCACCGTGGACACCGCGGCGCATCGGCAACACCGCGCTGTCCGAGATCGTCCGCAAGGTGCTCCTGACGTACTGGAACACCACGGCCTTCCACGTGCTCTATGCCCGCACCGAGGGCTGGACGCCCACAAGCGGCGACGTCCCGCCGGTGGCCGAGCGCGAGGTGCTTGACCGATGGCTTCTGTCAGAGCTGCACACCCTCACACGCGATGTCACCGCAGCGCTGGAGCAGTTCGACACGCAGACCGCCGGAGCACGGATCGCCGGCTTCGTCGACGACATGTCCAACTGGTACGTGCGTCGCTCGCGGCGACGGTTCTGGCGCGGTGACGCCTCGGCGTTCGCGACGCTGCACGAGACGCTCGACGTCCTGACCCGGTTGCTGGCTCCCTTGACGCCGTTCATCGCCGAGCGTGTCTGGCAGGACGTCATCGCGCCGGTCACCCCGGGTGCAGCCGCATCGGTGCATCTGACCCGCTGGCCGGTCGCGGACGAGTCGCTGATCGTGGAGGGTCTGGGAGCCCGTGTCGACCTTGCCCGGCGGGTCACCGAGTTGGGTCGCGCCGCTCGCGCCGAGGCCAAGGTGCGAACGCGTCAGCCCCTGCGCCGCGCCCTCGTCGCCTCGGGTGCCTGGCAGCGCCTCGGCGATGATCTGCGCGATCAGGTGTGCGAAGAGCTCAACGTCGGATCGCTCGAGTCGCTGGCCGATGCCGAGGGTGATCTGGTCGACCACTCGGCCAAGGGCAATTTCCGCCACCTCGGCAAGCGCTTCGGCAAGCAGACCCCCGCGGTCGCTGCTGCGATCGCCGATGCCGACGCCGCGGCACTGGCCGCCTCGCTCGCCTCAACCGGCTCCGCGACGATCGATCTCGATGGGACGCCGATCGAGGTCGGCGCCGACGACGTCATCATCTCGGAGCGTCCGCGCGAGGGGTGGGCGGTGGTCAACGACCAGGGCGAGACCGTCGCGCTCGATCTCGAGCTCGACGACGAGCTGCGGCTTGCGGGGTCGGCCCGCGAGGCGATCCGTGTCATCCAGGAGGCTCGCAAGTCGTCCGGCCTGGAGATCAGTGACCGGATCGCGGTGACCTGGACCGCCGAGGGTCCGATGGCCGATGCTCTGCGGGCCCACACCCCACTGATCGCCGATGAGGTGCTCGCGACCTCGATCACCGAGACCCCCGAAGCATCCGCCTTCATCGACGACGAGCTGGGCTTCGCGTTCACCGTCACCAAGATCTGAACGCACGAACGGCCCGTCTCCGAAGAAACGGGCCGTTCGCGAGCGAGCCGGTGTGACTACAGGTTCTCGTCGTCTCCGAGCAGCGAGCGGAGTCGGCGTGGAGCCGCCTCGGCGGGCGCCTGGACCGGCGTCGAGGACGTCGTGCTCTCGTTCGCGGCGAGCTGGTCGAGCTGGCTCTGGAAGTAGTTCTTGAGCCGTGCCCGGTACTCGCGCTCGTACGCCCGCAGGTGCTCGACCTCGCGCTGGATCTCGTACCGCTCGCGCTCGATCGTCGCGACGGCGGCCGTGCGACGCTCGTTGGTCTCCTCATCGAGCTTCTGTGCACGGATGCGCGCATCGGTCTCGAGACGGTCTGCCTTGCCACGAGCCTCGTTGGTGATGCGCTCGGCCTTGGCGCGCGCCTCACCGACCATCCGATCCGCTTCTTCCTTGGCCGCATCCATCAACTGATCGGCGTTGTTGGAAGCAATCTCCAACAGGCGAGCCGCGGCGGACGAGGCATCGCCCATCGAAGGACGCGACGTGACCGGAGACGGCGCCGAGCTGGGTGTCGGAACCGCGGCGACAGGTGCCGGCGTCGGCTCGGGCTCCGGGGTCGCCTCAGCCTTGACCGGCTCCTGCACGGCCGGAGTCGGCGGAGTCTGCGCTGCGGGGGTCTGCGACGAGAGGGCCGGGATCAATCCGGTCGGCTCGCCGGTCGATGCGGCAGCTACCTTGGCGCGAAGTTCTTCGTTCTCGACCGTCAGACGTTCGAGCTCGGCCTCGACCTCGTCGAGAAACTGGTCTACTTCGCCCATGTCATAGCCTTCGCGAAGACGGACGGGCGTGAAACGCTTGTTACGCACGTCCTCTGGCGTCAGTGGCATGAGTACACCTCGGGGTTCGGGGTAGTCCTGGGGACTCGGAGACTCCACCGTACTCGGTCGCCGTTCACTTCTGCCACAGGCGTCCCGACATCGACGGGGCTATCTCCGCTCACGTGCCGCGATCGTCAGCGGAATCGATCAAGACGACGATCTACAAGAAAACGGCGCGCACAATCGCCTGCAGGATGTAAATCGCGATGATCAGAATCATGGGCGAGAGATCAAGCATCACGGCACCGAGCCGCAGAGGTGGGATGACACCGCGCACAGCCCGCAACGGCGGGTCGGTGATCGAATACAGCCCCTCGCACAGCACCGCGATCAGACCTCGAGGCCGCCAGTTGCGTGCCAGCATTTGCACCCAGTCGAGCACAAAACGCGCGATCAACAGGAGCAGAGCGATCCACAGGACCAGATCGAGGACTTGGCCCACTGTTTGCATCGACGCTCAGTTCTGGTTGAAGAAGCCACCGGCAGCAATGCGCTGCTTGTCCTCATCGGTGACCGAGATGTTCTCGGGTGACAGCAGGAAGACCTTGGCGGTGACGCGGTTGATCGATCCGTGCACCGCGAACACGAGCCCGGCGGCGAAGTCGACCAGGCGCTTGGCGTCGTCGTCATCGATCTCGGACAGGTTCATGATGACAGGTACACCCGAACGGTAGTGCTCGCCGACGGTACGGGCGTCGTTGTACGTCAGGGGGGTGACCGTCTCGATGCGAGCGAGATCGGACGCCGTGGAGGCGCGGCGCTCGGGACGCTCAACCCGTTCGGGACGCCGACGCTCGTCGATGCTGGCGACCGGCGAGGGACGCACAACCGCGGGCTGCCGGTTGACGGGCTGCCGGTCGACCGGCTCGTCGCGGTCGATCTCATCGAACTCATCGTCGAAGTCAGCCTGTTCGACCAGGCCGAGGTACTCGCCGACCTTACGCATTGCGCCAGCCATGGTTACTCCGTTGTCCGAGGCGGTGATGACACCACCGAGATTACCCGCTGGAGGGCCGCTCACCGAGCACCGAACGCCCGATCCGTAGGTGTGTCGCGCCGGCGGCGATCGCGATCTCGAAGTCACCGCTCATACCGGCCGAGATGATCGTCGCACCGGGGTGCCGTCGGCACAGATCTGCCGACAGTCGCACCAGATGCTCGAAGTGCGGGGCGGGATCGTCGCCGAGCGGCGCGACGGTCATGAGTCCGCCGAGGACCAGTCCGGGCGCGGCGTCGATGGCGTCGGCGAGTTCGTCGATGCCATCGGGCGCGATCCCCGAGCGACCTGGATCGGTGGTGTCGAAATCCACCTGCACCAGGCAGGTCAGCGAGCGTCCCGCAGCCTCGGCTCCCCGAGACAGCGCGCCGACCAGCTTGCGCCGATCGACGCTGTGGACGACATCGGCGTAGCGTGCCACCGCGCCGGCCTTGTTTGTCTGCAACCCGCCGAGGAAGTGCCAGCGCATCGGCGCCTTGACCTCATCCGCCTTGTCACCGGCCTCGGGATGCCGGTTCTCGCCGACGTCGACAACACCCAGTTCGGCGAGAAGTTCGACGTCAGCGGCCGGGTAGGTCTTGGTGACCACCACCAGGGTGATGTCGCGACGCTCCCGACCAGAGGCATGACACGCCGCGACGATACGTCGCTCGACGTCGGCCAGGTTCGACGCCAGTTCGTCGCGGCGGACCGTGGAACTCATGGTCGGATCACCGCCACGGCGCCGAATCGTCCAGAATCCTGACCCTGACGCCGGTAGGAGAACCAGCGGTGGTGCTCGATCGTGCACTCCTGAGCACCCAGATCGGTTGTCACGACGTCGAGAGCCGCCAGTTGCGCCATGACACCCGCGCCGACGTCGACGGCGGGTGTGCCCCACGATGTGGTGGAGCGTGACTCCGGTACCACCGCGGCGACCGCGTCGGCCATGTCTGCAGGCAGTTCGTAACACCGTCCGCAGGCCCGCGGACCGAGCCACGCCTCGATGTGAGTGGCGCCGCGGTCACGCAGGCCGCTGACGGCCGCCGGCACAACCCCCTCGACCAGACCTGCCCTGCCCGCATGGACGACCCCGGCCAACGACTCGTGCGGCGCAGCCAAGACGACCGGTGTGCAATCAGCGACGCGCACCAGCACCGCGGTGCCCGGCGTATCGGTCAGCAGCGCGTCGGCGACAGGGATCTCGCCGGGTTCGACGTCATCGGCCCACACCACCCCGTTGCCGTGCACCTGCGTCATACGCACCAGCCGGTGCGCGCCGATCGCGTCACCGACCGCGGCGATATTGCGTCGCACGCGGTCGGGGGCGTCACCGTTGGAGGTGCCGAGATTGAGTGAGCCCCAGGGGCCGTCACTGACTCCCCCCAGCCGGTCGGTGACGGCGAAGGCGATACGGCCCGTCGCCTGTTGGTGCCAGATCACTCGGTCGGGGATCCGATCAGCGCAGGAAGTCGGGCACGTCGAGGTCGTCGCTGTAGTCGGCCGGCATCGGCTCGGGCGGGACCGTCGAGTTGCCTGCGCCGTCTCGCGGCAACGGACGCGCGTCGAGATAGGGATCGGGCGGCAGGTAGGTCTCCGCCTGCGGCGCTGAGGCAGGGGTTTCCGCCGAGGCGGCCGGTGTCTCCTTGAGCAGGGCGGGCTTGGTCGCATCGCGCAGCATCGGCTCTCCCCCGTCGAAGCCGGCCGCGATGACGGTGACTCGCACCTCATCGCCCAAGGCATCGTCGATGACGGCCCCGAAGATGATGTTGGCATCGGGGTGAACGGCGTCTGCGACCAGGCCGGCAGCCTCATTGATCTCGAACAGGCCGAGATCGGACCCGCCTGCGATCGACAGCAGCACACCGCGGGCACCCTCGATCGACGCCTCGAGCAGGGGGCTGGACACGGCGCTCTCCGCCGCGACCGCTGCTCGGTGCTCGCCGCGCGCCGACCCGATGCCCATCAACGCCGAGCCGGCGTCGGACATCACGGACTTGACGTCGGCGAAGTCGAGGTTGATCAGGCCGGGTGTCGTGATGAGGTCGGTGATACCCGAGACACCCTGGTGCAGAACCTGATCGGCCTGCCGGAACGAGTCGAGCAGGCTGACGTTGGGGTCGCTGATCGACAGCAGTCGATCGTTCGGGATCACGATGAGGGTGTCGACCTCGTCGCGGAGCGCCTGGATGCCCGCATCGGCCTGCCCGGAGCGGTTACGTCCCTCGAACTTGAACGGTCGGGTCACAACACCGATCGTCAACGCTCCGAGCGAGCGGGCGATCCGGGCCACCACCGGCGCACCACCCGTACCGGTGCCACCGCCCTCACCCGCGGTGACGAAGACCATGTCGGCGCCCTTGATGGCCGCCTCGATCTCCTCGGCGTGGTCTTCGGCGGCGCGCTTGCCGATCTCGGGGTTGGCGCCGGCACCGAGGCCGCGGGTGGAGTCGCGTCCGACGTCGAGCTTGACGTCGGCGTCACTCATGAGCAGGGCCTGCGCATCGGTGTTGATCGCGATGAACTCGACACCCTTGAGTCCCACCTCGATCATGCGGTTGACGGCGTTGACGCCACCGCCGCCGATGCCGACGACCTTGATCACGGCGAGGTAGTTCTGGACCGCCATCGTGTGTCCCTTCCGAGGATGTTGCGCCAAGCGGCTGGAGTGCCGACGTGCCGAGATTGTGTGTGATGGATGGCAGGAGACGAACTATAACCCTGAGGTAAAGAGTTATAGTTATGTCAACCTGCGATCTATAAGGAACGGTACGCGGACGGCGCCGACGGATCAGGGCGACACGCCGCGCCCCTACGGCGTCGTGGTCGGCTGGTCCGGTGCGCTGACGTCGTACCGCGAGGCCTCGATGCGTAGCAACGGGTCGAGTACCTGCAGCTTCCGCTCGCCATCGTCGCTGCTCCCCCACACGACGGTCCGGCCCCCGGTGAGTTCGAGTTCGATGGAGTCCTTCGTCGCGGCGGCGATCGAGTCGATCTGATCGCTCAGGCCCGGGTCCTGGTCGGCGATCAGGACAACCACTTCGGCGACCGCCTGCGAGGTCTGGAGCCGGTCACGGACGTCTGTCGTGGAGATCTTCGCCTCCAACAGGTTGTCCGGCGCAGCCGGATAGGAGCGGAAGGCGATGCCGTCGCGGTCGATGCCACGCACCTGTCCGTTGATCGTCGTCCACACCACGGACCTGCGTTCGACGACTGTGATCGAGATCGTGTGCGGCCACGACCTCGACACCTCGACGGTATCGACCCGATTCAGCGCCTTGACCCGTCCCTCGATCGCGCCGACGTCGACACGCGCCAGCGGCCTTCCCGTCGGCACCTGTGCGGCACGCAGGACCTGAGCCTCCTTGAGCGTCGTCCGGCCGGCCACCTCGACGTCGCGTACGGCGAGGACGCTCGAGAACGCCACCAGCCACACCACCGCTCCCGCGGCGACCACCGATAGCAGGGCCAGCCCGATGCGGATCCATCGACGACGACGCTGGGCGCGACTGCGCAGCGAGAATCGGTCCGCCGTCATGCCAGGGCCTCGAGCACCGCCGGTCCCACCGTCGTGATGTCACCCGCCCCCAGCGTCAGCAACAGGTCCCCTGGGCGCAGCTGCGGCAGCACGACCGACGCGAGCCCGGCGACCGGACCGCCGAGCGTTGCGACGGGTCCGTCGACGGCATCGACGACGAGGGCCGAGGTGACCGACGGGTCAGCATCCTCGCGCGCCAGGTAGATGTCGGCCACGATCACGCGGTCGGCCGCCGACAGCGCCTGACCCATCTCGACGCCGTACACACGCGTGCGGCTCACCAGGTGAGGCTGGTACGCGACAACAAGCCTGCCGTCACCGGCGACGGCGCGCGCCGCGGCCAGGTCGGCACGGATCTCGGTCGGGTGATGCGCATAGGAGTCGTAGACCCGGACTCCCCCCGCCTCCCCCAGCGATTGCATACGACGGTTGGCGCCCGAATAGGCGCCGAGACCCGCGATCAGGAGGTCGACGTTGTGTTCCAGCAGGATGCCGGTCCCGAGGGCCAGCAGCGCGTCGAGCGCGTAGTGCGCACCGGGAACGGTCAGCGTGACCGGTCCGAGGTCGACCCCGCGCAGAGACGCCGTGAACGTCGTGCTGGAGCCATCCACCCGCAGGTGGTGGCCTTGCAGGTCAGCCCCGTCGGCGAATCCGGCCATCAGTACCTCAAGACCGCGGGCTCGCCCCACCGCGGCCAGTCTGATAGCTCCGGGGTCGTCGGCGTTCAGCACCACGAAGCGTCCGACCCCGCCGATGAACTCCTCGAAGGCGGCAGCGTACGCCTCGACCGTGCCGTAGTTGTCGAGGTGATCGGCGTCGACGTTGGTCACGACGGCACCCTCGGGCCGGTAGACCAGGAAGGCGCCATCGCTCTCGTCGGCCTCGGCCACCAGGAGGTCACCCGAGCCGAGCCGAGCGTTCGCGCCCAGACTGGCGACCTCGGCGCCGATCGCGAAGGACGGCTCGGCGCCCGCGGCGATCAGCGCGCACGTGAGCATGGCCGTCGTGGTGGTCTTGCCATGTGTGCCGGCGACGGCGATCGTGCGGCGTCCTTCCATGACCGAGCGCAGGCCGGCCGACCTCGGCCAGAGCCTGAGCCCGCGCCGCTTCGCCTCGACCACTTCGGGATTGTCGTCACGAACCGCTGTGGACGCGATGACGGTGTCGACCCCTTCGAGATGGCTCGCGTCGTGGCCGACATGGCACACGATGCCCTCCGTCCGTAGAGCCGCGAGCACCGCGGATTCGTTGGCATCGCTGCCGCTCACCGTCACGCCCTGCTGCGCCATCAGGCGGGCGATCGCGGAGAGTCCCGCGCCGCCGATGCCGATGAAGAACACGCGGCCGAGCTCCGATGCCGCCGGGATCTGCGGCGGAACCTCGATCTTCATACCCTGGCAGCCTTCTGAATCATCGCCGCGAGCCGTTCATCGGCGTCGCGGGTCACGATGCCGGACGCGGCGTCCGACATCGCCGCCAAGCGAGCCTCGTCCGAGACCAGCGGGATCACGACGTTGTCGATCCATGCCGCCGTCAGCGCGGAGTCGTCGATCAGCAGCGCTCCGCCGGCCTGGACGACGGGGTGGGCGTTGTGGGCCTGCTCGCCGTTGCCGATCGGCAGCGGCACAAACGCCGCCGGCAGACCTACCGCGGCGACCTCGGTGACGGTGTTGGCTCCGGCGCGACACACCATCAGGTCGGCGGCGGCATAGGCGAGATCCATGCGTTCGATGAACGACACGACGACATAGGGCGGCCCACCCACGCGAGGGGCGACCACCACCTCGTCTGGACGTCCGGCAGCGTGCAGCACCTGGACCCCGGCGTCGGCCAAGTCGCTGCTGGCTTCGGCCACGGCGTGGTTGATGCGACGAGCGCCCTGTGATCCCCCGGTGATCAGCAGCGTCGGCCGGTCGGGATCGAGCCCGAAGAACGCACGCGCCTCGGCGCGTACGGCCACACGATCGAGGCGCGAGATCTCGCGGCGAATGGGGAGACCGACATACTGGGCGTGCGGCAGATCGGTGTCGGGAAAGCTGGTCGCGACGTGCTGCGTGAACCGGGCACCGAGCTTGTTGGCGATGCCGGGGATCGCGTTGCCCTCATGGACGACCAGCGGGACACGACGGCGACGCGCCACGAGGTAGGCGGGCACCGAGACGTATCCGCCGAAGCCCACGACGACGTCCGGCTGGACCCGGTCGAAGACCTCACCGGTGGCCTTCACCGCCGCGCGCAGGCGTGCCGGGACGAGCGCCAGCGACTTGCCGGGGCGGCGCGGCAGCGGCACGGGGGGCACC
>Ga0075364_10001775_pt1 | contig 11933 bp, 6 predicted proteins | sample EndMetdeltDD1764_FD_71517 | JGI IMG/M metagenome (GOLD analysis project Ga0075364, IMG submission 71517) | Populus endosphere microbial communities from Tennessee, USA - Endosphere MetaG P. deltoides DD176-4 | ecosystem: Host-associated > Plants > Roots > Endosphere | place: USA: Tennessee... | reverse complement strand
GCACGGGTTTGCCCATGTCCAGCATATAGATGGCATAGTCGTCCTTGCCGTTACGCGACTGGGCGTCGGCGGCCGCCATGATGACGAGGTCGACGGCTTCCGCCACCGTCATGAAATAACGGGTCATGCGTCGATCGGTAATCGTGACCGGGCCGCCGGCTTCGATCTGTGCCTGGAAGATGGTCGCCACCGAACCATTGGAGCCAAACACGTTGCCGAACCGCACGGCTATGAATTTGGTTCCGGAACGGCGCCCGTCCGGCGCGATTGCGTGGCTTTCGTGCAAGGAACTGACGAGTTGCTCGGCGGCTCTCTTTGTGATGCCAAGCACCGAGGTCGGATCCACGGCCTTGTCGCTCGATATGAGCAGGAACTGCGGAACACCGCATTTGGCGGCAACCTCAGCGCAGACAAGCGTACCGAAAACATTGGTCTGGATAGCTGATTCCCAGTTCTCCTCGAGCAGCGGAACGTGCTTCAGAGCCGCGGCATGAAAGATGATGTCCGGTTTGAATTCCGTGACGACACGAGTCATCTGACGCCGGTCCGCGACATCGACAATGCGCACCTTCAGGCGATCATGGTCCTTTTCGTCGACATACTGGCTCAACTGGAAGATGCCGAACTCGGAATTGTCGGCGACCAGCACCGCCCCTGCTCCCAGCTCCAGCGACCGCTTGACCAGCGTGCGGCCGATAGATCCGGCGCCTCCCGTCACCAGGACGCGCTTGCCGTCGACGAAGGCACCAATACGCGCGATATCGGACGGCACGGTCGGGCGGCGCAGGATCGTTTCCATCTCGACTTCGTCGAGAACGATCTTTCCCTCCTGCCCAAGCTGCGAAAGGCTCGAGAACTGCAAGACGGTTATGCCGCCATGCCGGGCGACACGCACAAGCTCGGAATATTCCTCGATCTCATGCTCGACACCGCTGCCGAAAATAAGCAGGTCGATGCTCCTGGTGCCGGCGGCGTAGTCCTCCAGGACATCGATCAGGCGTGGCCGGGACGCCACCACGGGAACACCTTGAATCCGTGTACCCAACGGTGCGCCACGCTCGGTCGCCATGATGCCGGCAATGGAATAATCGGTCGGCTCTGCCGTGCGCGTGAAGCGAATGATCAGGTCGGCCTCACCAAGCCGACCGACGAACAGCGCCCGCCTGGCCTGCACTTTGTCGACCCTGTGGGTAAGGATGCCCCAACTCGCGCCGTCGCGAAGAAATCGGTAGAACAGCCGCGGCGCCGATATGATGGTAAAGGAAACGAGGAAAAAGACGATGAATTGGCGTTCGTTGAGGCCAGCCACGGGCTGGATGAAACGAAACATCAACGAAAGAGCATAGAGCACGACCGTCAGAATCGCACAGCTCTTCAGAATGTTGAAAAAGTCCGGAGTCGAGGCAAAGCGCCAGATCGTGGTGTAGAGACCACAATATCTGAACAGCAGGTGACTGATGAGAACGATCCCGAGCCAGGTGACCAGACCTTGGTAGGAGAATGCATCGAACGAAAGGTCTGACCGGGAGAGGACGAGACTAAGCGCCACCGCAACCAGGACCATGAGCAGGTCCTGGACCATGATGATGACGCGCCGTATCTTCGGTCGAAATCCGAACACGGCTTCTGCATAGGAAGTCATTGGCGAGTATTGAACTCCAGGCGTGAGAACTTCAACACTAATGCGGCGTCAGATCGAATACCATCCGTCACCGGCCACCTGTTCTCAGCGTCAAATCCTCGGCCCCCGCCGTCGCTACCGCATAGCGTGGACGTGAGGTCATCGCCAGAGATTTCTTCACAGACGGTTCGATCGGGATCAAGTGTCGACCAGGATATCGCGCAACCGGCGGGGAGGTTTAAGGTTCACGCTGTTGCCAGGAGCAGGTCAGGCGATGCGATTGGCTGCCGTCTGACGCACTTTCTACAGCGCTGCCGTTGCCCGTTCGTTCATCGCGACGCACTATTTTTCAAGCTCTCGAGGAAACCTCGGGTGGGCGGCAAAGCGCTTTTCGGTTAACAGGGGAACCTACCTCAATATGACAACCTTCCCTCTCATCAGCCAAAGCGAAGTGATGAAATTTGGATCGAGTGGCCTCAGAGGCCTGGCTTCGGAACTGGTCGGGAACCCAAGTGGGCTTTATACTGAGGCTTTCGCCTGGCGCCTGGCTGCCGGCGGGATTCAGCCAAATGCCATGGTGCTGGTGGGCCGTGACTTACGCGACAGCAGCCCCACCATTGCCGCCAACTGCATGGCGGCCCTGGCGGCAAGCGGGCTTCAACCGATCGATTGCGGCGCTATTCCAACACCGGCTTTGGCGCTGTACGGCCAGCAGCATGGCGCAGCGGCACTTATGGTGACGGGTTCGCATATTCCCGCTGACCGCAACGGTATCAAATTTTACGGCCCGCACGGCGAGATCAGCAAGGCCGATGAAGCCGCCATGGCACAATACGCCGCCGGAAGATCGGGAGCCTATCGCCCTCCGCCTCCGCCAGGAACGGCCTTGCCGACACGCCATGATCAGGCGATCGCCGCCTATCGCGCGCGCGCCGAGATCATATTGGAGCCCAGCTCCCTTTCCGGCATGAGGGTCGGCGTTTATCAGCACAGCTCGGTGGCGGCGGATCTGCTGGTCGAGATTCTCCAATCCCTTGGCGCTCATGTGACGCCTGTCGGGAAATCCGGGACCTTCGTGCCCGTTGACACCGAAGCCGTCAGCCCGACCACACTTGCCAAATTCAAGCGTTGGGCTGGGGAATTCGACCTCGATGCCATCGTGTCGACAGATGCCGATGCCGATCGTCCGCTTATCGCCGACGAAAATGGCGATCTCTTTCGCGGCGACCTGATCGGCCTCGCCACGGCCTTGTTCTTGCGGGCAGACGTCGTCGTAACGCCGGTGACCTCCAATTCGGGCATTTCGAAAGCTTTCGGTTTCGAGGTCGTGAGAACGAAGGTCGGATCTCCCTTTGTTATCGAAGGGATGGAAGCATCATACCATGCCGGTCGCATCGTCGTAGGCTTCGAGGCCAATGGCGGCGTTCTCCTGGGATCGGATTGTTCCCTGCGCGGAAAGACACTGACGGCATTGCCGACACGGGACTCCCTACTCCCGATCCTCGCCGTCCTGGGTCTGGTTGCATCGACGGGAAAAACGCTGTCGCAGCTGCGCGCGGTTTGGAAGCTTCCGGTTTGCGCAAGCGAGCGACTTGAAAACTTCCCGGTGGAAAGCTCGCACAGCTTGATGCGCCGCCTTGCGGATCGGGATGCATTGCAGCAATTCCTGGCGCCTTTCGGGACCGTTGCCGAAGTCGACGAGACCGACGGCTTAAGGATGCGAATGCAGACTGGTGAGATCATCCATTTGCGGCCCTCCGGCAACGCACCAGAACTTCGCTGCTATTCGGAGGCTGCAAACCCGGACAGAGCGGCGGCGATCGTGGCATTGACGCTTGAGAGGGCGCGGGCGATCACGTCCACGGATTAAACCGCGGGCGTCTCATGAAGATGGTTCTCGCACTGGCGCAAGCCCCTTCCGACGGCGGTCACTGCATTCGCTGGCCTCATGCGAGAACAGCTCGGCGTTCCTCGACGTATCGCCCTCAACTTGTAACAGCGAAGAAACGCTCGGGCCAATAGAGCACGAGGTCACCGCTCGACCACGCGCCTTGAAGCGATCCGATTTCAGATGCGACCCAGGACGAATGCGAGATAAAGCCCTAGGGTCCCGGCAAGAGTCTGCCGGTAGACACCGCTTGCGGGCAGAGTGCGCAAACGCTGGAAAAGACTGCCCTTCCGGCCGCTTGCGAACAGGTCGAGGCACGCCGCGGCATCCGGCGTAAGGAGGTCGCGATTGACCGCCAGACCGGCAAGGTTGAGATCGGTCCAGTCGGCAAACTCGCCCTTGAACAGGCGCCCAAGCCGCGAGACCCTTGCCCGCCACGACACGTTGGCGCCGACAAGGTTCGCCGCGTGCTGCCGGTAGTGCACCAGGGGCCGCGGGTCGTAGTGGACAACGCCGCCGGCGCCGGTGACAACCAGATAGGCCCACCAGTCGTGGCTCACGAAGCCCGTGCGTGCCGAAGCCCTTGCCAACAGATCGCGTGCCGTGCGGTTGAGCAGGATGGTGTTGCCGCCGGCGATGCTTTGCACGAGCGCGTTGCGGAAGGATGGCGGCCGCCGAAACAATGGCGACTGGCCGACAAGGCTTCCCGTTTCGGTCATGGTCGCGGTTCGCGAGCAGAACATCAACGGCGTTTCCGCGCCGAACGCCTGCATCCATTGGATGGCACTTTCCAGCCTGTCCGGCTCCCAGACATCGTCCTGATCGCTGAAGGCATAGAAGTCGGCATCGATACGCCGGTCGAGTATCATCGAGCGGAAATTGGCGGCGAACCCTCGGTGCGGCCCCTCCACCAACGTCACTCGACCCTTTGTCCAGCGGGACTTCCAGGCTTCGATGATGGGAACCGTGCCGTCGACGGAGCCATCGTCGGAGATCCAGAGGTCGATGAGCGGATGCGACTGTGCGAGCAGGGATTGCAACTGCTCATCAATGAACGCCGCGCCGTCTTTCGTGCCCATCAGCACCGCTATGCGCAGATCTGCCCTATCCACGAATGTCGAACACCTTACTTGAGTTCTTCATGAAGGCGAGGCGCATCCGTGGCCGAAGTCCGAATACAGATTCCAGCTTCATCGGATGGCACCAGGCTCCAGGCTCGTGGACGTGAACACCAGCAAAGTGCGAACACGAAAATCGCTCATGGCCGTTCAGTTTTCTCAAAGCGCGATTTCCGGCCCGTCGCTTTGTATCGCATACTGTGGGCTCGAAGTCATAGCCAGAGGTTTTTTCGGCAAGAGCGGACGGTCAATGGAGAAGCGTGGTGCATCATTCTTGGGTGATTGCCGCGAGCCTGATATTAGTCTCAGCTAACAAAGAAACCGCACGGTATCAGCACGTGCCCAGTTTTGCCGCAGTTGACTCTGCTCTTGACCTCGTTACGACGCAATGCGTTGCCATATGCCCGTCGAAATGGCTATTAGAGATGGGTGTGGTGGTTCGCCATGGCCAGCGAAGGACAATGCGCCAGAACAACGGATTGCGATATTCCCAGCTATGATTGCGGCACTAAACGGCGCTTTTGACGACATCTCAAAAGCCATGAGATTACACCGAGTCTGGATCGCGCTTGCCCATGAGGACATCGGCGACCAGCACAGACGCACGACGCTCGGCCCGCTTTGGATGCTGGTCAACTATTTCGCTTTCGTCGGCACATTTGCCTTTGTTTTCGTGACCAAGGACGCAAGCAACCCAAGCTATATAGCCTATGTGGCCATCGGCATGCTGGTGTGGTTCTATCTTACCGAGACCATCACCATGAGCGTGTCTCTCTTCCAACGCGAAGCGAGCTTCATTCAGGGCACGACGCTGCCGTTGTTCGTGTATGTGATGCGGTTGACGATGCAATGCATCATTCGAGCTGGTTATTCGCTGGCGGGTTGCGTTCTCATTCTGCTTTTGAGCGGTTACGGAATCAACACAAACTGGCTGCTGTCCTTGGTGGGATTGTTGCTCCTCATCCTGGCAACCCCTGCATTTGTGGTGGTTTTTGCGTTCCTGGGCGCATTCTTTCCCGATAGCGAATTCATCGTTGGCAACCTGATGCGGGTGGGCATGTTCTTCACGCCTGTCTTCTGGGTCTATAGTGGGCAAGAGGGCGTTCAAGAATATGCCTATCACTGGAACCCGTTCACCTATTTCCTGGAGGGCGTGCGCGAGCCGATCACGGCGGGCATATTTCCGGGGCATTCCTTGGCGGTGACAGGTTATTTCTGCCTCGGCCTCTGGGCTATTGCGCTGCTGCTGCTGGGCCTTTATCGCAAGCGCATCGTTTTCCTGATCTGAGTTCCATGACCTCCATCACACTGAACAATGTCAGCCTCGTCTATCGACTGTTTGAAAAGTTGACGCTTTCGGCGCCCGGCCGGCGTCGGAGCGCTCTCGGCGGCAATATAGCCAAGTCGGGCACCAAACAGGTCGTGCAGGCGCTCGACGGTGTCAGCTTCGAGCTCAAGGCGGGCGACCGGTTAGGGCTTGTCGGCCCGAATGGCGCCGGCAAGACCACCCTGCTCAAGGTTCTATACGGAATCTACCAGCCATCGGGTGGTACGATATCGATCACCGGCAAGGTCGATGCCCTGTTCAACATCCACATAGGGTTTCGTCCCGAGGCCACCGGGCGCAGAAACATCGTGCTGAGAGGGTTGATCAGTGGTTGGACGGCGGCCGAGATCGAAGAGAAAATGGAAGAAATAATCGATTTCAGCGAACTGGGCGACTTCATCGACCTGCCGTTCAAGGCGTACAGCCAAGGCATGGCGGCACGTTTGGCGTTTGCAGCAGCGACCACTCTCGAGCCTGAAATCCTGCTGATGGATGAATGGATTGGCGCCGGTGACGCGTCGTTCCAGGAAAAAGCCAAGCGACGCATGGACGAACTGGCGGAAAAGGCCGGCATCATCGTGTTGGCAAGCCACGACGATGCGCTCATCCGGCGGGTCTGCACGAAGAAACTCACACTTCGGGCTGGCCGGGTGGAGTCGCTGGCTTAAGGCGTCTCGCGATATTCGATATCGAGGTCGAGCGAGGGCACGATAGTCGTAGCATCCTCCTTTTCCGCAGGCCTTCAACGGTCCAAAACCACTGGCGAAGTCACGGCCGAACAACAGAGATCGGGTGCACCCTGTCAGCCCCGCATGCGATCTTCATAGAATTGACGCTTTGATAGAGCCTGGTCTAAGCGTACTGAACGTTGACCAACCGGACCGAAAAGCACCTTCAATTTGATAACCCCAACAGCCGGATTGCCACAGGGACCGAGGCGTCAAGCCATCTTAATCCTGGGAATGCACAGGAGCGGAACCTCGGCGCTTGGGGGCGTAATCAATGCATTGGGAGCAGCCGGCCCGAAGACCCCGCTGCCGTCGCACGCGGCCAATCCGCGCGGATTCTTCGAGAGCGCGCCCCTTGCCCTTGCCCACGACGAACTGCTCGCATTAGCAGGCTCGTCCTGGCTTGACTGGCGTCAACTCGATCAGCAAAGGATGAACTCAAAGGCAACAGAGCCGTGTCGTCAGAAAATAAAACAGCTGCTCATCGACGAGTTCGGTGACGAACCATTGATCGTTATCAAAGACCCGCGGACATGCAGATTTGTTCCGTTCATGTCGTCGATCTTGGACGAAATGAATGTCAGCCCTGTCGCCCTTCTGCCGGTACGCAATCCTCTTGAGGTCGCATATTCGCTGCACCGGCGAGACAAAATCACACTGCCAGAGTCCCTTCTGTTGTGGCTCAGGCATGTGCTCGAAGCTGAATATCATTCACGACACATGCCGCGATATATTCTGTCATATGAAGGGTTCCTGGTCGACTGGCGAAAGCATATTGACCGCGCAGCTGAAAAAACAGGTGTCGTCTGGCCTGCTCAGCCCGACCAGTCGGACGTCAAGATCGAGCAGTTTCTGACGACAGACCTTTATCATGAAAGGTCCACGCTCGAAGATGTGCATAATCATCCGGATGTTACGTCGCTGGTCCGCGAGACCTATCAAATTCTGACCACAATCGCCGCCGGGGATGAAGACAATGGCTTGCTTGCTCAGCTGGATATTATGCGGACGAGATTCGACGAAGCATGCGAAACATTTTCGGTAGCCATGGCGACGGAGGAATTGGCGGTTGCGCAATTGCGTGGTGAACTCAGCGCGCGCAGCACCGAGACAGAGCAGGTCCGTCAAGAGAATTCGAGGCTTGCGAGCTTTCTGGAACAGCAATCCGTTGAAATCCGCGGCTTGGCGGACGAACGTGATGCCCTCGTCGGAACTCGCGACACTCTGATCGCTGAACGGGATGCCCTCGTAAACGCCCAAGCCAGCTTAATCGCTGAACGGGATGCCCTCGTAAATGCCCAAGGTAGCTTAGTCGCCGAACGCGATGCTCTCCTGCGGGACATAATCGGCATCGCCAATGAGCGCGACGCGATACTCACGTCGCGCAGTTGGCGGCTGACCGCACCTTTGCGACTGATACGTGGTCTGTTCGCCCGTGGCTGATGCGGGCGCGGACAGTAACGCGCGAGGCACTTGGAGCCCCTCACGAGCGACTTTGCCCACGTAAGAGAGCTCAGTTTGCTGTATCGCGATCTGGCTAATCCCCGAACGCGATTATCCTTCGTAGGCCGCGATAGAGTGGCCTGAGAATCCTGAACGCTAATGGCGATCTGGCTACAATCGATCTCTTGATCGAGAAGATGAGGCCACGAAAGGATCTTACCACTCCATAGTTTCCAAATTCCGCCGGAGCTCCGTTCTCGCATAGGGCTTGCAATTTAGCCTCCAGCATTACGTAGTTGTGAGCAGCATGCCCGGCAGTCATCACGTGCCGGAAGGTATAGCCGGCGTCGATTGCAACATAGGCTATGATCCGCTCTATGGCGTGGACCAAACTTCCATCCCGATAATCCATATTGGCAAAATCGTTCCAGCCCCACTTTTCTTCGAAAAGCTTCCTTAGAGCTGCAGGACGAAACCAGTACATCCCACCGTAAGGCGCGACAGGTGTACTATCATCCAGATGCACGATCAAACCCAACTGTCGGGCAAGCTTCGCTACGTTGGCTTTGTTGCCAGCCCATGAATTTCCAATGGTCGGATACCCAATATGAACCAACGGCGGCATGACGAGACCAAGCACTGGATTGTTGGCAAAGAGTTCAAGCAAATTCGAGACATATCCAGGCGTATGAAGAAGGTTTTCAAAAGTGTGGAGTTTAAACAACTCTCCCCTCGGGCCGTCTTGGGGAGATCGCTTGGAATGGATCCGGCAGATCAAGTCGTACCGATCCTCGAGTACATAGTCCCGGCAACCGACAAGAAGGGCGGAAGTGTCCCTGCCATCGTTCCGGACGACCAGGACGACCGCATTCCTGGCGTTCGTCGCCTTCGCGACTGCTTGCTGAATCAATGCCTGCTTGTTGGCATTGTCGGTCGTGACGATCAGATCGTAGCCTTTCGGCACGTTTTCGGCATAGCCGAGAACCTCATCGATCATGTCAACGTGATACACATGCGCAAGAACTGCTATCCGATAATCGTCCCAATTCCTTTGCGCGCCAATATGGATGTCCGGCAGGACGGAGAGCAACGCGGCATTGCCATTTAGCGTACGAGGCGAGCCCAAGCGGCCAACGCTTTTCCATATCAGCGACAAATCATAATCAGATTGGTTTTCTACGATCTCCAAGGCACGCGGCAGGTTGATGGCCGCGCGCTCGAGGGACAGCGTGTCGTGAAAAAAGAGGCGACGCTTCAGTATCGGGCTCCGGTCCTCCAGCGTTTTGTCCGGCTCCATGAAAACCGGGTATGGCGTCCTGTATCGTTCCGGATCGAGCAATACCGAACAGGTGTAGCCCAAAGCCTGAAAATGCGCTGTGAACACCGTCTCGTGCTTCGCAACTGACTCCATATAGGAGTTGATGGACACCATCCGGGTCCAATAGTCACGAAACGCCTTCGACTGATGCAAGGACCGCCGCACTGCGATGAAATGGGAATTGAGATGGAAGGGCAGTTCCGATTTTCTGACGTCGATCGGATTGGGCCTTATCGCCTTGTGGGCGGAGATTCCCCAAAAGTCACAGTGACGTTGGTCCATCTCCGAGAACATTTCGGAAAAGGGGAAGATCGGCCCGTAGAAAGTGTGGTTGAAAAACAATATCTCGTCGAAGTGTGAAAGCTCATCCCACCCGATATGTTCGAGGGCAGCCCGATAGGCCCAGACATCGAACCCCTTGTTTTCCCTGATTAGAAAGCTGTCGGTAGCGTCAGAAAGGCGAGATCGGGCCTCGTCGTCTACCGGACCGTTGCAAACGACCAGCAGTTTTTCAACAAAGGGCCTTATCGATGCAATCAGGTGAAAATAATACTCATCTATCTTGCCTTCTTGATCGTAATAAAATGCGATTGCCAGGCGCCTCATCGACCTAATCTCTCTCTGGTGCAGATGGCACTTAGAATTAGAACGCTCCGATATGGGATCGCCGGCGGCACCGAACCACATCCTGCCACGCAAACATCATCGAGAGGCGGTGTTTCCAGGTTGCGCCCTCGATGCCCGTGATAGCGTTGAAAAACAGGTATTCCAAGACCGCTGGTTGGAATGGCACCATCTGGCAGGACGTCGACCGCACCCATTAAACCATTCGGTGCCGCCAAAAAAGGCCGGCCACATGCGATCTTCTACACGACGCCGACATGCGGCTTGCCAAATGATGCCCGCCTTCCAGGAAAAAGCGCACAGCGTTTCGCCATGCCTGGAGTTTGATTTAGGGCTTGGCCACAGCTCGATAGATCGGTCTCAATATTTTGAACAGGGTAGGCGCTCTGAACCACAGAGAGTTTTTAATGGCCAAATTGAGTTTACCCAGAGAGCGCTTCACTGACGTTACCGACGTCTGCGACGATGACGCAGCGGGCGGTAGATGGTTTGCCACGGGATAACCGGCTTTCTTCCACTCAGACAACAAATGGCACTGCCAAGGGAAGTCGCCTGACGGCATCAGGCTGGCAAGTTTTTGCAGCTTGAACTCCAGCATGGTGTAGTTGTGCGCCGCCTGATGCGCGCACATGATGTGCCGCGTGGTATATCCGGCATCCTGAGCCGCGTAGGCGATCAGCCGCTCCAGCACATGGGCCAAGCCGCCGTCAACATGATTTGGCTCGGCATTGAAGTCTTCCCATTTCCACTTGTGTTCGAAGATTTTGCGCAGGGCGCGTGGCCGGAACCAGAACATGGTGCCATAGGCAGCCACCGGGGTGTCCTGATCGAACTTGACCTTGATGTTCAAAAGCCGTGCGGTTTCCTCAACCTTTGGCCTGTTGAAGAACCATGCGTGCCCCATGGTCGGATAGGAAATATGAACGACAGGCGGAACGGCTAGTCCGACTAACGGATTGTCGTGAAACATATCCAAAACATTGTGGACATACCCACGCGTATTCAGCAGATTCTCAAGCATATGCCGCTTGAACAGGTTGCTTCTCGACGCCTGCACTTGAGGCGACTTTTTTGTATGCAGGCGACAGACAAGGTCATAGCGGTCGTCGACGAGCAGATCGCGCAAGGAAATGAAAAGCGAGGACATGTCACGACCGCGATTTTTCTCGACGATGCGGACGATGACGTTCTTCACGCCAGGGCGTTTTGCCAGTGTGGCTTCAATCTCGGCCTTTTTTTCCGGCGTATCGGTCGTGGCAATGAAATCATAGGGCACCGGGATGTTGCCGGTCAGCGCCAGTATCTCTTCCAGCATGTCGGTGTAGTAAATATGCGCGCAGACGGCGATCTTGCCGTAGTCGGAAGGAGCGTCGCCGTCTTTGGCTCGCTCATCGGGCAAGACGCTCATCAGCGCGGCATTGGTGTTTAGATTCCTCAATTCCGAAGTGCGCAGGACATTGCGCCAAATCAGATTGAGATCGTAGTCGGATGTCTCTTCAAGAACTCGCAAAGCGCGCGGCAAATCAATGCCTTGAGCATTCAAAAACGTCGGATCATGAAAAAACGGACGTCGCTTTAGCAAGGGAAAGCGGTTGATGATTGTCTCATCAACGTTAATAAACGCCGGATAGTGCGAACCATATTTATCCGGATCGACATACGCTTCCGCCGAGTAGCCAAGATCTGTAAAATGCTTGGTAAACTGCGACTCGTGCAGCATGATAGCGTCGATGTAAGTTTTGATCGCGGGCAGATTTTCCCAGTATGTCTTGAAGGCACGTGATTTCAGCATCTTCTCGCGGATGGCAATGAAGTTTGCTGTGAGATGGCGGGGCAGATGGCCTGTTCCAGTAAACGGATTTGGCG
>Ga0075364_10001774_pt1 | contig 11934 bp, 14 predicted proteins | sample EndMetdeltDD1764_FD_71517 | JGI IMG/M metagenome (GOLD analysis project Ga0075364, IMG submission 71517) | Populus endosphere microbial communities from Tennessee, USA - Endosphere MetaG P. deltoides DD176-4 | ecosystem: Host-associated > Plants > Roots > Endosphere | place: USA: Tennessee... | reverse complement strand
TTAAAACGTGGTGCGCCAGCAAAAGGCGTACGCAGCCAAGCCTCGGTAATTGCAACTGCCTCTTCGGTTGTGATTGAGCGAGCCGGCAGACATAGGACATTACTATCGTCATCATTGCGAGCAGCGTGCGCTTCATGAACATTCCAAATAAGACTGGCACGGATGCCCTTATAACGATTTGCAGCGATGCACATACCTTGGCCACTGCCGCAAATAAGTACAGCCCGAGAGTCAGCACTGCCGTCAGCCTTGAGCGCTGTCACTGCCTGAGCGGCAAACTGTGGGAAGTCGTCATCAGGATTACGTTCAGCATCCCCAGCATCTTGAACATCATAACCCGACCTCTGCAAAGCCTCCAGAAGCTTAGCTTTTAAGTCAAAACCGTTGTGGTCAGCGCCAATATATATTTTCATGATTTGTCCTATTCGTGGCTATGGTCTTCACCCTGATGTAGGATACGTCCGGCATCGGCGACCACTTCTACCAAGCGGTTACTGTAACCCCACTCGTTGTCGTACCAGGCAACTACCTTAACCAAGTTACCGCCTACAACATTGGTCAATTTAAGGTCAACGATACATGAGTGACTATTACCGATAAAGTCACTGCTCACTAATTCTTCTTCGGTTGCGTCCAAAATACCCTGATAATATGGCTCGGCAGCAGCTTTTTTAAAGGCTTCGTTGATTTCTTCGACAGTTACGTTACGCTTAGTTACCACCACAAAGTCGCTAAGGCTAACGACCGGCGTAGGCACACGCAAGCTGAGGCCACCAAAGATGCCAGAAATAGCTGGGAGCGCCTGGCCGGCAGCAATACTAGCACCAGTGCTTGTCGGGATAATGCTTTCGGCGGCGGCACGAGCTCGTCGCAAGTCTTTGTGTGGCGCATCTTGCAAGCGCTGGTCAGACGTGTAACTGTGCACGGTAGTCATCATGGCTTTTTCGATACCAAAGTGGCTCTCTAACACGGCCATAACCGGAGTGATACAGTTAGTCGTACAGCTACCGTTGTTAAGAACGTCACTGGCGTTTTCGAGTTGGTCTTCGTTAACACCAAGAATAATGGTACTTGAGCCGTCACCTTTTGCGGGGGCACTAATAACCACTCGCTTGGCGCCAGCTGGGTCAACATGAGCACGAGCTTTAGCTGGGTCAGTAAAGAAGCCTGTGCTTTCGATAACAACGTCTACGCCTAGGTCTTTCCAGGGCAAGTTAGCCGGATCTTTCTCGGCAAAAACGCGTATTGTCTGGTCGTCAACTGTAATGTTCTGGTCGTCGTTAGTTACTTGGCGAGTGTATGTACCGTAATTGCTGTCGTATTTAAGCAGGTGCGCCAAAGTATGCGTATCAGTTAAGTCGTTAATAGCGACAATTTCGACATCCTTACGATCGAATGCGATCTTAAAAGCGTTGCGGCCAATGCGGCCAAAGCCGTTAATTGCGATCCGTGTTTTCATGTAATACCCCCTCTATAGGCTAAGTTGTAAACGCTTATGGCTTCTATTGTAGAAGTCAGGCGCTTTTGGCGCAAGAAGAAACTAGCTAAGCCTCGTGCCTATATAAGGTTAGACTGCTTCATTTTTGCAAGTGATGGCCAAACACTAACAAGCCGACTGTCTTCGCTATCTATTGGCACCCATGCTGCATCGTTAATTTCGGTATGTTGCAACTTAAGTGTCTCCGTCTCAGCGACAAAGGCGTATCGAAAATCGTGGTGGTAGTGCTCCGGTTCATCTTTCTTAAGGTTCGCCGGAATATGGTGAGATTCAATATCGATAGGAATATGCGGCCTGTCCGGATCAACATGTAAAGTTTGAGCCATGCGTATTCCTGTTTCTTCTTCCGCCTCGCGTTCGGCTACCGTCCAGGGATTTGGATCTTCCGGATCCCAGTGCCCGCCAGGCTGCAACCACTTATCAAGCAACTTGTGATGTATAAGTAAAACCTTGGTGCGATCCGGAGAGACAACGATTGCCGCGCCCGTACCGTGGCCGCTAAAACTTTTACGGTGGTTAAATTGCTCATCGACCTGCAAGCGCTCATTAAGAAGGTCTAGCTTGCCAGCCTCCTCTGGAAAAACGGTCAGATAATCATCAACTATTTCTTGTATGGCAGATCGTAACATATGAAACTCCTTACCGTAAGCATAGCCCAGCAGAAGCTCGGCGTAAACTACATGTCCCTATTTGTAAAAAGAGTACTTTCATTATATAGTCGTACAGTGGCAACTCGCCGCACTCCGAGAGGAAGGAACATTGTGTCGATCTTGGATGGCACTCCCAATGACCCGTACATCGGCGTCAAAGTCGATAGGTTCGAGGCAAAGGAAAGTCACGTTCGGAAGGCAATAAAAGGTATCAACAAGCGCCGGAGCTCATCTCTACCCAAAGCCATTGCCTCGTGGTTCTGGCCGGTGCAGTTCAAAGCATGCATGACGGTCAACGGCCGCAACATCATCGTCAGCTGCCGGATCATCGTTAGGAGCGAGGGGGATGAGAGTGCCGAATATTGTCTGGCGATCAGTGGCCGACACTTGTCGTATTTGGCACCCGAGTTCTGGGTCGAGCACAGCAGGTGTCATGTCGTTGGCGTAGCCATGCGTGACGGAGGCTCTGCAGCAAGCGGTCATATCCATCTACCGCCCAAGCTCATCGTTTCCGCAGGCTACCTCAACACTCTGACGGTCTTCGGTGCTCTGTGCCGATAGCCCTTCCTTTCCGGGCTGGGAAGATTATCTTTTTCTATCATCCCAGCCTGCACATGCGTCAACAATCTAATAAACAATTGTTCTGACGAGCTTTTAAGAAGCGAAACGCATGTGCTTGCAAAACCTTCTCAAGATAGTATAGTTGCTGTCTGAGGTAAAATCGCCTCAACCCTTCGAGCAAAGGACGGATATGCTAGATGTGCACGAAATGCGTCCCCAGGACTGCGAAGTTATCGCCGCCAACGTAAGGTTCGCCCAGGAAGACCTGCGTCGCACTATCGTCGCCTACGCGGCCCATCGGTCGAGCAAGATGACCAGTATGTACCTGGACAGTGATGACCCTCGAGTACTTTTTGACGTCGCAGGCATGAGTGATGAGCCTTTTGGCACCATCGCCATCGACGTCGACGAGGCCACCACCATCGACAGCATCACAGCCACAGCGCTGCACTGCAGTTTTGGTATCCGGCTCTTCGCGGATGACATCTCCCAGATCAACTACCTGCTGCTGGAATGTCATAGCCAGTCGGCGAAAAAACTCGGCGGCCTCCTCGGTCGTAGTGCCTGCGAAGGCGCCAGTGGTAAGGGGTATCGCTTTTACGTGATGCTCATTGACCCCACGCTACATCGCTCACAGCACGGAAGTGATCAGGTGCTTCAGATGGTCGCCTGCATGCCGAACCACATGGCATTCACGCCGGCCACGCTTGCGCGAGAAGCTGGACGTCAGCTCCTGAACGCCGCGTGATACACGCAACCGTCCCGGTGGGGAACTATCTTCTTCTGATCCCCACCTGCTCCATGCGTCAATGACCATTAGTCATTCTGACGAGTCTTTATCAGACGAAACGCATTGAGTATCTGCGCGCTCACTAACCTTCGAAGGTCGATCCGCACGAAGGTAAAAACGTGCTACTTTAGAGCACGTTTTTAGTGAACACAGGACAGCTCGTACCTGAGAAGATTAGCGAGCGGGCAAGCTATTGTTCGCGGTTGTTCCAGCGCTCAATAGATTCGGTGATCATTTTCTTGGCGTCTTCTACGTCACCCCAGCCCTGTACGATAGTCGTGCCAGGCTTCTTGAGATCTTTGTAGTGACTAAAGTGGTGGTCGATCTTCTGCTTCCAGCGGTCACCAAGGTCATCAAGAGAGTTGATACTGTTGCCAGTGTTGCGGTCATCAGCAGGTACAACTACAACCTTGTGATCCATTTCGCCGTCGTCTTCAAAGTTCAAAATACCAATGACCTTTGCTTCCATCCATACGCCGGTTGGTACAGGTTCATCGCAAACGAGTAGTACGTCGAGTTCGTCGCCATCTTCGTCTAGCGTCTGAGGAATAAAACCATAGTTACATGGCTTGGCAAAGATGCCTGGCTCAACGCGATCAAGCATAAATGCTGCGCGCTTTCGGTCCCACTCGATTTTGAGCATTGACCCCTGTGGAATTTCGTTAACAATGTTTACGATCCCATTTTGGTAGTCACCAGGTGTTAAAACTTGGTTAAAGTCAGCCATATTCGTACTCCTTTTGGTCTATTACACTAGCTGTGTTTCTCCGGATATTGTACACTATATCTGATAAAAAGTGGTACATAATGAAAGTAGTCGGACACCGTGGAGCGCGGCACCTCGCCCCAGAAAATACTATTGCTGCGTTAGAGGCAGCACTTAAACACGGAGTAGACGAAATCGAAATTGACGTCCGTGTTACTAAAGATGGGCATGTCGTCCTCAACCACGACCCGCTCGTACGGACACGTGACGGCAAAACATACGCAACTGCCAGTCACAGCCTAGAAGAGCTTCAAGAGCACAAGCCTGATATGCCAACCCTCGCCGAAGCAATCCGGGCAGTAGACCGCAAAGTACCCCTCATGATTGAGGTAAAAGCCAAGGAGCCAATTGAGCCAATCGTAGAAGTACTTGAGCGATTTTTGAGCGGCGGCTGGCAGACGAGTGATTTTATTCTCGGCTCTTTTAGTCAGAAAACTCTTCGTGCCCTGCACGAAGCACTGCCAGAAGTCGAACTGGTAGTCATCGAGCTATTTTCCGGCTTACGCGCTATACATCGTGCTCGCCAGGTCGAAGCGACCAAAATCAGCCTTAATCACCACTTTTTGTGGTTTGCAGCTGTGGCTAACATGCGCCGCAAAAAGTACGAACTCTACACCTGGACGCTTAACAATCCCAAGAAAGCCCGCCGCTGGGCTAAATTTGGCCTTGACGGTGCCGTTACCGACAATCCAGAATTATATTTGTAATGCAGGCTAGCCTTGACCATATCGACCGCCATTCGCGGCAACTAGCAACCTACTGGTTCAAGCCAGAAGGCTATTTTAGATTCGTACCCGGAGAGTTTACCGAGCTCTATCTCCCCCACTCCGACCCAGATAATCGTGGCGCGAGCCGTGAGTTCACCATCAGCTCAACGCCTAGGGATACACTCGTAGGCATCACCACGACGTTCCCAACAGATGGCCAAAAGATAAGTACTTTTAAACGCGCACTGCAAAACTTGGCCATCGGTGATATTGTCCAGCTCGCTGAAACCAAAGGTGACTTTGTAGCTCCACGTGATAGTTCGATACCCCTGCTTTTTGTAGCTGGCGGCATAGGAATTACTCCGGTACTAAGCATTGTTTCCCATCTAAAAAACCAAAACGACCAGCGCGCCATAACTATCTTGCATAGCGCTGCAGATACTGAAACATTCTTAGGCAAAACGCTGTTTACAAACTACAGCGCAGACTACATTCCGACCCTAACCAGCAGAGATGTTTCATGGCAAGGTAAAATCGGTCGAATCCACACAGTGGATATACTTGCTACTACAACACCGCGAACCCTGATTTATATTTCGGGCCCAGATGCTATGACAGCCACGCTTCGCAAACAGCTCATCGCCAATGGCGTACAATCAACCAACATTGTCACCGATGCTTTTACCGGCTATTAATCGTCGGTAACTATTACGGTACCTCGTTCGTCAGGAATTTCACTATCGTAGTAAGAAAACGTCCCTGCTTTATCAAAAACAAAGCTAAAGCTACCATTTGGATTAATGGCATTGCTTTTGGTAACAGTATCCCCGATGACGACTGTTATCTTATGTGGACCGGGGTCGGTATTAGTCCAAATTACAGTGGTATTCTTTTTGATTCGGATGTTGACTGGGCTAAAGATATAATTTTGGATAGATATCTGATTGGTGTTAACCGGAGCGGCTTGCGAGAAGCTGCCTTCAGCATTGTCCTGCTGCGCAGTATTGTTTCCAGAATTTTTATTCTGTTCCGGCGCCGCAGCGGTTTTTGCAAAGAATAAAAGATAGACAGCTAACGCGATACAGGCGATAACTATACTTATCATGACCGGAGTACGATACGTGTGTTTCATACAAAATAGCCAATGATGCTAAAGTCATTGTAACATCATTTGGCTATTAGTATGTATTTGATCTACTCGGTGGAACTTTACGCGTCGCGTTTTAGTTCGTCGAGATATTCTCGCATATACAGAGCTGCGCTAGCGCCCTCACCCGTGGCTGTAGCAATCTGCATAGTGGCGCCACTACGGACATCACCGGCAACAAATACACCTGGGATTGGGGTTTCCAGACGGTCGTTTGACTTTATAAAACCAACTTCATCGAGTTCAATAGCTGAATCCTTGAGGAATTCAGTGTTAGGCTTAAGCCCCACAAACACAAAGACGCCATCAGTTGGGAATTCAACCCTTTCGCCCTTAACTTTATCCGTACCAACAACCTTAGTCACCTTGCCGTCTACACCAACAATTTCGTCTGTGGTGGTGTTGAAGTGGACGGTAATTTTATCTTTATGCTTTTCCAGATCGTGCTGCAAAACCTCTGAGGCACGAAAATGGTCGCTGCGCACGAGTAGATCGATGTGTGACGCAAAGCGAGTTAAGAACATGGCCTCCTGTACGGCTGAGTTTCCGCCGCCGACCACTACGAGTCGTTTGTCACGATAAAAAGCGCCGTCACAGGTAGCACAGTAATGAACGCCCCGGGCATAGTATTCTTGTTCGCCGGGAATACCAATTTTCTTATAGTCACTGCCGGTCGCCAAAAGAACCGCCTTGGCATAGATGTCGCCGCTTGTAGTTTCGAGGCGCTTGACTTTGCCTTCGTCGATAATTTTAGTTACTTCGCCAAGTTCAATTTGTGTACCAAAGCGTTCGGCTTGTTTGCGAAGATTTTCGGCCAGGTCAAGACCTTGGAGGCCTTCGGGGAAACCAGGGTAGTTGTCAACCCAGTCGGTAACCGCAGCCAAACCACCGACCACACCACGTTCAATAAGAAGCGTGTTGAGATCTTCTCGTGTAGTGTAGATTGCTGCCGATAGTGCAGCAGGACCAGCGCCAATAGCTACAATGTCATAGATGGTTTTTTCTGGCTCGGAAGTTTGTTGAGTGTCTGACATATAATTCCTAAACTGCTACAGCAGGTGCTAATTTAGCCAAGTTGTAACCAATGACCACTTCGCGTGAGTCATCTTCTTTGGTTACCACAGTCACTGGAACTGTGAGCGCACCACTGATCTGCAATGCCTCGGCTTGTCGTTCGGGATTTTGGTCAAGATTCACTTCTTCGTAACCAAGACCTTTAGCGGCCAGATATTTCTTAACCATGACGCAGTAGGCGCAGGTGTTCGTCGTAAAGATAGTAATATTTTTGACCATTTTTAATTTCCCCTCACATTGGTTTTAAGCTTATGCTTGTATTATATATAGCGCTCACGTATTAAACAAGAGCGCTATATATTGTGTTTTTTACGTTAATTCCGGCTGTTTTATTGCCCGATTTTGTGCAGGGTAACGTCGAATACCAGTGCTGCATTAGCAGGAATACCTGAACCGCTTGGTGGAGTGGCGCCGTATGCTTTATCGGCAGGAATTAATAGACGGCGAGTACCGCCAACTTTCATGCCAGGAATACCTTCCTTCCAGCCGTCGATAACTTGGTCGAGACCAAAGCTAACAGGCTGTCCTGAATCCTTGGAGCTCTGGAAGATAACACCTGTCGCCGCGACTGCACCAGTGTAGTCAACGGTGACAGTGTCGCCGGCTTTAACTTCTTCGCCGGTACCTTCTACGGTGTCGGTAGTTTGAAGCGCATCTACTGCCTCCACTGGGGTAAAGTTTGCTAATTTTGTGCCTGCAAGTGTATCCACTTTTTTCTCCTGATTTACGTTAGCTGTTTTTTGATGACTATCCTGGTACATTTGTACAATTACGGCCACCGTTAAGGCACCCGAGGTTACAAAGAACAGGACTGCCCCAAAAAGTGCAAATAAGCGATCGCGTTTACGTGCCATTATATATCTCCTATCTTTCGTGTTTGGAATTTAGCGTTACTGGATACATATCAAAGCCCTTAGCCAAACCATGTAGCAAAGCTTGTTGCAATGTTTTGGAGCGGAATGGGACACTTGATAAGGAATGAAGCGGCAGCCATTGCGGGCTATACAGGTTCTTACCCAACGCGTTAATCTTGGCCTCGTCGGAATCAGGCCTCAACTGCGGCTCGCCACTTACGTACTGGCATAAGTACACGAACTGCATACCATACGGATCGCCCGAGTCTTCTACGATAACCAAGCGTGGATTAACGATCGAGAGTGTAGTTTCTTCGTGAACTTCCCGCAAGAGAGCATGCTCGCCTGTTTCGCCCGGATCAATACCGCCACCGGGCAGCGTGTAATACTCCTGCCCAAATTTATTGCGGTGGATGACCAATAAATGGCCGTCGCGCACAATTATAGCCCGAACTGCCTGCCTCATAATGTTCCTTATTATATGCTCATGTCAGTGATGGCACCAGCACTTTATGCTCATTCACCACGTTCACGAGCAAGACCCATGAGATAAGTGTGCGCATTGTAGATTTCGTCCCAAGACACATTTGCGCTCGTTGGAGCGATGAGGCGTTCCATATCACCCTTCACACCATCCGTGCCACGCTCCGTATAAAGGTCTGCCATCAGTGTGGATACTTGTGATCCTATTTGCGCACGGAGCACACCATACACGCCAAGCGAGCCAATAAACAAGGCGGAAGTAGCTGCTTCATCCTCCTGTCGTAATCCTTCAGGTAGCCTGCTCTGCTGGGGCCTAAACCGAGGCATATTATTCTGTGCCTCATGCATCGTATGCAAATGGCTCTGGCTAGCAGCCAGTACATCACCACCATTTTTACCAGCGTAATGTAAAACGGAAAACATAAAACTGTTAGGATTGACCATGCCGGTGACTGTTGCCTCCTTGGCATTTTCCCGGACTGACATGCCAGAAAAATGCCCGTCAAAACTCTCGACCAATTGACCGGCAGGCTTTGAAACTTGTCCTTCCTCGGACTCAAACGTAACTTCTTGTTCCAAAATTGATTTAGGAAGCTCAAAGTTGATATCCCGTTTTTTAAAACTGAGGTACTGGTCGGTACCCATAATTTCGTGTCTCGTGCGACGCTGTTTTTTGTGTACCACCGCCCCGCGGATCTCATCCTTGAAAGAATAACCTAACATGCCACCAAGGCTCGTTAAGTATGCACCTAAAAATATTGGGAACGGCACACCTACTGCCGGCAGCGCTGATGTGGCAAGCGTTACAGGCATGCCTGCGCCATATCCAATTTTCATATTGCGACCTGTACGATCATCGACAGTACGGTCCAAAAGGGCTCGTTGCGCTTCGTTTAATTCGTAAATACGAATTTCGGCATCATAATCACGATGCTCTTTGGCGACAAGATAATTGCCTGCCACATCTTTATGCCAATCTTTAAAAGTAGGTTGTTTATTTTTTCCCATATACCCCCTGTTACCTTTAGGCTGAAATTTCGAAAGCTTTGAGCTTACGTTTGGTGGCGGCAGTATGGCTGCCCTGGAGCTTAAGCAGCTGAGCATAGATACCGTCACCTGCCGCCAACTCCGTAGGTGATCCGATCTCTGCAATGGTGCCATTTTGTAGCGTCACAATTATATCAACGTTCTGGATAGTGCTCAGGCGGTGAGCAATTATCAGCGTTGTGCGCCCTTTCATGAGGCGTTCCAGAGCTTCTTGGACCATGTGCTCGCTCTTACTATCCAGGCTGCTGGTGGCTTCGTCTAAAATAAGGATCGGAGCGTCTTTAAGCAACGCGCGAGCAATTGCAATACGCTGTTTCTGACCACCGCTTAGCTTGAGACCACGCTCACCAATCTGTGTATCGTAGCTATGTTCTAGCTTTTCGATAAACTCGTGGGCATTAGCGGCTTTGGCGGCAGTTACTACAGCTTCGTGTGACGCATCAGGGTTAGCATAGGCGATATTTTCGCGGATTGTGCCGCTAAACAGTGCCGGCTCCTGGAAAACGACGCCAATGCTTTGTCGCAGACTGGCCTGTGTTACATCATTAATATTCTGGCCATCGATACGGATCTGGCCGTCATTAAGTTCGTATAGGCGAAGTAGTAAGTTGGTTAACGTGGTTTTGCCTTGGCCGCTCTCACCGACTAAGGCAACTTTGGTATCTGGAGCAACACGAAAATCAACGTCGTGTAGCACGGGGTTGTCGGCATCATAGCCAAACTTAATGTGGTCAAACACGATTTCGCCCTTTGCGACTGCAAGCTGGGTAGCGCCTTCTTTGTCCTGAATATCTGGCACAGTATCCATGGCCTCAAAATAATCTTTGGTATTAGCGACGGCGCGCTGAGTCTGGTCGACTAAAAAGCTGATACTAAAGATAGGGATGCGGACCAGCATGGCATATTGGATCAGTAATACCATGGTGCCGATGGAGTACTTACCGTGTGCCGCCTCTACAAAAATATAGGCAAATACGGCAAAAAATATGATGTTCAGCACAAGCCGGCGTTTGACGTCTTGCATATGCCAATAGCGGCTTTGAGGATGAGTCGTTGAGACAACCGTATCAAAGCGGCCACGGAAAAAAGTCAGCTCGCGCGCTTCTTGCAAGAAACTCTTAACCACTCGCACTTGACCAATAGATTCAGCAAAACGACCGCTAGCGATGTCCTGCTCTTCGTTGATTTTCTTTTGGTAGTCCTGCCATTTACTGCTGGTGCGTGTCGTAAGATAAATAAAAATTGGATAGAGCAACCCCAGCATTACAGCTACTTGCCAACTGTAATAAGCAACGACCGCTAGCGATAAGATGGTGCTAAAAACAAACTGCAAAAAGTTATTGCTCACCATTTGGATAAAGTTAGTGATCTGACCAATACCACGGTTCATGCGGTTAATTATTTTACCGGACAACTCATCATCAAAGTACTTTTGCGGTAAGCTTAGCAAATGTTTGTAATATCGTTCGCTAAGATTCTTTTGCAGCTTTACAGATAGCACATCACCCCAATAGCCGCTGATGTTACTAAGCAATGTTTGTCCTAGATCTGTCAGGAAAATAGCAATGGCGCACCATATCACAATAGCTATCTCGGCTTGACCGCCACCAACCAGCTTCGTGATCTGGTCAATGGCCGCTTTAGTAAACAGGGGTTGCAGCTGTGTCATCACCGCCAGTAATACGGTCATCACTGAGATAGCCACGTAATACTTACGCAGATCTTTTGTAAATCTAATGATGCGCCAAATGTCTTTCATACTGCTCTGATTTCCTAACCTAAATGCGCTCGGCAGCAAAAGTTTTCTGTGATACTGCCGTCACATGATCGAGCATCTTGCTAACTTCAGCATCTGTCATGGTTTTGTCATAGCTAGCAATCTCAAAGCGGAATGTGATCTGCTTGTGGCTTGGGTCATCTTGCCGTTGGTAAATGTCGATAGTATCCAGGCTTGGCAATGTGTTCTCTGGCTGAACTTCGGCCAAGCTACTCCAGACCAGGTTATACAGCTCTTGGTGACTTACGCCAACTGGTACTTTAAGACAGATATCCTGCCCTACCTTAGGGAAACGTGGCAGCTGCACGTATTGCGCACCAGCTGCTGCCTTGCCCATAAGCTCTAGGAGACCAATCTCAAAACCTGCAGTATGCACTGGAAGCTTAAATTGCTTGCGAACGGCAGGCTTAAATTCACCAATAATACCAAGGTATATGTCAGTGCCCTTAATACGTACTAGTGCTGAGCGCTTCATATCAAATGGCTTTACAACTGGGAAGTTTGGTTCTTTGTCGAGCGTTTCAAATTGCACAGTAATACCTAGAGCTTCGGTGAGATGCATAAGATATTTGCGAGCATT
>Ga0075364_10001773_pt1 | contig 11934 bp, 9 predicted proteins | sample EndMetdeltDD1764_FD_71517 | JGI IMG/M metagenome (GOLD analysis project Ga0075364, IMG submission 71517) | Populus endosphere microbial communities from Tennessee, USA - Endosphere MetaG P. deltoides DD176-4 | ecosystem: Host-associated > Plants > Roots > Endosphere | place: USA: Tennessee... | reverse complement strand
CGGAACGAAATCCTTGATGCGCGGGGAATTGGCTTCGGTGCGCTTGCCCAGCCGGATCGTGCCCATCTGCGTGAGCGAGCCGATCGGCTTGGCGAGCCCCTTGCGGATGGCGAGCACGCCCGCGATCGTGGTGGTGCTCACGGCACCCAGGCCCACGAGCATGATCCCCAGCTTGCCTTCTGCCTTCTCGATGTTCAGTGGCTTCTTCACAACCGGGGGATCATATCACCCGACAAAAAGTGGCCATTTGGAAATCTGGGAAGGTGGAAATCGGGAAATGTGGGAGGGCGGAAATCGGGCGATCGGCTGATCGGGCGATCGGGTAATTTGGGGGGATGGGGATCTTCCGGCGTTCTCAGGGCGAGCCGCTCGCCGTCACGATGGCGGGCGTCAAGCTGGGCGACCGCTTCCTGTCGATCGGCGTGCGCGACCCGACGCTCGTCGCCGCGCTGGCGGCCAAGTCAGGCCTGACGGGACGCGCGTGCGCCGTCGACGCGGATCCCGCACTCGCCGCCGCCGGCGCCGGAGCGGTCGAAGCCGAGGGAGCGCTGATCGACGTGGTGCAGGCGCCCTGGGACGCGCTGCCCTACCAAGACGCGAGCTTCGACGTCGCCCTGGCCCGCAGCGTCCTCTCGACGCTCGCCCCCGAGCCGCGCGTGCGCTGCGCGGCCGACGTGCGCCGCGTCCTCCGCGGCGGCGGCCGCATCATCGTCGTCGAAGGCGCAAAGCGCGCCCGCGTCGATCCCGCGGCGATGACGTCCGCCCTGAAGGACGCCGGCTTCGCCGCCGTACGCCTCCTCGCCGAGGCCGACCACATGATCTTCATCGAAGGGGTCAAGTCGACAGTTAGCAGTTAGCAGGCGGCAGGCCAGTCAGCAGTTGGCAGTCTGCAGTTGGCAGTTGGCAGTTGGCAGTTGGTCGGCAGTTCGCAGTTACGCGTGGACTACCCCGATGCCAACCAGACTGCTAGCTAACTGCCGACTACCAGCGGACTGCGGACTGCTAACTGCCAACTGAACTGCCGACTGCCAACTGCCAACCAGACTGCCAACTGCGAACTGCCAACCAACTGCCGACTGCCAACTGCCAACTGCAAACTGTCACCGTGCGCAGGTCAGGTGGCGCCCGCCGTCGATGGAGATCGTCTCGCCGGTGATCCACCCGGCGCGATCGGACGCCAGGAAGACGATCAGGTCGGCGATCTCGTCGACGGTGCCGGCGCGCCCGAGCGGGTGCGTGGATTTCGAGCGCTCGAGGAACGCGGCGTAGTTGTCTTCGTTCATGCCGCTGCGCCGGTGGAGGTTCGAGATCGTGACGCCTGGGTTGACGGCGTTCACGCGGACGCCGTGCGGCGCCATCTCCAGCGCGGCGCAGCGCGTCAGCTGATCGACGCCGGCCTTGCTCACGCAATACGCGAGCACGCCCGGAAACGCCCGCAGGCCCGTCACGCTCGAGACGTTGACGACGGATCCCTTCGCCGCGATCAGGTGCGGCGCCGCGGCGCGCATGAGGCGGAACGGCGCCCGCAGGTTGACGTCGAGCATCTCGTCCCACGCCGCGTCCGTCGTGGTCTCGACGGAGCCGTTGGCGATGATGCCCGCCGCATTGACGAGCGTCGCGATCCCGCCGAACGCCGCCACCGCCCGCTCGACGACCTGGCCAGGCGCGTCCGCCGCGGTCACGTCGGCTTCGACGGCCAGGCAGCGTCCGCCCGCCGCCTCGATCTGCTGAGCCACCTCGCCGAGCGCCGCCGCCTTACGGCCGACGGCGACGACGGCCGCGCCGTCGCGTCCAAAGGAGAGGGCGGCCGCGCGGCCGATGCCGCTGGACGCCCCGGTCACCACAACCGTTTGCATCCCGGGGTTGTAGCACAACTTGAACACCTGTCCGTGGTTAGCGACATGCCGCGGCCTCCGATCGCAACAGATCTGGCCGCGAACGGCCGACACACCGATGGAACGGCCTTTGCCCCAACAGACCACCGATCCGTGAATACCAACGCCGTCCTCCCGTACGTCTATTCCGCGGACGAGATCGCCCGGGTTGCGGGCGTCCGGGCCGGCGACGTGCGGGGGCTCGCCGAGAGCGGCACCATTCACCCGCTTCCGGGCGGACGCTACTTCTCGATGACCGAGGCGGTCGTCGCCGTGCACGCGCTGGCCGGGGCCGCGCCCGTGGTGGAGCGGCCGCTCTTCCGGCCGCCGGCCAGGCTGCGCCGCAAGCCGGGCATGCCGCTGGCGCTGGCGGGAACGCTTCACGCCGCCATCCTCGCGCTCATCGTGTTCGTCACGTCGATGGGCGTGGCGACGACCCAGGCGCGGGTCCCGGAGGATCTCAAGAACCTCCGGCTGGTGTTCCTCATCTCTCCAGGGCCCGGTGGGGGCGGGGGCGGCGGCGGCCTGAAAGAGCCGGCGCCTCCTCCCCCCGCGCAGCGGAAGGGGGTCGAGAAGCTCGCGAGCCCCGTGCCGCAGGTTCGCCGTCATCCCAAACCGGTGCAGGTGACCGCCAGGCAGACGACCCCGCCGCCGCGCATCGAGCCGCCGCCGGTCGTGCGCCCGCAGGAGCCGCCGCCGGTCGTCAGGGCCGAACCGGTGCAGGCCGTCTTCGCTCCCGTCGTGCCCGTCGCGGCCGATCCGGCCGATCGCACCGGCGCCCCGTGGCGGCAGCCGCAGGCATCGCCCGACAGCCATGGTTCTGGCACCGGCGGCGGAACGGGGTCGGGCCAGGGCACGGGAGCCGGACCGGGAGACGGGAGCGGGATCGGCCCGGGATCGGGGGGCGGCACCGGAGGCGGACCGTATCGCCCCGGCACGGGCATCACGCCGCCGTCGATCCTGCGCGAAGTGGCGCCGGACTATACCGACGAGGGGCGCCGCCGCGCGATTCAGGGGGACGTCGTGCTCGAGATCGTCGTGCGCGCCGACGGCAGCGTCGGATCGATCAAGACGCTGCAGGGTCTGGGCTACGGACTGGATCAACGGGCCGCCGACGCCGTGCGCCAGTGGCGGTTCAATCCGGCGAAGCGCTACGGCACGCCGGTGGATGTGATCGTGGAAGTGGCGGTGGAGTTCAAGCTGCGATGACGCGGAGGATGGAGGCTGGGTACCCGGCCTCCATTCTCTCGTGCAGAGTTCCTTATGGATACGACCCTGGTGATCGTCACGATTCTTTCGATGGGGATGGCGGCCGCGCTGAGCGCGATCGTCTGGCGGCTGCTGCGCGACGAGCGCCAGCGCAGCGAAGCGCGGATCGCGGCGCTGACCGAAGCGTCGCGCCTGGCGCCCTCGGCGCCGCGCGCGTCGGCGGGCCGGCCGCCCGTCGCGGAGTCGATTCCGTCGCACGCGGACGCGCCGCACAAGAGCGCGAGCCACAGGCACGTCTCGCTCGCGAGCGAGCCTGTCGTGTCCGGCGTCAGGCGGAATGCCGGTGACGATCTCCCGCTCCACGCGTCGAACGCGCCGGTCGCGACGAGCGCACTCTTCGCCGAGCCCGCGCGGTCGTCGCCGTGGGGCAATCGCGTGGCGGTGATGGCCGGACTGGCGATGGTCGGCGCGGCGCTGGTGCTGTTCGCGCTGACGGCGGCCCGGACACGGAGCGCGGCGCCGGCACCGGTCAGGGCCGCGGCCACGGCGTCTCCCGCGGTCGCCGACGCGGCGGCGCCGGGGCTCGAGCTGCTCTCGCTGCGCGACGCGCGGGACGCCGACGCCCTGACGATCACCGGCATGGTGCAGAATGCCCGTACGGGATCGCCGCTCTCGAACGTCGCCGTCACCGCGTATGCCTTCGACGACAAGGGGACGTTCCTCGCGAGCGGGCGCGCGCTGATCGACGTCACCGCGCTCGCGGCGGGCGACGAGTCGCCGTTCCTGGTGAAGGTGCCGGTCACCGGGACCGTCGCCCGCTACCGGATCGGGTTCCGCGGCGAAGACGGGCGCGTCATCGCCCACGTGGACAAACGGCAGCAGACGCCGATGGCGTCGCTCCGGCAGCCGAACGGGTAACCGATCATGGCCACACGGGTTGTCGCCGCCCTGCTCCCGACCGTGCTCGCCGGCGCGCTGCTGTCCGCGCAATCACAGCAGCCACCGCCGGCGGCGCAGGATCCCTCCGCCTTCAAGTTCCGCACGGGCGTCGAGCTGATCAACGTCAACGCGACGGTGACCGACCAGAGCGGACGGTTCGTCTCCGGACTCACGCGCGACGACTTCCGCGTCTACGACGACGAGCAGCCGCAGGCCGTCACGCACTTCAGCGCCGAGCGCGTCCCGGTCAGCCTGGGCATCGTCCTCGACACCAGCGGCAGCATGGACGGCGACAAGATCCGCGCGGCGCGCGAAGCCCTCGATCGGTTCCTGCGCCAGCTGCTCGACGTGGACGACGAGGTGTTCCTGTATCGCTTCGACAACGCGCCGGAGCTCGTGCAGGGATGGACGAAGGACAAGCGGATCGTCAGCGACGCGGTGGCGCGCATCCAGCCGCGCGGCGGGACGGCGCTGTATGACGCGGTGGCCGACGCCGTGCAGATGGCGCAGCAGGGACACAACCGGAAGAAAGCGGTCATCGTCATCTCGGACGGCAACGACACGAGCAGCCGCACCGACATCTTCGCGGTGAAGCAGCTCATTCGCGAGACCGAAGTGCTGGTCTACGCCATCGGCGTCGACACCGCGCCGACCACGCAGGGCCGCTACGACCAGCCGCCGGCCTTCGCCGCCTCGCGCCTGGTGCAGGCGCTCTTCCAGCGCCAGCAGCCGCCCCGTCCCTATCCGTTCCCGATACCCGGCGGCCGGCGTCCGCCGACGCAGCCGCCACCGCCGGTGCCGATGCCGCAGCCGCCGCAGGGCCCGACCGGCGGCGGATCGGGCGGATCGAGCGGCTCGCGCTGGCGCGGCGGCAGCAACGACGACCGCGTCAACGTCGCGGCCCTGCGCGACATCACCGACGACAGCGGCGGCCGCACCGAGATCATCCGCTACGCCCGCGACCTGGATCCGGCCACGGCGGGCATCGCCGACGAGTTGAGCAAGCAGTACTACATGGGCTACTCGGCGCAGGGCCCGAAGGACGGCCACTGGCACGCCATCCGGGTCGAGGTCCGCAATCCCTCGCACCATGTCCGGGCGCGGAAGGGGTATGTCGCTGGGAAGTAAGCAGTCGGCAGTCGGCAGTTTGCAGTCGGCAGTTCCGTTAGCAGTTACCGGGGTCGGCAGTCCGGTTGGCAGTGGGGAGTTGGCAGTCACGGTTGGCAGTCTCGGGGGTTAGCAGTCAGGGTTGGCCGTTCGGTAGTCGGCAGTCAACGGTGGGCCGTTGCGGGAGTTGGCAGTTGGCCGTGAGCTGTTCCCGCGACTCCCGCGCCCATCCCGCTGTCGCTGCCAACCCGTGACTGCAGACTCCCGTCACTGCCGACCAGAACTGCCGACTCCATCACTGCGGACCAAGACTGCAGACTCCCGTCACTGCCGACGAGACTGCAAACTGCCAACTGCTTACTGCATACTGTCTGTCACGTGCAGCTGGCCGCGATCTCGATCGGTTTGTCCATTCTCGGTTCTCTAGGCGGGGTGATCGTCGCCTCGTCGTTCCTCCTGCTCGGCGAGAAGCTGCGGACGCGGCTCGTGCCGTGGCTGGTGAGCTACGCGGTCGGCACGCTGGTCGGCGTCGCGCTCATCGCGCTCGTGCCCGAGGCGCTCGCCGAGCTGCCAGCGCGTCCCGCGATGTTCACGATGGTGCTCGGCATCCTGGCGTTCTTCCTGCTCGAGAAGGCCGTCATCTGGCGGCACTGCCACGACGACGAAGCGTGCCACGTGCACAATTCGGCGGCGTCGCTGGTCATCATCGGGGACGCGTTCCACACCTTCGTCGACGGGGCGGTCATCGCCGCGGCGGTGCTCACCTCGGTCCCGCTCGGCCTGACGACGGCGCTGGCGGTGGCGGCGCACGAGATCCCGCAGGAAGTCGGCGACGTCGCGATCCTGCTGCGCGCCGGCTACTCGCGCTCGCGCGCCTTCACGCTGAACGTGCTGGCGGGCGCCGGCGGCATTCTCGGCGCCGCCGCGATGATCGGCGCCGGCCGCGTGGTGCCGCAGGCGCTCCCCTACGTGCTGGCGTTCGCCGCGGGCAACTTCCTCTACGTCGCGATGGCGGATCTCATCCCCGATCTCCACCGCGGCCACGGCGCCGGCGGCGTGCGCCAGGTGCTGCTCATCGCCGCGGGCGTGATCACGATCGCCCTGCTCTGATACCGCGCAGCGATCGCGACACAGCATTCGGTCTGCCTGGCGATCGCCGCGCCCCTTCGTGTCCTTCGTGTCCTTCGTGATCTTCGTGTCCTTGACGTAACCTTGTCGCCATGCAGACGCGCTCGTTGACGGCCGTTGCCGGAGCGGTGGCGCTCGCCATCACGTCGCTCGGCGCGTGGACGTCCCAGCAGGCACAGACATCGCCGGGCCAGCAGGGAATCCCGCGATCGGGACAGGGCCGCGCCGGCCAGCAGCAGGCTCGCGACCGCGCGCAGACCCCGCCGCAGGGCGCCGGGGCGATCTCAGGACGCGTCGTGGCGGCCGATACCGGCCGTCCCGTCAAACGCGCGCGCGTGTCGGTGTCGGCCCCTGGGAGCGGGACGCGGGCGGTGCTGACCGACGATCAGGGGCGCTATCAGGTCACCGGCCTGGCCGCCGGCACCTACACCATCGCCGCGTCGAAGGCGGGGTTCGTCGACGGCGCCTACGGGCAGCGGCGCCCGCTGCAGCCGGGCACGCCGCTCGCGCTGGCCGAGGCCCAGGCGGCCGCGAACGTCGACGTGCGGATCCTGCGGGGCGGCGTGATCACCGGTCACGTCGGCGACGAAGACGGCGAGCCGCTGCCGCGCGCGATCGTCACGGTGCAGCGTTACCAGTACGTGCGCGGCGAGCGGCAGCTCACGACCGCCGGCGGCGATCAGACCGACGATCGCGGGCAGTACCGCGTCTTCGGGCTGCCGCCCGGCGAGTACTACGTCAGCGCGAGCACCTCGGGCCTTGGCGAGATGCTCGGACGCGGCATGCAGCAGCTCGCCGCCGGCCTCGGTCCGCTCGGCGCGGGACGCGGCGGCCGCGGCGAGCCCGGCGTCGCCGAGCAGTCGACGCAGACCGGCTACGCGCCGACCTACTATCCCGGCGTCGTCAGCACGGCGGAAGCCGGCAGGGTGACGCTCGCGCCCGGACAGGAAGTGGCGAGCATCGACTTCCAGATTCAGCTGGTGCCGCTGGCGAGAGTGTCCGGCATCGTGTCCGGATCGCAGGAGGCGCCGTCCGTCCTGCTCGTCCCGCAGGACGCCTCGGGCGGACCCGGCCGTCTCGGCGGCGCCGTGTTCGCGGGCCGCGGAACCGCCGACGGCAGCTTCGCGATCGCCAACGTGCCGCCCGGGCGCTACACCGCCGTCGCGCGCAGCGGCGGCCGCTCGGGCGACGTGCGCACGGCGTTGCAGACGATCGCGGTGAACGGGCAGAACGTGGACGGCGTCACGCTGATCCTGCAGCCCGGCGTCACCCTCTCGGGCAACATCACGGTGGAATCGTCGGGCACGCCGGCGCCGGCCGACTACTCCATCTTCCGCGTCGACGTTCCGGACGTCGATCCGCTGCCGGGCGCGGCGGCCCTGGGGCGCGGCGGCCGCGGCGGCCCCTTCGGCGGCGACAGCGGCGTCCAGAAGAACGGCGCGTTCGCGATTCCCAACCTGCAGCCCGGACTGCACTACGTGCGCGTGCTCGGCGGCGGGGCGCAGGCCGGCGGACAGTGGACGCTCAAGTCGGTGAGCGTCGGCGGAACGGAGGTGGCCGACGTGCCGTTCGAGCTGAGGCCCGGGCAGAACGTCGACAACGTCACGATCGTCCTCACCGATCGCTCGACCGAGCTCGCCGGCACGGTCCGTAGCGCGCAGAATGCCGGGACCGCGGGGATCACCGTCATCGCCTTCTCGACCGAGCCGCAGTACTGGCGCGCGCAGTCGCGCCGCATCTCGACGTCACGGACGGGCGCTACCGGCGAGTACCGCCTCCGCGGACTGCCGCCTGGCGACTACTACGTCCTCGCGGCGGAAGACGTGGAGCAGGGCGAGTGGTTCGACCCCGCGTATCTCGACGGCGTCAAGGACAAGGCCACCCGTGTGACTCTCGCCGACGGGGACAAGAAGACGCTCGACCTGCGCGGTCCTGCGCAACTCGACTGAGACGGCCGACGGCTGCGCCCCGGCGCGAAGATCACAAAGACTCCACGAAGATCACGGACGACCATGGCCTCGTGATCTTCGGGCGTCTTGGTGGTCTTCGTGCCGGAGCGTGACCCGTGTCAGTGCGCGGCGGTTGGCTCCTCCGGCTCGTCGCGGCCGCGGCGCATCGTCAGCCAGATGAGGCCGGCGAGGACGAGCAGCGCGGCGCTGAACGCGATGCCGAAGAGCCAGAGCGTGCGATAGAGGATCGACTCGCGGTCCATCCGCGCTTCCATCACGTCGGGCGTCCTGTCCTCGGCGTACGCGATCGGCTTGCCTTCGAGACGCTGCTGGAGCCGCTGCTCCCAGGTGAGGATGTTGCCGCGCGAGGCGGGGCGCGACTCGCCGCCGTCGAGGTAGCGCGAGTTCTGGAAGCGGATGCGCGCGGGCAGGTGGAGCCGGAACGCGACGATTTCGTCCCCCCGCCACGCCGGCATCGGCACGGCGGGCGCGGGCGGCTTCGAGAGCGTCTGCCGGAAGGTGACCTGGTCCCCTTCCGCCGTGAGCTCGTACTTCGCCCAGGAGAACGGCGCGGCCTTCGGCAGGCTCCGGATGTCGGGCACGCGCAGGCGGATGCCGACGAAGCGGCGGCCGCGGCGCGTCCACGAGCTGATGCGGCCGACGGTCGCGTAGGGCGATTCGTACCGCGCGCGGACCTCGTCGCGCAGCTGATCGGCGCGTTCGGCGAGGTCGGGATTCAGCGACAGGCCCCTGAGCGCGTCGAGCGCGACGACGGACGCGTTGACGACGAGCGTCGCCGAACCGTCCATGCTGATCGTCAGGTCTTCTTCGTATTCGTATTCGGTCGCGAGCGGGTTGCGGACGCCGCCGCATGCGGCCGCGATCGCCGCCAGCACGATGGCGGCGAGGGCCGTGCGGGTGCGAGAGTGCATCACGCGAATGATACAATTAAATGTTGCGTCTCTTCCTGATCGACGGCTCCTCGCAGATGTACCGCGCGTATCACGCGCCGGTGCGCACCGCTGAAGGCGGCTTCCTCCGCAACGCGCAGGGACGCCCGACCAACGCGGTCTACATCTTCGTGACGATGCTGCGCAAGCTGCTCAACGAGCAGCATCCGGAGTACATCGCCGCCTCGTTCGACCTGCCGGGGCGCACGTTCCGCGACGATCTGGTGTCGGACTACAAGGCGAACCGCGCGCCGATGCCCGACGAGCTCGCCGAGCAGATCCCGATGGTCCACGCCGCGTGCGAGGCGCTCGGCGTGCCGATTCTCACCTCCGAGCGCTACGAGGCCGACGACGTCATCGGCACGCTCGCCGAGAAAGCGTCCGCCGCGGGCTTCGAGGTGGTGATCGTCACGGGCGACAAGGACTTCTTCCAGCTCGTGCGCGACGGCATCACGGTCTACAACCCGAAGGAAGAAGGCACCTGGTACGACGCGGCGGGCGTGAAGGAGAAGTTCGGCGTCGCGCCGGAGCAGGTGGTCGACGTGCTGGCGCTGATGGGCGACACCATCGACAACATCAAGGGCGTCCCCGGCATCGGCGACAAGGGCGCCCGCGAGCTGATCGCGCAGTACGGCACGCTCGAGAACCTGCTCGCGCACGCGGGAGAGGTCAAGAACAAGCGGTATCGCGAGGGCCTGCAGGGCCACGCCGACGACGCGCGCCAGAGCCAGGTGCTCGCGCGCATCCGCACCGACGTGCCGGTGCCGTTCGATCCCGAGGCCGCCCGCTATCGCGGCGCGACGCGCGAGCGGTGCTTCCAGATCTTCAACGAGCTCGGCTTCCGGGCGTTCGTCGGGGAATACGCGCCGACGGCGGCGACCATCGCCAAGAACTACCGTCTCGTCAACACCGAGGACGATCTGCGCGCGCTCGCCGGCCGCCTGCGCGAGGCGGGCGCCTTCTCGATGCGCATCCTGCCCGACGCGCCGGCGTCGATGCGCGCCGGCATCGTCGGCATCTCGTTCTCGACGGCGCCGCGCGATGCCGACTACGTGCCGACCGGCCATCGCGGTCCTGCCCCGAGCCTCGTCGAAGAGCCCGTCACCGTTGCCTCCATCGCGATCGAGACGGCGCTCGGGATCCTGGGCCCGGTGCTCGAGGATCCGGCGATCCGCAAGTCGGGGCACGATCTCAAGTTCGACGCCATCATGCTGGCGCGGCACGGCGTCACGCTGCAGGGGCTCGACACCGACACGATGCTGACGAGCTACCTGATCGACTCGTCGCGGGCGGAGCATCTGCTCGAAGATCTCGCGCTCGAGCACGTCAGCTACAAGGCGCTGAAAGAGGAGGACGTCTGCGGCCGCGGCGCCAAGGCGATCTCGCTCGCCGACGTGCCGGCCGACGTGCTGCTGACCTACGCGGCGGAGCGTGCCGATCTCGTCGGACAGGTCGCGCCGGTCTTCCGCGAGCTGCTCGCGAAGGATCAGCTCACGGCGGTCTACGAGGAACTGGAGCGGCCGCTGATCCCGGTGCTCGTCGCCATCGAGCGCGCCGGCGTGCGCATCGACGGACCGGCGCTCGCGTCGCAGTCGCAGCGCCTCGAGCAGGACATCGCGCGGCGGTCGAAGGACATCTACGAAGTCGCCGGCGGCGAATTCAACATCAACTCGCCGAAGCAGCTCGCCGAAGTGCTGTTCGACAAGATGCAGCTGCCGGTCCTGAAGCGCACCGGCACGTCGCGCGCGCCGTCGACGGCGGTGGACGTGCTCGAGGAGCTCGCGCTCGCGCACGATCTGCCCCGCCTGATCCTCGAATGGCGCAGCCTGATGAAGCTGAAGGGCACCTACATCGACGCGCTGCCCCAGCTCGTGAACCCGCAGACCCGGCGCGTCCATACGTGCTTCAACCAGGCGGTCGCCGCCACCGGACGCCTGAGCAGCAGCGATCCGAACCTGCAGAACATCCCGATCAAGACGGAGCTCGGACGCGAGATCCGCCGCGCCTTCATCGCCGAGCCCGGGTTCGTGCTGGTGTCGGCGGACTACTCGCAGATCGAGTTCCGCGTGCTCGCCCACATGTCCGAGGATCCGGTGCTCGTGAACGCGTTCCGCGAAGGGGCCGACTTCCACGAGCGGACCGCGTTGAAGATCTTCGGCGCCGACTCCGGCAGGGATCCGCACCAGCTGCGCAGCATCGCCAAGATGGTCAACTACGCGCTGCTCTACGGCAAGTCGGCGTTCACGCTCTCGAAGGACATCGGCGTCTCGACCGAGGAAGCGCAGAAGTTCATCGACTCCTATTTCGCCGGCTTCCCCAACGTCCGCGCCTTCATCGATCGCACGCTCGAGGACGGGCGCGCGACCAGCGTCGTCAAGACCATGTTCGGCCGCCGGCGCCTCGTGCCGGAGCTGACCAGCCGCAACTTCCAGATCCGCTCCGCCGCCGAGCGCATGGCGGTCAACATGCCGATCCAGGGCTCCGCCGCCGACATCCTGAAGAAGGCGATGATCGACGTCCACGCCGGTCTCCCGAAGGTCGCCGGCGGCCGCGCGCGGATGATCCTCACCGTGCACGACGAGCTGCTGTTCGAGACGCCGAAGGAAGCCGCCGACGAGACGGCGGCCGCCGTCAAGGAGCTGATGGAGGGGGCGGTGACACTGAACGTGCCGCTGACCGTCGACGTCGGCCTCGGCGAGAACTGGAAAGAAGCGAAGAGTTAAACCTCGTGCAGCCTCTCCTCGCCGCGGCGCTCCTGGTGCTCTCGACGGGCGCGGC
>Ga0075364_10001771_pt1 | contig 11935 bp, 12 predicted proteins | sample EndMetdeltDD1764_FD_71517 | JGI IMG/M metagenome (GOLD analysis project Ga0075364, IMG submission 71517) | Populus endosphere microbial communities from Tennessee, USA - Endosphere MetaG P. deltoides DD176-4 | ecosystem: Host-associated > Plants > Roots > Endosphere | place: USA: Tennessee... | reverse complement strand
GCCACCGTCCGCCGCGACGGCCATCACGACGGGATCGTCCAGGCCGTCCGCCGCGACCCCCACCCTCGTCCTCGCGATGTGTGACGGGGTGCACCGGTCATTGGGGAGAACCCGTGCAAAGCGTCACGAATCTCGGGGATCGGGGTCCGGTTCGTCGCGCTTGTCGAGATCCTGCACGAGGTTGCGCAGCTCGCCGCGGATGAAGTCGCGTGTTGCGACCTCGCCGATACCCAGGCGCAGACTGGCCACTTCACGGGCCAAGAACTCCATGTCGGCCGTGGTCTGAGCGGCCGCGGCGCGATCCTGCTCCTGGGTCACCCGGTCGCGGGCCTCCTGCCGGTTCTGCGCGAGCAGGATGAGCGGGGCAGCGTAAGACGCCTGCAGCGACAGGATCAGGGTGAGGAAGATAAACGGGTACTCGTCCCAGCGAGGCCGCTCCGGGCCGTACGGCATGTTCCAGCCGATCCAGACCGCCACGAACACCGTCATCCAGGCGATGAACGTCGCGGTGCCGAGGAATCGGGCCGTCGACTCAGCGAAGCGTCCGAATCGCTCGGGATCGGTCTCGCCGCGCCGCGGACGGAACGTGCGGCGGGACTCGCGGGGCTGATCGAGACGGGCGCGTTCAGCCATGGGTGACCACCTCCGCTTCGTCGGGGTCGCTCTCGCGCCAGCCCTCGGGGAGCAGGTGGTCGAGCACGTCGTCGATGGTCACCGCCCCGAGCAGGTGAGCGTTCTCGTCGACAACCGGCAACGCGACCATGTTGTACGCCGCCAGCAGATTCGCGACGTGCTCGAGCGATGCCGTCGGGCGTGGCCAGTCGATGTCGTTGTCGACGATCGCGCCGACAAGCGTCGAGGGAGGCTCGCGCAGCAGGGCCTGGAAGTGCACGATGCCGAGGAACTTGCCGGTCGGCGTCTCGAGCGGCGAGCGGCACACGTAGACCAGCGACGCCAGCGCCGGGATGAGGTCGGCGTTGCGGATGCGCGCCAGGGCCTCGGCGATCGTGGCGTCGGCGGGCAGCACCACCGGCTCGGTTGTCATCATGCCGCCGGCGGTGCGCTCCTCGTACGACAGCAATCTGCGCACGTCTTCGGCGTCGTCGGGCTCCATCTGCGCGAGGAGTTGCTCGGCCGTCGCGGCAGGAAGTTCGCCCAGCAGGTCGGCCGCGTCATCGGGGTCCATCTCGGTGAGGACGTCGACCGCCCTGCCGGGGTCGAGCACACCCAGGATCTCGACCTGGTACTTCTCGGGCAGCTCCTCGAGGACGTCGGCCAGCCGCTCGTCGTCGAGCTCGGAGACAACCTCCATCCGACGCTTGGGGGCCAGATCCCTCAGCGCGTTCGCGACGTCGGCGGCACGCATCTCGTCCATCGTGGCGAGCAGATGCGTGGCGCCCTGGCTCGTCTCCTCACCCGTGAGGCCCTTGACCTCGTCCCACTCCACAACCTGGCGGGGGCCGCGCCGGCCGAACCGCTTGCCGGCGGCCTGGACGGCGAGGTTGGAGATGTACCAGTCGCGTCGGGGGTCCTGCTCCATCGCGAGGTCGTAGACGGTGCCGGGGCTGCCGTCGGGCAGCGTGACGGAGCGGTCGAGCAGTTCGTGGATCGCGAGCGACTCGGTGCTGCGCTGCTCGAACTTGCGGACGTTGAGCACACCGGTGGTGATGATCTGACCCGAGTCGAGGGATGTCACGCGGGTGATCGGCAAGAAGACCCGCCGCCGCCCCAGGACCTCGACCACAATGCCCAGCACGCGCGGACGCTGCTTGGCCGAGCGGACGGCGATCACGACATCGCGCAGCTTGCCGACCTGATCGCCCGCGGGGTCGAAGACCGCCTGCCCGACGATGCGGGACAGGAAGATCCGTCCGGGGGTTGCGCTCACGTACCGAACCCTACCGGGGCCGTCGACGTGCGCTGGCCCGGTGAGCGCCATACGTTGAGACGTGGATCACACACCCGTGGGGGGAATCATGTCACTTGCCATGCTCGACCGTCGGCACACCATCGCCAAGCCCGGCTTCAATCGGTGGCTGATCCCGCCGGCGGCGCTCGCGGTGCACCTGTGTATCGGCCAGGCGTACGCCACAAGCGTCTACAAGGCGTCCTTGGTCAAGAACTTCGACGCCAGCCTCACGCAGATCGGCATCATCTTCTCCATCGCCATCGTGATGCTCGGCGTCTCCGCGGCGGTCTTCGGCACCTGGGTCGACACCGGAGGACCCCGTCGCGCGATGTTCACCGCGGCCCTGTTCTGGTCCGGTGGCTTCCTGATCGGCTCGCTGGGCATCGCGACGGATCAACTGTGGCTGGTGTACCTCGGCTACGGCTTCATCGGGGGCATCGGCCTCGGGATCGGGTACATCTCGCCGGTGTCGACCCTGATCAAGTGGTTCCCCGACCGTCCGGGCCTCGCGACAGGCATGGCGATCATGGGCTTCGGTGGCGGTGCGATGATCGCCAGCCCGTTGTCGGCCAAGCTACTGGGCATCTACGACAACTCGTTCGACACCGCGACGGGTATCGCCTCGGGATCGGCGGTCGCCAAGCTGTTCGTGACGCTGGGCCTGGTGTACCTCGTGCTGATGATGTTCGGCGCATGGCTCATCCGGGTGCCCGCTGATGGCTGGAAGCCCGACGGATTCGATCCGTCGTCAGTCACCTCGAAGACGCTGGTGACCACCGACCATGTCTCGGCGGCGAATGCCATCAAGACACCGCAGTTCTGGCTCCTGTGGGTTGTCCTGTTCTGCAATGTGACGGCGGGTATCGGGATCCTCGAACAGGCCGCTCCGATGATCCAGGACTTCTTCCGTGACGGCGAGACCTCGTCGGTCGCCGCTGCGTCGGCCGCGGGCTTCGTCGGACTGCTCTCGCTGTTCAACCTGACTGGTCGATTCGTTTGGTCGTCGACCTCGGACGTCGTCGGTCGCAAGAACATCTACGTCGGATATCTGGGTCTGGGCATCCTCCTGTATGCGTTCTTGGCCTTCCAAGGCTCCAGCTCGACGATCCTGTTCGCCCTCGTCGCCGGTGTCATCATCAGCTTCTACGGTGGTGGGTTCGCGACCGCTCCGGCGTACCTGCGAGATCTGTTCGGTACGTACCAGGTCGGGGCGATCCATGGCAGGCTGCTAACGGCCTGGGCCGCCGCCGGGGTAGTCGGGCCGTTGATCATCAATGGCTTCCTCGACGCCAGGGGCGAGCCCGGACAGCTCAATGCCGGTGACTACCGTCCGGCGCTGCTCACGATGGTCGGCATCCTCGCTGTCGGATTCGTCGCCAATCTGATGATCCGGCCGGTCGCGGCGCGATTCCACGAGGAGAAGAGGCCCGTGACGGATGTGCCTGAGCAGACCGCCGGGGCATCGGCGCACGATGTCGCCGTCGACAAGGCCGGACCCCTGCTGGTGGTGGCCTGGGTTGTCGTCCTGATCCCACTGGCCTACGGCATCTACGAGACCGTTGTGAAGGCGGCAGACCTGTTCTGACCCCAGGCGGGCCCCGATGTCACGAAGCGAGCAGGGCGAGGGTGGCGGGATCGTGCTTGTCGTCGAAGTGGCGGACGAGAAGCTTCTCGATCGTGTCCGATGGTGCGGCCACCTGGTTGAACAGGGTGAGGGACGAGCGCAACTTGTGGGTGTCGACCGCGCCCAAGACGTAGGTCATCGAGACATCGCCGAGATCGAGCAGCGCCGCGCAGCATTCATCGTAGCGGCGTCCCAGCAGGTCGTGTGCCCTGTAGGCCTCCGCCTCGGCGACGCCTGTCAAGGCATAGCGGACCGACATCTGGCTGGAGCCGAGGCCGGCAATCTGCGGGAAGACAAACCACATCCAGTGGCTGGTCTTGCGACCCGCGGTCAGTTCGGCCAGTGCAGCCTCGTAGACACCGTTGCCCTGGGCGGCCACGAATCGTCGCAGGTTGAACGGGTCGGCCGCGGCAGCGCGGGTCATGACAGGTGTGTCGGCTGGGGATGTTTCTTGTTCGATGCGTCGGAGCCGACCGGGTCCTGACTGCCGCTGTGCTCGTACGCCCGCGTCTGGGTGCGGGTTGTGTCGGACGCCGTGAGGCTGATGATGACCGACTTCGACGTGGGGGTGTTGCTGCCTTCGGCAGTCGAATCGAGCGGGACCAGCGGATTGGTCTCGGGGTAGTAGGCCGCCGCCGACCCGCGCGGGGTGTCGTAGGGGACAACTCGGAAGTCGCGGGCGACGCGGTCGATGTCGTCGTCATCCCACCGAGCCGTGAGATCGACGACGTCGCCGGGCGTGAAGCCCAGCGCCGCGATGTCGTCGGGGTGGACGAACACCACCCGCCGGCCGCCCTCGATGCCGCGGTAGCGGTCGCTCATGCCGTAGATCGTGGTGTTGAACTGGTCGTGGCTGCGCAGCGTCTGCAGGACGAGATGACCCTCGGGCACCTGCAGAACCTCCATCGGCGAGACAACGAACTCGGCAGAACCGGACTTCGTCTCGAAGGTGCGGGTGTCGCGCGGCGGGTGGGGGAGGACGAAGCCGCCGGGTCGGTCGACCTTCGCCGTGTAGTCCTCGCACCCGGCGACCACGCGGGAGATGTGCTGACGCACGACGTCGTAGTCATCGCGCATCGCGGACCAGTGGATGCCGTACCGGTCACCCAGGACAACCTCGGCGATCCCGCACACGATGGCGGTCTCGGAGCGCAGGTGCCGGCTGGCCGGCTCGAGAACACCGCGCGAGGCATGGACGGCACAGACCGAGTCCTCGACCGAGATGAACTGCTCCTTCCCGCCACGGACATCCTTCTCGGTGCGGCCGAGCGTCGGCAGGATCAGGGCGGTATCGCCGCAGACGAGATGCGAACGGTTGAGCTTGGTCGAGATCTGCACCGTGAGCCGGGTGGAGGCCAACGCCTTCGCGGCGACCGGGGTGTCGGAGACGGCCTGCACGAAGTTGCCGCCCAGGCCGATGAAGACGTGGGCTGTGCCATCGCGCATCGCGCGGATGCTGTCGACGGTGTCGAGACCGTGCTCGCGAGGCGGGTCGAAGCCGAATTCGGCCTGCAGTGCGTCGAGGAACTTCGCGGGCGGACGCTCCCAGATGCCCATCGTGCGGTCGCCCTGCACGTTGGAGTGTCCGCGGATCGGGAACAGGCCAGCGCCGGGTTTGCCGATGTCGCCACGGGCGAAGGCGAGATTGCAGACCTCTTTGATCGTGGCGACGGCGTTGCGGTGCTGCGTCAGGCCCATCGCCCAGCAGTAGATGGTCTTGGAGGAGGCGCGGATCATCTCGGCAGCCTCGGTGATCTGTGCCCGACTCAGCCCCGAGGCTTGCTCGACCGCGGCCCAGTCGATGGCGGCCACGTGCTGGGCCCACTGCTCGAAGCCCGTCGAGTGCCGGCTGATGAAGTCGTGGTCGAGGGCGTCCCACTCGACGAGCAGGGAGCCGATCGCCTGGAAGAAGGCGAGGTCCCCGTTGATCTTGATCGGCAGGTGCAGATCGGCGATCTCGGTGCCCTTGCCGATGATGCCGCGCGGCACCTGGGGATTGCGGAAGTTGTGGAGGCCCGCCTCGCGCAACGGGTTGACCGCGATGATCTTCGCGCCGCGACGCTTGGCGATCTCGAGCGCCGACAGCATGCGGGGGTGGTTCGTGCCGGGGTTCTGACCGGCGATCAGGATGAGGTCGGCCTGATAGACGTCGTTCATCGAGACGCTGGCCTTGCCGATGCCGATCGACTCGGCCAGCGCGATGCTGGTCGACTCGTGACACATGTTCGAGCAGTCGGGCATGTTGTTGGTGCCGAACGCCCGGGCGAACAGCTGGTACGAAAACGCCGACTCGTTCGAGGCGCGTCCTGACGTGTAGAAGACGGCTTCGTCGGGGGAGTCGAGCGCCTGCAGGTGCTCGGCGATGATCGCGAACGCGGCGTCCCATTCGATCGGCTCGTAGTGCGTCCCGCCAGGACGCTTGATCATCGGGTGCGTGATGCGTCCCTGCTGTCCGAGCCAGTATTCGTCGTGGTGATCGAGTTCGTCGATGCTGTAGCGGGCGAACAGGGCAGGCGTGGCGCGGGCGCGGGTGGCCTCCTCGGCCACGGCCTTCGCGCCGTTCTCGCAGAACTCGGCCGAGTGACGATGCTCCGGGTCGGGATCGGGCCATGCGCAGCTCATGCAGTCGAAGCCATCGGCCTGGTTGAGCTTGAGGAGGGTCTTGGCCGTGTTCTTGACGCCCATGTGTCCGACGGCCCGCTTCATCGACACCGCGACGGCCTTGGCTCCCGCCGCGTGGTGCGCTTGCTCATGGACCTCGACGGTGCGGTCGTCGGTGCTCTTGCTGTTGCCCATGGGAATGGCCCTCCGGTCGACGTTTCATCCATTGTCACGCCGTGCAGGGGCCCCCGCACGTTCCGCAGTCAGGAGGACAGACGAGGCGCGGTGTGCCCGATGTCTGTCGGCAGCTCGCCGGCGACGGTTGTCGAGCCGGTCGGCAGCAGCCGGGCCACAACCGACCCGGTCGCCCAGCGCTCGACCGCGTGCTGGGTGTCGACGAGGTTGAGTCGTCCCGTCCGCAGGGCCGTGGTGACCGGATCCCAGTGCTCGGAGTCGGGGCCGATGAGCTCGACACGAGCCTCGACCTCGGCGGCCAGGGCCCGCGTCGACTTGCTGCGCAGCTTGAGAGTGACAACCTGCTGGTCCGCGATGCCCGGCAGCGACTGCTCGGTGCCGCCGGAGACGACGCACACGGCGTCACCGACCCACTCGTGCCACACCGCGTGATCGCGGCCGTCGTACGAGACCCACACCAGGCCGGACTTCTTGGCCAGGTCGGCGACGAGATCGGCTGCGGTCATGGGATCAGCGTACGTTCCGGGGGGGGTGTCAGAGGACGAGCATCAGGATGCCGACGACCGCGACGGCATCGGCCACCGCGATGAGGACGAAGACCTGGGTGAGGGGAGTCGCGGCGCGGGCCCTGGTCGGGTCCGCGGGGTCGTACCGCACCTGTACGGGCGTCCCGACGTCGTCACCGGCGGAGGTCGCCTCGGGTGACCAGACGGTGTGCTCCGTCCCGTCGCCCGAGGTGTAGCGGAACGACGCCCCGCGGTGCGGCGCCCAGGACGGTGCGCTGCTCGACAGGCCGATGATCTCGCCGGTCGTGCGGGCCCAGCCGGTGGGGCGGACGATCAACGATGTCGCGAAGAGGCTGAGGGCCGCGCCGATGACGATCAGGACGATGGCTACAAGAGTCATGCGGACATCGTGGCACGCGCACGGCGCCCGGAGTCGCAGACGGCTATGACCCCGTCGGGTCACCGTGAGGGCTCATCGTCACACTGGCGGAGTGAACGCCTTTCTCGCCGTCGTCGCGATCCTCGGCGTCTCCGCCTCCGGACCGCTGATGGCCGGGGCGTCAGCACCGGCCTTGGCGATCGGCTTGTGGCGCAACGCCCTCGGCACCCTGGCGGTGGCGCCGTTCGCCGCACCGAGGGCCAGGGGTGAGTTCGCGGCGCTGGGACGCGACGGGTGGCGGGCCACGTTCTTCGCGGGGGTCATGCTCGCGGCGCACTTCGGCACCTGGATCACGGCGCTCAAGATGACCTCGGTCGCGGCGGCCACGGCGATGGTCAGCATGCAGGTGGTCTTCGTCGTCATGATCGATCGCTTCCGCGGCGAGGTGACGCCCCGTTCGGTGGTCGCAGGCATGGCACTCGCGATCAGCGGGGTGCTTGTCATCACGGGCGTCGACTTCTCGCTGTCCGCTCGGGCTCTGGCCGGTGACCTGCTGGCGCTGGTCGGCGGCCTGACGGCTGCCCTCTACCTGATCGCCGGCAGTCAGGTCCGCGAACGTGTGTCGACCAGCTCGTACACGGTCGCGTGTTACGGCATCTGCGCCGTGACGCTTGCGCTGGCGTGTCTGGTCGCGCAGGTGGAGATGGTCGGGTTCTCTGGCAAAACCTGGCTGGCGATCGTCGGCGTGACGATCTGCGCGCAACTGCTGGGGCACTCGGTGCTCAACCACCTGTTGGCGGTGATGAGTCCGGGGCTGATCTCGCTGATGTTGCTGTTGGAGGTTCCCGGCGCGGCGATCCTTGCCGGCATCTTCCTCGAGCAGACACCGCCGATCGGGGTCTACCTCGGCCTGGCGTTGATCCTGGCCGGGCTTGTGGTGGTCGTCGCACGGCGTCCGCCGCCCGAGCCGGTTCTGGCCGACTGATGGCCTCGCCAGCCCACGACTAGCGGGTTAACGTCGAGTAACACAGGTCACTTCCCGCCCGAGGGGACGTGATGGTTACTTGTCGGTACAGTCGGCGGGTCGTCGAAGGCCAGTCCGTCAACCGTTGGAGGAGCACACGATGGGTCGTCTTGTCAGCACCGAAGGTCTCACCGAGGATCAGCAGGAGATTCTGAAGCTCGTTCGCCAGTTTGTCGAGAAAGAGATCATCCCGGTCGCGACGGAGCTCGAGCACAAGGACGAGTACCCGACCGACATCATCGAGGGGCTCAAGGAGCTCGGCATCTTCGGGCTGATGATCCCTGAGGAGTTCGGCGGACTCGGCGAGTCGCTACTGACGTACGCCTTGGTCGTGGAGGAGATCGCCCGCGGCTGGATGAGTGTCAGCGGTGTCATCAACACGCACTTCATCGTGGCGTACCTGCTGATGCAGCACGGCACGCAGGAGCAGAAGGAGAAGTACCTGCCGAAGATGGCCACCGGCGATGTCCGCGGTGCCTTCTCGATGAGCGAGCCGAGCCTGGGCTCAGACGTCTCGGCCATCAGCACCAAGGCCACCAAGCAGGATGACGGGAGCTACGAGATCACCGGCCAGAAGATGTGGCTGACCAACGGTGGCTCGTCCACGCTGGTCGCCGTGCTGGTCAAGACCGACGAGGGCGCCGACAGCGTCTATAAGAACATGACCACCTTCCTGATCGAAAAGGAAGCCGGATTCGGCGAGACGGCCCAGGGCATCACGATCCCGGGCAAGATCGACAAGATGGGCTACAAGGGCATCGACACCACCGAGATGATCCTGGAGAAGCACCGGACCACCGCGGAGCAAATCCTGGGTGGCGAGCCCGGCAAGGGCTTCTATCAGATGATGGACGGCGTCGAGGTCGGCCGCGTCAACGTCGGCGCGCGTGCCGTCGGCATCGCCAATCGGGCCTTCGAGCTCGGGATCGCGTACGCGCAGCAGCGGGAGACCTTCGGCAAGCCCATCGCACAGCATCAGGCGATCTTGTTCCGCCTCGCCGAGATGGGCACCAAGGTCGAGACAGCCCACGCCATGGTCGTGAAGGCCGCCCGCCTCAAGGACGCCGGCAAGCGCAACGACGTCGAGGCCGGCATGGCCAAGATGATCGCCAGCGAGTACTGCAACGAGGTCGTTCAGGACTCGTTCCGCATCCACGGCGGCTACGGGTACTCCAAGGAGTACGAGATCGAGCGCCTCTACCGCGAGGCGGCCTTCATGCTGATTGGCGAGGGCACCTCGGATATCCAGAAGATGATCATCGGCCGGGCCCTGCTCAAGGACTACAAGCTCTGACCGTTCGGTCGGTACGCTCAGTGGCATGCCAGAGATCTTCGCGCTCGAGTACCCCCAGTCGCTGGGCGTCTACAACCAGTACGCCGACGCCCAGAAGGCCGTGGACTTCCTGTCCGACCACGACTTCCCCGTACAGAATGTGCTGATCGTCGGCACCGAGCTGCGTCAGGTCGAGCGGGTGACGGGCCGGCTCACGTGGGGGCGCGTGCTGTCCGCCGGTGCGGCTTCGGGTGCCTGGCTGGGCTTGTTGATCGGCGCGATCCTGAGCATCTTCGCCGAGGGAAGTTCGGTCATCGTGACGATTCTCGGCGGTATCGCGTTCGGCATCGTCTTCGGTGTCATCTCCGGCGCCTTGGGTTACGGTGCGACGCGGGGGCAACGCGACTTCAGCTCGGTGCAGAAGGTTGTCGCCACGAAGTACGAGGTGCTGGTCGAGCACAAGTTCCTGGCCGACGGAACCGCGTTGCTGGCCACGATGCCCGGCTCCGCCACCAGCAATCCCTTCGCCTGAGGACGCGCATGACCAAGACCGACCCCGGCAACTTCTTCGAAGACTTCACCGTCGGGCAGGTGCTCGATCACGCCACGCCGCGCACGGTGACCGATGGTGATCGGGCGCTCTACCAGGCCCTCTATCCGACCCGTTTCGCGATCGCGTCGTCGGCGGAGTTCGCGGCGTCGGTAGGTCTGACCCCGGCCCCGGTCGAAGACCTCATCGCCTTCCACATCGCCTTCGGCAAGACTGTCCCGGACGTGTCGCTGAACGCGGTTGCCAACCTCGGGTACGCCGAGTGCCGGTTCCACCGCCCGGTCGTCCCTGGTGACACACTGCGCACCACCTCCGAGGTCATCGGCCTCAAGGAGAACTCCAACGGCAAGACCGGAGTGGTCTACGTCCGCTCGACTGCCTCGAACCAACGCGGCGAGGTCGCGGTCGACTGGGCCCGTTGGGTCATGGTGCACAAACGCGACGCCTCATCGCCCGCGCCCGCGACGGTGATCCCCGAGTTAGCCGAGGTCGTCTCGCCCGACGACCTCATCGTGCCAGCGGGTCTCGACTTCACCGACTACGACATCGCCGCGGCCGGCGAACCCCACCGCTGGGACGACTACGAGGTCGGCGAGACGATCGATCACGTCGACGGAGTCACGCTGACCGATCCCGAGCACATGCTGGCCACCCGGCTGTGGCAGAACACCGCCAAGGTGCACTTCAACACCCAAGCACGTCCCGACGGCATCCGACTCATCTACGGCGGACACATCATCTCGATGGCGCGCGCGCTGTCGTTCAACGGTCTGGCCAATGCGCAGCTGATAGCGGCGATCAACGCCGGTGCACATGTCGCTCCGGCCTTTGCGGGCATGACGGTCTACGCCTGGTCGCAGGTTCTCGACAAGGCTGAGACGGCCGCGCCGGGCGTCGGGGCCATCCGGCTGCGCCTGGTTGCCACGAGCGGTCGTGACGAGACGACAACCCTGCGCAGTGACGACGGGAAGTATGCCCCGGGCGTCCTCCTCGACCTCGATTACTGGGCCCTCGTACCGCGATGACCGCCCACGAGCTCTGGCTGGTCCGCCACGGCGAGACCGAGTGGAGCCGCTCCGGACGACACACGTCCGTCACCGATCTCGAGCTGACGTCGGACGGTGAGGCGGTCGCGGGAAGACTGGTCGGCCCGCTCTCGACGGTTGACTTCGCCCGGGTCCTGACGAGCCCACGGCTGCGTGCCAGACGCACCGCTGAGCTGGCCGGCTTCGACGAACCCCAGGTGGACCCCGATCTGGCCGAGTGGGCCTACGGCGACTACGAGGGACTGACGACGCCGAAGATCCGGGAATCGGTGCCGGACTGGTCGGTCTGGACGCATCCGAGCCCCGGCGGTGAGACGGCCGAGGAGGTCGGCCGCCGTCTCGATCGTGTGGTCGCGGCCGCCCGGGCCTCCGATGGTCGCACCCTGGTGTTCGGCCACGGGCACTCGCTGCGGGTGCTGGCCGCCCGATGGCTCGGACTCCCGGTCGAGCAAGGAAAGATCTTCGATCTCGACACCGCGACGATCTCGGTGCTCGGCGACGACCGCGGCACCCCCGTCGTTCGGCGCTGGAATGCCGAGACGCCGGTGAGTCGTGGTTCGCTCGAACCGTGAAACGGGCCGTATCGGCGGCTTTGGAAGGGCTCCAAGGGGATTGCGGATGAGCTTGCGGGCGAGGGCCGGCATCGACGGATGCCAGGCCGCTAGCCTGAGGCGGTGCGCATCGACCTCCACACCCACTCGAATCGCTCGGACGGCACCGACACCCCGACCGAGCTGGTCGAGAAGGCCGCCGCCCACGGGCTGGACGTCGTGGCACTCACCGATCACGACTCGACGGCCGGCTGGGACGAGGCGCTAGCGGCGGGCG
>Ga0075364_10001769_pt1 | contig 11935 bp, 11 predicted proteins | sample EndMetdeltDD1764_FD_71517 | JGI IMG/M metagenome (GOLD analysis project Ga0075364, IMG submission 71517) | Populus endosphere microbial communities from Tennessee, USA - Endosphere MetaG P. deltoides DD176-4 | ecosystem: Host-associated > Plants > Roots > Endosphere | place: USA: Tennessee... | reverse complement strand
CACCAGCGGGTTGGCCGTGACGAGGACCAGAAATGTGCCGAAGTTCGCGATGTAGTTGTACAGCTCGCCGGTGCGCGGCTTGCCGTCGGCGGTCGTCTGCAGCACGCGATGGATGCCCAGCGTGTGCACCCCGTCGATATGCGGCGCCTCGACCACCTCGACCAGACCGCGCACATTCGGTCCGGTAAAGCCGACCTTCTGGCAGTTCTGCGGGGGGTCGTTGCGCGGCACCGCCTCCGACGTCTCGATCGCGATCGCGATGAACCGATTGCCGTTGCCCTCGGCGGTCGTGGCGGCCATGTTGCCCTTCACGCCTGCGGGCAGGACCTGCTGGGTCGCGGCCTTGGCACAGTCCGCCGGGTCGAACGTCATCCCCTGCGGCAGCGCCTGCGGGCCGAGCAGGCGCGGGTCGATACCCGTCGGCGCGACGCTGGTCACCTTGAACTCCGGCCCGAAGCTCGACTTGACGTTCGCGACGTGTGCGATGTCGGCGTGCGACAAATCCGGCTCCGCGGACTGACCGCTCGCGCATGCGGCGAGCAGACCTGCGCACGCAACGACAACCATCGCCTTCGGGTTCGACATCGCCGCCAATCTACCCGCAGGCCACCGCTCAACCGCGCAACGCCGACACCGTTTTCACCAGCAAATCCGACGCGAATTGAAGTCCGAGTTGAGGATTCGGCGAGCCCGGATCGCCGACAACTGTGACGAACGCGACGTAAGACCCCAGATATGCGGTGAAGGTGTCCGCGCGCGAATGGGTTTCGGTGCCACCCTCGACGGTCGTGGTGGTCGAGGCGGACAGCCCGACGGTCACCGCACCGTCGATCGCGGGCGCAGAAACCACGGCGACAGTTCCGCCGGTATGCCCCGCCGTCACCGTCCACTGGCCGCATTCGTCGATCAGCGACGGCTCGGGCGTCGCCGCCGAATCGGCCACCACCGCATAGACGATCCCTCCGGCGCCCGACGCCGACCAACCGCGGGTCGTCGCGGCGCCGACAGGGTCAGCGAGCGCCCCGCACTGCGGCGGGTCGGCGGTCCAGCCCGGGCCAAGCCCCCAGAACGCCACAGGGGCCGGCCGCCCCGATAGCGCGGCCACCTCGTAGCCGCTCGGCAGCGCGGTTCGCACCCGCTCGATCCGCGCCGGGTTCACCGACGCCGACGAGACCGTCGCCGTGGTCGACGGCGCCGAGGAGGGCGACTGTGCGCACGCCGCCACAACCAGTGACAGCGCCGCAAGCAAGGCAAACAGCCGCACGCCCGTTGATACCACAGAGATTGCTTAGAAAAGCCCTGCAACGAACCGTGTCCGCCGAGCGATGAACAAGTACCAGGCAAACAACAGAATGGAGACTGTCATGCGCGCAGGCTGGAGCGTGGCAGCAACAATAGCGGCGGCGGGCGTCATGCTCGCGCCGGCAGGACTTGCGACGGCAGAGCCCACTCAACAAGGCAACGCCTACCAAACGATTGCGCTGCTCGAGGACGAGGGCTACAACGTCATCATCGACCGCGTCGGCAATGCGCCGACCAATCAATGCATCGTCACCAGTGTCCGCAACCCGCAGACGCAGACCAGGACGTTCTGGGTTGACGAGGGTAAGCATCGTCGGCTCATCACCGTCGTCGTCAGCAGATCGATCAACGTGACGCTGAACTGCGACGTGTAACCACGCCGACACCATCACGTCACTTGTAGTAGCGGAATCAAATTGCGCTACTGCGAGTTTCACTAATCAGACCGCGGTGACTAGAGGGGACGCCGTCGGTCCGGAGGAGCAGACGTGAGGGCACCACAATTAAATGAGTTGACTTTTGCCACGGTTGCTGCAGGAGCGGTTGTTGCACTGGCCGTGGGACTTCCAGCGAGCGCGCTGGCCGCGCCGTCAGGTGTCGGGTCCGCACAGGACACTGTGAATGAGTTAGAGGACAACGGCTTCAATGTCGTGGTGAAGAAGGTCGGCGCTGCACCGCTCGACCACTGCACGGTCGATTCGGTTCGTCCGGTCGGGCCGGTGATTCGGCCGGTGCAAAACGGCACCGAATTGATGAACCAAATCGTGTACCAAACCGTGTATTTGACAGCCAGGTGCTGACTGCGCCTGGGGCGCAACCTATTTAGTGACCGACGACGGGCATAGACGGCCCGCCGTCGGCCTTTACGCGGGCGTCAGACGTCGCTGAGCGATGCTCGTCTGCGCTGTGCGGCGCGCTGCGGACCGCCGGTAACGGCGAGAAATGACCGCGAAACGGCGCCCGACGTGTAGATTTCCCCTGCGCCCGATGTTTGCCGACCGTAGGCTACGCCGGAGATTTCTATTCGACAGGAGACCCAATGTCACGCTCAATTCGGGCCGGCGTTGTCGCCGTCGCGGCGATAGCAGTCGGTATCGGCCTGTCCGGCTGCGGCTCGGACACCAAGTCGGAGCCGTCTACCTCGAAGCAGACGTCCTCGGCGTCGTCGACCACGACCAGCAAGGCCGCGCCGTCGACGTCGGCACAGGCCGCGGGACCGAACAAGACGATCGTCGACTACATCAAGGAGAACGGCATCGTCGAGTCGCCCGTACACCGGGGCGATGCGGGCGCGCCGACGATCGACTTGCCGTTCCCGCCCGGATGGGAAGATGCCGGAAGCCGCACGCCGCAGTGGGCCTACGGCGCGATCTTGTCCACTGATCCGGCGTTCGCCCAGGACCCGCCGACGATCATCGCGCTGGTGTCGAAGCTTGCAGGCAACGTCGACCCCGCGAAGATCCTGGAGTACGCGCCGGGCGAGATCAAGAATCTGCCCGCCTATGACGGCTCCCAAGAGGGCAGCCCGAGCACGCTGGGCGGGTTCGACGCCACGCAGATCGGCGGCACTTACACCAAGGACGGCGTCAAGCGCGCCATCGCCCAGAAAACCGTGGTGATCCCGGGCCAGGACGGGCTGTTCGTGCTGCAGCTCAACGCCGACGGCACCGAGGATCAGATGGGCGCGTTGATGGACGCGACCGGCGTGATCGACGAGCAGACCACGATCACGCCGTGACCGCCGTTCCTCCGCCCGCGCCTGGCGAACCGCCGCCTCCGCAACGCGGACTCACCCGCGAGGAGCACGGCCGCGACGTCAGCGCGGCGCAGGCCGAAGCCGAGGCCGAGACGTCGACGGGCATGAAGATGCTCAAGTCGATGAGCCTGCGGTTCGTGCTGTCGCAGGCCGAGGGCTACCCGGTGGTGATCAAGCAGTTCCTGCAGTTCTGCCTGATCCTCATCTACCCCGCGTGGGTATTCGGGATCCTCGCGATGGCGGCGATCTACTACGCCATCCTTCTGCCCGGGTACTACGTCCTTCTCGCGGTCGGCTGGGTGGTGTTCTGGCCGCTGCGCATGCAGCAGAAAAAGAAGAACCCCGAGGAGTACGAGGAGTACCGAAAGAAGTACTGGCGCCGATAGTGGGCCTCTTCAACCGATCCACCGGTGTCCACGTGTCGGTGACACCAGAGGTGGTGCGGCCGAGGAACACCGTGCAGGCAATCGTGGCCACCGACAAGCCGATCGACAAGGTGTCGGTGGCGACCCTGGAGTGGGGCTACACCAACTTCTACCGCTACCGCTGGGCCGGGCGTGCGGACGCGGCGGCCGCCGCCGGCAACGACTCATGGTTGATGATGGACCAGGTCGGCACCGACGCGGGCAGCGAGAAGGACACCGAAGACTGGGTCGCCGTCACGAAGGTCGAATTGCCCATTGGTACCAGCGAATTCACCGGTGGGTCTTCATCATTCACGGTGCCGTCGTGGGCGCCCGGGTCGTCAGACGCGCTCGCGCGGTGGTCGGCCCGTGTGACGATTGAGCGTGGCGGCCGCGACATCGACGCCAGGGCAGACTTCACGGTCGTCATCGGCACAGACGACCTCCAAGTCACCGACGCGCCGCCACTGCGGACCGGGGGCGACGGTGACACCGAGCTCGATATCGTGGTGCCCTCCCTGGTCTTTCGCGCCGGCGAAACAGTCAGCGGCAGTGTCGTTCTCACGCCGCGCAAGGACATGTCGGACGCCGAGCTCGGAATCTACTGGTGTTGGAACAGGTCATCGCATCCACTGGTGCGCACACCGGCGGCCGGCGGCGGAGGGAAGTCGGGTCAAACAATCAAGCTCGGCAAGGGAATTCCGTTGCGCGACGGTACACCGATTACGGTGCCATTCGCGGTGCCGCTGCCCGGCGATGCGCCGCCCACCGGCGAAGCGGTGCACTCATCGCTGACGTGGTTCCTCGAAGCCAGCATGATGTATTCGAAGTGGACCCAGGGCATCGAGAAGGTGCGCCGTCAGATCGTGGTGGTCAACGCGCCGTAGTCAGGCCCGCGAAATCGCCGAGGCCTCCGCGACCTGCTCGGGTGTGGGCCGCACGCCGGTGTAGCGCTCGAACTGCTCTGCGGCCTGCAGTGCGATCACCTCTGCGCCGGTGATCACCTTGACGCCCGCCGCGCGCGCGGCCTTGATCAGCGGGGTCTCCGAGGGCAGGGCCACCACGTCGAACACGATGTGCGCCTTGGCGATTGTCGCGTCGTCGAACGCCGCTTCGCTCTCTTCCGGTCCGCCAGACATCCCGATCGGTGTGACGTTGACGATGATCGGCGCCGTGCGCGTTCCGACGTCGGACGCGTAGTCGTAGTCGAGTCGGCCGGCCAGTGCGCGTCCCGCCTCGGGATTGCGCGCGACGACGACGCCCGAGTGAAAACCGCTGTCGCGGAAGGCCGCACCGACCGCGCTTGCCATGCCACCGCTGCCGCGGATCAGCACGGTGTCGCTCGGTTCCAGGGCATAGTCGTCGATAAGCCGTTGCACGGCAAGGTAATCGGTGTTCGACGCGGTCAAATGCCCGTCGTCGTTCACAATGGTGTTGACGGAGTGAATCGCCCGCGCGGACGGCTCGACCTTGTCGACGAGCGGGATGACGGCCTCCTTGAACGGCATCGACACCGAACACCCGCGAATACCCAGCGCCCGCACCCCACCGATGGCGGCGTCGATGTCGGTGGTGGTGAACGCCTTGTAGATGAAGTCAAGGCCCAGTTGGTCATACAGATAGTTGTGAAACTTGGTCCCGATATTGCTGGGCCTGCCCGCCAGCGAGATGCACAGGCGCGTGTCCTTGGAGAGCGGCGGGCGCATCAGCCGACCACCCGGACGACCTGGCGGGTCATATCGCGAATCTGTTTGGTCAACTCCGGCGTGAACGGGGGGTTGGGCGGCCGGGGCACGTCGATGACGGTGGTGACGACGCCGAGGTCGTCACGGTGCCAGTCGGCACCGAAGTGATCAAGGATCGCGCGCATCGGATAATTGTCGCTCAGCACGCGCGCCGTAAAGCGTTGAATACCATGGTAATCCGCTGCAATGGCGAGTGCGCCCATGAGAAATGTGCCGATGCCTCTGCCCTGGTACGCGTCGCCGACGATGAACGCCACTTCCGCGGCGCTCGGGTCAACCTCGTCGCGCACGAAGCGTGCGTCGGCGACCACCGGCCCGTCGAAGCCGTCGGTCATCACCCAGACGAAGTGGTGGAGGTAATCGACCTCGAACAGGTAGCGCATCAACGATGCGGTGGGGTTGCGCGGAGTCTGGAAGCGGCGGTACAGCGTTTCGTCGGAGAACTCGACGGGACCGTTCGTCGTGCGTTCGTTGTCACCCGGCAGCACGGGCCGCAGATGCAGTTGGGTGCCGTCGCGCATCTTCACCGGGATCGGCGTGAGGAACGCGGCGAGGCGCTGGCGCCCGATGCTCAGCAGCTTCTCGAGCATGCCAGGAAGCTCGAGCATCGTCGCGAACGCTTCCCGCCCCCCGACCCAGCCCGTCAGCGCTCCCTTTGCGATCACGGTCGCGGTGCGCGGCCCGTTCCGCAGCAAGGCGATCTCGCCGGCGATCATCCCCGGCGTCAACTCCGCGATGGTGTCGTGGCCGTCGACTCCGGTGTGCGTCACCTCGGCGCGTCCCGATCCGATGATCAAGAAGGACACCGCGAGCTCGCCCTGCTGCATGAGCACCTGGCCGGGTGCCGCGGTCAGCGGTCGAAGTTGTGCCGCCAACGGCACCAGAGACTCGGTGGGACAGCCGGCGAAGACCTTCAGCGCGGCGAGTTCGTCGGCGCGGACATCTGTCAGGCCGGACACGTCACGAGGCTACGGCGTGTGCGTCGCGACGAGCAAGGAAGCTAGCAGGTGGAGAAGCCCACAAACGGTATCGGTGTGCCGAACCCGACACACGGCGGGCCGGGCAGCGGCGGTGGCGCCGGCAGTGCCGGCAACCCGACTTCGGGAACGCTTGGCGCAGGCAGCCCGATCGGCGGCGGCGCGATCGATGGAACGGCGGACGCGGCGGCGGCGCCCGCGCCGAAAGACGGTGCGACGCTGAGCAGATTCACACCGACGCCTGGCAGACCCACGCCTGGCAGGGCGACGGTCGGATCGTCGACGCGGGCGAGCGCGAAGTCTTCCGGTGACGGCAGCGGACCGAACGCGTCTTCCCAGGCTGCCTTCAACGGCGCCTCGGAATTCTCGTTGTCCTTCGCTGCACATTGGCCGGAGTTGGGGTCGAGCGCCTGGTCATCGGGGCAATCCGCCAGGGCCAGCGGTGCCGTCGCAAGGCTGGTCGCAGTAATCGCCATCGCCGCCAACGCCATTGCGAAGGTGAGAGGCATGCCCTTGCGGTTAAAGGTCCAGGTCATCGCGGGCCTCCTCAGATTTGACGTTGACAACAATTAATTAGTTTGGCACAACTTCGGGCGACACACTGGAATCCGTCGTTTCTTACCTCAACGTCAAATATATGGCTACCCTTGCGTTGCTGGAGGCCAGGGCGCTCCGAACAGAAAGGTCATGCGATAGCCATGAGAGATTTCTCCGTTTCCGCATTGGTGCGTGAGCGTGCCAGCCTGCAGCCCAACGACATCGCCTTTACGTACATCGATTACGAGCAAGATTGGGATGGCGTTGCTGAAAGCGTGACGTGGGCGCAGTTGTATAGGCGCACTCTGAACGTTGCTCACCACTTGAGGTTTTGCGGAGCGACCGGCGACCGGGCGGTGATCCTGGCACCGCAGGGGCTCGATTACATCGTGGCGTTCCTCGGCGCGATGGAGGCCGGACGCATCGCGGTCCCGCTGTCACTGCCGATGGGCGGCGCCACCGATCTCCGGGTCACGTCGGTGCTGCAGGATTCCACGCCGACCGTCGTCCTGACGACGTCCTCGGTCGCGGGCATGCTCGCCGACTACATCACCCCGCAGCCCGGCACCCCCGCACCGGCGGTCGTCGAGGTCGACAAGCTGGACGCCGCAAGCGGACAGGGTCGGCGCGTCAACGGCAATGGCTATCCAAGCGTTGCGTATCTGCAGTACACCTCGGGGTCGACCCGGATGCCTGCGGGCGTGATGGTCTCCAACGAGAACATCCGGGTGAACTTCGAGCAGATCGCGTCCGCCTACTTCGACGAGTACGGAGGGGTTGCGCCGCCCGACACCACGTTCGTGTCGTGGCTGCCCTTCTATCACGACATGGGCCTGTTCGTGGGCATCCTGATCCCGATGCTGGCCGGACGTCCGGCTGTGCTGTTCAGCCCTGCTGGTTTCCTGCAGCACCCGGCCCGGTGGGTTCAGCTGATGGCGAGTCATCCTCATGCGTTTACCGCCGCACCGAATTTCGCGTTCGAGCTCGCGGTGCGACGCACCTCCGATGAGGACATGGCCGGGCTGGATCTCGGGAACGTGTTGACCATCCTGTCCGGTAGCGAGCGGGTACAACCCGCAACCGTGCGGCGTTTCACCGAGCGGTTCGCCCGTTTCAACTTGCGCAGCAGCATGATCCGGCCGTCATACGGGATGGCAGAGGCGGCCGTCTACCTGGCCACCCGCACCCCGGCACAGCCGCCTGAAGTCGTCCACTTCCAGGCCGACAAGTTATCGGCAGGCGAGGCGACGCGCTGCGAAATCACCGGTGGTACACCGCTTATCAGCTACGGCAAACGGCAGTTCCCGGTCCTGCGGATCGTCGATCCCGAGACCTGCCAAGAGTGTCCAGACGGGGCGGTCGGCGAGATCTGGACGCAGGGCGACAATGTGGCTGTCGGGTATTGGAACAGGCCCGACGAGACCGACCGCACTTTCGGTGGTCAGATCGTCGCGCCGTCGCCGGGGACGCCCGACGGCACGTGGTTGAGGACGGGCGACCTCGGCTTCATGTCGGACGGCGAGCTGTTCATCATCGGCCGCATCAAGGACCTGTTGATCGTGTACGGGCGCAACCACTCCCCCGACGACATCGAGGCGACCATCCACGAGATCACGCGGGGCCGGTGCGCCGCGATATCGGTGCCGGGCGATCGCTCGGAGCAGTTGGTCGCCATCATCGAGCTGAAGAACCGCGGCGACTCCTACGACGATGCGGTGGAAGCCCTCGGCATGGTCAAACGCGAAGTGACCTCGGCGATTTCGACGTCGCACGGTCTGAGCGTCGCCGATCTGGTTCTGGTGCCACCCGGTTCAATCCCAACCACCACAAGCGGCAAGGTCAGGCGGCATGCGTGTGTCGAGCAGTACCGGCACGGTCGGTTCGCGCGCTTGGACGCATAGCACTCTAGGTTTCTGTCGATGAGGTTCGCGCTGGCGATGCACGGCAGTCGCGGCGACGTCGAGCCGTGCGCCGCGGTCGGCGCTGAGCTGCAACGGCGAGGCCACGACGTGCGTATCGCGGTGCCGCCCAACCTTGTTGGCTTTGTCGAGTCCGCCGGGCTGTCGGCCGTCCGCTATGGGCCTGACTCACAGGAGCTGATCGACGACGATTTTGTGCGCAACTACTGGAAGATGCAGCCGCTCAATTTCGTGCGGGCGTTCAAGGAGTACGTCAGCCGGGGTTGGGCGGACATGGGCGCGACGCTGACATCGCTGGCCGACGGGGCTGACGTCGTGTTGACGGGCACGATCTACCAGGGCGTTGCCGCCAATGTCGCTGAGTACTACGACGTTCCGTTGGCCGCACTGCACTACTTCCCGTCCCGGGCCAACGGTCACCTGGTGCCGATCGTGCCAGCACCGGTGACGAGGTCAGCGATTTCGGCGGTGTGGTGGCTGTATTGGCGGATGACCAAGGACGCCGACGACAGACAACGCCGCGAACTGGACCTGCCGCAGGCGACCAACTCGTTGTCGCGCAGGCTCAGCGATCGCGGAACTCTGGAGATCCAGGCCTACGACGAACTGTGCTTTCCCGGTCTGGCTGCGGAATGGGGTGGCCGGTGGCCGTTCGTCGGCGCTCTGACATTGCAGTTGCCGACGCCGGTCGATGATGAGGTCGCGGCGTGGATATCCGCAGGCACACCACCGATCTACTTCGGCTTCGGCAGTATGCCGGTCCGATCCGCTGCCGATACCGTCGCGATGATCAGCGCGGTCTGCGCGGAACTCGGTGAGCGAGCGTTGATCTGCTCGGGGTGGGCGGATTTCGGCGGGCTTCCCACGTCCGACCGAGTGAAGGTGGTGCGCCAGGTCAACCACGCGGCGGTGTTTCCGCTGTGCCGTGCCGTCGTCCATCATGGCGGCGCGGGCACCACCGCCGCGGGTATGCGGGCCGGTGTCCCGGCGTTGATTCTGTGGATAACATCCGACCAGCCGATCTGGGCGGCCCAGATCAAGCAGCTGAAAGTCGGTGTGGGGCGCAGCTTTTCGCGGACCTCAGAGAGGACGCTGACGGCAGACCTTCGCCGCATCCTGGAACCGTCGTATGCCGTTCGAGCCGGGGAGATCGCCGCCCGAATGACGACGTCCGACGCAAGCGTGCGAGCGGCGGCCGACCTCCTGGAAGAAGCCCGGCTGAAGCGGACTAAGGCAGCGGGATAGCCAGCGCGTCGACAATGTCGTGCTGAAGGTCGGCAACCGAGCCAACGATGTTGCTGACGTGGTGCTGAATTTCACCCTGGATGGTCTGCTGAGCGAACTTCAACCCGCTGATGAATCCCTGTGCATCGGTCCTCAACAGGAACGTAAGCAGCAGGCTGGCACTGTCTTTGAGCGCAGCACCGATCCCCTTTGGCGTGTCGACTATCGCGTGGGTGATCGGGCCGACGTTGGCCGTCAGCGCAGTGGCCACAGCGACGGCGCGCTTGGCCGTGGTCGTCACCACATCGGTGATGGCGTGGGCCACTGGAGCGCCTGCGTTGCGCACGTCGTCGATGAGGCCGGTGACGATCGACGGGAAGTGCGTCGGATGCTGCACGGCGTCCAGCACCGCCCCGGGTAGGCCGGTCACCACGTCGACGACAGCGCCCGCAGAGCTCCTTAGCGCGGTGCCGACAAGCCCAATCGTGGCACTCAGGTTCTGCTGCAACTGCTTGAGGATCGCTCCTGGATCGAAGGTCGCATGCGGAACAAAGGTGTCAAAGGTGACGGAATAGCCGGTGTCAGAGCCCGGCGTGGTTATCGTGTGCTGTTGTGCCCCACCGTCGGACCATCGGCTGAACACCAATTGGTTGTCGCCGTCCGCTTGCGGCGACAATGCGCCAAGGACGTGCTTGACACCGACAACGCCCTGCTCGGAATACGACCCCTGGTAGGGGATGCCGTCGATCGTGAAGACCACGTTGGGGTTGTTGGCGCTGTAGGTGACGTTCACCAGATTCGGCCTGACCTCCACCGACTGCGTGGTGGCGAGGCCTTTACTGTCGGTGACGGTCAACGAGATCTCATACCAGGTGTTGCTCACTTGGCTCGAATCCGTTGGGATCTCGATGCTTCCGGTCTTTCCGACAATGTTGTCGGCGAACGGATGAATATGGTCGGCGTGATGGAACACGACGGTCCAGCGGTACGCGCTGTCCGGCAGTGTGCCGTCTTCGCCATCCGTAGCGGTACCGCTGAATGAAATGGTGTTGCCGGCATTGTATTTCGACTCGTCCACCGGCGTCGTTATCTGAACCGACGGCGCGGTGTTGCCTACGAAGATCTGTTGCGACGCTTGCGCCGTCTTCTCGCCGTCACTGACGGTCAGAGTCGCAACATAGGTGCCGTTGGTGGCGTAGATGTGAGTCGGGTTGGGGTCCGTGGAGGTCGTGTTGTCGCCGAAGTTCCATGTGTAGCTGAGCTGCGAGCCCTCCGGGTCGCTGGAACCCTGCGACGAGAAGTTGACGGTCAACGGCGCTGGCTTGCCGTAGGCCGGAGTCGCTGTCAGTACGGCGGTCGGCGCCCGGTTGCCGCCCGACGGCGCGATGACCGAGAGCTCACCCGGGTAGATGTTGAGCTGGTAGATGTTGCCGTCCGGTCCTTCCATCAGTTTGATCGGGGTGCCGGCAGCGTCGTCAAAGGTGTGTTCGTCGATCAGGCTGGTGAAGTTCGAGTCAAAGGTCAGCACTCTGATGAAGTCTCGGGTGTAATCCGCAATGAAGACACGGTTCTGGTACTCGGGGCCCAGTTGCGTACCGGTGTAGAACATCACCGCCGTGATCGCCCCCGCCTTCTCCGGCAACGGCGTATGGGGATACGCGTAGATCGGGTTGGCGAAGCCGCAGTTGTTGCAGAAGCCCTCGGCCAGCGGCCAACCGTAGTTCGCGCCGCGCGTCACGACATTGAGCTCTTCCCATGCCGTTCCGCCCACGTCGCCCTCGAGCAGGGTGCCGTTGGGCGTAAAGACGAACCGGAACGGGTTGCGGAAGCCGAGCGCATAGATCAGCGGGTTTGCGCCCTGGGTATTGACGAACGGGTTGTCGACAGGCGTGCTGATGGTGCCATCGGGATTGATGGTGAAGCGCAGGATCTTGCCCTGAATCGTCGAAAGATTCTGGGAATTAGACGAATTGGAGTTATCGCCCAAGGACCAGTAGAACTTGCCATCCGGCCCGAAGGCCAGCCCACCGCCCTGGTGGATATTGCCTGCCACCTGGTCGGATGCCAGCAG
>Ga0075364_10001767_pt1 | contig 11947 bp, 10 predicted proteins | sample EndMetdeltDD1764_FD_71517 | JGI IMG/M metagenome (GOLD analysis project Ga0075364, IMG submission 71517) | Populus endosphere microbial communities from Tennessee, USA - Endosphere MetaG P. deltoides DD176-4 | ecosystem: Host-associated > Plants > Roots > Endosphere | place: USA: Tennessee... | reverse complement strand
CGGTGTTCCACAGCGTGGTGAACAGCATCTTGCGCCGCAGGTCGGGCATAAAGTGGAGCAGGGCGCTGACCTCGGGCGCCAGCAGGTACTTCGGCAGGTCGTCGACGAGCGCGGCCATCTGCCGCAGCACCAGTGCGGCGGGGTAGTCGATGGCCACCGGCAGCTGCGCCGGAAGGTGTGGATTCGTATATGAAATGAGACTGCTCACAGGCTGGTTTCCTCATGACTGTTCTGCAGCGGCACCGGTTCATGCCACGGCCTGTTTCTGATGTACTCAGCCGCGCGTCTTTTTCGTTCCCGGTTCCAGACACTGTGCATCATAGGAACGGCAGACCACTCATAATCCGCAAGACGGGTACTGGGTAACGCGGCCTCTCTGCGCAAACGCATCGCCAGGATGACAGCCTTAATACCCATCCGGGCATACTGATACTGCCGCTCCTTAAAGTAAGTTGTATGGAGAGGGGGATCGAAATTTTCCCATTCAGCTTCAATTGCTCTGTTAGCCTCGTCCTGCAGCACCGGCAACTCACGTATGCGGAACATGTGAAGCGGATCAAGGACGCGCCAGTCGCCGGTGATGGCTGACAGGTTAAGCTCGGGCAAAGTGGTGACAGGCTCATATTCGTACTGACGTTCCGGGTTGGGTTGGCCGTCATCGGTCGCCACCCGTGCACACTGTTCGACGTAGCGCTCAAGCATGAAAATCAGCTCTGTTGCTATGAAATGATATTCGCGTGTACGTCTCTCTTCAGACGCCTGTTTCTCACGTTTCAGCGTAAACCGGTGCGTCAGCATCACGGCCGCAATCGCTGCCCCCGCAGTGATCAGCCCCGTGGCCACACTGCCCCAGATGCCCGGCCCCTGATTAATCACCTGTACGGCAGCAGGGTGGGAGGCTGCGGCGGCCAATCCGTTTGCAAATTCATCTGCCTGCATAATTGATGTATCTCCGTTTCATTTGAATCCTGCCAAACATCTATCTTTCTGTTGCTTCAGAAATCAATCATCGCAATATGGAAAAGGAAATCGTCTAACGGCTGTACATCAACATATAAAGCATCATCCGGTAACGGGTAACACCACATCTTTGGACTAACTGCATCATCCCAGCCGGCTGTTCGTAAGTGGTATTCTTTCCGCGCCAGTTCATGCCCGTTGTAGTCAAGGATAAGTAGAACATCACCGCTGCTGCTTGTTGTTCGGTAAGCCCATATAGTTGCCACGTGTAACTTGCACAAGGTCTGGTGGAGCTTGTTATCCGTCATTGATGTTAAAACCCTCACGCAAAACAGTCACATAATGAAATTATTGCATCCTACATAATCTGCTGAGCAGGACATCACATCTGTCACTGCAATGATTTTTCCCGACGACATCATTTCATTACTGATAATAAGCATGCATATAGCCACTGGCTTAAATTACCGGAGCACTCCCTGCGCCGGATCCGCTTTCTGCCGGATTGGCGGTTTTCCCGGAAGCGTAGCACGCCCGTTCCGGGGCAGCCAGCGCCGTTTTGTCACGCGTGCTTTCCTGACGCACCCCGTATCCTGTGCCATTATCAGCTGACATAGCCACTACATGTAGTTATTCGCGCAAAAATCCGCCGCCGGGTAGAAAAGATCCGGTTCTGCCTTTTTCCGGATCCTCCGCCGGTAAAAGGCATGCGATCCACGATAATTTATTCGTCATGAGTATCTGTCTGAAGGGACCTCGTTGCTGGCCAGAGAATGTAATTCACTGTTTACTTGTAACGAGCCTGCAGCACGGCCCAACAGGTTTCAGGTGTTATCCACAAATCCACAGGAGCGATCCAATAACCGTTCCATTCAGATCCCTATAGTTCCAAACAGATCCCATCCTTCTGTAAAGCCTGTCATTCGTGGCTTGAAGACCAATCCTGATGTGCGCTGTTGGGATGTACATGTGTGCTGAAGGGATGAATATGTGTGCCTGCGGGATGGAAATGTGTGTTGTCGGGATGTATGGTGTGTGCTGGCGGAAAAGATCTCTTTCTATCCACAACCTGCAGTGACACTCAGGAAGCAGATACAAGCAGATGAAAGACAACACATTTATCAGTGATGCGCTGTACAGCGACATGATTAGCAGGGAAAAACAGCTCACAGTTAATTCCAATAACACGGTGCAGCCCGTTGCCCTGATGCGCCTCGGCGTGTTTGTTCCCAAGCCCACCAAATCACAGGGGGAAAATAATGTTGTTGACGCCTCTGAGCTCTTTTCCCAGCTGGAAATTGCCAGAGCGGAAGGATACGACAGTATCAACATTGCCGGGCCACGTCTGGATATGGACTGCGACTTTAAGGTATGGATAGGGGTCATTTACGCCTTCAGTAAATATGGGCTGAATTCAAATAAAATTGAGCTCAAATTCACCGAGTTTGCAAAGGGGTGTGGTTTTTCAGCCAAGCGTATGGACAGCCGCCTGCGCAACGCAATCCACGAATCTCTGGGGAAGCTCCGTAATAAATCCATCTCTTTCAAGCGGGGAAAAGATGTGCGGGGCAGCTACCAGACGGGCCTGCTCAAAACTGGCTATTTCGACGCAGATAAAGACGTGGTACAGCTGGAAGCCGATGAGAAGCTCTGGGAACTTTTTCAGCTGGATTACCGCGTGCTCCTGCAGCAGCATGCCATCAAGGCACTACCAAAGAAAGAAGCGGCGCAAGCCATCTACACCTTTATTGAAAGCCTGCCTGCGAATCCTATACCGGTCGCCTTCGCGCGATTACGTGAACGTCTTTCGCTCTCAAGTTCAGTGAGCGAACAAAACCGCACGATAAAAAAGGCGCTGGAGCAGCTGCAGAAAATAGGGTACCTGGAATTTTCCCTGGTTCGCAAAGAACGGGAAAATTACTTAATGATCCATAAACGTAACCCAAAGCTGAAACCTATCGGAATTTAAGAATGTGTGCTGACGGGATGGAGCAGGGGAACTGCGTTAGAGGCCGGGAACTGCCACGGCCGCCGTGCGTCAGTGTGTATTGGCGGGAACGGATCAACGTGTGCGCTGGCGGGAACGGGCCGGCATCCCGACGTATCTGAACCCGGTTATCCCGAGACAATATGCGCTGGCGGGACGTAAAACAGAATTTCACCCGTCAGCGCACACGTTCAGACAACTCATCCCGTTAGCACACATTTTCACATATTCTTGTTCCGCCAGCGCACATTTTGGGGCCTCTATCCCGTCAGCACACATCTACTGACTGTAGGGTGCATGGGTATGGGCCCACGTGATAAGTCCATGCTCACACAGACGTTACTCGACGTGAAAGATTGTTCCTTTTAGTCCTTCACGATCTTCTCAATGCCGCGCTTTAGAGGTTTCATATGCAACCCGTAATGACGACAGCAGGGCGGAGTTGTCTGCCGCTACCAGGAGGAGCCTGCTTGAGATTCTGTTATATTTGTACCGCCAGCGTGCCCGACAAGGGTTCAACTCAGGTCAGGTAATAAAACCGGGCCTCAAAAGTGCAAGGATCTCCAGGGCAGTTTTGTTATGTTTATCCCGGTGCCTGTCGATTTCAAATCCGCTAAACCCGTCGATCCCCAGCGCACGGGGCGCTTTCACAATCTCTTCAGTCAACCCACGTCTCAGATTCAGCCCGGCGATGTACTCAGACGTCTCGACTGAGATGGAGGACGCCCTGGCCTGAGCAAGGATGATGTTCTGGATATGTTTTTCGAGCGCAGGATCGCTGTGGGTGAGCCTCAGAACGTCACGATTGCCATCCTGGGCCGTTTCGGTTTACCTTTCAAAAGATTTCAGTGTGCTGATGGGCATAACGAAGACCGCGTTGACACAGCGCATTCCCCTTCCTGAAAGTTCTGCTCAATACTAACGAAATGAATCAGGTGACGCGGGGCCCAAGGCGGCTTAACGGATCTCTGACCGCAAACAATCAAAGGAGTGAATATGACGCCGGTAGCAAAGATAGTTGACTGGGTCAGCAATAAGCCTGTCTGGTGGCGCCATGCCGTCAGGCTTGCACTGAGTAAGGGCCGCCTCACTGATGAAGAGCGGGATCAGATTATGGAGGTTGCCCGTATGGAACATGGGCTTTCAGCCCAATCTGACATGTTTGAGGCATGGGCTGAGCCTCTGGATATTACGGGTTATCGTCAGGAACTGCATGAAGTTTCCCTGACGTCTATCTCTGGCGTAAAAGGGGTCAACGCGCTGGCTGAAGGTCAGCATCTGACGTTTCCTCCTCAGGGACTGGTCATTATTTATGGTGACAACGGCAGTGGAAAATCCAGCTATACCGGCATACTGAAAAATGCCTGCCTGACGCGCGGCGAGTGCCTCCCCGTAAGAGGAAACGTATTCTGTACGGAAAATCCCGCGCCGGAGGCGGCTCTGACCGTTCTCAGTAATAGCGTGCCCGCAGAATTTATCTGGAAGCCTGGCTATGCAGGCGATGCAGTACTGAAATCCATTCGCGTGTTTGATACGTCCTCTGCGGCACACTATGTCAACAAAGAAGACACGCTGAGATTAAATCCAGCGGGCCTCCATCTGCTGACCGATCTGGCGGACGCAGTCAGCCATGTCAGACGTATTGTGGATGAAGAATGTCAGCCGGGTAACGGTCTGCATCCCCTTTCGCTGCCGCAGAGTGACGGTGCCGTATCGCTTTTCCTGCGTGGACTTGACGAGACCTCCGATGACGCAAAGCTACGAGGTTATGCCGCCACTGACGCCGAATCGTCCAGGATTGCCCCCCTGATGCGCGAAATCGCTCTTCAGCAGCTCAATACACCAGAGACGGTACGCCACTCACTCCGTCAGCGTGAGCGGCTGCTGACGTCCTTACTGAACATTCTTGAGGTTCCCCTGCGGGAACTGAATGATGACGCTCTGCCACGGATTCGCGTATTACATAAAGACTACATTACGAAACGTCAGCTTGCGGAGAACTTGAAGACCGCTTCGCTTTCTGGTATGCCTTTCACCACAGTCGGAAGCCAGCCCTGGCTGCTGGTCTGGAAAAGCGCGAGGGAATTTATTGCGACCGAACGCGCTGGAGTGGCTTTCCCTATGCAGAGCGGTGACAGCTGTCCTCTCTGCCTTCAGACAGTTACTGATGAGGGCGCTGAAAGGCTCAGGATGCTGGACAACTATCTGGCAGATGAGGCGTCACGTGCTGCACAGACGGCCTGGGATGACTACAACGCTGGGATTACAACGCTGAGAAATCTCCGTATTTCGCTGAAAGAGCATGAGGCATCACTGCATGAGCTTGAAGGCAGTTTCCCCGGAAGTGGTGACCGAATAAAGGCGCTGATTGATTCACTCGCGGAGCGACGCAGGCTGCTGATGGAGGATATGCTGCCGGAAAATCTGCCGGAAGCCGATTATGAAATAGCCTCACTGCTGCTGAAACAGCGTGATTCACTGGCGGCGCAGGCTGAAAATCTGACCACAGACGCTGATCTGACGGCCCTGATTCAGTCAAAAGAACGGGAACTGGAAAACCTGCAGGAGCGTGATTTTGTTAAACGGCATCTGGATATACTGCTGGCTAACCTTGCCCGTCACAGGACGCTGCACAAGCTCCGTAAGCTCCAGTCTGAATGTGCAACACAGAGTATTTCCCGCCTGTCAGCGCAGATAAATCAGACGGACGTTGTGGATCCTCTCATTGAGGCGTTTGAGGCTGAGCTCAGCGCTCTGGGATTTAACCGCTTCACGGTAAAAGTTGACACCCGCAACCGCGGCGGTCACCAGCAGTTTAAGCTGGTTCTCGAACAGTCAGGCGAGCCCGTCGTATCAAAGGTGGCCAGCGAAGGGGAACAGCGTTGTATTGCCTTGGCTTCGTTCTTTGCGGAAATGCGGGCGGAGGGCCGGCGGTCAGCGGTGGTTTTTGACGATCCGGTCAATTCACTCAGCCACCAGTGGCGTGCGGTTACCGCACGCAGGCTGGTAAGCGAGTCGGGACATCGACAGGTCATTGTGTTTACCCATGATCTGGTCTTCTACAAATGGCTGATTGAGGAAGCAGAACTGAGGGGGAGGCCACATGCCGAGCTGAGCCTGGATCGTTCACGCAGCGCGGCAGGTTTTGTCCGTACCTCTCCCCCCTGGGATGCGCTTACCACAGGAAAACGCATCAGAAAACTCAGGGCGGATTTGGTGCAACTCCGAAAGCAAGAGCGTGAAGAAACGTTGCTGCAACAGGACTTTCTGCGCGCGGCGAGTTTGTTTTACGGAGAGCTGCGGGAAACCTGGGAACGCCTGGTAGAAGAAAAGCTGCTGAACGCCGTGGTCACCCGGTTCGAGCGCGGCGTTGCAACGCGACGTTTAAGCAGGCTGACTGACATTACCCAGGCCGATTATGATTTGGTCGAGGAAGCCATGAGCAAATGCAGCACCTATTTTACGGGGCATGACAGTGCGACAGCAGCAGGTAACCCTTCTCCGAGCACGGACGAAATGGAACAGGATATCGGGGTCATCGAAAGCTATAACCATCATCTTCAAAAAGATCGTAAACGTTCCTGAAGAGAGACAGCAGGCCTCCACAGGCAGGCTCTAAGTGCATCCGGGGCTGCCTCAGGATGAACTGAGCAGAGCAACGGTCAGGTTATCCGGAAAACAGCCTCTGGTCCGCTCATTCAGCCTGCTGCAAAGCTTACTGAGCGGCGAACCCGAGGCGATACCATTAATATCGGCTTCGCTGACCTGACTCCAGAATCCGTCCGTGCAGATGAGCAGACGCTCATCGGGTAAGTAAGGCCGGTTATGCCATTTAAATGCGTGAAGGTTGCCAGACCCCACTCCTGCCCATGCCGTAAGCCGGTTGCGCAGGGGGTGACGTGACAGGGCGTCAGGAGGGCAGTGGCCCCGTTCCACGCAGCGCTCAGCGAGTGAATGATCGCGGGTCCTGTCGCTCCTGTTCAGCCAGTAAATCCGCGTGTCGCCCAGCGTGCTGTAGCGGTACTCCCTTTCGTCTGCCACCACAAACGCCACGCTGGCCTTCCCCGGAAGACAGTCCCTGACCTGCAGAATGTGGCTGATTTCCCGGCAGGTCTGGCTGACGTCCATCCCTGATGCTGCCAGCCGGTTCAGCCGGTCAGTGAGCCAGTCGACGTAGTGTGGACTGGTGTCGCATTGTGAAAAACCGTCAGCCATCAGGAAGAGCGTACACCGGCTTGTCTCTACCGACAGGAACCGGTCCAGCTGCTCCGCCCTGCTCCCCTGCAATGAGAGATGAAACTCAGCCGTCAGCACGCTGCCATCCTGTCACCAGATCCCACGGCAGCGCGCGGTAAAACGCTTGGATCGCATCATAAGCCTCATCAAAATCGGGCAGCGCACCGGCCACTTCGCTTTCCAGCAGCCCGTACTCCTGACGTGAGCGCTCACGGATATCCGACCGATCGAGCGTATCCGGCCTGACAAAACCCGGCTCCAGCCGCCCGGCGGACTTTTCCAGCAGGCTGCTCAGGATATGCAGGCGATCCTGGTCATCAATGTCCACGGCGGTCAGCAGCAGATTGAGGTCGTAGATATCCTGCCGGCGCGAGCGGTTTCTGACCACCTGCTGCATGACGGAGCGGAGTTTTTCGGCCACCAGGTCGGTAAAGCTGTAGGCCAGCAGATCGTTATCATCGGTGAGCGTAATGTGGTCAACTGACAGACTGTATTCATTCAGGCTGTAGTCAATCTGCACGGTATGCGGGGACTGACCGGCGCGCAGGCGACGCATTTCACCGTCGTTCCCGTTCCGGGCATAGCCAATTTTGAGAAGGAAGGCCGGAAAGGTGGCATTTTCCGCATCGCGCGGCTGTATGCTGAGGCTCTGCACCGCGCAGCTGACCTGGTAGGGAAGTTCTGCCGACGCCACCTGCAGCGCTTCGTTGAGCTCATCCCGCAGGGTGTCCTTATCGATATCGGCCAGGCGCATGCTGGTTGAAAAATCAATGTCCTCCGTAAACCGCGAACTCTTGTATCGCAGCCCCAGCAGGATCCCGCCCTTCATGATCATCCGCGGCTGCAGGTACTCACTCTCTGCGATCGCCTGCAGGACAATGTGCACCGCCTGACGGAAAGTTATCCGGTCTGCCGGTGCCTCCGTGACCCACTCCTCAATGCCGTATTCCATGGTCTTTCCGCTGTCAGTTATTAATGGAGATACACCATACTTCGGAGAACACGTTTTTGTAAGGGTTAGAGGAGACAAGCCTGCGGCTTCCGCCGCGTTGTACGGTATCCTTCCACTTTTCGATGGTGCGGTGTGACAGGCCGCACACTTCTTCCAGCATATAGCCGGTACGGGCCTTATCGATCCCTGTCCCTTCCTTATCGACGGTTTTGACGATCACCGGCAGATATTCAGCGGCTCTTTCACGAAAAACATCCTCGACGTGAGAATAGCCGCCGCAGAGGTCGGGATATCTGAGCATATCCAGGAAGGTTTCGCCCAGCGTGGTCACCCGGACGCCGCCGGATCCGTGAAGCTCAGGCCGCGGCCTGTATCGGGTGGTGGCATGCTGAATGAGCGTTTTACCGTCGATCTTTCCGTGAGGGACGTATCCCCGCGGCAGCAGAGGGAGCACGGTTTTCAGCGCCGGGAATCGCGTCCGCAGATAGACCTCATGCAGTTTCCTGGCGGCAGAGAGCTTAGCCTGGGTGACGTGGAGTACGTGAGGGATCCTGTCAGTCAGGCCATGCCATTCCATAGCCGACAGGCAGGACAGGTGCGAGTAGGGTGTGAGACAGCACACCTGCTGCTGCGCGGTGGAGATATCCCGGTTGCTTATCTGCCAGACGTAGCCATCGATGGCGGGCAACAGAATTCCCTGGTGGATCATCTCACTCAGCGTCTCACTCAGGATACGGGCGTCGGGCTCGTCGGTCTGTATTTTTCCGACAGGCACGCCCTCGTAGGTTTTATCCTGGTAAAGCTGATAAAGATGTTCATTGAACTCATGAAGTGCAATGACCGGTTTGGGATGCCGGTTGAGCAGCGTGAGCCGTAAGGATTCACGCAGTGAAATTGTTTTAGTCATGCAACACCACGCAGCGTATAAGTCCTTAGGACTTATACGCTGCGTGACGTCATGTGTCAAATTTTTCTAGCGGGTCAGTAAGGCTGATCACTCTGATTTACCGTGTATTATTTTATTTTTCTTGACAACATCAAGCTATGGGTATCAAAATGTCCTAAGGACATTTTGATACCCATAGTGAGTTGGTTTCTGAATTTTTCCATTTCTTGATGCTGTCTTCCATCGCATGCCCCTGCGGTTTTCACACCGGCTTTGCAGCAAAAGACCTCCGCGCGTTTTTCTGCCCTGCAGCGGTCATCCGCGCCTGAAACAGACGCCTCTTTATGATCAACAACCTGAGAGGCAGTCGGCCAGTAAATGGCTATGCTGTCCTGGGAAATTTCATATCTCTCAGCAGAATGTATCCGTTTCGCTCCGGTCACGCTTATCCTTCCCGGGTCCGTAAACCAGAAAAAAATAAGATGAAATGGCAGCGTTATTTACTGGGCGGGCGCTGGGTATTTTCAGTGCGACCGGCTTTGCCGCGGAGATAAAAAAACCCGCTGAGCGTGCACGTGCTGAATCTGCAGACCGGTGTACCGACCGCTGGTATTGAGAAAAAGCAGGGGGAAGAGTGGATCAGGCTGGCCGGGGGAACCACTGACGGGCAGGGCAGGGTTGCCGCGCTCTATCCGGCGGATCAGGAGGTGCAGACCGGCATATACCGCGTGGTTTTCAGAACCGGCGACTATCATAAAAAACACGATCAGCCGGCCTTTTTCCCGGAGATCCCGGTGATGTTCAGTCTGGCCAGTGCCGATCAGCACTATCATATTCCGCTGCTGCTCAGTCAGTACGGGTACTCAACTTACCGGGACAACTGAGCCTGTCAGGCACACCGGGTCTCATGCTGGGTACCCGATGCCTACCATTTGAACTGATTAGAGTCTTCCCAGTCCTTCAGCTCTTTCTCAGCCTGTTCCTTGCCGTAACCGTAGCGTTCCTGGATACGGCCGACCAGCTGGTCGCGCTTCCCTTCCGCCACGTCCATGTCGTCATCGGTGAGCTTGCCCCACTGTTCCTTAACTTTGCCTTTGAACTGCTTCCAGTTTCCGCTGATGCGGTCTTCGTTCATGCCAGTCTCCTTGGTTAACTGACGGTCTGCGGCCGGGAGGCCTGTAGACAGAGCTTTATGCCAAACAGTATGGCTCAGTCTGATGAGATTTCCTGTACAATGTCACAATTGCGGATTTTTCTGGAGGGCTGGCCAGCCTAAACGTCAGGAGGGGCTAACATAAAGACAGCCTTCCGGCTGCGGGCCTTTTCCGCAACCGGCATCACCCTGCTGTCCCCGCCGCGGTGCGCAGTGGAAAACTGCCCTGCCCGATTCATGTCTGATATATTACTTTTCTTTCAGACAATTAAGGTGACTGACTCCATGTTTTCCTATCTGGAATGGATCCCCGAAAAAATCAGAAATCATCCCTTCATCAGCGGTGCCATCCTTGTCATGGTGTCGGTCGGTATCACCTGGAAGGTGCTGGATGCCACCTCAATGGGCTCGATGAAGGTGCGCACTGAAGCCCTGAGTGCGGAAAATGCCGTTCTGCACGAAGAGTTGCGGATCGCGCATGGCCGCTATGACGCGGCACAGGCCAGCCGTGAGGACACCATCAGCAAACGGGCCGGGGAGCTGTCAGCCGCTTACCGGAAGAGCATGAACAGCCTCGAAGCGCGTTATGAACACATACTGCAGGAGAACGCGGAGCTGAAGGACACGCTCAGCACGCTGTACAGCGGAGAGCGCAGGCAGGCTGCGGAAAGAAAAGAAGCCAGACTGAACGAGCTGAGCGCCGCGCTGGATCAGAACAGCAGGCAGATTGCGGAGGCTCAGCAGCTGCTCTATCAGACCAGCGCAACCGCGGGCTATGACAGGGCGTCGTGTGACCGGGAGAAGCAAAACTTTTATTCCAACGTCTGCGAGCACGCCTCAAAGGAAGAATCACAGGTTAAGGCGCTGCAGGAAAAAATCGGCATGCTGGAAAGACAGGGAAGGAACCTGAGCGATCAGATCGTAGCGCTGGAGGGGAAAGCGTGACGGCCCGCTTCTGCGACTGAGCGGGTCCCTGTCTCCACGCACTGGGGCCGGTGCGATTCCGAAAAAACAGAGAGCAGCCGGAGCGGGATACAGTTCATTACCCCCCCCCACAGTCAGTCGGAGAAAAATGTCCCGCCCCGGCGGGATAAGCGTAACAAAAACGCCGCGTAAAAAGCCAGCCAGCTGTGACAGCGAGAACGGCTGTGGGCACCTCCAGAAACCACTGTATCTGAATCAGGAAGAAAAGAGTTTCTACGGCCACACGCCGGTAAGGTGTATTCAGCGCGGAATCAGCAGCCGGCCCGCTTCCTCCGGATCCATGGAGAACCGCACCCCAAGCTGGCGCGTGACGTCCAGCGCGAACACCCGCGTGTACCACTCCGTCGACTTCGCGTCCTTATGCCCCATCAGCGTCTGGATCACCTTCTGCGGCACCTGGTGCTGCACCAGGTGCATCGCAAACGAATCTCTGAACGTCTTCGGCGTCACCGGCCGGATGGAGAAGGTGACGCCGTCACGCGCCGCCGCCGCGACCGCCTGCGAAATCCAGCTGCGCGCCGTGTCCTCGCTCCTGATATCCCACAGCCGGCTGCCCGTGGGGAGCTGCGCCGTCGCAAACCACTCCCTGAGCCGCTGCACGAAGCCCGGATCGGTGAGCGGCACCGCGCGCGGCGGGTTGTCCTTTATCTCGGCTTCCACCTCGCGCTCCGCCTGCTGCTCCTCCTTCGTCGGCCGCCCGCGCCGGCGGCTGCGGCTCTTCGCCACCTCTTCCAGCTTCCGCTGCTTGAGCGTGCGCAGCACCACAAAGGGTGATGACAGCGGCGCGCC
>Ga0075364_10001766_pt1 | contig 11948 bp, 15 predicted proteins | sample EndMetdeltDD1764_FD_71517 | JGI IMG/M metagenome (GOLD analysis project Ga0075364, IMG submission 71517) | Populus endosphere microbial communities from Tennessee, USA - Endosphere MetaG P. deltoides DD176-4 | ecosystem: Host-associated > Plants > Roots > Endosphere | place: USA: Tennessee... | reverse complement strand
CGCAGCGCGCGCTGCGTCACAAGAACCGCAAATCCGGCTACCAGGCGGTGTTCTGGTGCGTGGTCGCGGTGCACACGGCTGCCTTGGCATTCTGGGGATTCCACGCATGAACGGAGTTCCGACATGGCCCTGCCCCGCTCCTGGCCGCTGCCCCGCGGCCTGCATGTCATGGCACTGCTCGCCTGCCTGTTGGGCGCCGGCATGATGAAGGCCCACGCAGCGGACGCCGCACCCGGCGACGGATTCGTCCATCGCGAACTGGTGCATGCCGGGCAGCGCCATCGCTACCAGGTGTTCGTGCCGCAACGACACGGCGAAGGCCCGCTGCCGATCGTGCTGTTCCTGCACGGCTCGGGCGAACGCGGCGACGATGGCGACCTGCAGACCCGCTCCGGGCTCGGCCCCTGGCTGCGGCGGCACGCCGCCGACTTCCCGGCGATCGTCGTGTTTCCGCAGTCGCCGCAGGGCGCCTCATGGGAAGGCCAGACCGCCGGCCTGGCACTGGCCACGCTGGCCGCGGCCAGCGCCGAGTTCGGCGGCGACCGCAGCCGCACCTATCTGACCGGCATGTCGCGCGGCGGCTACGGCGCGATCGAGCTCGCCCTGCGCCATCCGCGCCGGTTCGCCGCCGTGGTGCCGATCTGTGGCGGCGTCACCCCGCCGGGAACGCGGCCCGACCTGGACACGCTGCTGGTCGCAGCGGCCAGCCTGCACGGGAACGATCCGTTCGCCGAGGCCGCGGCAGGCCTGGCCGGGATTCCGGTCTGGCTGTTCCATGGCGAGGACGACCCGGTCGTGCCGGTGGCGCAGTCGCGTCGCCTGTACGCGGCGCTCCGGGAGCGCGGAGCCGACGTGCGCTACACCGAACTGCCGGGCACCGGCCACAACGCCTGGGACCCGGCCTATGCCGATCCGGCGCTGTGGGACTGGCTGTTCGCCCGGCACCTGCCCTGACCACCGCGCTCCCGGGAAAGATTCCATGCTCACCTCCATCGCCGGCGTCGCCGTCCTGCCCTGGCATCGCGCCAGCTGCCACTGCGGGGCGGTCGTGCTGGAACTGCACCTGCCCGATGGCATCGTCGACCCGCGCCGCTGCGACTGCTCGATGTGCCGGCGGCGCGGCACCATCGTCGCCTCGGTGCCGCTGGACGGCATCCGCATCGTCGAAGGCCAGGCGCAGCTGACGCTCTACCAGTTCAACACGCGGACCGCGAAGCACTACTTCTGCTCGCGCTGCGGCATCCATACCCATCACCAGCGCCGGTCCAATCCGCACCAGTACGGCTACAACGTCGCCTGCCTGGACGGCATCGACCCGTTCGCGATCGCCGGCGTACCGACCAACGACGGCGTCAACCACCCCGCGGACCGCGTCCCTTGAACCGCTCCATCCACGCATCACCACAGGCCCCGCCATGCCCCAGCTGATCGACGACTACTTCCAGAGCGGATGGCGCGAGCGCCGGCTCACCTGCGACGCCTGCGAATGGCAGGGCGACAGCCGGGCGATGACGCTGGAGCCGCATCGCGACCAGAGCGAATACGCCTGCCCGCAGTGCGAGGACATCCTGCTGGTAGTGCTGCACCCGGATCTGGCACGCGTGCAGGCCGCCGCAGCGGCGGGCAACGCCGAGGCGCAGGAGCAGCTGGCCGTGCTGGACGCGTTCATGCGCGAACGGAGCTGAGGAAATCCGAAGCGGCTGCCGGGGTACCGCTGCGCGCTGCTCCGTTGCTGGCGCTGATAGACGCCGCGGTGCTCCGACCCCGCTTGGCCGTCGCTGTACTCCCACATCGACGCCACCCGCACACGATGGACGCCTCACCTCAAGGCGTCGTCGCCCGGTAGATGAGGACGGCCAGCGTGACCAGCACGGCCCAGAACAGCAGACCTGCCAGCGTCGCCGCGGTATCGCCGGGCTCCGAGCGCGGACGCAGGATGCGCAGCATGGCCCGGCCCGCCCCCTTGACCAGCAGTTCCAGCACCAGCTCCGCCAGCAGCCGGCCGATGAAACGGAACACGCCACCCAGCGCATCCCCGGCGAGATCTCCCAACGGCATCGCGTGTCACCTGCTCCGGTCCATGCGTCACGCGCCGGATGGTAATCGACTGCGGGACTGCACGCGGCCATCCCTCGCACCGTGCGAGCGGTGATCCGGCACGGGCACGCCGATACCGCCAGCATGCGCGCCAGCGGTGGACCATCGGTCCACGCACCGCGTCATGCGCGCCCCCGCCTTGCGCTCCGTTGATCGCCCGACCGACCACGCCCCGTACGCTGGCGCAGCGCCGCGGCCGGCGGCGGCAAACCGGCTCAGGCGGCCGGCAGGTCGACTACCGTGTGAGCATCGAGTGGCCGCCCATCCCGCGGGCCAATCTCGCCGAAGTACCAGCGCTCGCCGGCGAGCCGCCAGTCGCTGTCCGGATCGGCATAGTCCAGCCCGAGGCCCAGTTCGCCCAGGCCGTCGGGCAGCTGCAGCCCCCACTCCTGCGACAGCCGGCGTCCTTCGATCCGCCAGGAGCGTCCGTGCCGGTCCTCCGACGCGGAGGTGTGCGAGCGGAAATAGTCCTCCGAGCGGTACAGGCACAGCTCGCTGGTGAACAGGTCCGGCAGGCACACCACGCAGGTCACGCGGCAGTCCACGTCCGACGCGCCGCGGGCGGCGATGAACGCCGCGCACGCATCGATCAGGCTCTGCGCGCAGGCGCGGCGGATGGCATCGGTGGTCCAGCGGCTCTCGACGAGGTTGAGGTCGACCGGCAGCTTCCAGTTCCAGTAGCGCGGCGCCGCACGCAACTCCTCGTCGTCCGGATACCCGGCCGCCACTTCCAGCGGCCAGCGCTGGAGCGCGCGCAGGCGGCGTGCAACACCGCGCAGCCTGCGCTGCGGCGCGATCAGGCGGCGTGCCATGGACGCGTCCCGGCAAGCGCTGCATGTGGTGCCGACATCAGGCGTGAACCCAGATCCTGGTCACCGCGCTGCCCAGCAGCTCGGCGATGCGCTGCTGGTGGGCAGGCTCCAGATCGTGGATGCGCGGGTTGGTCGCCTCGATCCCGAAACGGGCGAACCCGGCCGGCCAGACGTAGTGCAGGCGGTTGAGCGAGACCTGCATGCCGCAGCAGGCGGTCACCGCCGACAGGTCGGCGAAGCCGGTCGCGTAGGCCGCATCCATCGCTTCGGCCCACCACGGTTCGATGTCGATCCGGCAGTGCGGGCACTCGACCCCCGACCAGTTTCCCGCGGGGCTGAAGAACTCCACGCGGTCGGTGAAGAACGCGGCCACGTCCTCGGCCTCGGGCACCTGTCCGGCCAGGAACGCACGCGCCTGCTCGGCGGCCTCGGCACCTGGAACGAAGTCGGGGTCCGCGGGAATCAGCAGCAGACGGTGGTTGGACACGACGCGATCTCCCTGATCCTGGACGGTACCGGCCGGGCGATGCGCCGCCAGGCCGTTCGCCGCGCGCCGTTCCGGCGCCGGCAAGGTCCTCAGCCCAGCAGCATCTCCAGCACGGCCATGCGCACCGCCACGCCGTTGGCGACCTGGCGCAGCACCCAGGACTGCGGGCCGTCGGCGACCTCGTCGGTGATCTCCACGCCGCGGTTGATCGGGCCAGGATGCAGCACGGCCGCATCGGCACCGGCACGCAGCAGGCGCTGCGCGGTCAGCCCGTACTCGGCGTGGTACTGCTCCAGCGAGGGCACCAGGCCTTCTTCCATGCGCTCGCGCTGCAGGCGCAGCATCATCACCGCGTCGACGCCATCGAGCATCCCGTCGAAATCGTCGCCGACCGTGCAGCCGTCCAGGGTGCCATCGTCGGGCAGCAGCGACTGCGGGCCGCAGACGCGGATCTCGCCGGCACCGAGCGTACGCAGCGCCTGCAGGTCCGATCGCGCCACGCGCGAATGCTTGACGTCGCCGACCATCAGCACCTTGAGCTTCGAGAAATCGCTGCCCTTGGCCTGGCGCAGGGTCAGCATGTCCAGCAGACCCTGGGTCGGATGCGCACTGCGGCCATCGCCGGCATTGATCAGCGCCGTGCCCTCGCCGGCTACGTCGGCCAGGCGCTTGACCGCGCCATCGTCCGGATGGCGGACCACGAAGCCACGCACGCCCATCGCCTCGAGGTTCTTCAGCGTGTCGCGCGCGGTCTCGCCCTTGCGCGTGGACGAGGTCGAGGCGTCGAAGTTCAGCACGTCGGCGCCGAGGCGCTGCGCGGCCAGGTGGAACGAGCTGCGGGTGCGGGTGGACGGTTCGAAGAACAGCGTGCACACCGCGGTGCCGGCCAGCACGCTGCGCTTGCCGACCCGGCCCACCGCCGCATCGCGGATCTGGCCCGCGCGGTCGAGCAACTGCAGCAACGTGGTGCGTGGAAGGCCGTCCAGGGTCAGCAGGTGGCGCAGGCGTCCATCGGAATCGAGTTGGTGTGACGTCATGGTGGTCGGTCGCTAGTAGGAGCCGGCGTGCCGGCGACACAGGGCATGGAAAGGCGGGAAGAAACGGAACGGACAGACCGGCCTGGCACCCGGATGCGGCGCTACAGCGCGTGGGCGTCCTCCGGGGCGGCCAGCCAGCGGTCGATGATGACGGCGGCGGCGACGGCATCCAGGGCCTCGGCATCGCGTCGCCGGCGGGTGCCGGCCGCACGCTCGCGGGCGAAGCGCTGGGCGGCCTCGACCGAGCTGGAGCGTTCGTCGACCAGCACCACCGGCAGGCGGTAGCGCTCGCGCAGGGTCTGGGCGAAGGCACGGGCCCGCTTGCGCGCCGGCTGGTCGCCACCGTCCAGCGTCATCGGATCGCCGACCACGAAACCGCCCGGGCGCCACTCGCGCTGCAGCCGGTCCACCGCGGCCCAGTCCGGGCCGTTGGCATGCACGTCGACCACGGCCAGCGCGCGGGCGCCACCGAGCGGGCTGCCGAGCGCCACGCCGATCCGGCGTGCGCCGACATCGAAACCGAGCACGATGCCATCGGCAGGCGGACGCGGTGGCGTGGCGGACTCAGGCATGTCCGCTGTAATCGGTCATGCGGAACAGGTCCACGCCGATCCGGCCGGCCGCCGTCTGCCAGCGCCGCTCCAGCGGCAGTTCGAACAGCAGTTCGGTATCCGACGGCGCGGTCAGCCAGGTGTTCTCGCCCAGCTCGTGCTCCAGCTGGCCTTCGCCCCAGCCCGCACAGCCCAGCGCCACCACCGCGTGCGCCGGTCCATCGCCGGCGGCCATCGCCTCGAGGATGTCGCGCGAGGTGGTCAGGTACAGGCCCTGCGCCACCGCCAGCGTCGAATCCCATTCGCGCTCGCCGTCATGCAGCACGAAGCCACGCTCGGGATGCACCGGGCCACCATGCAGCACGACCTGCGCGCACAGCGCCTGGTCCGCGCTTTCGATGCCCATCTGCGAGAACACCTGTCCCAGCGTGTATTCGGAAGGGCGGTTGACCACCACGCCCATCGCCCCCTGCGCGTCGTGCTGGCAGATCAGGGCGACGGTGCGCGAGAAATTGGGATCGGCCAGCGCCGGCAGCGCGATCAGCAGCTGGTTGGCCAGGTTGTCCTCGACGAGCGTCATGCCGCCATTCTATCGCCGCGACGGCATTGCGCGCTGACATGGCTTGCACGCGATAATCGTGCGCCCACTCCGACAGGACGTCGCATGCAGCACGATCCCGTTCCCGCGCGCCGCAGCCGCGCCTTCATCGTCCTGGTCGCCCTGCTCCAGGGCGGGCTGCTGTATCTGGCCCAACGGGGACAGGCGCAGGGATGGTGGCCGTTCGCTTCGCTGCCGGGCCGGGTGTGCTGGTACACGCTGGTGCTGGCGGTGCCGACCATGCTGACGATGAGCGTGATCGAGCTGCGCGACCGTCGCTTGTGGCAGCACGCCGGCCTGCTGCTCGCGCTGCTGGCGCCGTTGGCGGCCTGGACCGGCTGGAGCGCCAGCGGCGCGCCGGACGTGGTCGAATCGGCGGTGCTGGGCCCGTTCATCCAGAGCGTCGTGGTGCTGCTGTTCGTGGCTCTGCCCTGGCTGCAGTGCCGGCTGGCCAGCGGACGCTGGCGGGCCGGCTATCCGGCCCTGTTCGAACACGCCTGGCAGAACGCGCTGACGCTCGCCCTGGCCCTGCTGTTCACCGGCATCTGCTGGGCGGTGCTCGGGCTGTGGGGCAAGCTGTTCGAACTGGTCCAGGTCACGTTCTTCCGCGATCTGTTCCGCGGCGAGGCGTTCGTCCATCTGGCCACCGGCACTATGGCCGGCCTCGGCATCCTGATCGGCCGCACCCAGCAGCGTCCGGTGCAGGTCGCCCGGCAGATCCTGTTCGCGATCTTCAAGGGCCTGCTGCCGCTGCTGGCCTTCATCGCCCTGCTGTTCGCGATCAGCCTGCCGTTCACCGGACTGGACTCGCTGTGGAGCACACGCTCGGCCGCGACGCTGCTGGTGGCGGTGATCGCGCTGCTGGTGCTGTTCGTCAATGCGGTCTACCAGGATGGCGAGGGGCCACGCCCGTATCCGGCCTGGCTGCGCCGGGTGGTCGAGGCCGGCCTGCTGGCCCTGCCGGCCTACGGCCTGCTGGCGCTGTACGCGATGTGGCTGCGCATCGACCAGTACGGCTGGACGGGGCAGCGGGTGCTCGCCGCACTGATCGTGCTGGTGGCCGCGCTGTATGCGTTCGGCTACGCGCTGGCGGTACTGCGTCGGCACGATGCATGGCTGGCTCCGCTGCGACCGGTCAACATGGGGATGTCGCTGGTCCTGATCGCACTGGCCGCGCTGGTCAACTCGCCGCTGCTCGACGTGCACCGCATCGGCGCCGCCAGCACCGCATCCAGACTCGCTGCCTCGGCACCGGAGCTCGACGAGGACGACCTGCGTTACCTGCGCTTCGACGCCGGCCGCCGGGGCCACGCCGCCCTGCAGGAACTCGCCACGCTGCCGGCCGTGGCCGGGGACGCGCAGGCGCGCGGGCGCGTCGAACGGATGCTGGCGCGGACCACGCGCTGGGGCAGCAGCGACCACTTGAACGAGGTGTCCCCCGCACCCGACCTGGACACCCTGCGGCAGCAGATCGTGCCGGTCGCCGGCTCCGCCGATGCCGATGCCTCCTGGTGGGAGGCGGTCCTGGCCAGGAAGGTCTCCGCACTGACCTGCCTCGGGCGGGGTGCCGACTGCCTGCTGCTGCGGCGCGATTTCGATGGCGACGGCAGCGATGAAGTGCTGCTCTGCAGCCTCGGCGAGGGCGAGTTCGTATCCTGCATCCTGCACGCCAGGCAGGATGGCCGCTGGCAGGGCGCCGGCCAGTTCAGCGCCTGGGGAGAACAGACCCAGGCGCAGCTGCGCGCCGGCGAGGTCGAGCTGCTGCAACCGCGCTGGCCCTTCGTCCGGATCGGCGATCGCGAACCGGTGCACATCACGCCGCTCTCCGACAGCGATTTCGTCGTACCACCATCGTCGGCACAGGAGTAACCATGTCCGGCTATTGCGACAGCGCACCGGGCCATCCGCTGCATGGCCCCTACCACGACCACGAGTACGGCTTCCCGCAGCGCGGCGAGGCCGAGCTGTTCGAGCGGCTGGTGCTGGAGATCAACCAGGCCGGGCTGAGCTGGGAGACGATGCTGAGGAAGCGCGAGGGCTTCCGCCGCGCCTACGACGGGTTCGACGTGGACGTGGTGGCCGCATACGGCGAGACCGAACGTGCGCGGCTGCTCGCCGATGCCGGCATCATCCGGAACCGGCTCAAGGTCGATGCCGCCATCCACAACGCGCAGGTGATCCAGCGCCTGCGCCGCGAGCACGGCAGTTTCGCCGCCTGGCTCGACGCCCACCATCCACTGCCCAAGGGGGAATGGGTCAAGCTGTTCAAGAAGACCTTCCGCTTCACCGGCGGCGAGATCACCGGCGAGTTCCTGATGAGCCTGGGTTACCTGCCCGGTGCGCATCGCGCATCCTGCCCGGCGTTCGCGCGGGCCGCAGCGCACAAGCCGGCCTGGATGCAGGCGCAGGGCGCCTGAGGGCAGGCGATCCGCACAGTCGGGGCGCGGTTTTTCACCTGCGTCGGCCGATGCGTGCGCCAGCATCGCAGGCATGGCGATCCGCATCGGCATCTCGGGCTGGCGTTACGCCCCATGGCGTGGCCGCTTCTATCCGGAGGGCCTGCCGCAGCGTTGCGAACTGGACTACGCCTCGCGCAGCGTGGCGAGCATCGAAATCAACGGCTCGTTCTACTCGCTGCAGTCGCCGGCCACCTGGAGTGCATGGCGCCGACACACACCTGGCGGTTTCCGTTTCGCCGTCAAAGGGCCGCGCTACATCACCCACATCCTGCGCCTGCGCGAGCCCGCCCCGGCGCTGGCCAACTTCTTCGCGTCCGGCGTGCTCTGCCTGGGCGACACGCTGGGGCCGCTGCTGTGGCAGCTGCCCCCCAGCCTGCGCTACGCACCAGAGCTGATCGAACGGTTCCTGGCCCTGCTGCCGCGCGACACCGACGCCGCGCTCGCACTCGGCCGCCGCCGGCAACGCAACCGCATGCGCGGGCGTACCGCCCTGCCCGGCCAGCCCAACCGCCCGCTGCGGCACGCACTGGAAATCCGCCACGACAGCTTTCTGGACGAGGCCTTCGTCGGCCAGCTGCGCCGGCACGGCGTGGCGCTGGTGGTATCCGACAGCGCAGGACGCTTTCCCCATGTGGAAGACGTCACCGCCGACTTCCTCTACCTGCGCCTGCACGGCGACACCCGGCTTTACACCGGCCGCTACTCCGACCCGGCACTGGAACGCTGGGCCGCACGCATCCGGCGCTGGGCCGATGGCCACGAGCCCGACGATGCCCGCCGGATATCGGGCACGGACCCGGCCAGGCGGCAGCGGCGCGACGTCTACTGCTATTTCGACAACGATGCCAAGGTCGACGCGCCATTCGACGCGCAGCGCCTGTACCGGCTGCTTGCCGTCGACCGCATCGACCGCTCGCGCTAGACGCCCATGTAGCGGTGCGGGCGATGGTTGAACATCAGCACCAGACTCAGCATCACCGCGCCCAGCGCCGAATACATCACGTGCGCGGGCGACAGTACGAAGCAGGCCACGCACAGCAGCACCGAATCGAACGCCAGCTGTACCTTGCCGGCGCTGATGCCGCGTTCGCGCTGCAGGTACACCGCCAGGATGCCGACGCCGCCCAGGCTTGCGCGGTGGCGGATGAAGAACAGGATGCCCAGGCCGCACAGCGCGCCACCGACCAACGCCGCGTACAGCGTGTCCATGTAGGCGTAGCCTGCCCAGCGCGGCAGCAGATCGGTCAGCAGGCCGCAGGCGCCGACGGCCGCGAAGGTCTTCAGGGTGAACTCCCAGCCCATGCGCCGCACACCGATCCAGTAGAACGGCAGGTTGACCAGCACGAACACCAGACCGAAATTCCAGCCGAACGCGTAGTGCGCCAGGAACGCCACGCCCGCCATGCCGCCGATCATGATGCCGCCCTGGGCGAACACCGCCAGCCCGAGCGAGGCCACCAGTGTGGCCAGCACCATGCCCTGCACGTCCTCGGCCACCGAGTGGTGAAACGCGCGGTCGTCGGCCGCGGTCCCGGCCGAGTCGGGCGGCGGGGTCAGCGGACCGGAGGTGACGACGGTGCCGTCTTCGGGCAGGGCTTCCTGCCCGGGCCGGAGATCCGAATCGGGGAGACTCACGTGTGGGGGACCCGCGGGAGAAGGCGCGTATTAGACACCAGCGATGGTGGTTGTTGCATCTGAAACCTGATCCGCCCCCGCGGCGGCGGACGCGTCCATCCGTCCATCCGTCCATCCGTCCATCCGTCCAAGCGACATGCCGACCAGCGTGCCGACCAGCAGCAGCGCGAACAGCGCCAGGCTCGCGCCCCGGTACAGCAGGGCCAGGGTCCGGACGGCGTCGCGCGGTCGGCGCCATTGCCGCCACAGACCGCGGCCGGCGCTCTCGACCGGCACCAGCATCACCGCCAGCGCCGCCATCAGGCCCGCCTCGCGATCGACCAGAGCACCCACGACGGCGGACAGGGCCATCGCCAGCATCCCGGCAGCGGCCCAGATGAACAGCGCCCCGCCCCACCCTGCGCCATCATCCGGCCGGGCCGGCGCATCGGCGCTGCCGCGACGCCGCTTCAGCTGCTGCAGGACATCTTCGGACAGGCCACGACCGGCAAGCGCATCGGCCAGCAGGGCCTCGGCCCAGGGCAGACGCTCCTCATGCGTCCAGGCTTCGAGCAGCGCGGCGGTCTCCATCGCCGCAAGGCGCTCGCGCAGCGCCTGTTCGTCGCCCATCGTGCTTCCAGCGCAGAGGTGCCGCGATCAGCGCAGTTCCGCGATCTCCACGCCATCCAGGCCCTGGGCCAGGGTGCGCGCATCGCCGCCCTGGGACAGCTTGATCCGCAGGCGGACCTCGTTCTGCGAGTCGGCGTAGCGCAGCGCGTCCTCGTAGCTGATCTCGCCGGCCTGGTAGAGCTCGAACAGGCTCTGGTCGAAGGTCTTCATGCCCAGGTTGACCGATTCCTTCATCAGTTCCTTGAGCTTGTGGATCTCGCCGTCGCGGATGTAGTCCTGCACCAGCGGCGTGCCCAGCAGGATCTCCATCGCCACCCGGCGGCCCTTGCCGTCCGGCGTGGGGATCAGCTGCTGCGCGACCACGCCCTTGAGGTTGAGCGACAGATCCATCAGCAGCTGGCTGCGCCGGTCCTCGGGGAAGAAGTTGATGATGCGGTCCATCGCCTGGTTGGCGTTGTTGGCGTGCAGCGTGCACAGCACCAGGTGGCCGGTTTCGGCGAAGGCGATCGCGTGGTCCATGCCCTCGCGGGTACGCACCTCGCCGATCATGATCACGTCCGGCGCCTGGCGCAGGGTGTTCTTCAGCGCCGCGTCCCAGCTGTCGGTGTCGATGCCGACCTCGCGCTGGGTGATGATGCAGCCCTCGTGCTTGTGCACGAACTCGATCGGGTCCTCGATCGTGATGATGTGGCCGGTCGAGTTCTGGTTGCGGTAGCCGATCATCGCCGCCAGCGAGGTCGACTTGCCGGTGCCGGTGGCGCCGACGAAGATGATGATGCCGCGCTTGGTCATCGCCAGCGTCTTGATCACCGGCGGCAGGTTCAGCTCGTCCACGGTCGGGATCTTGGTCTCGATCCGGCGCAGCACCATGCCGACCTGGTTGCGCTGGTAGAAGCAGCTGACGCGGAAGCGGCCCACACCGGCCACGCCGATCGCGAAGTTGCACTCGTGGGTCTTCTCGAACTCCTCGCGCTGCGCCGGCGTCATCACGTTCAGCACCAGGTCGCGGCTCTGCTGCGGCGTCAGCGGCGTCTGCGTGATCGGGCTGATCTTGCCGTGCACCTTCATCGCCGGCGGCATGCCGGCGGTGATGAACAGGTCCGACGCCTTCTGGTGCGCCATCAGCTTGAGGAACGAGGTGAAATCGATGGTGCTCATGGGCTGGCCTGCGAAGTGGGAAACGGCAAACGGCGAAAGGGAACAACAGGGAGACGGAGCACGCCGCCCCGCTCCTTCACGCCCGGCTCTTCACGACTGTCGTCGTCATTCGAACAGGCGCTTGTCCTTGGCGTAGTCCTTGGCCTGCTGGCGCGTGACCAGGCCGCGCTTGACCAGATCCTGCAGATGCTGGTCCAGGGTCATCATGCCGTACTGCTGGCCGGTCTGGATCGACGAGTACATCTGCGCGACCTTGTCCTCGCGGATCAGGTTGCGGATGGCCGGGGTGCCGACCATGATCTCCCACGCCGCGGTACGGCCGCCGCCGACCTTCTTCAGCAGCGCCTGCGAGATCACCGCGCGCAGCGACTCGGACAGCATCGAACGCACCATCGGCTTCTCGCCGGCCGGGAACACGTCGATGATGCGGTCGATGGTCTTGGCCGCCGAACTGGTGTGCAGGGTGCCGAACACCAGGTGGCCGGTTTCCGCGGCGGTCAGCGCC
>Ga0075364_10001765_pt1 | contig 11950 bp, 10 predicted proteins | sample EndMetdeltDD1764_FD_71517 | JGI IMG/M metagenome (GOLD analysis project Ga0075364, IMG submission 71517) | Populus endosphere microbial communities from Tennessee, USA - Endosphere MetaG P. deltoides DD176-4 | ecosystem: Host-associated > Plants > Roots > Endosphere | place: USA: Tennessee... | reverse complement strand
CACAATCTTGACAGCAAAGGCGGGGCTCGTGTCTAAGCGCACACCAGTGTGATGATCGAGAAGTCCGCTACATCGCTTTGGGCTGGGTCGGGAGGCGGACTTCTCGATCTGAATCACACTGCGATCATGAATTTGCTAGTGTCCTTCAGATCGCGAAATTCGTTCCCAGCCCGCCTCGCACGCAGACGAATTTCGCGATCAGGACACTAGATGGCATCGACGCTCGGCAACATTCTGCGCCTTGGCCGCGCCGGTATCGTGCTGGCCCAGCACGGCGTGCGCTTCGTGCCGGCCGGCATGAAAGCGCCTTTCGCCCTGCAAGCGGCGCGTGTCGCCACGTTGCCGATCCGGGTCCTGACCTGGCCGCTGCGCATAGGGCGGCCGAAAGAGGCCCGCGTTGCCGGCGCCCTGACGAGCCTGGGGCCCAGCTATATCAAGCTCGGCCAGTTCCTGGCGACGCGTGCCGACCTGATCGGTCCGGAGCTCGCCAGCGACCTGCGGCACCTGCAGGACAAGCTGCCGCCGTTCTCCATGAAGGAGGCGCGTGCCGCCGTGGAGACGGCGCTCGGCGGACGGTTGGAGGACCACTACGCCGAGTTCGGACCGCCGGTCGCCGCTGCATCCATCGCCCAGGTCCACAAGGCTGTGGTGATCGAGAACGGCGTCCGCCGCGCGGTGGCCGTGAAGGTGTTGCGCCCCGGCGTCGAGAAGCGCTTCCGCCGCGATCTCGACAGCTACTTCTTCGCGGCGCGACAGATCGAGCGCTTCCATCCGCCGTCGCGGCGGCTGCGGCCCCTGGCCGTGGTCGACACGCTCGCCCATTCGGTCGAGATCGAGATGGACCTGCGCCTGGAGGCGGCGGCCATCTCCGAGATGGCCGACAACATCGCCAAGGACGGCAGCCTGCCCGATGGCGGCTTTCGCGTGCCGACGGTCGATTGGCGGCGCACGCAGAAGCGCGTGCTGACGCTGGAGTGGATCGACGGCATCCCCATCGCCGATCACACCGCCCTGCGTGCTGCCGGGTTCGACCTGAGGGCGCTGGGTCTCACCGTGCTGCGCTCGTTCCTGCGGCACGCCATGCGCGACGGGTTCTTCCACGCCGACATGCACCAGGGCAATCTGCTGGTCGACCGGCAGGGCAAGGTCGTCGCCGTTGATTTCGGCATCATGGGCCGGCTCGGTCCCATGGAGCAGCGCTTTCTGGCCGAGATCCTGCACGGCCTCATCACTCGTGATTACCAGCGCGCGGCGGCCGTGCATTTCGAGGCCGGCTACGTGCCCGCCCACCATCCGGTCGCCGTATTCGCCCAGGCCATGCGCGCCATCGGCGAGCCGATCCACGGGCGCACGGCGGACGAGATCTCGATGGCCGACCTGCTCGGCCAGCTGTTCGCCTACACCGAGGTGTTCGACATGCAGACGCGGCCGGAGCTGATCCTGCTGCAGAAGACGATGGTGGTGGTGGAAGGCGTGGCGCGCTCGCTCGATCCCAGCCTCAACATGTGGACCGCGGCCGAGCCGATCGCCAAGGAATGGGTCGAGGCCAACTACGGCATGGTCGGGCGCCTGAAGGAAGCCGGCGAGGGTGCCGGCACGCTCGGCAAGGTGCTCAGCGAGGTGCCGCGCGTGCTGGCCCAGGCCGAGCGCACGGCTCTGGCGTTGGCCGACATGGCGCGCGGCGGCCTGAAACTCGACGACGAAACCGTCGAACGGCTCGCGGCGGCCCAGGCGCATCAAAACCGCTGGACGCGCCGGGCGCTGTGGACCGGCGCGCTGGCGCTGGCGGCCATCGCCGTGTGGCTGATCGTGCCGGTGGGTTAATCGCCGGCTCGGGAGGTGCGGAGCATGCAAGTCGGCTCACCATCTCCAGGACCAGTTGTCTTCCGCAACAATGCTGCCGTTTTCTTGTGGGGCTTCATGGGCGCGTGGATGCTCATGCTCGCCCTCTTTACCTGCCTGTACGTTCGCGACGGCGACAACGGAGAAAAGATGTTGCCGCTGGTGTTGATGGCCTTCTGGCTGTTCGGCTGGGCAGCATGTCACTGGGCATTCGGACATGCGCGCGTGCGCGTCGAGATCGGCCACGGGCGCGTGTTGGCCCGGGAGGTGTACGCTTGGTCGACGCGTGAGAACCGTTATGCCGCCAGCGATGTCTTCGTGCCGGATGTCGTCGAGGAGAAGGACAGCGATGGCGATCCCTACTTCAAGTGCCTGTTGCGACTGCCGGACGGCCGCAGCCTGACGGTTGCCGAGAGCCATTCTCGGCCACGCATGGAGGCTAGGCGCGCTGAATTGCTGGCGGCGCTGGCGGTGCGCTGAGGTGGGCTGCCCTGTCGCCGGGTCGAGCGAACTGCCGCAATCGCAGCCCCGACGCGCGAGCAGTTGCTCGCGGCCTTGTCCCGTCGCGCACCCCATTGACTAATGGGTAATTCCCCATAAGATGCCCATATGAGTGAGACGGCCAGGGAATTGCTGGGTGAGATCGAGGCCTTCCTGGCCCAGTTCCTGGTTACGCCCAGCAAGTTCGGTGTGGCGGCAGTCAACGACGGCCACCTCGTCGCCAAGCTGCGCAAGGGCGGCAGCGTCACCCTCAAGACGGCCGATCGGGTTCGCGCCTACATGGCAAGCGAGCGCAGCAAGCAGCCTGCTGCGCCCCGGCAGGTGGCGCCATCTCATCGAGTGCTGCTCATCATCGGCGGCGGCATTGCAGCCTACAAGTGCCTCGACCTGATCCGCCGCCTGCGCGAGCACGCAATTGCCGTTCGTGCTGTCATGACGAAGGCCGCGCAACAGTTCGTCACCCCGCTGTCGGTCGGCGCGCTGACCAGCGAGCGCGTGTTCACTGAGCTGTTCGATTTGGGCGACGAGCGCGAGATTGGCCACATCCGCCTTTCGCGCGAGGCCGACCTGATTGTCGTCGCACCGGCCACTGCCGATCTGCTCGCCAAGATGGCGGGCGGGCATGCGGATGACCTTGCCTCGTGCGTGCTGATGGCCACCGACAAGCCGGTGCTGGTCGCGCCTGCGATGAACCCGCGCATGTGGCTGCATCCAGCTACCCGGCGCAACGTCACGCAGCTCGAGGCCGACGGGGTTGCCGTGGTCGGCCCCAACATTGGCGAGATGGCCGAGCGCGGCGAAGCTGGTCCCGGCCGCCTGGCGGAAGTGCCGGAGCTGATCGAGGCGATTACCAAGATGCTGGCGCTCTCTTCGCAAGCGTTGGCCAAGAACGGGGGAGAAAATCGTCCCCTCATCGGTCGCCACGTGCTGGTCACCAGCGGCCCGACGCACGAGCCGATCGATCCGGTGCGCTATATCGCCAACCGCTCGTCCGGCAAGCAGGGCGCCGCCATTGCTGTGGAGGCAGCGGCGCTCGGTGCCCGCGTCACGCTGGTCAGCGGTCCGACGCAGCTCGCCGAACCGCCCGGCGTCGAGGTGGTCCATATCGAATCCGCGCGCGAGATGCTGGAGGCCGTGCGGCGCGCGTTGCCTGCCGATATCGCCATCTTTGCCGCCGCGGTTGCCGACTGGCGCGTCGCCTCACGATCTGACGAGAAAATCAAGAAAGCGGCCGGCCAGGGTGCGCCTCGTCTCGAGCTGGTCGAGAACCCCGACATTCTCAAGACCATCGCCGCCGAGAAGGGCGGTCGCAGACCAAAGCTCGTAATCGGCTTCGCCGCCGAGACGCAGAACGTCATCGAGTTCGCCAAGAAGAAGCGCCGGGCCAAGGGTGCCGATTGGATCGTTGCCAACGATGTCTCGCCGGAGACGGGCATCATGGGCGGTGATCGCAATGCGGTGCACGTTATCTCCGAGCATGGCGTGGAGAGTTGGCCGGATCTCGACAAGGCCGAGGTTGCGCGCCGCCTGATGGCCCGCGCGGCGAAATATTTCGCCGAACTCAGCGCACCGGCATGACGCGCAAGACCGGCAAGCCAAGCATCGAGGTCGGGGTCGTGCGCCTCGCACACGGCAAGGGGCTGGATCTGCCCACCTATCAGACATCCGGCGCCGCTGGCATGGACCTGATCGCGGCCGTGCCGGCGCGCAAGCCGCTGCGCCTGTCGCCTGGCGCGCGCGCGCTGGTTCCGACGGGCCTGATCCTGGAGCTGCCGATCGGATCGGAGGCGCAGGTCCGACCGCGCTCGGGTCTCGCCTTGCGGCATGGCATCACCGTGCTGAACAGCCCCGGCACCATCGACAGCGACTACCGCGGCGAGGTCATGGTGCTGCTCGCCAATCTCGGCAGCGACGCATTCGACATCCGGCGCGGCGAGCGCATCGCCCAGCTCGTCATTCAGCGTGTCGAGCAGGCAGTCCTCGTCGAGATCGACCAGGCGGCCGCCACGAGCCGCGGTGCCGGCGGCTTCGGCTCGACAGGGCGCAAGTCCCGTCGCCACATTACAAAATCGAAATCTCGAAGCTGAGCGTAAGCGCCGCCATAACGCCCTGAAGGCGGCGCGCTTCCGCCGCCGCTCCAACGAAGCCCGGCCGCAAACCTCCCGTACGCAACAGCCCATTGTTTCCCCCGAATCTTTGCCACGAAAGGGAAGGGTTATGCGCATCTGGACCTTTGCACCGCTGCTCGCAGCCACCGTCGCAGCCCTGGGCTTCAATACACGGCCCGCCGCTGCCGATCAGGGCATGCGGATTTCCGGGCCGCACGTCCACGAGAATCTCGCGATCTATCTAGTGCATGGTGTGAGTGCCGGCGGGGCGATCCCGCTCACGCTGCAGGAAGCCCTGGCCAAGGGGAGCGTGCAGGTTACCGAGACCGGCCGCGTCAACGAGCTGCAGATCGAGAATACCGGCGCGGAAGAGGTGTTCATCCAGGCCGGCGACATCGTCAAGGGCGGCAAGCAGGATCGCGTGCTGACCGTGAGCTTCGTGCTGCCCTCGAAATCCGGGCGCGTGCCGATCGCCTCCTTCTGCGTAGAGCAGGGCCGCTGGTCTGCGCGCGGCAAGGAGGATCAGTCCAAGTTCTCCAGTGCGCACGAGGCGATGCCGTCGCGTGCCGCGCTGCTGGCGATGGCGGCACCCTCCGAACCCGCCAAGGTGGCCGAGCCGGCCCCGAACGTGGAAGGCGGTCGCCAGGCCGTGCAAACGCAACGCGGCAATGACGTTGCCGAGAAGCAGCGCAAGGTCTGGGATTCGGTTGCCACCACGCAAGGCAAGCTGTCGAGCGGCCTCAACGCGCAGCTCTACGCGCCGCAGTCTGCCACCAGCCTGCAGCTGACCCTCGAGCACGAGAAGCTGAAGGAGGCACGCACTGCCTACATCACCGCGCTCGAGACGATCGGCCTGAAAGACGGCGACGTCGTCGGATACGTCGTGGCCATCAACGGCAAGATGAGCAGCGCCAACCTCTATCCCTCCAATGGTCTGTTCCGGAAGATGTGGTCGAAGCAGCTCGCGGCCACCGTCACCGAAGCGATCGGCGAGACGAGCAAAGCCGCTGCACCCGAGGCGCCGAAGCCGGGCGCGGTGAGCGAATTCCTCGCCGCGGCCGAGCGCGGACAAAGCCAGGAACGCGCCACGGCAGCCGGCATGCGGGTCGAGACGCGTGATGCCGCCAACACCCTCTACAACGAGGCACGTCAGGCCGACGGCAAGTGGGTGCACCGCAACTACCTGGCCAAGTAGCATTCCACCGTCATCCCGGAACGCGCGCCTGCCCTCGGGCTTGTCCTGAGGGTCAGCGCGTATCCGGGATCCAGTCTAGAGCTGCGACGCCGCCACTCGGGACTGGATCCCGGATAGTCTCGGCCGTGCCTCGACTTCGGGGATGACGCGTGCTGCAGATGCATGCCAAAGCAGCTACACTGCGCCGAATGACCAGATCGCTGATGCGCCTGCCCGTCGTTCTCACAGCCGTCGCCATGCTCGCAGCGAGCGTGCTGTCGGTCGCACCGTCGCAAGCACAGAAGATCGGCAGCTCTGGCGGCTCTTTCGATCTGATCGATCAGAACGGCAGACCCTTTTCGAGCACGAGTCTGGTCGGCCGACCCTACGCCATCTTCTTCGGCTTCACGCATTGCCCGGACATCTGCCCGACCACGCTGGTCGAATTGGGCAATCATCTGTCGGCGCTGGGGCCCGATGCCGACCGACTCAAGATCGTGTTCGTCACCGTGGATGCCGCCCGGGACACGCCTGAGCATTTGCGCACGTATCTCGCCTCGTTCGACCCCCGTATCATCGGGCTGACAGGCAACGAAGCGCAGATCGCCGAGGCGGCCAAGGGCTGGGATGCCCATTACAACGCGTTCGCCGAGAGCGACGGCAGCATCATTATCGTGCACTCGGCCCACGTCTACCTGATGGATGCGGATAACCGCCTCGCCGCGACATTGAACTTCCAGGAGCCCGAGACCGAGCAACTCGCCAAGCTCAAGACCCTGTTGGCCGGAAAGCCTGCAAACTGAATTGCTGCCGTCGAGCTAGTCCGCCGCGGCCAAGGGACGCGACACCTCCTCCAGGGGCTTGCGTTCGGCAGCGATGCCCCATCGCACCATCACCATGGATGCCGCGATCATCAGGCAGGCGCCCAGGGCGTAACCCCAGAATACGCTGACCCGCGAGCCGGTCTCGATCAGCGTGCCCATCAGCCACGGACCGATCACGCCGCCTACGCCCGTGCCCACGGCGTAGAAGACGGCAATCGCCAGTGCCCGGATCTCGAGCGGGAACGTCTCGCTGACGGTGAGGTAGGCCGAACTCGCCGCCGCTGACGCGAAGAAGAAGATCACCGACCACGCCACGGTCAGTTCTTGCACGCTGACGACATCGCGCGCGAACAAGAAGCCCGTTGCAGCGAGCAGCAGGCCCGAGACCGCGTAGGTGATGGAGATCATCGGCCGCCGGCCCCAGGTGTCGAACAATCGCCCGAGCAGCAGTGGGCCGAGAAAATTTCCGGCCGCGAAGGGGAGGATGTACCAGCCGACGTGGTCGGCCGGCACGCCATAGAAGTCCGTCAGGATCAGCGCGTAGGTGAAGAAGATCGCATTGTAGAAGAAGGCCTGCGCCGCCATCAGGCTCAAGCCCACCAGCGAGCGTTGCCGCTGCCCCCTGAAAAGAACGGCGGCCACCTCCCGCAAGGGCGTGTGTGAGCGGACCCGGAGGCGAATGCGGGCAAACGGCCCGGCGCTGAGGGTATGTCCTTGCCGGCGCAGGCTGGTCTCGATGCTGGCCACGATGGCTTCCGCCTCGTCGGGCCGACCGTGCGTGACGAGCCAGCGCGGGCTTTCGGGAATCCACATGCGCATCACGAAAATGACGGTGCTGAGCAGCGCCCCGATTGCGAAGGCCGCGCGCCAGCCGATGTCGACCGGCAATAGCGCCGGGTTGAGCAGCGCGATCGACGCCACGGCGCCGATCGCCGCACCGACCCAGAAGCTGCCGTTGACGACGAGATCAGTCCAGCCGCGCACGCGGGCCGGGATCAGCTCCTGGATGGTCGAGTTGATTGCGGTGTACTCGCCGCCGATGCCGGCTCCGGTCAGGAAGCGGAAAACCATAAAGCTCCAGAAATTCCAGGAGAACGCCGTGGCCGCCGTGGCAAGGAGATAGACGGTGAGGGTGATGAAGAACAGCTTCTTGCGGCCGATGCGATCGGTGAGCCAGCCGAAGAACAGCGCGCCGAGCACGGCACCTGCGAGATACGCGCTGCTGGCGAGGCCGATATCGATGTTTGTGAATTGGAGAACAGGGCTTTGCTTCAGCGCGCCGGCCACCGCGCCGACCAGCGTCACCTCGAGCCCGTCGAGAATCCACGTGATGCCGAGCGCAGCCACCACCAGCGTGTGGAACCGACCCCATGGGAGACGATCGAGGCGTGCTGGCACGTCCGTCTCGACGATCGCCCCGGACAAGGGCTTTGCCGATCTTGTCTGGATAAGAACCATGCTCCGATCCCTCCGTTACGGTTGAACGGCAGGTCGCGGCCAAGGTTCCGCTGAGGAATGATTTGCTGGCGTCGCCTCCTTCGGTCAGCGGAGTGGCTGGTATGCAATTCCTGCCGACCCGGAACCTCCAGCAGCCAGCCGCATTAGTTGGATAACTTCCACCACACAGGTCAGCCATGCCGATCGCAAGATTAACGCTCCCACTGGTCTGGCACCTCGCCTTCCTATGCATCATCTATCTGGTGCCGGCGCAGGCCATGACGCCGGAGCAGATGGTCGAGGAGCTGATCGGCGCTCCCGTCTATGCTTCGGATGGTCATGAAGTGGGCGAGGTCGTCGACGTCTCGATGAGTGGCGGTGGTGAAGTTGATGCGATCCGCATCAAGACGGGAACATTTCTCGGCCTGGGCGAGCGGTTGTTGGTTTTGCCCAAGGGCAATTTCATGGTCCTGCGCGGTGCAGTGGTCCTGGACGTTCCCGCCGAAGCTGTCGAGGCATTGAGCCCACCCCGATCGAACGGTACGTTGCCCGATCGCGATTAGCGGCGGCGTTGCCGGTATTTCGAGGCTAGATATTACCGGCGATGGGTGCCCTGTGCGTCCTCGATGGCAGCAGCCAGGATGTCGACGGCCTGCAGCATTTCCTGTTCGCTGATCGTCAGCGGCGGGGTCAGTGTGAGCACATTGCCCATGGTGGTCTTGAGGGATACGCCGCGGTCGAGAGCCGCATACATGCTGGCCTCGGCGAGTTCGGGATAGGGCTCCCTGGAGGCGGCTTCGCGTACCAACTCGACGCCGATCATCAGGCCACGACCGCGCACGTCGCCAACCGAGGGATTGCGCGCCTTCCACTCGCTCAACCGCTCCAACGCGAGGGCACCGACGCGCGCGGCATTCTCCACGAGACCCTCGCTTTCGATGATCTCGATGGTGGTCAGCGCCGCCCGTGCCGTCACTGGGTTCTTTTCGTGCGTATAGTGGCCGAACGCCCAGTCCGCGCCGACGTCCAACTCGGGCCGGGCCAGCACGGCAGCGATCGGCAAGATGCCGCCGCCGAGCGCCTTGCCAAGGACCAGAATGTCGGGCGTGACGCCATCGTGCTGGCAGGCGAACATCGCGCCGGTCCTGCCGAGGCCGGTCGGAATCTCGTCGAACACGAGCAGCGTGCCGTGCCGGTCGCAGGCGGCACGTACCCGCGCCCAGAAGCCGGTCGGCGGGAGGTAGGGCACGGCGCGGATCGGCTCGGCCACGAGGGCCGCGATATCGCCTTCCCGCTCCAGCACGTACTCGATCATGCGCGCGCAGGCTTCGCCCGACGCTTCCGCACTGGATGTGCCGTAGGGGCAGCGATAACTGCCGAACGGCGCGACATGGATCGCACCGGGTACCAGGGTTGCTGCCGGACCCGAGCGGAACAAGGCCTCGCCCGACAGCGCCGCCGCGCCGAAACCGGCGCCATGGAAGGCGTCCCAGAACGACAGCGTCTTGAACCTGCCGGTTGCCGCGCGCGCGATCTTGATCGCCACCTCGATGGCATCCGACCCGCCCGTCGTGAACAGCACCTTGGCTCCCTCGATCGGTGCGATCTCGGAGAGCTTGCGGGCAAGCGCGGTTGCCGTATCGTTTGCGTAGCGGCGTGGTGCGAACGGCAGCGCATCCATTTGCGCTGTGATGGCGGCTTTCAGGCGCGGATGGCCGTACCCGATGTGATGCACGTTGTTGCCGTGAAAATCCATGTAGCGGCGGCCGGCCACGTCCTCGATGTAGATGCCTTCGGCCTTGGCGACGGCGTTCAAGCAGGGCGTCGAAACCGATTGGCGCAGAAAATGACGCTCATCCGCCTCCAGCAGCGCGCGCGTGGCGTCATCGAGCGCCCGCGCCTGCCAGGCAGCGCGACGCCCGGTGAGATTGGTGTCGCCCTCCGACTGCGCGATTGGCTTTGAACTGTCCGACTGCTTTTTGCGTGATTTCATGACAATTCCGCGGGGGCCTACGTCTCTCCGCCAGCGAAGAGCACGCCCATTCTACCTCCTGCGCCAGGCCTGCAGCTTTCCGAACACCAGGCGATCGAGCAACAGGTGCAGAAGCTTGGCAGCCAGCGCCGTCAGGACGATCAGCGTCGCCATGGCCGCCGCTGCCGCTGTGGCGCCAGCCTCGTCCATATGCACCACCGAGATGGAAGCGAGCTTGTTGGAGGCACCATAGAGGAAGATGACGGCAGACACGGTGGTGAGCGCATTGACGAACATGTAGACGGCAATGTCGAGGATGGCCGGCATGCAGATCGGCACGGTGACGCGCGCGAAGGTACGATAGAAAGGCACTTTGAGTGACGCCGACACCGCCTCGAACTCGTTGTCGATCTGCTTGAGCGCGGTGACGGCCGTGACGTGGGCGGTCGTGTAGAAATGCGCGATCGAGTTGATGGCGAGCAGCAGGATGGTGCCATACAGCACGCCGAGCGGGTTCCACTTCGCATTGATGAAGAACACGTAGCCGAGCCCAAGCACCAGGCCCGGCACGGCCATCGGCAGCATGGCGAGCAACTGGGCGACGGTACGGCCCGTGCGAAATCCCTGGCCCTTTTCGATCAGGTACGCGCCCGTGAAAACGATGGCCGTCCCCACGACCGCGGCGATGGTCGCCATCTGCAGGGATGCGAAATAAGGACCGTAGCCATTCGGCTCGAAGTTCGCGAAATTGTAGTTCTTCAACGTCAGCGAAAGATTATACGGCCAATAGGTGATGAAGGAGCCCCATACTGCCACGCCGAGCACGGCCGCGATCAGTCCGCCAACGACCAAACAGTAGATCGTGAAGGCTGCATCCTTGGCCGCCTTGGGCCGTGGCTCGAGCGGTACGGCCCGCGCTGACAGCAGGGCGACCTGGCGCCGTTGAATCTGTCGGTCGAGGACAAAGGCTACCACAGCCGGCACCAGCAGCACGAAGCCGACCACCGCCCCCATCTCGAAATTCTGCTGGCCGATTACCTGTTTGTACGCGTCCGTCGCCAGCACATTGAACTGTCCGCCGATCACCTTGGCGATACCGAAATCCGTCACCACCAGCGTGAAGACCACGAACATCGCCGACATCAGGCCGTAGCGCACTCCGGGCAGCGTGACGGTCCAGAACACGCGCCAGCGCGGCGTGCCCATTGCCTCGGCCGTCTCGTAGAGCCGGCCGTCGGCGAGCGACAGCGCGGTGATCAGGATCATCAGCGCGTGCGGGAAGCAATAGAACACCTGCGCCAGGATGATGCCGATCGGCCCATACACGCTGGCGCCCAGCAACCAGCTCTTCAGGAACCCCTGATTGCCGAAGATATAGATCAGGGAGATGGCAGAGAGCAGCGATGGCGCGAACAGCGGCAGCATGGCAACCGCCAGGAAGAAGCCCTTGGCCCGCACGCGCGTGCGAGCGAGGCCATAGGCGTAAAGGAAAGCCAGCGGCACAACGATGACGGTCGCCAGCACCGCCACCCAGAAGCTGTTCCACACCGAGATGACGAGTGAAGGCGTCGCGAAGTAGCGCGCATAGTTGGCGAGACCGATAAAGCGCCCCTGGTTGTCCTGGAAGCTCTTGGAAAGCAGTGTCGCCAGCGGCAGGGCGATGGCCAGCAAGAGGAACGTCACCAGCGCCAGAATGGCGACGCGCATCACCACGTCCTCGGTGCTGAGCCGGCGGGGCGCGCGCAGCTCCACGGCGGCGATGGTCATGCACCAGGCTCCGCGCCGGCGTCGAATACGCGCAACGCCTCGGGTGGCAGGCCGATGGTCAGCGTCTGGCCCTCCTTGATGCCGAGGTCGCGCATGGCGTTGGCCGAGAAGTCGGAGCGCAAGGTCAGCTCGCGCGCCGCGGTCGGCCGCAGCGTGGCACGGCAAAAGGCGCCGAGGAAATCCAGCAGTTCCACGACGACCGAGACGGCATTGGGCGAACCCGCATCAACGCCGCGGATCCGCACCTCTTCCGGCCGCAACCCAAGTCTCACGCGCTGGCCGGGCGAACGGCCGCCAAGTGCCTCGCAGGCCAACTCCAGGGCAC
>Ga0075364_10001764_pt1 | contig 11953 bp, 10 predicted proteins | sample EndMetdeltDD1764_FD_71517 | JGI IMG/M metagenome (GOLD analysis project Ga0075364, IMG submission 71517) | Populus endosphere microbial communities from Tennessee, USA - Endosphere MetaG P. deltoides DD176-4 | ecosystem: Host-associated > Plants > Roots > Endosphere | place: USA: Tennessee... | reverse complement strand
GCTCAGGCCGTCGGTCAGCATGACGAACTTGAAGATGTCGCCGTTCTGGCCGGACGAGAAGTCGAACCACGAGCCCTTGTGATCGTTGACGAAGAAGGAGGGCGTCTTCTCCTGCTTGAAAGGCGACAGCCCTTTCAACTCCCGCCCCGCCCGCTTCAGCGCAACCTTGCGCGTCACGACCTGGCTGACGGGCAGCCGGGCTTTGATCTCTTCCAGTAATGACGGCGGAAAGCGCATGGGTCTCGAATCGGTGTGGGTTCAACTTACCCACATATGTGATTCGGCGAGGGGTTACCCGACCGGAGTGCCATCAGCGCAATGGGTTACCGATATCCACAGAATCCCCTCTCCCCATTCTTCATGGGGAGAGGGCTGGGATGAGGGGCAGAGGCTTGCGCCGCGGTGGGTGTTGCTGCCCCTCACCCCGACCCTCTCCCCGTAAGGACGGAGAGAGGGAGATTCGGGAACATCTCACTTCAACAGCGCCTTCACCTGGCCGCTGGCCTTGCCGAAGTCCATCTGGCCGGCGTAGCGCGCCTTCAGCGCGGCCATCACCTTGCCCATGTCCTTCTGGCCGGCCGCACCGACCTCCTTGATGGCGGCGGCGATGGCGGCGGCGGCTTCGGCGTCGCCCATCTGCTTGGGCAGGAACTCCTCGATTACCGCGATCTCGGCGGCCTCCTGCTTGGCGAGCTCCTGGCGGCCACCCTGCTCGAAGGCGGTGATCGAATCGCGCCGCTGCTTGATCATCTTCTGCAGCAGCGAGGCGAACTCCTGATCGGTGATCTTGTCGCGCCCCGACGATACGCCCTTCTCGTCGACGCGGGCGGCGATGTCGCGATCCTTCAGGGCGGCGCTGATCAGGCGCAGGGTGGACAGGCGCTGCTTGTCCTGCGCCTTCATGGCGTCCTTGGTCGCCTGGCTGAGCCGGTCCCGCATGGCAGCTTCCTTTCTCCAGAATGTGCACCATTTATGCCGTACGGACGGCCTTCACAAGGGCGCGCGCGTTGACCCGGTGGAGCCGTTACCCTAGTAGGTGCGGCAAACGTCATGCCCGCGCAGGCGGGCACCCACGCAACGTTCGGTCGCATGTGGCTACCTGGCGTAGATTCCCGCCTTCGCGGGGATGACGGAAGCGGCGAGGTCCGACATGACAAGCAATGCGCCGAAGCCCTGGGCGGAGGCCCCGCTCACCGCACGGCTGGTGCTGGCGGACGGCACGGTGATCGCGGGGCAGGGGCTCGGCGCCACCGGCTCGGCGGTCGGCGAGGTGTGCTTCAATACGGCGATCACCGGCTATCAGGAGATCCTCACCGACCCTTCCTACGCCGGACAGATCATCACCTTCACCTTCCCGCACATCGGCAACGTCGGCGCCAACCGCGAGGACACCGAGACCTCCAATCTGGCGATGCGCTCCGGCGTGCGCGGCTGCGTGCTGCGCGCTCACGTCACCGATCCCTCCAACTATCGCGCCGCCGAGCATCTCGACGGCTGGCTGAAGGCGCGCGGCATCATCGCCATCACCGGCATCGACACGCGGGCGCTGACCGCGCGCATCCGCGAGAAGGGCATGCCGAACGGCGTGGTGGCGCACGAGCCGTCGGCCAAGTTCGACATCGACAAGCTGAAAGCCGAGGCGAAGGCCTGGCCCGGCCTCGACGGCATGGACCTGGTGCCCGACGTCACCTCGGGGCAGAGCTACACCTGGGACGAAAGCCGCTGGGTGTGGGGCAAGGGTTATGCGCGGCAGGAGAACCCGGATCTGCACGTGGTAGCCGTCGACTACGGTCTCAAGCGCAACATCCTGCGCTGCCTGGCGGCGGCCGGCTGCAAGGTGACGGTGGTGCCGGCCAAGACGGCTGCGGAAGACATCCTGCAGCGCAAGCCGGACGGCGTATTCCTGTCGAATGGCCCTGGTGATCCGGCGGCGACCGGCATCTATGCGGTGCCGGAGATCAAAAAGCTGGTCGGCTCCGGCCTGCCGGTGTTCGGCATCTGCCTAGGCCATCAGATGCTGGGTCTCGCGCTTGGCGCCAGGACGATGAAGATGCATCAGGGGCACCACGGCGCCAATCATCCGGTCAAGGACTTCACCACCGGCAAGGTCGAGATCACCTCCATGAACCACGGCTTCGCGGTCGACCGTGCGACGCTGCCGGCGGACGCGGAGGAAACGCACGTTTCGCTGTTCGACGGCTCCAACTGCGGGCTGCGTCTGAAGGGCAAGCCGGTGTTCTCGGTGCAGTACCACCCTGAAGCCTCGCCTGGCCCGGAGGACAGCCACTATCTGTTCACGCGCTTCGTCAACCTGATGCGCGAGCAGAAGGGCCAGCCCGCCAAGGCCGAGCGGTGACAGCCTCAATTGCCGTCATCGGTGCAATTGCCGGGTTTTGGCCGCCGTCGAGTTTTGCTAGACTTTGGCCATGAACAAGCATTCGCGCCAGCCCCTCATGCGTCCCACCACCCAGGCAGCCGAAGGCGTGCCCAGGTTGTCCTGGACATTGGCTGAATTCGAGCGGCTTGCGGAGGTCGGCATCCTCACGGAAGAGGACAGGGTCGAACTGATAGGCGGGGAGCTGATCCCAATGTCTCCCAAGGGACGGCGGCACGAGGTCGTGCGCGGGGCGCTTTTGAACTGGCTGCGACGCAACCTGCCGACGGAATTCGATCTCCACGCCGAGCCGGGTTGGCGTGCCGGGGGCACCGAATATGTCGAGCCTGACCTTCTGGTAGGGCCTGCGGGTTGTGATCCCACGTCCGTTCCCACCGACGCAGTGGCACTGGTGATCGAGGTCGCTGTTTCGAGCCTGGGCGTGGACAGGACGGCCAAGGCCCGCCGTTGCGCATCTGTGGGTGTACGCGACTATTGGGTCGTCAACGCGAAAACGCTCGAGGCGCGAGTTCATCGTGAGCCATCCGCCAATGGCTACGTCAGCGTCGTCGATTTCGCGCCGGGCGATGTGCTGGCGTTCTTACTGATCCCTTCCCTCACCCTGAAGCTCGCCGATCTCGGTCTTGGTTGATGCTGCGCAGCGTCCTAGCCGCGGTCGTTGCGACTGCAGCCCTCCTGATGGCCTCGGCGTTTTCTGAAGCATACGCCGCACCGTGCGAGCGGGCGGGCGGGACGGCGTTCCGGGATGAGTTCTGGCGCGTCAACGAGCCGGCGCATCCGCTGATGGGGCAAGTTCTAAAAGGCGAGGCGCCGATCGCCGTGGCGCCCGGCGATTGCGTGCGGTCGCCGCTGCAGCAGCTGATTGCCGAGGTCTGGCAGACCATCCGCGAGGGCGGGGTCGTGCTGCTGGGCGAGGTGCACGACAACGCGCAGCATCATCTAGTGCGCGAGGACATCCTGTGGCCGCGCTGGGACCAAGGTGCGCCGACGGGAGGGCTGCGGCCGGGCGCAGTGTTCGAGCACATCCGGGCCGACCAGAAGGCGGCGGTGGATCGGTTCTATGATCTCGCCTCGCGCAGCCGACGCCTGTACATGGCGAGCGATCTGCTGAAGGAGCTGGGCTGGGCGGAGAGTGGCTGGCCGGCTGCCGAGATTTTCGAGCCGCTCTATGCGGGAGCGTTGTGGGGGAAAATGCCGGTCCAGCCGGGCGATCCGGCGCGCGACCGCATCAAGGCGCTGGCGCGCGGGGACCGCAGCGGACTGAGCGAGGCCGAGCTGGCGCTGGTCAAGGCGAGCGAGGACATGCCGCAGCCGCTGGTGGATGCGCTCAACGAGGAACTGGTTGGCTCGCACTGCGGACTGATGCCGGCCTCCGCATTCGGCTCGCTGAACCTGGCGCAGCGGTTCCGCGATGCGCACCAGGCGCGGGCGCTGGTGGACGCCGCCGAGGCAAATGGGTCGGCGTTCCTGCTGGCCGGCAACGGCCATGTGCGCACCGACCGGGCGGTGCCTTGGTACGTTCGCCGCATGGCGCCGGGCCGCAGGATCGTCTCGGTGATGCTGCTGGAGGTGGAGGAGGGGCGGACCGACGCGGCGAGCTACCTGCCGCGCGACCCCGACGGCGGGAGTGCGGCCGACTATGTGCTGTTCACGCCGCGCACCGAGCGGGCCGATCCCTGCCAGCAGATGCGCGAACGGTTCTCCAAGAAGCAATAGAGGGCGATGCGCGTGAAGAGCTGGGTCGAGTTCTGGGACAGCGAGCACGCCATCTATGTCAACGAGCGGCATAAGCAGCTGCACGCGGAGGCCGTTGGGAAGGACATCGTTCGCCATCTGCCATCGCCTGATGCAGTCGTTCTCGACTACGGCTGCGGAGAGGCTCACTACGCGGCGGACGTGGCCGCGCATTGCCGCCAGCTCTATTTGTGCGAGGCGGCGCCCGGCCTGCGTCTGGCGCTGGCGCGGCGGGTCGGCGTTCTGCGCAACGTCGCAGTTCTGGGCCCGACGGAGGTCGAAGGGTTTCCGGAGGGCACTTTCGACCTGGTGGTGGCCAATTCGCTGGTGCAGTACCTAACCCGCGATGAGCTGATCGATCTGCTCGGCCTCTGGCGCCGCAAGCTCAAGCCCACCGGCGTCCTGGTGGTGGCCGACGTTATTCCGCCCGATGTCAGCCCCCTGACGGACGCCATTGCACTGCTGCGCTTCGGCTGGAAGGGCGGGTTCTTAGGCGCCGCGTTTGCGGGGCTGGCGCGCACCGCCCTGTCCGATTACCGAAAGATTCGCCAAAGGCTCGGCCTATCGACCTACTCGGAGGCCAATTTTTCGGCACTGCTCGCCGAGCATGGCTTTCTCGCCGATCGCGTCTACCCCAACTTCGGCCACAACCAGGGCCGGATGACCTTCCGTGGCGTGCCGGGATAGGCAAGGCCCGCGCGGAACCTGTGGTGCGATGTCCCGGCGCTATAGCCAAAGGTGCTGCGCTGCAATATGAAGCGGCCTCATGCCGAAGCGCGACGACATCAAATCCATCCTCATCATCGGTGCGGGCCCCATCGTCATCGGACAGGCCTGCGAGTTCGACTATTCCGGCACCCAGGCCTGCAAGGCGCTGAAGGCCGAGGGCTATCGCATCGTCCTGGTCAACTCCAATCCGGCCACCATCATGACCGACCCGGAGCTGGCGGATGCGACCTATGTCGAGCCGATCACGCCCGAGGTGGTGGCCAAGATCATCGAGAAGGAGCGGCCCGACGCGCTGCTCCCGACCATGGGTGGGCAGACCGCGCTCAACACGGCACTGGCCCTGGCGCGTGACGGCGTGCTGGCGAAATTCGGCGTCGAGATGATCGGCGCCAAGGCCGAGGCCATCGACATGGCCGAGGACCGCAAGCTGTTTCGCGAGGCGATGGACCGGATCGGTCTCGAGAGCCCGCGCGCGGCCATTGCCTCCTCGCCGGCGATCCGTGACGCGCAGGGGTTGATCGTCGGCTACGACCGTGCGGCGGGTTTCATCGAGGCCATGCGCGCCATCGACAAGGTTGGATTGCCCGCCATCATCCGGCCGGCCTTCACGCTGGGCGGCACGGGCGGCGGCGTGGCCTACAACCGCGACGAGTTCGAGCAGATCGTGCGCACCGGCCTCGATGCATCGCCGGCCGGCCAGATCCTGATCGACGAGAGCCTGCTCGGCTGGAAGGAGTTCGAGATGGAGGTGGTCCGCGACAAGGCGGACAACTGCATCATCGTCTGCTCCATCGAGAACGTCGATCCGATGGGCGTGCATACGGGCGACTCGATCACGGTGGCGCCGGCGCTGACGCTGACCGACAAGGAATACCAGATGATGCGCAACGCCTCGATCGCGGTGCTGCGCGAGATCGGGGTGGAGACCGGCGGCTCCAACGTGCAGTTCGCCGTCAATCCGGACGATGGACGCCTGGTCGTCATCGAGATGAACCCGCGCGTGTCGCGCTCGTCCGCGCTCGCCTCCAAGGCGACCGGTTTTCCGATCGCCAAGGTGGCAGCCAAGCTGGCCGTGGGCTACACGCTCGACGAGCTTGAGAACGACATCACGGGGGGCGCGACGCCGGCCTCGTTCGAACCCACCATCGACTATGTCGTCACCAAAATCCCGCGCTTCGCGTTCGAGAAATTTCCGGGCGCCTCGCGCACGCTGACCACGGCCATGAAATCGGTCGGCGAGGTGATGGCCATCGGCCGCACGTTCGCCGAGAGCCTGCAGAAGGCCCTGCGCGGACTGGAATCCGGCCTGACGGGTCTCGACGACATCACCTTCGAGGGGCTTGGGGCCGGCGACGACAAGAACGTCATCCGTGCCGAGCTGGGCGTGCCGACTCCGGAGCGGTTGCTGAAGGTCGCGCAGGCCATGCGGCTCGGCTTCGATCATGAGCAGATCTACGCCTCCTGCCGCATCGATCCCTGGTTCCTGGCGCGCATCCAGGAGATCATCGACGTGGAAGCCCGCGTCCTCGCGCACGGGCTGCCCAAGTCGGCGGAGCTGCTGCGCCAGTTGAAAGCCATGGGCTTTTCCGACGCGCGTCTCGCCAAGCTGGCGAAACGGACGGAAGCCGAGGTGCGCAAGCAGCGCCTGGCGCTTGGCGTGACCCCCGTTTTCAAGCGCATCGACACGTGCGCGGCCGAGTTCGCCTCGCCCACGGCCTACATGTACTCGACTTACGAGAGTGGCCTCATCGGTCAGCCGGTCGACGAGGCCATGCCCTCCGACCGGGACAAGGTCATCATCCTGGGCGGCGGTCCGAACCGCATCGGCCAAGGCATCGAGTTCGACTATTGCTGCTGCCATGCCTGCTTTGCGCTGTCCAAGGCCGGCATGGAGACCATCATGGTCAACTGCAACCCGGAGACGGTCTCCACCGACTACGACACCTCCGACCGGCTCTACTTCGAGCCGCTGACCGCCGAGGATGTGCTGGAGATCATTCGCGTCGAGCAATCGAACGGGCGGCTGCGCGGCGTCATCGTGCAGTTCGGGGGACAGACGCCGCTCAAGCTGGCGCACTCGCTGGAGCAGGCCGGCGTGCCGATCCTCGGCACCACGCCTGATGCCATCGACCTCGCCGAGGACCGCGACCGCTTCAAGGCGCTGATCGAGCGCTTGAAGCTCATGCAGCCCGAGAGCGGCATTGCCCGCACGCCGGCCGAGGCGCGCGCGGTGGCCGACAAGCTCGGCTATCCGGTGGTGATCCGCCCGTCCTACGTGCTGGGCGGCCGCGCCATGGAGATCGTCGCCGACGGTGCGGAAATCGACCGCTACGTCGCGCGTCTGTCGGCCACGCTCGACGCGCCCTCCGAGCTGGTCGTCTCCGCCAAGCGGCCGCTGCTGATCGACCGCTATCTCTCCGATGCCACCGAGGTGGATGTCGACTGCCTGTGCGACGGCAAGGACACCTTCGTGGCCGGCATCATGGAGCACATCGAGGAAGCCGGCATTCATTCCGGCGACAGCGCCTGCTCCCTGCCGCCGCATTCGCTCGAGCCGGCCATGCTGAAGCGCCTGGAAGCACAGACGCGCGATCTGGCGCTGGCGCTGAACGTCGTCGGGCTGATGAACGTGCAGTATGCGGTGAAAGGCAACGACATCTACATCCTGGAGGTCAACCCGCGCGCCTCGCGCACCGTGCCGTTCGTGGCCAAGGTGATCGGCAAACCGATCGCCGGCATCGCTTCCCGTATCATGAACGGAGAGCCGCTCGCCTCCTTCAAGCTGAAGTCGGAGAAGCTGTCGCACGTGGCGGTGAAGGAGGCCGTGTTCCCCTTCGCCCGCTTCCCCGGCGTCGATACCATCCTCGGTCCCGAGATGCGCTCGACCGGCGAGGTGATGGGCATCGACCGCGACTTTGCCATGGCGTTTGCCAAGAGCCAGCTCGGCTCGGGAACCGTGCTGCCGGCCAAGGGCACCGTGTTCGTGTCGGTGCGCGAGGCCGACAAGGGGGCGATCGTGGCGGCGATACGTGACCTTGTGGATCTTGGGTTCCGCGTTCTGGCCACGCGCGGCACGCGGCGCGCATTGGCCGAGCAAGGCATCCCCTGCGAACAGGTCAACAAGGTGCTGGAGGGGCGCCCGCACATCGTCGACCTGATGAAGAACGGCGAGGTGCAGCTGGTCTTCAACACCACGGAAGGTGCGAAAGCCTTGGCCGATTCCAAGGACATCCGGCGCACCGCCTTGATGAACCACATCCCGTATTATACAACTCTGGCAGGTGCGCGTGCGGCCACCCGGGCCATCAAAGCGTTGGCGACAGGCACCCTTACGGTGGCACCGCTGCAATCCTATGTAAGCCAATCGTCCTGAGGATGATTCGGCCGGCCGGCCGATAGGGCTGGCCAAACCCCAAAGTCTGAGTGAGACTATTTGCTGGGCGTCGGCGTTATGGTCCGGACCGACGCGGAGATTGTGAGCAAGGCGATGGAAAAGGTTCCGATGACTGTTGAGGGGTTCCAGAAGATTGAGGCGGAGCTGCATCGCCTCAAGGCTGTGGAACGTCCGCGCATCATCCAGCAGATTTCGGACGCCCGCGAGCACGGTGATCTGTCCGAGAACGCGGAATACCATGCCGCCAAGGAGGCGCAGGGCCTGAACGAGGCGCGCGTGGCCGAGCTGGAGGACAAGGTCGGCCGCGCCGAGGTCATCGATCCCGCCAAGCTGTCCGGCTCGACCGTCAAGTTCGGTGCCACCGTGACGCTGTCGGACGAGGATTCCGGCGACAAGGTCAAATACAAGATCGTCGGCGAGCACGAGGCCAACGTGCGCGAGGGCAAGATTTCGGTCAACTCGCCGATCGCCCGGGCCCTGATCGGCAAGTCCAAGGGCGAGACCACTGAGGTCACCACGCCGCGCGGCGCGCGCAGCTACGAGATCCTCAAGGTCGAATACAAGTAGCGTCATGCCCACGAAGGTGGGCATCCACGCAACGCGGGCGATGCAATCGAGACTTGCGTGGGTCCCCGCCTTCGCGGGGATGACGTCGGTGCATCACGCGTCGAGCGCGGAGCGTCGGGCCTGTGCCAGGGACACCGGCACGCCCGGCTCGAACTTGACGCGGCGGATCACCAGGGTGGTCTTGACGCTGGCGACGTTGGATGCCGCCGTCAGCTCCTCGATCACGAAGTCCTGGAAGGCGGTCAGGTCCGGGGCCACGCACTTGAGCAGGAAGTCCGTCTCGCCCGACAACATGTGGCACTCGCGCACGAGCGGCCAGGCCAGCACCCGGTTCTCGAAGGCGCGGAGATCGGCCTCCGACTGACTGTGCAGGCCGACCATGGCGAAGGCGATCACCTCGAAGCCGACCATCTTCTCGTCGAGCTGGGCGAAGTAGCCGGCGATCATGCCGGCCTGCTCCAGGGCTCGCACGCGCCGCAGGCACGGCGGCGGGGAAATGCCGACCTTCTCGGCCAGCTCGACGTTGGTGATGCGGCCGTTGGCCTGCAGCTCCTTGAGAATGCGCCAATCGGTAGCATCGAGGCGGGCGCGCATGAGGATAGAACTCCGCGGGATTCTAAGCCGAGTCTGGCGTACGGCGCGGTTTTGAGCAACTTTGTTTCACGCGCGCGACAGAAAATTGTAGCGGCGGCACGCGAGATGGATGGAGACGATGGCGGACGCGCTGCAGGCTGTCGCCGGCCGACGCGGCTGGATCATCAGCGACGGCAAGGCGGGGCATGAAGCGCAAGCGCGGGGCGTTGCCGAAGCGCTGGGGCTCGCCATCGAGATCAAGCGCGTGACGCCCGGGCCGCCCTGGAGCCTGTTGTCGCCGTGGGGTCCGGTGGCTCCATCCGAGCGCTTCGGCAGTCCGGCCAGTCCGTTTCATCCGCCCTGGCCCGACTTCGCGTTCGCCATCGGCCGACTCACCATTCCGTATATCCGCCGGCTGAAGCAGATGGCGGGGCTGGCCACCTACACGGTAATCCTGCTCGACCCGAAGGTGTCGGCGAAAACGGCCGACCTGTTCTGGGTGCCCGAGCACGACAAGCTGCGCGGGCCCAATGTCATCACCACGCTGACCGCGCCGCATACGTTCTCGGCAGCACGGCTGGCCGAACTGCGCACCCGCAGGCCGGCCGAGATTGCGGCGCTGCCGACCCCGCGTGTCGCGGTGCTGCTCGGCGGGCCCAACGGCGACTATCTCTACACGCCGCCGCGCGTGGCGCATCTGGCGTCGGCCCTGCAGTCACTCGGAGCATTGGGGGCGGGGCTGATGATCACGCCGTCGCGCCGTACGCCGGCCGACGTCGTCGCCTTCCTGCGCGAGCAGACGGCCTGGCAGCCGCAGCTGTTCTGGGACGGGCAGGGCGCCAACCCCTATCCCCAGTTCCTGGCGCAGGCCGATGCGTTCGTCGTGCCGGCCGATTCCGTCAACATGACCGGCGAACCTTGTGCGACGGGAAAGCCGATCTATGTCTTCGAGCCGGAGGGCGGGTCGCCCAAGTTCGCCCGCTTCCACGATGCCCTGCGCCAGTACGGCGCCACCCGCCCGCTGCCGGCTCGCTTCGAGCGGCTGGAGACATGGACCTATCCGCCGCTCGACTCCGGCGCCGTGATTGCCGCGGAGATCGCCCGGCGCTGGAGCAAGCGGCGGCAGATGCTGGGTGGGGCCGGCAATTAGGGTTGGAGGCTCAACCGCCGTATTTCCAATGGTTTGGCGAATGTCCCCCAATCGTTTATCTTGGGCGCCGGATTTAGCCGGCGAGCATCGTGAGCAGGGAGCTCCGCTGCCGGGTAACTGCGCATGGTGGAATGAATGTTGTCGGGTGTCTCGCGGGCATTCTCCGATGATATCGCTATCGATCTCGGCACGGCCAATACGCTGGTGCACGTGGTCGGCCGCGGCATCATCATCGACGAGCCGTCGGTGGTGGCCGTGCAGGTGCGCGGCGGCCAGCGCGAGATGCTGGCGGTCGGCCTGAAGGCCAAGACGATGCTCGGGCGGACGCCGGAGCCGATCGAGCTGATCCGCCCCATGCGTGATGGCGTGATCGCCGACTTCATCGCCACCGAGGAGATGCTGCGCCAGTTCATCCAGCGCGCCAAGACCATGCTGGGCTTCCGCCGGCCGCGCATCCTGATTTGCGTACCGGCCGGCGCCACGCCGGTCGAGCGGCGCGCGGTGTACGAGACGGCCGTGCAGGCGGGCGCGCGCAAGGTCTACATGATCGAGGAGCCGGTGGCGGCGTCCCTGGGTGCCGGCCTGCCGATCGATGCGCCGACCGCGTTCATGGTGGTGGACATTGGCGGCGGCACCACCGACATCGCCGTGCTGGCATCCGGCAACGTCATCCAGGCGCGCTCGCTGAAGGTGGCCGGCAATGCCATGGACGAGGCCATCATGCGCTACGTGCGCCGCCGCCATCACCTGGTGATCGGCGAGGCCAATGCGGAGCGCATCAAGATCGAGGCCGGCACGGCGCTGGCGCAGCCCAACGGGCGGCAGGTGGAGATCCACATCAAGGGCCGCGACCTGCGCGAGGGGCGAGCCAAGAGCGCCGTGCTGGGTCCGCAGGACATGGCGGAGGCGCTGTCGGGCTGCGTCGGCGACATGGCCGAGTTCATCCAACGCGCGCTCGAGGATCTGCCGCCGCAGGCCGCCCAGGAGGTGACGAAGTACGGCATCATGCTGACCGGCGGCGGCGCGCTACTCGACAAGCTGGACGTGGCGCTGGCGCAGCGCACCGGCGCCAAGTTTCTGGTGCCCGACACGCCCATGCATTGCGTGATCCGCGGCAGCGCGGCGGTGCTCGAGTCCCTGCCCGAGCGTGAGCATTTGCTGATCGGGCCGTAAGCGGCGGGAAAGCCGGCTTGCCGTGCGGGTTATGCTATTGGCACGTGCGGGGGTATGCTGGACAGCGTCCCATGGCGGTGCTAGACGGAGCGCCATCGGGCCCCGCGAGGGGCCTTTTGCCGCTTTGGCACGGGTGTATAGCTCAGTTGGTAGAGCAGCTGACTCTTAATCAGCGGGTCGCAGGTTCGAATCCTGCTACACCCACCAAGCGTTTCAACAACTTGGCCAAAACGCTGTT
>Ga0075364_10001762_pt1 | contig 11960 bp, 8 predicted proteins | sample EndMetdeltDD1764_FD_71517 | JGI IMG/M metagenome (GOLD analysis project Ga0075364, IMG submission 71517) | Populus endosphere microbial communities from Tennessee, USA - Endosphere MetaG P. deltoides DD176-4 | ecosystem: Host-associated > Plants > Roots > Endosphere | place: USA: Tennessee... | reverse complement strand
CGGCCGGTTCGAGGGACACGATGTCGAAGGTCCACGAACGGAGGTCGACATGAAGCCGCATCGCAACAACGAGAACCAGGTTGAGTCCGGCGGTCGCCGGCCGTCGTGCAGGTTCGTCCACGTCGGCGTCGCCGGGCTGCTCGCCGTCGCAACCGTGACCGCGATCCAGGTCGCCCAATCAGTGGGCGCGACGGGTTCGGGCACCGCGTCGGTGTTCGTCCCGATCGTTCCGTGCCGGCTGATCGACACTCGGCCCGGTGCGGATCATGTCGGGCCCGTTGCTGCAGCGCTCGGCGCCGGTGAGACGATCACGGTGGCGGTGTGGGGTTCGAACGGCAACTGCACGGTTCCAACGGGTGCGACCGGCATCGCCACCAACGTCACCGCGGTCAACGCGAACGACAACTCGTACCTGACCGTGTATCCGGCCGACGCGTTGCGGCCCACGGCATCGAACCTCAACGTCACGCCGGGTTCGCCGCCGACGCCGAACCAGGTGACGGTTGGCCTGTCGGCCGCAGGCGCGATCTCGACGTTCAACAATGCTGGATCTGTCGACGTCGTGATCGACATCGTCGGCTACTACGAGCCCGCGCCGGCGGGCTCCGGGCCGCCGGGGCCGCCAGGCCCACCCGGCCGGGACGGCACAGATGGTGCCGCATGTCCTGCCGCCGGATGCGTGGAGGAGCACTCTGGATACGACGCCGTGCAGAACATCCCCAATGTGTCGCCGTACAACTACGTCGTCAACGGTTGCTTGCGGCTCAACCCCAACGGATTCGCGTGGCTGAGCTTCGACCTGCCGGCCGGCGCGCGGCCGACCGCGCTGTCGGTTCGCTATCACGACGGCGATGCGGCGGCGACCGGCAAGACGGTGTACTCGTTGTATCGGAGTGCCGGCGCGACCCCTGCGCTCGACGTTTCGTCCTCGGGCACCTTCGTAACTACTGATGGCGGCTTGACCGACGCAGTTCCCGTCGACGCCAACCTCCCGGCCGAGTCGCTGACCACCAACTACTACGTGTTCGCCAACCCTGTCGGCATGAACCAGTACTTCTGCGGCGCCGAACTCACCTACCTCGTGGGGTGATCCTCAGCCGCCGCGAGTGTGTCGTGCTCGTCGCACGCGCGTCCGCTGCTCTGCTCAGGTGCCAGCGGACTGCGCGTTTGCCGTCGTCATGGTGGGAAGGAACTCATCGAGGAGTCGGAGGAACTCGCGTACGTTGATCGGTTTGGTGAGGTAGGCGCTGGCGCCGGCCGACGTGAGGCGTTGGATCTGGCCGAGGGTCGCGTCGGCGCTGACGATGATGACTGGGATGGACCGCGTGGTCGGGTCGTCGCGGAGTTGTTGGAGGACGATTTCGCCGTTGGTGTCGGGGAGGTGGAGGTCGAGCAGGATCAGGGCCGGTTGGTGCTGTCGGGCGAGCTCGACACCAAGGCCTCCTTGCATCGCCGGGATGATCTCCAGATCGGTGCGGTCGGCAACGATCCTTTCGACCAGGGTCAGGTTGGCCAGGTTGTCTTCGATGTACAGCAGGCTCCGTCGGAACGGTGCTGATGTGGTGACGTAGCCGTTGAGGGTCTCGACTTCTTGGAGGCGTTCGTAGCGGTCGATTGCTCCTTCGACGAGGGGGAGCTCGATCCAGAACGTGCTGCCGTGTCCGGGTTCTGATTCAACGCCGATGCTGCCGCCCATCGCTTCGACGAGGCGGCGGGACAGGGCCAGTCCGATGCCGGAGCCCTCGACGTCGGTGAGGCCCGCGCCGAGTCGTTCGAACGGCACGAACAGTCGCGCGATGTCTGCGTCGGGAATGCCCGGGCCGGTGTCGGTGACTTTGAGCCGTAGCCGTGTCGGAGAAGTGTGCTCGCAGGTGAGCGCGACGGAGCCGCCCATCCGGTTGTACTTGATCGCGTTGGAGACGAGGTTGAGAAGGATCTGCTTGAGTCGTTGGTGGTCGGCGAACACGTATTGGACGCATGTCGCTTCCGGGCTCGCGGAGAGACGGATCGACCGTGCGGCTGCGAGCGGACGCATCAACTCGACGGTCTCGGCGACGACGTCGCAGGCGAGAACCGACTCCGGTGACAGGGCGATGTCGCCGCTTTCGATCTTGGAGATGTCGAGCACTTCTTCGATCAGAGTGAGCAGGTGGCCGCCGCCTTTGAGGATGTGTGTGACCGAGTCCTGATCGGACGCGTCCAGGTGGTCGCTGACCTCGAGCAGTTGCGCGAAGCCGAGCACCGCGTTGAGCGGGGTGCGTAGTTCATGGCTCATGCGTGACAGGAATTCGCTCTTGGCTCGGTTGGCGTCGTCGGCGACGGCCCGGGCGGCCTCGAGATCGACCATCGCGTGGTGTAGATCAGCGGTTCGAGCGTCGACCAGTTCGAGGGCGTATCGACGCCGGCGCGTGACCAGCCCGAGGACGCCCGCGCTGGCCGCCGCGATCAGCAGTCCGCCGAGCAAGATGATCCAGGGCACGGCGCGGGACTGGGCTGACGTGAGTGGGCTTCGGGCCGCGATGACGAGCTGCCACTGCTCGGAGCCAACCGTGACGGCGCGCTGGTCGGTCGAGCCGACGATGGGAACGCGCGCGGTCGTCGTCAGGATCAAGTTGGCCGAGTCGGTCGTTGTCGACCGGTACAGGGCGATGTCGAGGTTGTTGAACGGTGACTCCGGAGTCGACGGCACCGGTTGATCCGGCCGAATCATGGTCTCCTGGAACACAACCAGCCGATCGCTCCGCCCGGATGCGAAGACGAGAACAACACCGTCGTCGGTGGTCGAGTCGATCCGTGTCGAGATCAAGCTCGCCAGGTCGGCAGCGCGTCGGAACAGGTCCGCGCGGGCGCCCGTCAGCCGCTCGCCGGGCGCCGAGCCGGCGCCTTCGCGAGCTCGGACGATCACTGCATCCCCGACGATCTCGGCAACACCGATCGAGGTCGCCCCTCCCGTCAGCAGCGATTTCGCGGCGTCGCCGAACCCGGGCGTTGCTTCACCCGCCGCCGCGTAGACGTCGCCGAGCAGACGCAGCGACGACTCGACGTTGTTCGTCGCGCTGGCCAGGATCGCCGCCACCTGCCCGCCGCTCTCGTGCAGCAAACGTCTCGACTCGTCGTGGGAGGCTCGGCGAGCAAACACGAAACCGGCAACTGCCAGGGACGTGAGAGTCACCAACGCCATCAACGACACGAATCGACTACCCGACACCCGAGCCCTGACCGCCATACCGATTACACCTCTTCCGCCTCTTCAGCCGTGAACTGCCAGCGGCGCCGCTGCGTCGACAATGAGCAGCCGACCGAAGCCGACTGACCAGGATCAACATGTTTCCGCCATGCCGCTCGCGACATGGACACTACGCCAGTGGTCACGCGAACGCCAGGAGTGATTTGGCGAGGACTCTTCGTGGGGCGTTGTTGCTCGTTGTCAGCCGAGCAGGGCGGCGGGCCGTCGGAGCACATCAGCAAGCCAGCACTGGTCGGCCATTCGCGGACAGGCCCCGCGAGAACCTGTTTCGACATGGAACCGTCGCACAAATGTAGCGTCCGCGCTTGCGTGACACGGGATGGGCGTCGGCATCCTGATCTCGTTGTATTGGGTATGTGGTGCCCGACAACCCCCGGGCACCGGGAGGTAGAGATGTACCACTTCGCAATTGTGGCGCTGATGGCGCTCGCCGCACTGAAGATCGTCGACTTCTTGTGCGACAACATTCCGGGCGCCGAACGAGTGCGATCCGTGCTGGTCTTCGTCGCTGCGATCGGCGGCGCGTGGATCCTCGACTACTCGCTGTTCGAGGGATTCGGTGTCAACATCCGCAACCACGCCGTTGGCGTGTGGATGACCGGGTTCATGACGGCGGGTGTGACGATTCCGTGGCGTGCGCTCTTCGGCTGGATGACAGAGAACCGGGCGACGGCCGACGAGTCACTTGGCGAGCACCGGCCGCTGCGCAAAGCCGCTTGACAGTCCGTCGGGCGCTTCTGTGCGGCGCGTTCTATGACGCGGTGCGGATGCGTTCGAGCTTTGTCCATCCGGTCCAGCCGCGTTCTTCGAGGAGGCGCAGCAGCCGGCGGGCGACGGGCACTGCGTTGACGAAGACTTCGTCGAGGAGTTCGACCAGATCGTCGTCGAGCGCGAAGTCGGCGATCTGCTCCTCGCTCCAGTTGTCAACGTCCTCCTCGAACATCGCCACGAGACGGTCGGCAAATGCCGGCAGTCGTGGATCGTCGGCGTTCCAGTCCGCGGCCTCGACGAGATCGAAGTAGATCGCGAGGACGGCTGGGTCCTCGATCTGGCCGCGCTTGAGCGCCATCAGCGCCGGCATCTGCGCCGGGATCTGCGCGGCGACGAGGATCCATGCGTCGCGTTCCATCTGGATCGCCCGCTCCGGGATGTCGAGCTCACGCAGCCGGTCGAGGTACGCCACTGCTTCGGGTGGAAGCGCAAGGCTGTCGCCGGCCGCGAGCTGGGCGACTCGTTCCTGATGGCGCCGGCGCTGCTCGATCTCCGCGGTCAGTCGGCGATCGATGCCCTCGATGGCTGTGGCGAACTCCTCCTCGTCGGCGGCGAGCAGTTCGTGAACATGCGACAGCGGCACGCCGGCTTCGGCCAGCGTCCTGATCCGGATCAGCTCGACGACAGCTGCCGCGTCGTAGCGACGGTACCCCGACTGGTCGCGCTCGGGCTCCGGCAGCAAGCCCTTCGCGTGATAGTGGCGAACCGCTCGGACCGTCACGCCGGCGTAGCTCGCGAGCTGGCTGATCGTCAGCATGTCAGACCGTTGTCCATTCGTGTCAGTGTGCCGGGCGTTTCAGGCCAGCTTGCGGTGATACGTGCGCACGCCGAGCGCGTAGGCGACGACCAGCAGACCGACACACCAGGCGAGGGCGGTCCACAGGTTGTTGCCGAGCGGGCGTTCGGCGTACAGGTTGCGGAGCGTGTTGACGATCGAGGTGACGGGCTGGTGCTCGGCGAACCACCTCACCGCGCCGGGCATGCCGGAGGTGGGCACGAACGCCGAGCTGACGAACGGTAGGAACAGCAGCGGATAGGCGAACGCCCCCGCGCCGTCGGGCGACTTCGCGGCGAGCCCGGCGCTCACTGCCAGCCACGTGAGCGCGAGCGTGAACAGCACCATGATGCCGAGCACCGCGAGCCAGGCGGCGACGCCGGCCGGCGAGCGGAAACCGATCGCCACTGCCACGAGGACGACGAGGACGAGGGAGATCAGGTTGGCGATGACGGAGGTGATCACGTGCCCCCACAGGACGGCCGAGCGGGCGATCGGCATCGATTGGAACCGCTCGAAGATCCCGCTGGCGGTGTCGGTGTAGAGCCTCAGCGCGGTGTAGGCGACGCCTGACGCGACGGTGATCAACAGGATGCCCGGAAGGAGATAGTTGACGTACTTGGCGCCACCGGTGTCGATCGCCCCGCCGAACACGTACACGAACATCAGGAGCATTGCGATCGGCGTGATCGCGGTGGTGATGATCGTGTCCGGGCTGCGCAAGATGTGCCGCAGGGAGCGACCCAGGAGCGTGGTGGTGTCGTGGAGGGAGTGGGTGTTCATGATCAGACCGCGGTTGGGATGGCGACCGCAGGGGCCGCGGTGTCGGTTGGGTTGTTTCCCGCGGCGGTGCGACGGCCGACGAGGGCGAGGAAGACGTCTTCGAGGCTCGGCTGCTTCTGGACGTAGGTGACCTGGGCCGGCGGCATGAGCGCCTTGAGCTCGGAGAGCGTGCCATCGACGAGGATCCGGCCCTCGTGGAGGATCGCGATCCGGTCGGCGAGGTGTTCGGCTTCGTCGAGGTACTGCGTCGTGAGCAGCACGGTGGTTCCGCCGTGGGCGAGGTCGCGGACGGACTGCCACACGTCGAGGCGGGCCTCGGGATCGAGACCTGTGGTCGGCTCGTCGAGGAAGATCACCGGTGGGCTCCCGATCAGGCTCATCGCGATGTCGAGACGGCGGCGCATGCCGCCTGAATAGGTTGCGACCCTTCGTCCCCCGGCGTCGCTGAGTGAGAAGCGTTCGAGCTGCTCGTCGGCGATCCGGCCCGGGTGGTCGAGGTGGCGCAGCTTGGCGATCAGCACGAGGTTCTCGCGACCCGTGAGGATCTCGTCGACGGCTGCGAACTGGCCGGTGAGGCTGACTGACTCGCGGATCTCGGCGGCCTGCGTGGCGATGTCGAAACCGTTCACCACGGCACTGCCGGCGTCAGCCGTGAGCAGCGTGGAAAGGATCTTCACGACTGTTGTCTTGCCGGCTCCGTTGGAGCCGAGCAGCGCGAAGATGCTGCCCCGCGCGATTTCGAGGTCGACGCCGCGCAGTACTTCGAGGTCGCCGAACGACTTCCTCAGGCCGGCGATCCGGATGACTGGTGTAGTGATCATGGGACCACTGTGAAGGGTTGACCTCGCGTCAAGGTCAACCCCCAATTCGAGAGACCGATCAGCAGTCGGTGTCCTCCAGGCCCCACTCGATCTTGGAGGCCAGGGCGAGGGCCTTGATGGCACTCAGGACACCGGCCTTCCAGGCGATGTCGTTGATCGCCTTGTTCCCCGGCGGCAGCGACTTGCCGGTGGCCGAGGCAACGGCCTGCTCGAAGCCGAACGTCTCGGCCGTCGTACGCCAGTCACCGTTGGCGAGCAGGACGGCAGTGGCCACGGTGCGCTTGTGGAACTCGCAGATCGAGATGTCGCCGTTGGTGATCTCGATGCCGACGGTGTCGAGCGCACCCGCGGCGAAGTAGTACCAGCCGGCGACGTGTCCGCCGTAGAAGGCGATCGGTGAACCCCAACCGGCGACCTCCTCCGAGTACGGCGTCTCGATCGCCTTGTCCAGCCATTCCCCCGCCTTGCCCTTGGCCCACTCGGCGCCCTTGCCGATGATGTCCTTCACGACGCCGGAGACCGAACCAGTGATGTCGTGCAGGGTGGATGCGCCGTACAGGCCGTCGGGCAGCATCCCGTAGAACTCGCCCGTGCGGACATTTGCCTCGAGCCAGGCATCGATCCGGCCGAGCGCGTAGAACGTGGGCTGTCCCGGCACGAGCACGGAGACGTCGTGGTCGTTCTCGACCGTCTCCCGGATGAGGGCCTGCGAGCGCTCGGACAGTCGGGTGCCCGGCAGCACGTCGTCGACGTTGCCGGCGCTGATCCACACAGCGCGCCGATCGGGTGTCGACGGCTCGAGCTCGACCGCCAACGGAAGCGCGTTCGGCGAGCTGAAGTCGATGACCGTTGTGAGCTGTTCGTAGCCCGGCGCGGTGACGGTGACGCTGATGGGCCCGAAGGGCTCGGCGATCGCGGGCAGCGAGAACGACCCGTCCGGCCACGACTCTGCTGACACGCCCGGTTCGGAGGCCGTGACCGTCGCGCCGTTGACGCCGAGGCCCGTTGCACCGTCGACGACGGTTCCCGCCACCACGGATTGGAACGTCGAGGTCGTGTCGGGGTAGGCGTCGTTGGCGGGAACGAGGAACGACTGGAAGGTGTTGGTCTCGAGGGGGAAGTTGGGATCGTCGATGATCTGCGGGTGATCGACCGGATACCCGGTGACCGGGTCGGCGATCGGCTCGGTCGCACCGGTTGCCGGCGTCGTCACACCTGGCTCGGCGTATTGCCCGACGAGCTCGAGCGTCGGCAGCTCCACCGTCGTGCCGTTGATGACCTTGGTCGTGGTCGACGACCGAGCGACCCAGAACCGGATCGGTTCCGACACCGTGCCGTCCTGGAAGACGACGCTCAGCACCGTGGTACCGCTCTCCTTCAACTCGCGGTAGGCGTCGCGGCTGAGCATGCTGTACAGCGATCCGCTCGATGTGGCGTCGTCGGACGGCAGCCATTCCTGGAGTTGCGTGGCGTGCTCGATGTCGGCCTCGGTCTCGGTGAACGTGCTCGAGGCGGTGGACCCGTCGGCCATCAGCGTCGTCGACTGCACGGCGTAGCCCGTGCCGTCGACCCCGTAGTGGGTGGAGAGCTGGGCTGCGCTGGGGTCGTACGGGTTGGCCGTGAAGACCCACAGGTCCTGGTAGAAGCGGGGCGTCGACCGGAAGTCGTAGACCGGCACGTAGTCGATGGGCAGCTGGCCGCCGTTGGCGAGCACGGTCTCGATGTCGCGGATCAGATCGGTGAGGTGATCTCGCCGAACGGTTGCACCGACGAGCCACGCCGTGTCGCTGTCCGACCTCGCCGCGGCGGTCGCTTTTGACCCGAGCGCGACTGTGAGCGCGTCGCCCTCGCGGGTGAGCGTGATGATGTCGTCGGCGTCGCCGGGCGCGGCGACCGAGAACGTCGATCCGTCGGGCAGGTCGTCGGTCAACAGGCGGTTCACCGCGCCGGCGAGGGTGATCAAGCGCTGGCCCAACGTCGAGGTCTCATGTGCGACGGCCGAGGCGAGGACGTCGTTCGCGGCCACGACCTGCTGGCCGGTGACGCGGGCGAGCACCTGTGATTCGAGTGCGGCGTCGTACATCGAATGACTCGTGTTGAACGCGATCTGCGTCGTTGCGTCACCGTCCACGGCGAGCTCGTTCTTGCGCAGGTCGAGGGTCACCACCCGTTGCTGACCAGACGTACGCTCGAGCTCGTTGCCGACGATGGTGATCCGCGGCGATGTCAGGTGGGCGCTCACGTGCTGCTGGCCGGCGAGGGCGATGGTGTTCGCGTCAGAACTGGCGAGGAACGTGTAGGCGACGACATGGCCGACGGCGTCGATGCCGTCCACGCTCGTTCGGTCATCGAGCGCCTCCTGCCGGCTCTCGGTCTCGTGCCGGCGGACGTCGTCGGTGACCCACCCCGTCGTCACGACGATGGTGTAGCGGTTCGACGGGTCGAAGGTCGAGGCGCCGTCCGCGAAGCGGTCGTCGAACAGCGTGCGCGTCCGCTCGACCACCGACCCGTCGGGCGCGGTGATCGTGAAGACAAGCACCTCGCGGCTGGCGTGGCCGGCATCGGCGCGGCTGATGGCCGTGTGGCCGTTCCACGACAGTTCGGCGACGACCGCCGCGTCCCTCGTGCGATAGGCGACGGTGAGATCGGTCGCGGCGAGATCGGACGTCTTGTACGAGCCGAACGATTCGTCGGTGGCGAGACCTGTCTCGTCCGTCGTCCTCAGCGCGATCGACACGGTGTGCGCCTCGGCCGCCGGAACGTCACCGAGCGGGGTGGCGCCGGGTTCGCCGGCGGCGGCGGGACCCGCGTACGTGAACGTGCCCGCGTCGTCACGCACCTCGACTCCGAACGTGGTGCCGTGCACGAGCCGGGTGGTCTTGCCTGCAGCGTGGAGCAGGCCCTGCAGCAGCAGCGAGCGATCGAGATCGTTGCCGGCGCCCGCCCACAGGGTGGCCACCGCGCCGCGGAGCGCCCCGTCGTATTGCTCCGACTCGACCTCGTCGCGGACGTACGACTCGATCGCGTCGCGATTGTTGCCGAGCTCGTCGGCCTTGGCCACGAGATAGTCGAACGCCGGCACGCCGCTCGCCTCGGGCTGCGGCGTGTCTCCACTGCGGCTGACGAAGTACACGATGGCCGTGGCCAAGGTCGCCGTCACCACGGCAACCGCGACGGCGATCGTGCGGAACGGTTTCGAGGGTGTACCCGCAGCGCCCGCCGGCGTAGGTCGCGGCGGCTCGGGGGGTGGATCCAATGTCGGGAGTGATGTCCCCGAAACGTCGGCCCGATTCCGCACGCCAAGTCCCATGCTGCAATGTGCACGAGTTGCGACGGGACGTTACAGACGAACGATCGAGCGTTGCCCTGACGCGCTGGCGCCCGTCGTCTCGGAGGTGCAACATGAGTCCGTGCGCGGTGCCGGTGATCCAGATCGCAGGAGGATCGTGGTCATTCGCCATGCCAAGTCGAGTTGGGACGATCCATCGGTCGCGGACCACGATCGGCCGCTGTCGAAACGCGGCCGCAAGGCGCTCGACAAGCTGTGCGAGCACCTCGAGACCCTCGGGCTGATCCCCGACGTCGTGATGTGCTCGAGTTCGCTTCGAACCCGCGAGACGCTCGACGGCGTCCGTCCCGTGCTCGGTCCGCAGACTCGCGTCGTCACGGACACGGCGCTGTATGCCGCGGGCGCGGAGCGACTGCTGACCGAACTGCGGCGCCTCGACGAGGACGTCGACACCGTGTTCCTCATTGGGCACAACCCGGGCGTGGCCGACCTGGTGGAGCTGCTCGCGGTCGATGCTGCAGCCGGCGGAGCTGCGCTCGAGACGTTCCCGACGGCCGCCGTCGCGGTGCTGTCGGTGGCCGGGCCGTGGGCCGCGTTGCAGTCGGACAGCGCTGCGCTGAAGAGCTTCTGGACGCCGCGGCAAACGCGATGATCGACGCCGTCGTATCTACGAGACCAGCGTGGGATCTTTGTTGAGATGAACCGCCGCTTCCCACCACCCGCAGACCTCGAAGTCCACACCGAGCCGCGCCGGCCGGAGACCGATCCGACGCTCGGTGTGCCTGTCACGGTTGCCGACGGTGGCCGGCATCGCCATCGGCTGGTGACCATTGGCGACTCGATCACACAGGGCTTCATGAGCGGAGCTGTGTTTCACACCGATCTCTCGTGGCCGGCCATCGTTGCCACGGAGCTCGGCGTGCGGCCGGGCGCCCCCGCTGCGGCCGGTCCCGGTGCAGTCGGCGAGTTCAGGTTCCCGGTGTACGAGAACCCGAACGGTCCCGGCGGGCTGCCGCTCGATCTCGAACGGTTGCTGCGCGGGTTGGAACGTGAAGTCGGTCAAGACCTGTCGTGGTGGGAGGTCGGCAAGGCGCTGCTGTGGGCCCAGCGCTACATGGATCGGGTCGAGGACTACTGGGAGCGCGGCGCCGGCTCGAAACTGCCTCAGGTCAAAGCGCCGTACCACAACCTCGCGGTGTACGGAGCCGACCTGCTCGATGTGCAGCACCTGACGGTGCAGTCCGTGAGCGCCGCGATCGGCACATCGACCAAGGATGACTTCGTCCACCAGGTCGTCGATCGCGACAACGAGCGAGCCTGGCAGCGGGTCCTCGACTCATGCCGCGATGAGGCCGGGAACGGCCAGACCGTTCTCCAAGCGGCCCAGGCGATGGGCGCCGGAGATGGCGACTCGGGGATCGAGACCCTGGTGGTGATGCTCGGCGCGAACAACGCGCTGGGCTCTGTCGTCCGTCTCGATCCGCGCTGGACCCAACCCGACTACGGCCGGCTCACACCTGCCAAGAAGATGAAGGAGAAGGGCAAGTACAACATCTGGCGGCCGGCGGACTTCGACGCCGAATGGCAAGCCCTCGTCGGCCAGCTCGCCAAGATCAACGCCCGGAGGGTGGTCGTTGCCACCGTTCCAGCCGTGACCATCGCGCCCATCGCCCGCGGCGTCGGCGGCAAGATCGAGCAGGGTTCGCGCTACTTCGAGTACTACACCAGGCCGTGGATCGACGACGGTCACTTCGACCCGAAGCACGACCCACATCTCACGGGGGACGAAGCTCGCGAGATCGACTCGGCGATCGACGCCTACAACGCGACGATCATCGAGTCCGTCCGCGACGCCCGCCTCGCCGGCATGGACTGGTTCGTGTTCGACCTCGGCGGGCTGCTCGACAGTCTGGCCGCGCGGCGCTACGAGCTCGACCCGACCGCACGGCCGCTGTGGTGGAAGCCGTACGAACTGCCACCCGAGCTGCTTGCCCTCACACCCAAGCCGGACAGCCGGTTCTTCCAATCCGGGCCCATCGGGCGATCCCAGGGCGGGCTGTTCTCACTCGACGGTGTTCATCCGACCACGATCAGCGCCGGTGTGATCGCCCACGAGATCATCAAGATCATGAACGACGCGGGCGTCGAGTTCTTCACCTCGAACGGTGGCCCGTGGTCCCGCACCCCGCCGGCTGAGGTGGGCGTCGACTTCGATCGGGTCCTGAAGTCCGACAGCCTCGTCTGCCGGCCGCCCACCAACATCTCGTCGACGCT
>Ga0075364_10001760_pt1 | contig 11966 bp, 6 predicted proteins | sample EndMetdeltDD1764_FD_71517 | JGI IMG/M metagenome (GOLD analysis project Ga0075364, IMG submission 71517) | Populus endosphere microbial communities from Tennessee, USA - Endosphere MetaG P. deltoides DD176-4 | ecosystem: Host-associated > Plants > Roots > Endosphere | place: USA: Tennessee... | reverse complement strand
ACCGTATTCCGTGGGGCAAGATCTTCTCGCCGGAAAACACGTTCATTCCGCTGGCTGCCGTGTCCGTCTGCCTGTTCTTCCTGCCGCTGCGCATCATGACGGCATATGGCTGGATGCCGCCGGAACTGGCCGCCAAGTTCGCGACGCTGGAAATCCGCACGGACTTCAGTGTGGTTTATCTCTTGAACTTCATGGCCGCAGCCTCGCTGATGACGTGGATGCTGATCGCAGGTCCAAAACATTCGTCGGTATGGGTTCGCAAGATCGCCAATGCTCTGGTCTGGGTGTTCTCGATCCGCTTCCTGCAGCTGCTCGGGCGCCATTCGCTGCACGTTTACGTCTGGCACGTGGCCATCGTTTACGCCGTCTATTATTTCGACGGTCGCTCGCCGGAACTTTCGCAGTTCACCAAGGCGATGATCGCCGTGGTCGGTGTGGCGCTTCTGGCTCTGCCCGCCCTGTGGCGCGAACGCGAAAAGTTCTTCGGCACTGCGGAGGACAATACGCCTGCACCGCGCAGCCCGAATGCCCAGGCAACGGTTGCCGCCAAGGCAACCAGCAAGTCCAGCGTGCCGGTCACACGTCCACGCACCGCCTAAGGGCTTTGAATAAGAAACAAGACCAAGGCGGCATGGCGACATGCCGCCTTTTCCATGTGTGTAAATCAGCCTCTTGGCGGCGATGGATCGAGTGATATGTTCCTCTTCACGTCGAAGTCAGGAGCAGATCGATGACCAAACCGCATCCCTCCAAAACCCATATCGGCAATCACGCGCTTCACCCCGAAACGCAGATGCTGAATTACGGTTACGACCCCGAACTGTCCGAGGGCGCGGTCAAGCCGCCGGTTTTCCTCACCTCCACCTTCGTGTTCAAATCCGCCGAAGAAGGCCGCGATTTCTTCGATTACGTTTCCGGCCGCAAGGAGCCGCCGGAGGGCACTGCTGCAGGCCTCGTCTATTCGCGTTTCAACCACCCCAATAGCGAGATCGTCGAGGACCGGCTGGCGGTTTACGAGCGCACGGGAAGCGGCGCGCTGTTTTCCTCCGGCATGTCGGCGATTGCCACAACGCTGCTCGCCTTCGTGAAACCGGGTGACTGCATCCTGCATTCGCAGCCGCTTTATGGAGGCACGGAAACGCTGCTGGCCAGAAAATTCGCCGATCTCGATGTCGCAGCGGTGGGCTTTTCCGATGGCGTTGATGAAGTTTCTGTCACCACTGCCGCCAAGGCGGCGATGGCAAAGGGCCGCGTGTCGGTCATCCTGATCGAAACGCCGGCGAACCCGACCAACAGTCTTGTGGATGTGGCGCTGATGCGGCGCACTGCCGATGCCATTGGCAAGGAGCAGGGTCACACACCGATAGTGGTCTGCGACAACACCCTGCTCGGGCCTGTCTTCCAGCGGCCAATCGAACATGGCGCGGATATCTCCGTCTATTCGCTGACCAAATATGTCGGCGGCCATTCCGACCTGATTGCAGGGGCTGCACTCGGTTCGAAAGCGGTGATGAAACCGGTGAAGGCATTGCGCGGAGCAATCGGCACGCAGCTCGATCCGCATTCCTGCTGGATGCTGGGGCGCTCGCTGGAAACCCTGTCGATCCGCATGGAAAAGGCCAATACCAACGCAAAAGCCGTAGCGGATTTCCTCAAATCCCATCCGGCCGTCGAAAGCATCCATTACCTGCCCTATCACGACCCGCAATCGCCGACGGGAAAAGTGTTTGCGCACCAATGCAGTGGCGCGGGATCGACCTTCTCCTTCGATATCAAGGGCGGCCAGCCGGCTTCCTTCCGCTTCCTCAATGCGCTTTCGATCTTCAAGCTGGCGGTAAGCCTTGGCGGTACGGAATCGCTTGCCAGCCACCCGGCTTCAATGACGCATTCGGGTGTTCCGGCGGATGTTCGCCAGCGGATCGGTGTACTGGAAAGCACGATCCGGCTTTCGATCGGCATCGAACACCCGGACGACCTGATTGCCGACCTGACGGTGGCACTCGATAAGGCCTGACCTGGGGCCTGACATGAGACCTGATTGCCACGCCGGGCAGCCCTGCGTGGCGGCACTTTGACATTTGCCGTTGAAAACAGTAGAGGAGCGCCCATGTTCGGCTGCGAGCCTTGCAGCCATGGCGCCTGAGAGATGCGGGCGCATGATAATCCGAAAGACAAATTCATGACCGCAATTGACGGCGCTATTCCGCCGATCGCCAAGGCGTTGGAAAAACGTGGCTACTCGACGCTGACCCCGGTTCAGCTGGCGATGCTCGATCCCAACCTCATCACATCGGACGCGCTTGTTTCCGCGCAGACCGGCTCCGGCAAGACGGTGGCCTTCGGCATCGCCATGGCCCCGACCCTGCTTGGCGACGCCGAGCGCTTTGGTCGCGCCGAAGCGCCGCTGGCACTGGTGATTGCACCGACCCGCGAACTGGCCATGCAGGTGAAGCGTGAGCTGGACTGGCTTTATGCCGAGGCCGGCGCCGTCATCACCTCCTGCGTCGGTGGCATGGACATCCGCTCCGAGCGCCGTGCGCTGGAACGTGGCGCCCATATCGTCGTCGGCACGCCGGGCCGTATCTGCGACCATATCCGCCGCAACGCGCTCGACATGTCTGAACTGCGCGTCGCCGTGCTGGACGAAGCCGACGAAATGCTCGACCTCGGTTTCCGCGAAGACCTCGAATACATTCTGGAAAGCGCGCCGGATGACCGCCGCACCCTGATGTTCTCCGCGACCGTACCGGCTGCGATTGCCAAGCTTGCCAAGAGCTACCAGCGCGATGCCGTGCGCATTGCCACCGCAGCGGAACAGAAGCAGCATGTGGATATCGAACAGCGCGCACTGCTGGTAACCAACCAGGACCGTGAAAACGCCATCGTCAACGTGCTGCGTTATTACGAAGCGCCGAACGCGATCGTGTTCTGCTCGACCCGCGCTGCCGTCAACCATCTGACCGCTCGCCTTTCCAACCGCAATTTCTCCGTCGTAGCACTTTCCGGCGAACTGACGCAGAACGAGCGCACCCATGCGCTGCAGGCCATGCGTGACGGCCGCGCCCGCGTTTGCGTGGCGACCGACGTTGCTGCCCGCGGTATCGACCTGCCGGGCCTCGAGCTGGTCATTCATGCCGACCTGCCGACCAATTCGGAAACCCTGCTGCACCGTTCGGGCCGTACCGGCCGTGCCGGCTCCAAGGGCATCAGCGCGCTGATCGTTCCGGTGAGCCAGCGCCGCAAGGCCGAGCGCCTTCTGTTCGGTGCCAAGATCGAGCCGACCTGGGCCAACCCGCCTTCCGCCGATGCCGTTATCGAACGTGACGAAGAGCGGCTGTTTGCCAACCCGATCTTCACCGAGGTGACGACGGACGAGGACGAACTGGCGCTGATCGCCAAGCTGACCGAGCGTTTCGACGCAACCAAGCTGGCGACCGCTTTCGTCTCGATGTATCGCGGCAAGAACTCCGCGCCGGAGGAAATCAGCGAGATTTCGCTGCAGCCGGGCGCCCGCAAACCGCGTGACGGCCAGACCGGCGATGCCGCTTCCCGCCCGCTCACACCGCGTGGCGATTTCGGCCCGGCCGTGTGGTTCTCGCTTTCGGTTGGCCGCAAGCAACGCGCCGAACCGCGCTGGCTGATCCCCACCATCTGCAAGAGCGGCGACCTGACCAAGAACCAGATCGGCGCCATCAAGATGCAGGCCGACGAGACGTTTGTCGAAATCTCGGCTGATCATGCCGACAAGTTCATGGCAAAGCTCGGCAAGGACCGCCTGATGGACCGCGGCATCCGCGTGACCAAGTTGGACGGCGCGCCTGATTTCAGCAAGTTTTCGCGCGGCACCGATGACGAAGGCTTTACCCAGCGCGAAGGTCCGCGCATGGACAAGCCATGGAAAGACAAGCCTTTCAAGAAGGACGGGCCGCGCGGCGACAAGCCTTTCCGCGACAAACCTTATGGCGACAAGCCGTTCAAGGACGGCGATGCACCGCGCAAGGACTGGAAGCCCAAGGGCAAGGCCAATGACGGCTTCAAATCCGAAGGTTACAAGTCTGAAGGTTATAAGGGCGACAAGGTAAAGTCTGACCGCTTTGGCGACGAAAAGCCTTTCCGCGATGGCCCGAAGGACAAGCCCTGGAAAAAGAAGGCCAATGACGCACCTGCTGGCGAAGGCAAGCCTTTTGCCAAGAAGGGCAAAGGCGATTTCGGCAAACCGGCAGGCGCCAAAGGCGGCTTTGGCAAGGGTGCACCGAAGGCCGGCGGCGGCAAGTTCGGAAAATCCGACAAGCGTGACTGATGCTTGACGCATCGGATCGATCGATGACGAAGGGCCGGGAAACCGGCCCTTTTGCTTTCGGGAATTTACGCAAGTGTGCCGGAAGATTGCATCCACCCGACGATACAATCCTTGCGATGCTATAAATTTCTTATTTAGATAATCATAATATAATGATCCGATGGGTGCAGCTGACGAGACCCAGCCCTCTCGCATCGGTGTATTATGTCGACATTATTCTTTCCGAAATGGCCGCTTCGCATCCGCATTGTCATAGCAGTCACTGCATTCTTTCTGGCCGTTGCCGCAACTCTTGCCGTGCTGATCGCCATTTCGGTGCGCGACATGACGAATTCGGCGACCAATAGCGACGACACGCGCGCACGGCATGCGGCGACGGCAGCCATGAGCGCGCTATTGGATCACCTGGGTGCAACTGCGCGCGACAACACGGTGTGGGACGACGGCTACGAACACATCACCTCTGATGAAGCCAAGGCGTTTTCCGATACGACCTGGGGTAAGAGCACCAAGGACAATCCGCTTTTCGATGCGGCAATCGTCGTTGCACCAGACCAGACAATCCTGAGCAGCTACAAGAAGGGCGTCGAATTCGACCCGACCGAGTTCTTCGGCTCCTCGCTCGTTGACATGATCGACCATGCGAAAACCTCCGGCCGCGTGCCGGTGGTCAGTTTTGTGCGAAGCATGGATGGGCTGGCCATCATGGCGGCGGGCATGATCCAGCCTTATGACGAAACGATCGAGGCCGGCGCACCGCGTCATACGCTCGTTCTTGTCCGGTTTCTTTCGATAAAAACGCTCGACGAAATCGAGCAGACTTTCGACCTTAACGACCTCAGCGTCAGCGGCATGCCCGAACCTCATATGCTGTGGATCCCGCTGAATGACCTGGACGGCAATACGCTGACCTATCTGCAGTGGGAAAGCCGCGATCCCGGCACGATGATCTATGACAACGTCTACGCTTATCTGCTGGCTGCGGCCATTATTCTCGTCGCTTTCCTTTTGGCCGTGCTGGTAACCGGCTTTCTCTCGGTTCGCATGCTGCAACGTTCCGCCGACCGCGCTCGCCACCGCGCCACCCACGACGTGTTGAGCGGACTTCTGAACCGCGCCGGCATTCTTGAGCTTCTGGACAAGGCAATCGCTACCGACAAGGCGGGCCTGACACTGCATCTCATCGACCTTGACGGTTTCAAGGGTGTCAATGATGCCTGGGGCCATGCCGTGGGTGACCAGTTGATCCAGATGGTGGCAGCACGGGTACAGGCGCAGCTGCCGGCCAATGCTCTTTTTGCACGGCTGGGCGGTGACGAATTTGCGGTGGCGACGCCATCTGACACCGCGCCGGACCTTGCCCAGACAATTGTTACTTGCGTGGCCGAACCATTCATGATCGGCGGGCGCACGATCGAGATCGGCGCCAGTGTCGGCACGGTGACGGCGCAAGACGACGTGCCGGACGCGCTGGAACTGCTCAGGCGCGCCGACATGGCGCTTTACACCGCCAAGGAAGGCGGGCGCGGGCAGGCTGTCACCTTTAGCGATAACCTCGACCGCGACCGGCAAATGGCGGCTGATCTGGAAGAACGGTTGCGCAAGGCGCTGGACCGGGGCGAAATACAGGTCGCCTACCAGCCGCTGTTCGACGCCAAGGCCGGCCTTGTGGTGGGCGTGGAAGCGCTGGCGCAATGGGTGCCCGTCACCGGCCGCGTCAGCCCGGAAATATTCATACCCATCGCCGAACGCTCCGGCCTGATCGACCAGTTGGGCATGCAGGTTCTAAAGACTGCGATAGAACAGGCGCATTCCTGGGAAACGCTTGCGCTTTCCGTCAACGTTTCACCGATCCAGTTGCGCAACCCGAACTTTCCTGCCGACGTGATCCGTCTTCTGGAGGCAACCGGCTTCGATCCGCACCGGCTGACGCTCGAGATTACCGAGGGCGTGCTGATGTCCAACCCGGATCAGGCACGCCGCGCCATCGAGACATTGCGCAATATCGGCGTGAAATTCGCGCTCGATGATTTTGGCTGCGGTTACGCCAGTATCGGCGCGCTGCGCACCTTCGGTTTCGACCGGATGAAGATCGACCGATCTCTGGTAAGCGGGCTGAAAAGCCGCGAAGGCTCGGAAGTGCTGACCGCAACGATCTCGCTCGCCCATGCGCTCAATATTCCAGTAACGGCGGAAGGCGTGGAGACCCCGGAACAGATGGCTGCGCTGAAACAGACCGGCTGCGACCAGCTACAGGGATTTTTGCTGGGCAAGCCGATGAGCGGCAACGATATTGCCAGGTTAGTGCAGGTGAGTGCGGCGTGAGGGGGAGTGGGATCGCAGTGACTGCGGAATTCCCCCTCAATAGGCAGGATAGCGCGACTTCCGCCTCCGTACCATTCTCCGTGTATGGCGGGATTTGTCTACATCGTCACCAATCACAAGCACGGCACGCTTTACATCGGCGTGACCTCCGATCTCGAGCGCCGCATCTGGGAACACCGGGAGGCGCTTTCGCCGGGTTTTACGTCGAAATACGATTGCAAGCGGCTCGTTTGGTACGAGGAACACGGCAGCATCGGCACGGCTATTCAGCGGGAGAAATCGCTGAAACGATGGTATCGACAGTGGAAGATCGAGTTGATCGAGGCGCTGAACCCGGAGTGGCGAGATTTGTATGAGGAATTGTGGTGACAGGTGGGCTTGGTGGGCCAGCCGTGAACAGTTGGCGGGTTGGGCTGTGGATCCTCGGGACAAGCCCGAGGATGACCAAAGAGAGGGGGAGCGAGGGTGCCCCAAGCACCCGTTTTCTCATACGAATGCCATCTCATTCCCACACGAAAGCCACGTAGTTTTCAATTCACTCGATAATTTGCAGCTCGCCGCAATCTCGATTGAGGCACCGTTACCGTTCCTCCCTCTCTTGGTCATCCTCGGGCTTGACCCGAGGATCCATGCCCCGGGGCCGTGGATGGTCGGGTCAAGCCCGACCATGACGACGGTGAGGGCAGCCCGGGGACGGCGATGAAAATGCTGTCGTCCTCTCCGAAGCAGCAAGGCAGCCTTACGCCGCCTCCCCCACTTTCCCATAGGGATCGAACCGTCCATAAAACGTCTCGCCCTTGGCGGCCATGTCCTTCAGCAGCGGCGTCGGAGCAAAATGATCGCCGTACTGAGCAGCCAGCTTTTCAGCCAGTGCCACAAACGCCTTGACGCCCATGCCGTCGATATAGCTCAGCGTACCGCCCGTATAAGGTGCGAAACCGAAACCGAGGATGGAGCCGACATCGGCTTCGCGCGGATCGGTGACGATGCCTTCTTCCACCGTGCGTGCTGCTTCCAGCGCGATCGTCACGAGAAAGCGCTGTTTCAGCACGGAGACATCCACTTCGGACGCCGGCTTCTGCGGATAGAGGTCCTTCAGGCCCGGCCAGAGCGACTTTTTCGCCGGCTTTGGCGGGTAATCGTAAAAACCCTGACCATTTTTGCGGCCGCGACGGTCCAGCTCGTTGACCATCTTGTCGATGAGTTCCATATGGCCGGGCTTGACCGAAGCCTCACCCAGATCGGCAATCGAGGCCTTCATGATTTTCTGGGACAGGTCGACAGCGACCTCGTCGTTGAGCGAAAGCGGGCCGACCGGCATGCCGGCCATTTTTGCGGCGTTTTCGATCATCGCTGCCGGCACGCCCTCAGTCAGCATGTCATAGGCCTCGTTGATATAGCGGAAGACGCAGCGGTTGACGAAGAAACCGCGCGTATCGTTGACGACGATAGGCGTCTTTTTGATCTTGGCGACGAAATCCAGCGCCGTGGCCAGTGCCTTGTCGCCGGTCTTTTCACCGAGGATGACTTCGGTCAGCATCATCTTTTCGACGGGCGAGAAGAAATGCACGCCGACGAACTGGTCCGGGCGTTTCGAGTTTTCGGCAAGGCCCGAGATCGGCAGGGTAGAGGTATTGGAGGCAAAGATCGTGGTGGCCGGGATGACGGCTTCCACCTGTTCGATCACCGCCTTCTTCACCGCACGATCCTCAAACACCGCTTCGATGACCAGATCGGCATCCGAAAGCGTCGCGTAATCCGGCGTGGGCGTGACGAGCGAGAGCAGCTTTTCGCCCTCTTCCTTGGTGAGGCGGCCCTTGGACACGCTTTCCGCCACCAGCTTTTCCGAGACGGCCTTGCCCTTGTCCGCGGCTTCTTGGGTCTGGTCGATCAGCACGACAGGGATGCCGGCAGCTGCCGTGACATAAGCGATCGACGCGCCCATGAAACCGGCGCCGACGACGCCGACCTTCTTGAACTCGCTTTTCGGCACTCCGGCCGGGCGGCGCGCACCCTTGCCGAGTTCCTGCATGGAGATGAACAGCGAGCGGATCATCGAAAACGCTTCGGTCGTGCCGAGGATCTGCGTGAAATAGCGCTGCTCAACCTTGAGCGCCGTATCGAAGGGAAGCTGCAGGCCTTCATAAACGCATTTCAGAATGGCAAGCGCGCCCGGATAATTGCCTGCGGTTTCGCGGCGCAGGATGGCAGGAGCAGCCGGGAAAAGCTGGGCAGCGGCCGGGGTCCAGACACCGCCGCCGGGGGCTTTAAAACCTTTTTCATCCCAAGGCGCGACGGGCTTCAGTCCGTCCTTGATCATCTGTTTAGCGGCATTCACCAGCTCGGCCGGTTCGACCACCTGATGCACGAGGCCCATGGCCTTGGCGCGCTGCGGGGTGAGTGACTGACCTGTCGTCATCATCTGCAGGGCGGACTGCGCATCGGTGAGGCGCGACACGCGCTGGGTGCCGCCGGCGCCCGGAAAGATGCCGACCTTCACCTCGGGAAGTGCCAGCTTCACCGACTTGCCATTGGCGGCAACGCGGCCGTGGCAGGCGAGCGACAGCTCGAACGCGCCGCCCATGCAGGTGCCGTTGATGGCCGAGACCCAGGGTTTTCCGTTGGTCTCGATTGCGCGAAACAGCCAGGTCATGCGGCCGGCGACTTCGAACAGCTTTTGTTTGGCGGTTTCGGGGTCCTTGGCCGTGGCTTCCTGCAGCATGGAGAACATGCCGCGGATCATGGTAAGATCCGCCCCGCCGGAGAAGGAGGACTTTCCGCTGGTGAAAACGACGCCCTTGATGGCGGCGTCTTCCACCGTCTGTTTCAGCAGGGCTTCGAGTTCGTCCATCACCTCGACGGTGAAGACGTTCATCGATTTGTCCGGCATGTCCCAGGTGATGAGGGAGATGCCGTCGGCGTCGGTTTCGATGGAAAAATTCTTGTAGGTGCTCATGTCGGGATTTCCTCTTCCCTGAAATCTTCTGTCCTCCGCTTCGCTCTCTTTCGTCATGGTCGGGCTTGACCCGACCACCCATCGCTCTGGGCGTGGGTCCTCGGGTCATCCTCGGGTTTAACCCGAGGACGAGGATGACGGCGGAGAGGGAAGCGCTCTCCTCAAAGCCGCTCGATAACCGTCGCGGTGCCCATGCCGGCGCCGATGCAGAGCGTGACCAAGGCGGTGTTAAGATCGCGGCGCTCCAGCTCGTCCAAAACGGTGCCCAGAATCATCGCGCCTGTGGCGCCGAGCGGATGGCCCATAGCAATAGCGCCGCCATTGACGTTCATGATGTCGTGGCTGATGTCGAAGGCTTGGCAGTAGCGCAACACGACGGCGGCAAAGGCTTCGTTGAGTTCGAACAGGTCGATATCGGAAATTTTCATGCCGGTGCGGGCGAGAAGTTTTTCGGTGACATCGACCGGGCCGGTCAACATCAAAGCCGGGTCTGAGCCGATATTGGCGAATGCCTTGATACGCGCGCGGGGTTTCACACCCAGCGACTGACCGCCCGCCTTCGAGCCGATCAGCACGGCGGCGGCGCCATCGACGATGCCGGACGAATTGCCGGCGTGATGGACGTAATTGATCTTTTCGATTTCCGGATGCGCCTGAATGCCGACGGCTTCGAAACCACCCATTTCACCTGGCATCTGGAACGAGGCGTTGAGCGAGGCGAGCGCCTGCATGTCGGTCGTCGGGCGCATGTGCTCGTCGCGGTCTAGGATTATCAGGCCGTTCTGGTCCTTGACCGGAATGACGGAGTTCTTGAAATAACCAGCATCCCAGGCTTTTCCCGCACGCTTCTGGCTTTCGACGGCGTAGGCATCGACGTCATCGCGGGAAAAACCGTATTTGGTGGCGATCAGGTCGGCCGAGACGCCCTGCGGCATGAAATAGGCTGGGAAGTTGACGGACGGGTCCATATACCAGGCGCCACCGGACATGCCCATGCCGACACGCGACATGCTTTCGACACCGCCGGCGATGATGATGTCATCCGAACCGGCCGCGATTTTTCCGGCGCCAAAATTGATGGCGTCGAGGCCGGAGGCGCAGAAACGGGAAATCTGCATGCCCGGAGCCTTGGTCGAATACCCAGCCTCGAAGGCAGCGGCCTTGGGGATGACGGCGCCACTATCCATCACAGGATCGACGCAGCCCATGATGATGTCGTCGACGGTTTCTGTGGCGAGGCCGTTGCGGTCGCGGATGGCTTCCAGCGTCTTGGCGGCAAGGCGGACGGACGGCACTTCGTGCAAGGATCCATCCTTCTTGCCGCGACCGCGCGGCGTGCGCACGTGGTCGTAAATGAAGACTTCGGTCATGGTGTCATCTCTCCCGTTTTCCCTTTCGGGTCGGCACTTGCGCGCGCCTTGTCCTTACAAATGGTTCAGAATGCTTCCGCCGCCAGTTCCATCACGCTGTCTGCGCCAGCCTCGATGCGCACCTTGCGCAGCGCGGTTTCGGGCATGATCTTCTCCATGAAGAACTTTGCCGTCACCAGCTTGTTGCGCAGATACTCTTCACGCGGATCGCCGCTGGCAAGCTTTTCCTGAGCGGTTTTAGCAATGCGTGCCCACATGTAGCCGAGCGTGACGAGGCCGAAGAGGTGCATGTAATCGGTCGATCCGGCGCCGGCATTGTCGGGCTTTGCCATAGCGTTCTGCATGAACCACATGGTCGATGCCTGCACGTCGTTCAGGCCCTTTTTCAGTGCCTTGGTGAAAGGTGCCATCGCCTCGTCAGCGCGGTTTTCCTCGCAGAAATCGCCGATTTCCTTGAACATCGCCATGACGGCGCGGCCGCCGTTGAGCGCCAGTTTGCGGCCGACCAGATCGAGCGCCTGAATGCCGTTGGCGCCTTCGTAAATCATGGCGATACGAGCATCGCGGACATACTGGCTCATGCCATGTTCCTCGATATACCCGTGGCCGCCAAACACCTGCTGCGCCATCACGGCGTGGTCAAAACCCTTGTCGGTCAGAACACCTTTCAGGATCGGCGTGGCGAGGCCAAGCAGGTCGTCGGCGTTCTGGCGTTCCTTTTCATCCGGCGAGCGGTGGGCGATATCGGATTTCAGCGCGGTCCAGAGCAGGAAGGCGCGGCCGGCCTCGTTGAAGGCCTTGATGGTCATCAGCGAGCGGCGGATGTCCGGGTGGACGATGATCGGATCGGCCTTCTTGTCCGGAGCCTTGGCGCCCGACAGGGAACGGCCCTGGATGCGCTCGTTGGCATAGGCGACGGCGTTCTGATAGGCGGTCTCGGCGATTGCCAGACCCTGCAGGCCGACGCCGAGGCGGGCCTCGTTCATCATCACGAACATGGCCGACAGGCCCTTGT
>Ga0075364_10001759_pt1 | contig 11968 bp, 9 predicted proteins | sample EndMetdeltDD1764_FD_71517 | JGI IMG/M metagenome (GOLD analysis project Ga0075364, IMG submission 71517) | Populus endosphere microbial communities from Tennessee, USA - Endosphere MetaG P. deltoides DD176-4 | ecosystem: Host-associated > Plants > Roots > Endosphere | place: USA: Tennessee... | reverse complement strand
GCGCATGACCGCGCCCCGCGGCTGCTCGGCGAGGATGTCCGCCTCGATGGCCGCCAGCTGCTCGTCGGTCCACGGGTGCGGCAGTTCCACCGTCCGCGTTTCCCTGCGCTGCTGCGCCTGGGTCCGTTCGAAGCGGACCCGCGAACAGATGAAGGTCGCCACCAGCTGCTGGTCCTGGTTGGTGTACTCCTGCCGAAGATAGTCCTTGATGCGCCGGCCGGCGAATCGACTCTCGGTTGGCCCTTCGAATCCGTCGAACACGACTCGCGGGGCGATCCGGTCGCCCAGCTTGATCGGGCGATGGAACGTCATGATCGTCTCGGCGTGGAACCCACCCAGACCGGCCCAGCCGAACTGCACGGACGCCATGCAGGCGAAGATGAAGCTGGGGGGCGCAATCAGTCCGCCATGAACTGACGCCGCGCCGTAGGCCGAGTCGATCCAGAGCGGGTTGTCGTCGCCGATCCCTTCTGCGAAGCGCAGGATGGCCATTCGATCGGCCACCTCGTTGTTCACGAAGCCGTCGGTGCGGATCTCGGTGCCGATCCGCGACCGCATGTTCTCGAGCATTTCGTCAGTGAAGGTGCCCCGCGCCAGTTCTTTGGTGATCTCAGCGTCGCCACTCATCGTCTGTGCCTCGACGGGAATGTCTTCAACGCGCGGTCGCCTGCAGGAACGTTCGCAGGAGCGGGCGCAGGAGCTCGGGCGCCTGGACCGGGACGAATGGGCCGCTCTCCAGCACCTCGAAGCGGCCGTGTGGAACGGCCGAAGCGATGGCTCTCATGGACTCCACCGGCCGCCCCTTGTAGTGCGTCACGGCGACGAACCAGGCGGGACACTGAATCGCCGGCCAGGTGCCGGCCCATTCCGTGATCGCGACCATGCGCAGCGTCGCCGCCATGCTCACCGGGTCGTTGCCGTACTGCATGGCCAGGAAGCGCGCATATCGATCTTCATGCCCGATTCGCAACGCCGGCACGTAGGTGTCCTCCCGCGTCACGTCGACGTCGGCGCGGACGCCCAGGCGCTCCAGTCGCGCGGCCCTGGCCAGAAAGGACGCTCGATTCGCGGCAGGCACGTCGGCCGCCGGGCTGAGCGCCATCACCGCCGCGACCCGCTGCGGCTGCGCGGCGGCAAACCGCAAGGCGATGGCGCCGCCGAGCGCGCCGCCGACCACGGTCACCGGTTCGGTGATGCCGAGATGATCGAGCAGGGCCCGCAGGTCCTCGACCTCGTCGTCAATCGTCACCGCGCCGCGCAGCTTTTCCGAGAGCCCGAATCCGCGCAGGTCGTAACGCAGCACCCGGTTCTCGCGCGAAAGATCGCCGAAGATGTCGTCCCAGCTCTCGAGCGACATGCCCAACTCGTGCAGCAGCACGATGGTCCGCGGCCCGCGTCCGGCCAGTTGATACCGAAGCGACGTCTGGTTGACTTGCGCAAAGGTGGGCGCGGCGGCGGCGCCCTGGGCCATGGCCGAGGACTGGACGACACCACACGCGGCGAGCGCAAGGAGCCACGTACGTGAGCGCATCATCGAAGCCCCCCGGGAGATGACGGCACGATGCGTGACGTCGGAATATACTGATGCGACTTGCGCCGCGACGACACCAAGCCATCCGCGCGGATCCCGCGAAAGACCGCCCTTCCGACCCGGTCGAAGAGCACGCCAGCCACGGCGCCCGACCGCGGGCCGCAGAATCACCGGACGGTCGATCGCGTGACGCGGATCCTGGAGGAAGTGGTCTACAGTCCGGGGCTGACGTTCGCGGAGCTCGTGCGCGCCCTGCATGCGCCGAAGAGCTCGGTGCACGGCTTCATCCGCGGGCTGCTGGCCAAGGGCTGGCTGCATCAGGAGCGGCATCGCTTCTATCTCGGTCCCGCGGTGTATGGTCTGACGCTGGCGAGCGGGCACATCCGCGCCGGTCTGGTCACGCAGCAGGATCTCACCGCGCTGCACGATGAAACGGGGTTGCCGGCGTACCTCGGCGTCCAGGCCGGCGATCATCTGATCTACGTGGCCGAGGCCGGCAGCGATGCGGTCGGGCGATTCGACGCCCAGTCGAACATCCGGCGCACGCTCCTGGCGACCGCGGGGGGCAAGGCCCTTCTGGCGGAGCGCGGCGATGCCGAGCGCGAGTCGTACCTGCGGCGGCGGAGCAAGGACGACGCCGACCTGGTCGAGCAGTTCCTCGACGAGTACCCGGCGATCAAGAAGACGCGCATCGCGACCAACGTGCGGCGCGGCGGCGCGCGGTTCGCCCTGGCGACGACCGTGCACAGTCCCTCCAGCGAAGCGGTGGCGTCCATCACGCTCGTCGGCCCGACGGCGCAGGTGCAACCGCGCCTCAAGAAGCTGAGCCAGGTTCTCTGCCGCCACGTCGACTCGTGGTCGCGGAGGGGCAGCACGCCGCGAGAGGCGATCTAGCACGGCCTACGACTCGACGGCTGCGCCGGGCGCACCAATCACCCCCGTGCGCCGCAGGTCGGCCAGTTCGGCCGCATCCAGACCACACCGCTCGCTCAGGACCGCATCGGTGTGCTCATCGAGTGCGGGTGACGGCGTCAACCGCCGCAAGGCCGATCCGGCATAGCGCATGGGACTGTTCGGCAGGACGACCGTGCCGGTGTCGGTCGTGTAGTCGGCGAGGAAGCCCCGCTCGTGCAGGTGGGGATCGGCGAGCACCTCCATCACGTCGCGCAAGGGCGCCGCGGGCACGTGGGCGCGGTCGCAGCGCTCGCAAATCTCGGCACGGGTCAGCGTGCGCGTCCACTCGCCAATCCACGCGGTGACCTCGTCAATCTGCGCCAGGCGCCCCTGGAGCCGCGTGAGCGACGCATTGGCGCGCAGGTCCGGACGTTCCATCGCGTCGCAGAGATTGAGCCAATGCTCGTCGGTCGCGCAGACGAGCGTCACCCAGCCGTCAGCGGCCTGGAACGAATCGAAGGGCACGTACGAGTCGGCGACGTGACGGTTGCCGGTCCGCTCCGGCAGGGTACGACTGCTGTAGGCGTGGCCTGCCGCCGGCAGCAGCGACGCGAACACCGACTCCAGCATCGAGACCTCGAGGACGCGTCCGCGGCCGGTGCGCTCGCGCTCGTAGAGCGCCGTGACGATCGCGCCGTAGAAGTGCGCGCCGGAGATGAAGTCGGCGATCGGGACGCCGGCCTTGAGCGGCCGTCCGCCCTTTTCACCGGTCGTGCTCATGAGGCCGCTCATCGCCTGGATGGTCAGATCGACCGCCAGCTTGCCGGCGTCGGGACCGGTGCGGCCGAAGCCGGACGCCGACGCGTAGATCAGGCGCGGGTTCACCTCGTGGAAGACCGCCGGTCCGAGTCCCAGCCGCGGCATGACGGCGGGGGCGAAATTCTCGACGAGCACGTCGGCGGATCGGCTCAACTGCAGCAGGAGCTCGCGGCCACGCTCGGTCTTGAGGTTCAGCACGATCCCGCGCTTGCAGCTGTGGAGCGCGCGGAACGGGTAGTCGCCGTCGCGGGCGCGCCGCCGCGACATGTCGCCGCGCGGCGGCTCGATCTTGATCACGTCTGCGCCGGCCATCGCCATCAGGAAGGTGGCGTAGGGCCCCTGGAACACATGCCCCAGATCGAGGACGCGGACGCCGGTCAGCGGCAGCGGCGCCTCCGGCGCGGCGGCCCCCGGCGAGCGGTCGGGGCGCACGGAAGATGGTGTGTTCGCCACGGGCTGGTTCATGAATGGCCGGCGCCAACGATCGATGGTTCGTATTTACGAACTATATATCGTATATACGACGAGGAATCGTACTGTAGGCCAACGCGGAGCGCGTGTCAACGCGAGCAGGCGGCTGGGTGAGGCCCACGGCGCCGCCTTGACCGTCCTCGCGGCGTTCATGTACCGTCGCCTTCGACTACGAACTGCTGTTCTTATATACGAACTGGCGAGCTGCTCGCCGCCGACATGACCGAGCACGGCTCGTCGCTCGCGGTCCAGCTGTTCGGCGGATACGGCAGTCCCCTTCATGGAGGAACGTCGATGAGAACCGCGCGCGTGCTGACGATCGCGGCCGCCGTGACGGGGATTACCTTCGCCGGCCAGGCGGCGGGGCGGCGGCCGAGCGGCGACGCGCAGATCTGCGGAAGGCAGGGTCCGGTCCAGCTGTTCTGCGGCCCCTCGCGTTCGGAAGATCTCGTGGCGATCCCCAGGACCTCCTGGATCGTCGCCTCGGCGATCGGCGGCGGCATCCACCTGATTGACGCACACAAGAGGACGAGCGTGCAGCTCTATCCCTCGCCGGCGGCCACGGATCGTCTCGACAGGACGCGCTACCCCACCTGTCAGGCGGCTCCCGATGACGCCGAGAAAGCGTCGTATTCGACAATCGGCCTGTCGATTCGGCCCGGCGCGCGAGGTGTCCACACGCTGTACGCCATTCGCTATCCGACGATCTCGCGGGTGCACGTGTTCGAGCTCGATCTCCGGAAGCGACAGCCCTCGATCACCTGGATTGGCTGCGTCGAGGCGCCGGACACCATCTTTCTCAACTCGCTCGTCCCGCTGGGCGACGGCGGCTTCCTGGCGACGCATTTCTACGAACGGGGCCCGGACCCCGCCGCAGCGCGCGCGCGGGCCGCGGCCGGCGAGATCACCGGATGGCTCCTGCGATGGCATCCGCGGACGGGATGGACGAAAGTCGCAGGCAGCGACACCTCCGGTCCCAACGGTGTCGAGCTCTCGCCGGACGGCAAGTGGGTGTACGTCTCGGAATGGGGCCGGTCGATCGTCTACCGCATGCGTCTCGGGGGGGACGCGGCGTCGCGGGAAAGCATCCGGCTCGACTTCCGCCCGGACAACGTGCACTGGGCGCCGGACGGACGGCTCCTGGTCGGCGGCGCGACCGACACCGACAGCCGCGTCGTCAAGATCGATCCGCTCACGTTCAACGTGACTGAGCTCGTCCGGCTCCCCGACGACTCCGCGCGGTTCTTTCATGCGAGCGTCGCGGCCCAGGTGGAGAACGAGCTCTGGTTGGGATCGGCGCGCGCCAACCGCATCGCCATCTATCCGCTCGCGCCGGCCCGCTGAATTCGAGAGGTCCTGACGACCAGGCAGACCGTATGTGCCGCCGAGTAGCCTGGAGCCCGGCTGCTCGTCACGGCATTGGCGTAAGAACGAGCCAGATCTTCGGAGGATCGAGCAAGCCTCCGCGTCGTCCCGCTGCTACCGTGGATACAGGAGAACGAACGCATGGACACGCGCACACTCGGCACAGATGGTCTCGTCGTCTCGGCGATCGGCTACGGATGCATGGGTCTCGAGGCCGTCTACGGCCCGGCTACCGATCGGCAGGAGGGGGTTCGGCTCATCCGCGCCGCGTTCGAGCGCGGCGTGACCCACTTCGACACCGCCGAGGTCTACGGCCCCTTCACCAACGAGACCCTCGTGGGCGAGGCCCTCGCGCCCATCCGCGGAGAGGTGTCCATCGCCACGAAGTTCGGCTGGGACATCGACCGGCAGACCGGCCAGCGCACCGGAGGGCTGAACAGCCGTCCGGATCACATCCGCCGCGTCGTGGACGCGATGTTGACGCGCCTCAACGTCGACCGCATCGATCTGCTCTACCAGCATCGCGTGGATCCCGACGTGGCCATCGAGGATGTCGCCGGCACCGTCAAGGACCTGGTCGTTGCGGGGAAAGTCAAGCACTTCGGCCTGTCGGAGGCGGCACCGCAGACCATCCGTCGCGCCCACGCCGTGCTGCCCGTCGCCGCCATCCAGAGTGAGTACTCACTCTGGACACGCGACGTCGAGCAGAACGGCGTCCTCGCCATCTGCGAAGAGCTCGGCATCGGGTTCGTCCCCTGGGCTCCCCTCGGCGCCGGCTTTCTCACGGGGACCATCAACGAGACGACGACGTTCGACGCGACGGACTTCCGCACCTACTCGCCACGTTTCACGGCTGAGGCCCGCGCGGCCAACATGGCGGTGGTCGATCTGGTCAAGCGGATCGCTGCGGAGAAGCAGGCCACACCCGCGCAGATTGCCCTGGCGTGGCTCCTGGCACAGAAGCCCTTCATCGTGCCGATCCCCGGGACGACGAAGTTGCACCGTCTCGAAGAAAACGTGGGGTCGGTCAACGTCGAACTCACGCCCGGCGATCTGCGCGCGATCGAGGACGCCGTGGCGCGGATCGAGGTGCATGGTGCGCGACTGCCCGAGGCCGTGTTGAAGTTCTCGTACAAGTAGTCTGGCGTCACATCGGCCTGCGCATCTCCGGCGCCCCTTCCCGCCGGATGCCGGCGCCGCGCGCGTACAACAAGGCGAGGATCGGCCGCCGGCCCCTTCGAGAACGTCGGGAGATCCACATGATCCGAATCGACGATCGCCCCGTTCGTATCGGCGAACTGGCGCGCGTTCGACTCCAAATCCGCTTGACACCGGAGCGGATCTGCGGAACTGTGTGATTCTAAATGCGTCCATTAGTTCTTATATACGAACTCTGAACGCCCTATGCCTCAGGCGGACGTGGCGATCGTCGGCACGTCGCTCGTCGCGGCCGGACACCTTCGATCGACGAGGCCGGGCGGTTCGTGGGCGGCCGTCGATCCCCGACGAGATTCCGATTCGATCAACGAGGAGTGACGGATATGCGCATCGCACGGAACGAGAGAGCCACGACGTCATCGTCTCCGGGGAGGCTGCTCCTGGGGTCGCTCGCGGGACTCGCGATGGCGGCGGCGATCGGCACGAGCGCGCTCACGCAGCCGTCCCCGTCCATCGTGAAGATCGACAGCGGCGAGCTGCGAGGCGACGCCGCCGACGGCGTCGCGGCCTTCAAGGGCATTCCCTTCGCCGCACCGCCGGTCGGGGAGCTGCGCTGGCGGCCGCCGCAGCCCGCGGCAAAGTGGACCGGGGTGCGGCAGGCCACGGAGTTCCCGGCGGACTGCATGCAGGGACGCTTCGGCGGCCCGCCTCCGGGTGCCGCCGGACGCGCTGGTGCCCCTCCGGTTCAGGGCGCCGCGCCGGCTCCCGCGCCGCCCGCTGCGGCACCCGCCCCGAAGCCTCCGTCCGAAGACTGCCTCTACCTGAACGTCTGGCGTCCGGCTGATTCGTCGGCCCGCAATCTGCCCGTGATGGTGTGGATCTATGGAGGCGGCTTCACCGGCGGCTCGAGCTCGCAGCCCGGCACGTCGGGCGCCGGCTTCGCCAAGCAGGGCGTCGTCCTCGTCGCGATGAACTACCGGGTCGGACGCTTCGGCTTCTTCGCGTTTCCCGGTCTGCGGCAGGAGCATCCCGACGAGACCAAGGGCAACTACGCCTACATGGACCAGATCGCCGCCTTGCAGTGGGTGAAGCGGAACATCGCCGCCTTCGGCGGCAATCCGAACAACGTCACCATCTTCGGATTCTCCGCGGGCGGCGTCTCGGTGCACTCCATGCTGGCGTCCCCGATGGCGCGCGGCCTCTTCCAGAAGGCGATCGTCGAGTCCGGCGGCTCCAGGGACAGCGTGCTCACGGCGCGGCCGATGCGTGCGGACGGCGTCGATCCGAATTATCCGGTGTCGGCGGAAACGATCGGGATCACCTTCGCGAAGTCGATGGGCATCGACGGGACCGATCAGGCGGCGCTGGCCAAGTTGCGCACGCTCAGCGCCGACGACGTCCAGCGTGGCCCTGCGCCGCAGCCGGGTGCGCCGCCGCAGGCAGGTGCTCCGGCGCAGCCTGGCGCGCCGGCGCAGCCGTTCTACGAGACGACGCCGATTCTCGACGGCAAACTGATCACCGAAACGGCCGAAGCCGCCTACAAGGCGGGCCACCAGCCGCGCGTGCCGTTGATGCTGGGCAGCAACAGCGCCGACACCGCCGGCAACCGCGTTCGCGCGCGCAGCAAGGACGAGTTGTTCGCGCGCTTCGGCGCATCGAGCGCCGAGGCCAGGGCGGTCTACGATCCAGACGGGACGACCGACCTGGCCACGCTGGTGTCGCGCGCCAACAACGACTTCGGCCAGGCCGAGCCCGCGCGCTTTGCCGCGGACGCGTTCGCCGCGAAGGGATCGCCTGTCTATCTGTACCGGTTCTCCTACGTGCAGGCGTCCATGCGGGACAGGATGCCTGGCGCCCCGCACGGCGGCGAGATCGCCTACGTCTTCGCGACGCTCTCGGCAGGCCGCGGCGGCGCTCCGGGGCCCGAGGATCTCGCGGTCTCGCGCATGGCGCAAAGCTACTGGGTGAACTTCGCCAGGACGGGCGACCCGAACGGATCGGGTTTGCCCACGTGGCCGCGCCACGCCTCCGGCGACGGGCAGATCTTCGAGTTCCGCCCCGACGGCTCCGCGGGCTCCGGCCCGGATGCCTGGAAGGCGCGGCTCGACCTGACGAAGAAGGCGACCGAGTCCGGCAGGCGTGACGATGCCGTGAGAGCGGACGCCGGTCGTTGACGGGCGAGCGCCGGCGACATCTCGGGTGAGACGGTCGGAGTACAAGTCGCGGATTCCATTCGTATGAAGGCGCAGGCGCGCCTCGTCGGGAGCAACGGTCATGCTGACGCTGACGGTCAACGGCGCGAAGAGGCAGGTGGCTTCCGCGCCAGACACGCCTCTGCTCTACGTGTTGCGTGACGAGCTGGGCATCATGAGTCCGAAGTTCGGCTGCGGTCTCGCGCAGTGCGGCGCGTGCTCGGTGCTGCTCGACGGCGTCGAAATCCGATCGTGCATCACGGCGGTCGGGGCCGTGGCCACCGGCACCAGCGACATCACGACCGTCGAGGGGCTGCCGGCACGCTGGGCGAAGCAGCAGGCCCAGCCGATGACGGACAGCTCGCTGCATCCCGTTCAGGAGGCCTGGATCGAGCAGCAGGTGCCGCAATGCGGCTTCTGCCAGTTCGGCATGATGATCAAGGCGACCGAGCTGCTCGAGCGCAATCCGGCGCCGTCCGACGACGAGATCAAGGCGGCATTGACGACGTCGGGGCCGTCGGCCCATCTGTGCCGCTGCGGGAGCTACGCCGCGATCCTCGAGGGCGTCCGGCACGCCGCGTCGCTCTTCGCGAGCAAGAAGAGTGTCGTATGAGTCACGTGAGCTTCGACGGCGCGACGATCTTCGGCGCCAGACTCACTCGCCGCGGCTTTCTCGCGGCTGGCGGGGCGCTCGCCGTCTATGCCACGATCGCGCCGCGCGACGCGTTCGCCCAGGGGGCCGCGCCATCTCACTCGCTCGATCCGACCAAGTCCTCGTCCTGGATCGAGATCCGCGCCGACAACACCGTGCAGTTCCGCACCGGCAAGTGCGACTTCGGCCAGAGCTCGATCTACGTCGCCTATCCGCAGATCGTCGCGGAAGAGCTCGGTGTGCCGCTCGACGCGATCACCAGCGTGATTTCCGGCGACACCGATCGCACGCCCGACGGCGGCGGCACCTTCGGGCTGCTTCGCACCAACGTCGTGAACCTGCGCAAGGTCGCCGCCTACACGCGCGAGGCGATCCTCGAAGTGGCCGCGCAGCGGTTCGGCGTGCCGGCGTCGCGGTTGACGGTCAAGGACGGCGTCGTGTCCGCGGGCAGTCAGTCGATGACGTTCGGCCGCCTGGTGCAGGGACACGATCTCACGCTCGTGATTCCGGTTCGCGGCAACGCGACTGACTTTGCCGGCCTCGTGGTGGACGGCGATCCCCCGTTGAAGCCCGTGTCGAGCTACACGATCGTCGGCAAGCCGTTGAAGAATCCGAGCCTGACGGCGAAGGTCACGGGGAAAACACTCTTCGCCTCGGACGTGACGCTGCCGGGCATGTGGCACGGCCGCGTCATCCATCCGCCCACACTCGGTTCGACGCTGGTGAAGGCGGGCCGCCTCGACGCCAAGAGCTTTCCCGACAGCCGCGTCGTCATCAACGGCAACTTTCTGGGCGTCGTCGCGCCGAGCGAGTGGGAAGTGATTCAGGCCGCCAGGGATGTGGCGGGCTCCACCGAGTGGACGTCCTGGAAGGGCCTGCCGGGCCACGTCGATCTGTTCACGCACCTGCGCGAGAAGGTCGATTGGTCGGCCGTTCCAGTCACTCGAGGCGCCGGCAACAAGGGCGACGCCGCCGCGGCGATGGCCGGAGCTGCGCAGGTCCACACCGCCAGCTACGAATTCCCCTACCTGAAACACGCGCCCATCGGTCCGGCGGTGGCGGTCGGCGACGTGCAGGCGGACGGCACCGTCACCGTCCATACCAACACGCAGAATCCGCAGTATCTGCGCAAGGGAATCGCGACGATGATGAACACGTCGATCGAGAACGTGGTGATCCGGACCTACGCGGGATCCGGTCATTACGGACGATCGAACGGCGGGAATGCGGGCGCCGAAGACGAGGCCGTCTTGTTGTCGAAGGCCGTCGGCCGCCCCGTGCGTCTGCAGTGGATGCGCGCGGACGATCTGCAATGGTCCACGCAGGGATCGGCGATGTACTCGACGGTCCGGATCGGCCTCGATGCCCGCGGCCGCGTGGTCGGCTACCAGAGCGACCACTTCGGGCCGCCGATGCAGGACGATCGATTGATTGGGGCGCTGCTCGCGGGCATGCCCACGATCGACGCGCCGGCCGTCACCGTGCCCGCGCCGCATCAGGCTCAACTGCTCGTCCGCGATCCGTGGGTCTACCACCAGGTGCCCAACGTCGCCGAGGCCGGCCACGGCACGCTTCAGATCGGTCAGCAGGCGTCGCCGCTGAAGACCGGGCTGCGCGATCACAGCATGCGCACGCCGATTCAGTTCCAGCAGAACTTCCCGCGCGAGGTCGCGCTGACCGAGGCGGCGGCGCTCGCGCGCGCCGACGCCCTGCAGTTCCGCATCGACCACACGAGCGAGCCGCGGATCAAGGACATCCTGGCGCGACTGCGGGACGCGTCGGCGTGGCAGTCGCGGCCGTCGCCGAGTCCGGAGGCGGCGTCCAGCGGCGATCGTCTCGTGCGCGGCCGCGGCGTCTCGGTCATCTTCCGCGACAACGGCTACTGGGCATGCGCCGCGCACGTGGCCGTGACGCCGTCCACCGGCGCCGTCAAGGTCGAGCGCATGACGCTCGTCGTCGATCCCGGGATCGTCGTGAATCCACTGCAGCTGAAACGGCAGGTCGAAGCAGGTTGTCTCATGGGCGTGAGCATCGCGCTTCACGAGGAAGTGCCGTTCGACGAGGGGGCCATCACCGCCCGGGACTGGCTCACGTATCCGATCCTCAAGATGGCTGAGATGCCGGAGATCAAAGTCGTGCTGGTCAACCGGCCGGAAACCGGCGTCTACGGTCAGGGGTCCGAGACGTCCAACGCGCTGGCCGCGTCCGCCATCGCATCCGCCGTCTTCGACGCGACGGGCAAGCCGGTGCGGCGCCTGCCGCTGCGTCCAGACAACGTCAGGCGCGCGCTGTCCGCCCAGGCGTGATCCTGTGATGACCTCATTCGAGGGAGGCAAGCCATGCTCCGGTTGACGGCGTTGGTCATGGTGACGGTTCTGACGGCTTCGGCCTCCACCGGGGCTCAACCCCCGGCATCTCGGTCCGCAGGCGCACCGGCGCTGGCGATCAGCCGCGCCGGCTCACGGCCCGTCCAGGCTGCGCCCGAAGCGAACTTCACGGGCGACGTTCGTGTCGAACGGTTGTACGAGGCGATTGATCCTTCACATTCGAGCGGCGGGATCGTGACGTTTGCGCCAGGTGCCCGCACCGCGTGGCATTCGCATCCTGGTGGGCAAATCCTGATCGTGACCGCCGGCACCGGGCGCGTGCAGCTATGGGGGCAGCCCAGCCAGGAAATTCGAGTCGGCGACGTCGTCAGAGTCCCGGCCGGGGTCAAGCATTGGCATGGCGCGTCGGCGAACGCGTCGATGTCGCACCTGGGAATCACGGAACAGCGCGACGGGACGGCAGTGCAATGGATGGAGAAGGTGAGCGACGAGCAATATCAGGGCGCGTCGGCGACGAAGGCGCCGGCGGCCGCCGCCACGCTGGCCAGATAGCCGGACC
>Ga0075364_10001758_pt1 | contig 11969 bp, 12 predicted proteins | sample EndMetdeltDD1764_FD_71517 | JGI IMG/M metagenome (GOLD analysis project Ga0075364, IMG submission 71517) | Populus endosphere microbial communities from Tennessee, USA - Endosphere MetaG P. deltoides DD176-4 | ecosystem: Host-associated > Plants > Roots > Endosphere | place: USA: Tennessee... | reverse complement strand
ATATTGATGTATGCCGCGCTGACAAGCTGGCTGAATGCAGCGGGATAGTCTAGCGCGTTGCTGACCAGCTTGCCGCCGATGGTGTTGGTGTGAAAGCCGACGCTGCGACTGAGCAGGGTCTTCATGGTTAGTTCAAGCGCGTCGGCTTGGCCTTTGGCTTGGAGTCTCAGGATGTTGCTAAAGCCGTATAGGTTGGCCAGCACACCCACGCCCGCGGCTATTGCCAGGGGCGTGATGTAGCTGACGACGTCACCGCTGCGCGTCGCGAGACCGGCGAGCGTAAGGCTGATGAACAGCGGCACCAGTACGTTGATGCACACAATGCCGATCATGTAGACGAGTGAACGTAGGAAGACGGGCTTGTTGCCGAGAATGATTCGCCAGAACATGGCAATGGTTTGTTTATCGACGCTGGGGTCGCGCTTTGTTCGCATCGTCATAGTTTACTCCTCGATGAACCCGCCGGACTGGTGCGCCCATAGCTGAGCGTAGGTGCCCTTGCTTTCGACAAGATCGGCGTGGCTGCCTTGCTCTATGATGTCACCGTTGTCTAGAACGACAATGCGGTCCATCTTTTGCACGGTGCTCAGGCGGTGAGCGATGACGATCGCAGTGCGATTCTTCATCAGCTCGTTCAAAGCCTTCTGGATCAAGCGTTCACTCTCGGAGTCCAGTGCACTGGTTGCTTCGTCGAGTACCAAGATCGGTGCGTCCTTTAGGATGGCGCGGGCAATGGCAATACGCTGACGTTGACCACCAGACAGTTTGACGCCGCGCTCACCAACCAGTGTGCCGTATTTGTGTGGCAGCTTGTCGATGAACTCGCTGGCGTGCGCTTTCTTGGCAGCTTCTTCGATTTCGGCGTCGGTCGCTTCCGGCTTGCCGTAGGCGATGTTCTCTTTGATGGTTCGGTGGAACAGCAGAGGTTCCTGCGGAACGTAGCTGATACTGCGACGCAGATCGTCCTGAGTGATGCTGGCGATGTTCTGGCCGTCGATGGTGATTTCGCCGTCGTCGATGTCGCTAAAGCGGAGCAGTAGGCGAGTCAGTGTTGTCTTGCCGGAGCCAGAGTGACCGACCAGGCCGACCTTTTCGCCGGCTTTGATTTGGAGATCGAGGTCGCGGAACAGTGTGTCGTTCTTGTTGGCGCCGTCGTGGGTGAACTCAACGTGGTTGAAATCAATGGCGCCGGCCTTGATGCGGGACTTCGCAGGCTTGAGCGGGTCCTTAACCTCAGGTTCAATCTGGAAGATCTTAACCATGTCGCTGGCATCGGCGAATGAGCGGTTGTACTGGCGCAGGACGTTCTGGAAGTCCCAGAGTCGCATGCCGATACCGCCGGTGTAGCTTACGACCAAGAAGACGGTCGCGACGTCAGCCTTAAACCAGCCAACTGCGACCACAGCCAGGATAATGGCCGCGATACTAATGCTGCTGGTAATGACGCTGGCGTAAGTCTCGCGCATGGTCGTGGCGCGGAGTGATTTGTGGCCCATGTCTTTGGTGAATGTCGCAGCTTTCCAGTGGCCCATGCTTTCCTGCTTGCTGGCGGCAAAACTCTTGATGGCCATGACGTTACTGATGCTGTCGGCCAGGTAGCCAGTCTGTTTGCTTTGGGCTTCGGACTCAACAGTATTGGCTTCGCGGACAGGGCGGCTGAAGAACATAGTACCGATGATGTACGCCACTGACAGGATAACTAGTGCCGCGGCATACAGCGGAACGCGTGGCGCCAGAATGATGATGGTCGCCGTGATGGCGATCACCAGTGTGTACAGGTTAAAGATGGTCGAGTCGGTAAAGCGGACGTAGCTGCCGGTGAGCTTGGTTGCCTGTGACACGAGCGACCCGCCAAACCGATTGCCGTGGAAATTCGAACTCATGCGCATCAGGTGCTCAAAGACTCGCTGCGAAATGTCGCGCACAACGCGAAGTTCTAGGTGCCAAATAAGCCAGACGATGATGCGCCAACCAATGATGGCGCTAAAGATCGTGGCGACGCTGAACAGAATAATTAGCCCACCAAAGCTCTCCCATAGCTTATCGGGGTCAAAGTTACCCTGCGAAATTTGCTGCAGAACCTGCGACGTAATAAACGGCTGCAGAAAGTCACCCACCAGAATGTTGATCGGCAAAACGATGAGCAGTGGAATCAGGAACTGCGGGTAGCGCGTGGCGTGCCCGACGAACAGTTTAATAGTTTGTTTAGTTGTAGACATAGAAAACTCCTGGATAGAGGGTTGGATCATTAGATGTGGTTTTTAAAGTTAAGGGGTTATTTATTTTGAAAGCACAGTGCCTGCTTTGAACGTAGTTCGTGCGATCTGCTGCAAAGAGAGTGCGCTACCATAGCGGACCCGGGCGCGCACAAATGCGGCCTTAGACTCGGATCGTAACTGGTGGATTAGCGGGCTGGATGCCATAATGCCTCCCAGTATAGGTTAAAGTAGTTGAGCTTGACAACCTTTTTGTGATATATATGGTCGCCGTGACGACAAATCAGCCCATAGACGTCGAGCTTGGTGAGTGGAAACGAGCAGGGAGGGGCGAGATTTTACGAGCGCAGGTTGTCAGCACCGGCATCGCCGTGGCACTGAGCAACCGACGTACCGGCACGGGCTACCTGGGGTTCTTCACAGTCGACTCCGTGCTGAACTTCCGTGGCATGATCCGTACGGCGCTGGCCGAGCCGGGTGCGCCCGGGCGTGTTCAGATGTGGTTCGATGGCGCCTCGATGGTGTCGCCTGACCGCGAGGATGCTGAGGAGATCAACGCCGAGGTCATGAGCCTCCGCCGCTATGTGGCGGGAGGGCTCGACCGGGCGGGCTTCCAGATGATCCACGGTGGGTGGCTCAACGTCAACCAGTACCTCAACATCGCGCTTCGCTGTGGCACGGAGCGCTGTGTGATCAGCCGGGGCGGCGACCCGTACACACGGTGATCACTCGGCCGACGCGCACTGCCCCCATAACGGGCGGTGCGCGTCGGCTAACACTTCAAAAATGCTTCTACATCTGTTATAGTAACTGTCGAACTTATGCAAAAAATCCTTCTGTATTACAAATTTGCACCCATCCCTGACCCAGAGGCTGTCCGCCTGTGGCAGCGTGCTTTGTGTGAGAAGCTGAATCTGAAGGGCCGCATTCTCATCTCGACTCATGGCATTAACGGTACCGTCGGTGGCGACATCGAAGACCTGAAGGCATATGTCAAAGAGACAAAACAATTCGCCGCCTTCAAGGGTACGACCTTTAAATGGAGCGAGGGTGAGCGCGATAGCTTCCCGAAGCTCAGTATCAAGGTTCGCTCAGAGCTGGTTGGCTTTGGCGCGCCAGACGAAGTCCAGGTTGATGAACATGGCGTTATCGGTGGTGGTAAACATCTGAGTCCAGAGCAAGTCCACAAGCTCGTAGAAGAGCGCGGTGATGTCGTATTCTTTGACGGCCGCAACAAGCATGAAGCGTCTGTCGGTAAGTTTAAAGATGCTATCGTCCCGGATGTCGAGACATCCAAGGATTTTATCCGCGAGCTTGAAAGCGACAAATACAACGACATCAAGGACAAGCCAATTGTGACCTACTGTACTGGCGGTATCCGCTGCGAGGTCATCAGCGCCATGATGAAAAAGCGTGGTTTCAAAGAGGTGTACCAGATTGACGGCGGCATCGTGAAATACGGCGAGAAGTACGGTGATGACGGCCTGTGGGAGGGCAAGCTGTATGTCTTTGATGGCCGTCTTGTGACGCAATTCTCTGAGAAGGCCAAGGATATCGGCCACTGCATTCACTGCGACAACCGTACGAGCAATTTCATTAATTGCGCCAATAATACCTGCAATAACCTCGTGCTGGTGTGCGAGGACTGTAAGGCTACGCAGACAACTTGCAGCGACGACTGTCGCACTCGCGTTGGCGCAGAAATCCACGCTGCAGCGTAAGCATTGTTTTTATAGAGTTATCATTATATAATATGGCGAGTTCGCGGGCATTTGTAAAGTCGCCCGCGCGCACCCTTATCGGCAAGCAGTTTGAGCTAAGCGAGGTGTAATCCATGGCATCACCGGCGTCCCAACCACAGGGACGTTCACCGGTCACTGTCGCTGTGATCGCTGGCCTGGTGGTCGCGGTCGCGATCGTCGTCGTTCTCGCGTTGATGACGCGGGGCGGTGACGGTGTCGACACGACGGCCGAACAGACCGACATCGTCAAGGAGCTGAAGGACGCGGGCTACAAGAAGGTCAAGGACGAGAAGCGCTCCAGCGACGAGCTGAAGCGCGACGTGGTGTCCGAATGGTGGGAGCGCTCCGAGGAGCCCCAGCAGGTGATCATCACGGACGACTCGCCCTACACGACCGAAGGCGTCCTGGTCGTGAACGCGGTGAACTACCGCGGGACCGACAGCAAGGGCAACCTGAGCTGTCAGCCGGATCCGGAGCACACGCGGTCGAACCTGACCGCGATCCTGGCAGACGCCAACAAGCTCCGAGACGGCATCGCTGGTGGAACCGTCAAGCCCGTGGATGACCAGGGCGGCGGCTTCCCCTACCGCGGGGACTTCATGGGCTGCTTGCCCTGAACTCCGCCGACGTCCGCCTCCTCGACCCGAACGCTGGGTCGAGGGGCGGGCGTTCCCGCTTGTCGATAAGGAGACAATCAAGGCATTATAATAAATGAACACATGAACAAAAAACTCGAAGCCAAACTCAAGACCCTACCAGCCTCGCCAGGCGTTTACTTTCACAAGTCTGCCAGCGGCGAGATTATTTACGTTGGTAAGGCGGCTGTTCTGCGCAACCGCGTACGTCAGTACTTTCAGGATTCACGCCTGCGCGACGCCAAGACGGATGCACTTGTGGCGGAGATCGTCGACACTGATTGGATAGAGGTTGAGTCGGAGATTGATGCGCTGTTCCTCGAAAGCGAGATGATCAAGCGCTACAAGCCGCGCTACAACATCCTGCTGCGTGACGACAAATCGCAAATCTACGTGCGTATCAACATGAAGGACGTCTACCCATATGTCAGCTTTACGCGTCAGCCGCTGGATGATGGTGCGGAGTACTTTGGGCCATACTACAACGGATGGGCGGTCAAGAAGGCACTGCGATATTTGCGCCGTGCATTTCCTTATTCGACGCACGTGACGTTGCCGACTCGCGTTTGTTTGCAGTATCATCTGGGACTTTGCCCGGGCGTCGAGGAGCACAAGATTAGCAGTGCCGACTACAAGGCTGTTTTGCGCAAACTGATGATGTACTTGAAGGGCGAGCGTCATATGCTGGTTCGCCAGCTAGAAAACGAGATGAAGATTGCTGCCGCGCACAAAGAGTTCGAGCAGGCTGCCAAACTGCGCAACCAGATCTACAACCTGCGTGAACTGCAAAAACAGATCGTCTTTAGCGATCGCGAATTTATGGACATCAGCAAGGACCAGGCATTGGCTGGTTTGCAGCAATTGCTGACACTACCTGGCGCGCCGCGACGCATTGAGGGTTTTGACATTAGCCATATGAGCGGCACCAACAACGTTGCCAGTATGGTTGTCGCTACCAACGGCGTGGCTGACAAGGCCGAGTATCGCAAATTCAAGATGCAGATTCCTGGCAACAACGACTTTGCGCACATGAACGAGACGATGCTGCGACGCTTTAGCGGCAAACACCTCGACTGGCCAAAGCCCGACCTGCTACTGATCGACGGAGGTAAAGGCCAGCTGGGTGCTGCACTCGATGGCTTGCGCGAGCGTGGGGCGAACATTCCGGCGATTGGCTTGGCGAAACGCCTGGAAGAGATTGTCATCCACAAGGAAAACTCTGGCGTGACATTGAATCCTGACGCATATCCAGAGGCCTCGATCACTGAAAGCGACGACTTTTACCTCGTACTATTGCCGCGCGATTCTCACATCGTGAAGTTGCTCCAGCGCATCCGCGACGAATCGCACCGTTTTGCAGTTAGCTATCACACGGTCTTGAAGCGCCAAAAGCAAACGGCCAGCGAGCTTGAGGAAATCCCTGGCATCGGACCAGTCACACGCAAGAAACTGATTCAGAGTTTTGGAAGTCTTCGTGCAGTCAGAAACGCCACGAGGCAACAGCTCGTGGCGACTCTGGGTGAAAAGAAGGCTGCGATTATTTGGAAGTGGCTGAAGCCCGAAGCTTCTGAGTCTACCAAATCTTAGCGCGAGCGGCTGGCGGCAAGTAGAGCGCGTCACCTTCGTTGACGTCGAATGTCTTGTAAAAGCTATCGCAGTTGCTCACCATGGCGTTCACGCGGAACTTCTCTGTTGGATGTGGGTCGCTGAGGGCGAGTTCGCGCTTGCGTTCGTCGCGTGAGTTGCCGCATTCGGTGCTGGCAAAGCTAGTAAAGAAGACTTCCTCGGCGGTCAAATCACCGTCGATTTTTTCTGATGGGTCGGCGACTTTCGCCAGAAAAGCGTGGTGTGCCAACTCTAGGCCGCCAAGGTCGGCGATGCTTTCGCCAATGACTAGTTGGCCTTTTAGGTGGACGCCCGGTAGCACTTCAAAGTTGTCGGCTTGGTCGATGATCTTTTGCGCACGTTCGGCGAATGCCTTGCGTTCGTCGTCGGTCTGCCAGGTGCGGACATTGCCTGCTTCGTCGAACTGGCAACCTTGGTCATCAAAACCGTGAGTAAATTCGTGGCCAACAACTGCACCGATCGAGCCGACGTTCGCAGCGTACGGAGCGTCAGGGCTAAAGAATGGGGGCTGCAGGATTGCACCCGGGAAGCAAATCACCAGACGGTTCGGGTCGTGGTAGGCGTTGACGGTCTGTGGGTTCATGAACCAGTCGTCGCGAGACGTCGGTTGGGTGAGTTTGCCGAGCCAGTAGTCGGTGGCAAGCGCGTCGGCGTTAAGGACGTTACGAAGGTAAGCATCTGGCTTGATTTCGAGAGCGCTAAAATCACGCCACTTGTCTGGGTAGCCAATGAGCACCTTGATGTTGGCGAGCTTGCGGAGGGCAACTTCCTTGGTTGGCTCGGTCATCCAGTCTAGTGCCTGGATGCGTTCCTTGTATGCCGCACGGATATCTTCGACAATATCGAGAACTTGTTTTTTGGATGATTCGGGGAAGTGGCGCTCGGCGTAGAGTTTGCCTGAGCCTTCGCCCATGGCTGCGTCGATGGTTGAGGCCACGCGCTTCCAGAGCGGCAGAATCTGCGTGGTGCCGCCCAGGACTTTGCCGAAGAATTCAAAGCGAAGGTTGGATAGCTCCTCGCTGAGGCGACCGCCGTGATGGACCAGGAATTGCCATTTGAGGTAGGTCTTCCATTCGTCTAGGGATTTCTGGGTAATCATGTCGTTGACGTGCTGCAGAACTTCTGGCTGGTCAACGCTGATGCGACTGCTTGTGTCCCAGCCGACGGCCTTGGCGTAGACATCCCAGTCGATGTTGCTGTAGGTGTCCTTGAGCTCGGTGTATTCGATGCGGTGGTAGTTGTTCTGGACGTCACGAAGCGCTGTGCGGCTGCGGTTAACGGTTGCGAACGAGAGCTCGAAGTCCCAGACGATGCCCCAAAATGCGTCTTCGCTCGAGCCCAGGGAAGGGAAGTGGGCATACATCGCGCGGGCATGCTTTTGGTAAGCTTCGCGGATGGACTGCATCTTCTCGGCTTCGTCGAGGTAGTAGTCACGATCTGGCAGGGTGAGACGGGGCTGTACAATGCGCAGGATGTGGCTGGTACTGTCACGATCGTCGGCATCAACAATCATACGCCATGGGCTTTCGAGGTCGGCGCGGTGGACCTCGCCCAAGACTTTCATGAGTTCGGTCAGGTCGTCTGCGGCGTTGATGCGGTCAAAGTATTCATCCATAACAGCCAAGTTGCCGGCCTTGTTCGCGTCAAAGTCCATGCCGCTGCGGTAAAAGTCGCGCACCTGCTGCTCCAGGCTGCCGGCTGTGTGATCTTGACCTTGCAACTCCTCGTATATGTCGCGCATGTGGCCCTGTGCTTCGTCGTGCAGAATACTAAAGGAGCCCCAGCGCGTCTCGCTGTCTGGGATTGGGTTGGTGGCCAGCCACTTGTTATTAACGTAGCCAAAGAAATCATCTTGAGGCCGGACGTCACGGTCCAGGCGGTCTGCGTAAGTCGAGGAGTTGGTGTTTGTAGTCATGAATAGTATTGTAACCTGCTATACTGATGAGAAGGAAATTACATGCAACGACAATTTTTTCGCTTTTTGCTTCGATGGGTCCTGAACAGTTTGGGCCTTTGGGTTGCCGTCCGTCTGCTTGACGGCCACGGCGTTGATTATGACGAATCACAAGGCTTTGTACTGTTCTTCTGGGCTGGACTGGTGCTGTCACTGGTTAACGCAATCCTGAAACCGTTGATTGTCATCTTGTCGCTGCCGGCGATTTTGCTGACGCTGGGACTGTTCACGTTGATTGTGAATGGGCTGACGGTTTGGATTGCATCATTGCTGGTAACTGGCCTGACTATCTCTTTCTGGGCCGCGGTACTTGCTGGTATGATCATCAGCTTGATAAACTATGTATTGACCAACCTACTTGACCTTAACGAGTCAGGAAAGACCGCATGAACACATCAATGATTCTCAGTATTGTCACTATCACCTCAGCCGTTCTAATGGTTGCAGCTGTTTTGCTGCAAGCTCGTGGCGCAAGCCTCGGTGCTGGCTTTGGTAGCTCAGGCGAACTGTTTACGACCCGTCGCGGAACCGATAAGAGTCTGTACGAGGCAACAATTGTGCTGGCAGTTATATTTGTCGGCTCGTTGATCGTCGGACTATTGATCGGGTAGCCGGTGAACGCGCTGCGTACGCCAACCCCTGACGAAACGCCCACCGAGCTGCGGGCCCGACTTCGCCGTCTTGAGGGCGCAACCCTTGGGCACGCACACCGATTCCTCGTTCGTCGCTGGAAGAACCTCCAGGAAGTTCGTCGTATGGCAGGTGCATGGCTGCTTGCGATTGCTGCGCTTATTGTTGCCGTCTTTTGGCAATCCACTCAGTTCTCGGCATTGTATAGTGCAGACATTCCGGCTGAGGGCACAACTTACACCGAGGGTGTTGTGGGTGCAGTAGACAACCTCAATCCGATTTTTGCGAGCACTCCCGCAGAGAAGACCGTATCTCGACTCGTTTTTGCGAGTCTTTTCTATCACGACAAACGCAGCACACCGCAACCTGAACTTGTTGATCACTATACGCTCGACGAGACCGGTAAAGTCTACACCATGACCATGGGCAAGAAGGCTCGCTGGAGCGATGGCGTCCCTGTTACGGCCCGTGACGTCGCCTATACATTCTCTGTTATTAAGGACGCCGATACTCACTCGCAGCTGTACAGTAGCTGGCGCAACATCACGGTTGAGCAAGTCGATGACTACACGGTACGGTTCACGTTGCCAGCCCCGTACACGCCATTCTTGAACGCCCTGACTATTGGCATCCTGCCAGAGCATATGCTGAGTAAGGTTCGTTCGTCGGAGCTGCGCAGTCACGCCTTTAGTCGCAACCCAACGGTAAGTAGCGGGCCGTTTGTGTTCCGAGATGTCCGTACCATTGGGGACAGCAAGAAGTCGCAGTCCATTGTGCGCATGGATGGTAATGAAGATTACTTCCTCGGCACACCCAAGCTCAGCCACTTCCAGCTACACGCATACGGTAGTCGCGAAGATCTAGTTAATGCCTTCCGCGTCCAGGAAGTCGCAGCTATCAGCGACGAAAGTAGCGCCCAGCTCGAAGACCTCAGTGACAACAAGAGCGCCGTGCGATTTGACTCGCCGCTCTACAACGCAGTCTATGCCTTCCTTCAGATGGACAGTCCGCTGCTCAAGGATGTGAAGGTCCGTAACGCCCTAGAGCTCGCAACCGATCAGCCAGCCCTCCTCAAGCAGCTTCATAACCGCGTCCAACCCGTAACCGGCCCACTCCTGAACGGTCAGCTTGGGTACGACCCAGCACTCCAACAGGCCCCAACAAACGTCGAAGCCGCCAAAAAACTCCTAGATGACGCTGGTTGGAAGCTCGGCCCTGACGGCAAGCGCGTCAAGGACGGGCAGCCGCTCAAACTTCAGCTCGTGACATTGAGTAGTGGCGACTTCCCGGCGATTGCCCAGACGCTCATGAACCAGTGGGCTCGCATTGGCGTGAGTTTTGACTCGCAGTTGATTCGCCCTGACGACATTCAACAGAACGTCATTATACCTCGCGCGTACGATGTCCTGCTGTATGAGCTGGCGATTGGCGCTGACCCTGACGTATATGCCTACTGGCATTCGTCGCAGGCGACCGACCGCGGCTTTAACCTGTCGGAGTACAAGTCTGCCTCCGCTGACGACGCGCTCGACAGTGCTCGCTCGCGTAACGACCCGGCGCTTCGTATTGCCAAATATCGCAGCTTCACCCAGCGCTGGCTTGCCGACGTCCCGGCTATCGGCCTATATCGCCCGAACCTGACGTACATCCAGACTCGTGGTGTCACGAGCTTTAGCTCGCGCAACCTCGGTGACCCGATTGATCGGTTCGAGAATGTGCGCTTCTGGTCCGCTAGCAAGACTCGCCTGCGTCCAACGCTTTAGTTCGCGTCTACCCCTGGCTCATGTTTAAATGATCGAGTACCGTAACTCGTCCTCTTTAGGGGTGTGCAAGATGTACGTTTCAAACAAACGCGTCCGCACGGCATGGTTTCGGGCGGCCGAGCGTAGCGGTGACCCCGTCTATGCTCTGGCGGTCCTGGGTCTGGCGGAGCGATGGGCTGAGCTGATGGAGCCCCGTTTGGCTGCCGGCGAAACCATCGCCGCTATCGCCGATGAGACCCGCCATGCCATCACTCCAGACACTGACGCCCTGGCGCCGCACACGGTTTGGGGCGATTTCATCGCCGACTACTTCGAAGATTGCTGGCGCTACGGCATGGCGTTTCGCAGGTGGTATGGCGCCTCTAGGCGAAGATGACAAGACGATTTGCGGGAGGGATGGCGCGTTAACGGCCGCGCCATCCAGCAAACTCTTGTATTTTCTCTGTTAAAAGGGTATTATTGACCAAGTTCACCCTCATGCGCGAGTGGCGGAATTGGTAGACGCGCTAGCTTGAGGGGCTAGTGCCCGTTTTAGGGCGTGGAGGTTCAAGTCCTCTCTCGCGCACCATGATTTTATCAGAACAAAAGCGTTCCTTTGACGGAGCGCTTTTTGGTGTTTGTACGCCACCTTAGTAGGCATAGGTATCGGCCGGCGCTATAGTATTGATATGACGGATAATGCAAAACAAGTGCCCCAAAGTGCGATTGAGAGCAATCGTGAAGCACTAAAATGGTACAACGAGAACTACGAATATTACGACAGTCTGATCGAGCCGCATCCATCTAAGAATCGCGAAGAAGCACTGCGCAAGCTGACCCAAAATTTACCAGAAGACGGTACGGTCTTGGAGTTTGGGTCGGCAAGCGGACGTGATGCTGACTTTATAGAGTCGCTGGGCCTAAAGGTCCGCCGGACTGATATCACACAAGGCTTCATTGATCTGCAGGCCAAACGCGGCAAAATCGTCGATACGCTCGACATTCTTACCGGTGAATATGGAGGGCCGTATGATGGAATCTTTGCAATGTGCGTGATGCTGCATGTTAAGGCTGAGGCGACCGACGCTGTGTTGGCTAAGGTTGCTGCCTCGTTAAAACGCGGCGGCGTCTTTCTGGTGTCGGTTCGTGAAGTGGCCGACGAGCGAGCAACGGCATGGAGCCGTGACGAGTTCGCGGAACGACTTCAACGTGCTGGCTTGAAAGTTATTTGGGATGAGCGGGATTTTGATGGCGACCAGTGGATTGAATTTTTGGCGCAGAAAGTTTAATCATTCGTTATAATAGCAAGTATGACAGCATTACTTCTTACTGTCGGTCTCTGTGACCACTAGTGTCTGCTCCTACCTACGAGCCTACATTAAAAGTAAGAAGGAATATCTATGCATTACGAAACTATTCGTGAA
>Ga0075364_10001756_pt1 | contig 11970 bp, 6 predicted proteins | sample EndMetdeltDD1764_FD_71517 | JGI IMG/M metagenome (GOLD analysis project Ga0075364, IMG submission 71517) | Populus endosphere microbial communities from Tennessee, USA - Endosphere MetaG P. deltoides DD176-4 | ecosystem: Host-associated > Plants > Roots > Endosphere | place: USA: Tennessee... | reverse complement strand
CTCGTGGAAGGCAGCAACGTCGCCGAAAACCACCCGATGGCCTTCAAGTGGATCCGGAAGGCCCAGGAGAACGGCGCCACCATCATCCACGTCGATCCGCGGTTCACGCGGACGTCCGCGGCGGCCGACGTCTACGCGCGCATCCGCCCCGGCGCCGACGCCGCGTTCCAGAACACGATGATCAACCACATCATCGTGAACAAGCTGTACGACGAAGACTACGTGCTCACGCACACCAACGCGCTCTTCCTCGGCGATGAAGCGTTCGAGTTCAAGGACGGCCTCTTCAGCGGCTACGACGCCGAACACCACAAATACGACACCAAGACCTGGGGCTACCAGCTCGACGCGAAGGGCAAGCCGCGTCTCGCGAAGAGCCTCGACGACCCCCACTGCGTGTTCGCGCGCCTGAAGACGTTCGTCTCGCGCTACACGCTCGAGATGGGCGAGCGCGTCACCGGCGTTCCCGCGGATCAGATCCGCACCATCGCCGAGACCATGGCGAAGAACCGGCCGGGATCGATCCTCTATGCGCTCGGCATGACGCAGCACACGACGGGCGTGCAGGGCATCCGCGCGTTCACGATCCTGCAGCTGCTCCTCGGCAACATCGGCAAGCCCGGCGGCGGCGTGAACGCGCTGCGCGGCGAGCCGAACGTGCAGGGCGCCTGCGACATGGCGGTGCTCTACAACTACATGCCCGGCTACCTCAACTCGGCGACGAACGCCGAGCCGACGATCCACCACTACGTCCGCAAGAACGGCATCGCCGACAGCCGGTATCTCGTCAACACGCTGAAGGCGTTTTTCGGCGACGCCGCCACCGAGGAGAACGGCTACGGCTACGAGTGGCTGCCCAAGCGCGACGCCGCCAAGGACTACGGCACGCTGCCGATGTTCGAGGACGCGCTCGCCGGGAAGCTGAAGGTGCTGTGGATCGTCGGCCAGAACCCCGCCGTCACCCTGCCCAACCTGACGCTGACGTTCGACGCGATGGCGAAGCTCGACACGCTCGTCGTGCAGGAGATCTGGGAAACGGAGACCGCGGCCTTCTGGAAGCGGCCCGGCGCCGACCCGAAGTCGATCAAGACCGAAGTGATCCTCCTGCCCGCGGCGTTCTTCATGGAGAAGAACGGCACCATCAGCAATTCCGGCGGCATGGTGCAATGGCGCAACGCCGCGGTGAAGCCGCCGGGCCAGGCCAAACCCGACGGCGAGATCGTCGATCTCGTGTTCCGCAGGATTCGCGATCTCGTCAAGGACTCGGACGCGCCGCGCGACGCGATCGTCAAGAAGGCGGCGTGGGCCTACACCACGGCCGAAGACGTCCTGCGCGAAATCAACGGCTATGCCCTGCGCGACAATCCGGAAACGGGCCTCAAGAAGGGCGACCTCATTCGCAAGGTCAGCGATCTCCGATCCGACGGTTCCACCTCGTCGGGCGCCTGGATCTATGCCGGCGTGTTCGCCAACGGCCAGAACCTGTCGAAGCGCCGCGACTCGCAGACAGATCCGGGAGGCCTCGGCCTCTATCCAGGCTTCGGCTGGACGTGGCCGAACAACATGCGGATCCTCTACAACCGCGCGTCGTGCGACCGAGACGGCAAACCGTATCCGGGCGCGAAACCGATCGTGTGGTGGGACGCGGAGGCGAAGAAGTGGACCGGACATGACGTGCCGGACGTCCCCGCCGCGACCGACGGGCCGGACACGCCGAACGGCCAGCGCGCCTTCCACCTTGGCGCGGAGGGCGTCGGCCGCCTCTTCGCCGCGGTGTATTCCGATCCGGATCCCCGCTACACCGACTATTGGCGCGACGTCGCCTACGTGCCCAAGGACGGGCCGCTGCCCGAGATGTACGAGCCGGTCGAGAGCCCGGTGGAAAACATTCTTCACCCGGCGGTGAAGAGCAACCCGACCCTCAAGTATCCGCGCGTCGCCTCCCACCAGCCGATCGGGACAGCCGACAAGTTCCCCTATGTCTTGATGACGTCGACCGTCGCCGAGCACTGGTGCGCCGGATCGACCACGCGGAACATCCCGTGGCTGAACGAGCTGGTCCCTGAGCCGATGCTGGAGCTGCCGACGACTCTCGCCCAGCAGATCGGCGTGGCGTCGGGCGACTGGGTCCGGGTCTCGTCGGCGCGTGGCGCGGTCGACGTCAAGGCCCTCGTCACGCCGCGCATGAAGGCGCTGAAGATCGGCGACCAGGAGGTCACGGTCGTGTGGATGCCGTACAACTGGGGTTTCCAGGGACTGTCCACCGGGGCAAGCGTCAACTACCTGACGATCGACGCCGCGGATCCCGGCGCCGGCACCCAGGAGACGAAGGCATGCCTGGTCAACGTCGTCAAAGTCCGCAGCCGTGAGGCGCGCGGCACGAACAAACCAGGAGGCCGCGCATGAGCACGCCCGCCCCGGCCGGCCCCGTCCGTTCGACGCTCGTCGACATCACCAAGTGCATCGGCTGCCGCGCCTGTCAGGTGGCCTGCAAGCAGTGGAACGATCGCGACGGCGAGTCCACGATGTTCGACGACGCGCTCGGGTTCCAGAATCCGGCCGTCCTCAGCGCGAAGACCTACACGCTGATCTCGTTCCACGAGCTCGTCAACGACAAGGCGCAGGGGGGCGTCGACTACGTCTTCGCGATGCGGCGGTGCCTGCACTGCCTCGAGCCGGCGTGCGCGTCCGCCTGTCCGACCGAGGCGCTCTACCGCCAGCCCGACGGCCCGGTCAGCTACGACGCCGACCGCTGCATCGGCTGCCGCTACTGCGTGTGGGCCTGCCCCTGGGGCGTGCCGACCGCGGAATGGGATTCGCTGGCGCCGAAGATCCACAAGTGTACGCACTGCGCGGATCGCTGCGACCAGCCGCTCCCCTCGGCACGTAACGGCATCGCGTTGACCGTCGACGAGGGCAAGAGCTACCAGGAGAGCGTCCAGGTCCCCGCCTGCGTGAAGGCCTGTCCGGCCGACGCCCTCCGCTACGGCACGCGCGACGAGATGCTGACGGAGGCCAACCGCCGCCTGGCGGCGCGGCCCGACAAGTACGTCAACCACATCTACGGCGAGAAGGAAGCGGGAGGGACGAGCGTCCTCTATCTGTCGTCGGTGCCGTTCGAGAAGCTCGGCTTCCCGACGCTGTCCGACGAGGCGTACCCGGCGAAGTCGAAGGTCGCGCTGGGCGCGGTTCCACCCGCCGTGATGATCCTCGGCGCCCTGCTCGGGACGACCTACTCGTTCTTCAAGCGGCGGACGTCGGCCGCCGCGCACGATCATCATCCGTCGTTCGAGACGCTGAACCGCAAGCTGATGACGCCCTTCAACTGGGCGCTGCTCGCGCTCGTCGCGATCGGGCTTCTGTCGATCGTCGTGCGGTTCGCGCGCGGCCTCGGCGGCAGCACGAACCTCTCGAACACCTTCCCATGGGGCCTCTGGATCGTGTTCGATCTCGTCTGGATCGCGCTGGCGGCCGGCGCCTTCGCCACGGCGGGCATCATCTACGTCTTCCAGCGCAAGGACCTCTATTCGCTGGGCCGGGGGGCCGTCCTGCTCGGGTTCCTCAGCTATTCCTTCGTCACCGTCACGCTGATCGCGGACCTCGGCCTGCCGTGGCACTTCTACCAGCTCGGGCTGCAGTCGCCCGAACACTCCGCCATGTTCGAAGTGTCGTGGTGCGTCGGCCTGTACGTCACGATCCTGCTGCTGGAATTCATTCCGGTGCCGCTCGAGCGGTACGGCTACACGCGCACGCTCGAGATCTGGCGCCGGTGGCAGGGCGCCTACGTGGCCTTCGCCGTCACCCTCTTCGTCTACATGCTGTCGCGCAACGCGATCTACGCGGCGATCACCGCCGCCGTCTTCTCCACGCTCGCCTGGGTCTTCCGCGCGCGCACGGAGAAGCCCGAGCCGATCCTGCTGGCCATCGCCGCCGTCACGCTCTCGACGATGCACCAGAGCTCGCTGGGGTCGCTCTTCCTCCTGATGCCCGACAAGGTGGCGCCGCAGTGGTGGTCGCCCCTCATGCCGGTCTCGTTCTTCCTCTCGTCGATCGCGGCGGGGACCGCCGTGGTCGTGCTCGTCGAGATGTGGATCGCGAAGGGATGGAAACGTACGCTGCGTCCGAGCCAGCTGGCCGCGGTCGGCGAGATCACGTTCTGGTCGCTGCTCGTCTACCTCGGATTCCGGCTGGGCGACATGGCGATCCGCGGCCAGTTCGCCGGCGCCTTCTCGGGTCCGTTCGGCCTGCTCTTCGCCGTCGAGATCATCGCCGGCGGCATCGTCCCGCTCGCGCTGCTGGCCCGCCGGTCGTCGCGGGAACAGCCGCGCACGCTCGCCATCGGCGCCCTGCTGACTGCCGCGGGAGTCACGCTCAATCGCACCAACGTCGTCCTGCTCGCGATGACGCTGCCGGGACCGATGCCCGGGATCCGTCCGGAGGTCTATTCGCCGTCGTTCGTCGAGTGGGGCATCTCGGCGGGCCTCATCGCGGCGACGATCTTCCTCTTCGGCCTGGCCGCGCGGCTCCTCCCGATGCTGCCGGCGGAGGAAGACCCGTCACGGGCCGCGGTGCATTCGTGACGCTCGACGTCTGGGTCCGCGCGCATCCGTTCCTCGAGCCGCTGGCGCGCCTGCGCGCGCGCACCGACGCGGCCATCGCGGCGGAGGCCCCTCCGCCGCCGCCGGCGCCAGACTGGTCCGACTACCGGGAGGATTTCGCCGCGGGCGTGCCGCTGCTCCACAGTCCGCTTGCGGGCGTCGATCTCACCCCCGGGGTCCGCACGATTCGCGCGGCCGCCGGCAGGCTGGCCGCCGACGTCCTCGACGGCACGGCGGCCGACGACATGCGCGCCGTCGCACACGAGTTGCGGAACCTGCCGGACGAGCGTGTCGTCAACTGGCTGCTGGGCGAGGAAGAGTGGACGCCGGCGCGGCCCGGCTCGCTGAGGTATCTCGGCTGGCTGGTCGTGACTGCGTACCTCGAGCCGGTGATCGCCGATTTCGACGCGGGGCGGGACGACGATCGGTGGCTCCGCCGCTACTGCCCGGCGTGCGGGTCGCTGCCTGCGATGGCGCAACTGTTCGGGGCCGACCCCGGGCGGCGCCGGTTCATGTCGTGCGGCTGCTGTCGATCGCGATGGCGGTACGGGCGCACGGGCTGTCCGTTCTGCGAAGTCGAATCGCACCGGCTGGCCAGCCTCGGGGCGGACGGCGAGGGCGGCCTGCGCATCGACTACTGCGAGTCGTGCCGCGGCTACCTGAAAACCTACGACGGCCAGGGCTCGGAGGACGTCTTCCTCGCGGACTGGACGTCGCTGCACCTCGATCTCGCGGCCCGGGACCGCGGCCTGCAGCGTACGGCCACGTCGCTCTACGATCTCTAGCGCCTTCTTTCTCGTTCGGTAGTTTCCGCCTTCAGGCGGAAGCTACAAAGATCCGGAGCGTGCGCATCATCGGCGTCCGGACAATGCTGAACTGTCGGCGGCCGTGACCCGCCACTCCTGCTCGACGCCGACGTTGATGCCGATGCGGCGACTCCAGGCCACCGGCCGCTTTCGATCCTTCTGATCTTCGATCCGCAGCGCGCTGCCGGTCAGGTCGAGGCAGTTCTGGGCGAGTGTGATGCCGAGCGCCTTCGTGAGGTTGCCGGGGCCGCGGCAGAGATCGTCCGCGTCGGCGTCGCTCCGCTTTCCGCGGCGGCGCCGCATGAGCGCCAGGCCGTCCTTCGGCTCGAGCGCCCGGATGAGGACGGCTGCGGGCCACCCTTCGGCTTCGGTCACGGCGTTCACGAGGTAATGGATGCCGTAGTTGAGATACACGTAGGCGATTCCGGGCGGTCCGTAGAGCGGCGCGTTGCGCTTCGTCGGCCCCGGTGCGGCGTGGCAGGCGGGATCGCTTTCCCCGATGTAGGCCTCGGCCTCCACGATGACGCCGGAGGCGATGCCCGCGGGTGCCTCGTGGACGAGCACCTTGCCGATCAGGTCGCGGGCGACGTCGAGCGTGGGACGGTTGTAGAACGATCGTCTCAGGATCACGCGGGTCCGCCCGCCAGGCACCGCACGGTCAGGAGGCGCCAAGGCGGGCGAGCGCCCGCCTGGCGGCGGCGGCCACGGAGTCGTCGCGATCCTTGACGGCGGCCTGCAGCGCCGGCAGCGCCGACGCATCGCCGATCACGCCGAGCACGTCGGCGAGGGCCTCGCGCACGGCGGCGTCCGGCTCCTGCAGGCGCGGGACGACCGCGGTGAGCGCCGTCGGCCCGAGCTCGATCAGGTATTCCTGCGCCTGCGGGATCACCTTCGCGTTCCCCATGAGGTCGACGATCCGTGAGGCGTAGTTGCGGCCGATCTTCTGGAGCATGAAGGCGCTCGCGACGCGCACCATCGGGCTGTCGTCAGTCGTCACCATGCGCTCGATCGCGTCGGCGGCCGACGTGTCGCCGGTCCGCCCGAGCCCCTCCACCGCCGCCCGGCGGACGTAGGGATCCTTGTCCGCGAGCCGCTCCTTGAACGCCGGCACGCTGTCGGCCGACGCGATGTGGGCCAGCGCGTCGAGGGCGGACCACGCGCCCTCGCCCTTCTTGTAGAACGCGAGCTGCTCGCCCAGCGCGGGTACGGCGCGGGTCTCTCGAATCGCGCCCAGCGCCCGCATGGCGGCGTAGCGCACCTCGGCGTTCGAATCGTTGACCGCCTTGATCAGGGCGTCGCCCGTGCCGGGGAACTTGTGCCGCCCGATGACGCGCGCGGCGCCGCCGCGGATGGCGGGATCGTAGTGGTCGAGCGCCTTGACCAGGCGGACCTGCTGATCCGGCGTGAGCGGCGCCTTCGCGACCACCCCGAACGCATAGATCGCCTCGAGCCGCACCTTGGGGGACTCGTCGTCCACGGCCTGGAGCAGCGACGTGACGAGCTCCTCGGGCACGGCGCGCGGCCAGACCACGAGCGGCCCGAGATCGAACGCGGCCAGGGCGATCCCCGACACGCGCTTTTCGACGACGAACGCCACCATCTTCTTCGTGCGGACGTCCTGATTGAGGAAGAACCCGAGCTCGGCGGCGATCGCTTCGAGCTGGACCTCGTCGATGGGATCGATCACGAGCGGCGCCATCGGCCCGATCGCCTCCGGGTACTTCGCGTCGCGCAGCAGGCGCACGGCCGCGAGCCGCGTCTTCGGATCGGGGTTCCGCAGATTGCGCACGACGTCCTCGAACCGGAATTGCTGAGCCGACGCGGACGCCGCCGCAATCAGCAGGAGTGCACACATCCGCACTACGTTCATCGTGGTCATCTCAGGGGAACAACGAGATTGTACCAGACGCCTGTCACGACGGATCTCGCGCGGAGGCCGCGGAGGGGCCGAGGCCGGAGAGTCACCACGCCTGAAGCCGCCTGGTACGGTCAGGCGAGCCGCGCTTCGCGCGGCGGGAGGCGGGGTCTCGCCTGACCTCGGAGCGCCGCGAAGGAGTACCTCTCCGTTCTCTCCACCTCTCCGGCCTCCGCGCGAGATCCGTGCGTGACAGGCGCCGCTGTCCGCCCGCGCCGCCGCTAGTTGGCGTACGCGTTCGAACGTCCGGTCGCCAGCACGTCCCGCAGGTAGCGGCCGGTGTGCGACGTCTCGATCTGCGCCACCTGCTCCGGGGTGCCGACGGCGACGACGCGTCCGCCTTCCTCGCCGCCTTCGGGTCCGAGGTCGACGATCCAGTCGGCCGTCTTGACGACGTCGAGGTTGTGCTCGATGACGAGCAGGCTGTGGCCGGCCTGGAGCAGCTTCTTGAACGCGGCGAGCAGCTTCGCGATGTCGTCGAAGTGGAGGCCGGTCGTCGGCTCGTCGAGGATGTAGAGCACGCGATCGCCGGTCTGCGTGGAGAGGTGCGCCGCGATCTTGATCCGCTGCGCCTCGCCGCCGGACAGCGTCGTGGCGGGCTGGCCGAGCCGGAGGTAGCCGAGGCCGATCTCGTCGAGCACCTGGAGGCGGCGCAGCACCTTCGGCGACGTGCTGAAGAACGTCAGCGCCTCGCGCACGGTCATGTCGAGCACCTGGTCGACGCCGCGGCCGCGGTATTTCACTTCGAGGACCTGCGGCTTGAAGCGCTTGCCTTCGCAGACCTCGCACGGCACGAAGACGTCCGCGAGGAACTGCATCTCGACCTTGACTTCCCCTTCCCCCTCGCACGCCTCGCAGCGTCCGCCCGGGACGTTGAAGGAGAAGTGGCTGGCGGTCAGGCCGCGCGTGCGCGCGTCCTTCGTGGAGGCGAACAGCTCGCGGATCGGGTCGAACGCCTTGAGATAGGTGACCGGGTTCGACCGCGGGGTGCGGCCGATCGGGGCCTGATCCACGAGCACGACGTCGGTCACGAACTCGGCTCCTTCGAGCTTCCGGTGGGTCCCGACCCGGCGGTCCCAGTCCCCCTTCGCCCGCTTCAGCGCCGCGTAGAGCACGTCGTGCACGAACGTGCTCTTGCCCGAGCCGCTGACGCCGGTGACGCAGGTCAGCATGCCGAGCGGGATCTCGACGTCCACGTCCTTGAGATTGTGCTCGGCCGCCCCCAGCACGCGGAGCCGCTGGTTCGTCGGGCGGCGCCGTGCCGCGGGCACCGGGATCGCGAGCTCGTCGCGCAGGTACTTCGCCGTCAGCGATCGCGGCTCGTGCAGCAGCTTGTCGAGCGGGCCGCTGAAAATCACCCGGCCGCCCTGCTCGCCGGCGCCGAGCCCCATGTCCACGACCGTGTCGGCGACGCGGATCATGTCGGCGTCGTGCTCGACGACCAGCACGGTGTTGCCCTGATCGCGGAGCTGCCGGAGGATCTTGATGAGCCGCTCGTTGTCCCGGGAATGGAGGCCGATGGACGGCTCGTCGAGCACGTAGAGCGTGTCGACCAGCGCCGAGCCGAGCGAGGTCGCGAGATTGATCCGCTGCGACTCGCCGCCCGACAGCGTGGACGAGAGCCGGTCGAGCGACAGGTAGTCGAGACCGACGTCGCGCAGGAAACCGAGCCGGCGCTGGATCTCGCGCAGCACCTTGTCGGCGACGGCGGCGTCCTTCTCGGACAGCTGCAGCTCCTGGAAGAACCCCTGCGCCTCGCGCACGGTCAGCCCGCAGACGACGTCGATCGTGCGCTCGCCGACGCGGACGTCGCGCGCTTCGCGGCGGAGGCGCGCGCCGCCGCACTCCGGACACGTGAGATAGCCGCGATAGCGGCTGAGGAACACGCGGACGTGGACCTTGTATTTCTTGCGCTCGAGCCAGCGGAAGAAGCCCTTCACGCCTTCCCACGACGCGCCGTCCCCCTCGATGACGAAGCGCTTCTCGTCCTCGTCGAGCGCCGACCAGGGGACGTCGAAGCGGACGCGCTTCTTCGCCGCGCGCTTCAGCTCGGCCAGCTGCGCCCGGTAGTGCGGCTTGCTCCACGGCTCGATGGCGTTCTGCTGGATCGACTTGGACGCATCGGGCACGACCAGATCCATGTCGAGCTCGATGATGTTGCCGAAGCCGTGGCAGAGCGGACACGCGCCGAACGGGTTGTTGAACGAGAACAGCCGCGGCTGCGGCACTTCGTACTGCAGGTTGCACTCGCGGCACTCGAACCGCTCGGAGAACCGGTGCACCTTTCCGGAATCGGCCTCGATGGCGAACGCGGCGCCGCCGCCTTCCGTGTAGGCGGTCTCGATCGAGTCGGTCAGGCGCGCCTGCACGTCGGCGTCCACCTTGACGCGATCGACGATCACCTGCAGCATGCCGCGATCCTTCAGCGCCGTCGCGTCGGCGTCCTCGAGCGTCACCGCCTGACCATCGACGTACAGCCGGCCGAAGCCCTTGCGCCGCAGGGTGGCAATGGTCTCCGCCACGGGATCGACGAGGTCGGGCAGCACCGGCTGCGGCGCAGGGACGTCGGCCTCGGCGGCGTCGACGGCGTCCTCCTCGTCGGGCTCCTGCTCGGCGCCGGCGGCCATCGGCGCGGCGGCGACGACCGGCATGTCGAACCCGATGAGCAGGCGCGTGCCCGACGGCAGGCCGGTGAGCCGCGTCGCCACGACCTCGGCCGTTTCACGGATGACCTCGCGGCCGCAGCCGCGGCAGAACGTCCGGCCGACCCGCGCGTACAGCAGCCGCAGGTAGTCGTGGATTTCGGTCGTCGTGCCGACGGTCGAGCGCGGATTGCGGATGCTGTTCTTCTGACGGATCGCAATCGCGGGACAGATGCCCTCGATGCTGTCCACGTCGGGCTTCTCCATCCGCTCGAGGAACTGCCGCGCGTACGCCGACAGCGATTCGACGTAGCGCCGCTGTCCTTCGGCGTAGATCGTGTCGAACGCGAGCGACGACTTGCCCGATCCGCTGACGCCGGTCATGACAATGAGCGACCTCGGCGGCAGTGTGACGTCGACGTTCTTGAGGTTGTGTGTGCGCGCGCCGCGCACGGCGATCTGTCCCCGGGTGTCGGACGTGGGCATGTCGGTACCGGCCAGCCTCAGTGGAGAATTCCGGCGGCGCCGGAACAGTCCATGGTAGCGCGCCGGTGCGACGCGTTCAACCTCGGCAGCCCAAACCGTGTTATTTTGTCAGGGCCCTATATGCCAGTCCGTCTGTTCATCGGCAACCTGCCGTATTCCGCGACCGAGGCAGAGTTGCGGGAGCACCTCTCGAGCGTCGGCGCCCCCCTCTCCATCGTCCTGCCCGTCGATCGCGAGACGGGCCGTCCGCGCGGGTTTGCGTTCGTCGACTACGCCGAGCGCTCCGTGGCGGAAGAAGCGATCCGCAAATTCGATCAGGCACTGTTCAAGGGACGCGGCCTCGCGGTGAGCGAAGCGCGTCCGCGTGAAGAGCGGGGTCCCGGCGGTCCGCGGCCCGGCGGCTTCAGCGGTCCGCGTCCGGGGGGACCGGGCGGCGGCGGCGGGTTCTCGCGTCCTCCGGGCAGCGCACCCGGCGGCGGTTTCGCTCCGCGCCCCGGCGGTTTCACGCCGCGGCCGGGCGGTCCATCCGACGTGCCCGCGTCGCGCAGCAAGAACTTCGGCCCCGATGCGCCGCCCAAGCACAAGCGCAAGCCGCAGGGAAAAGATCGCGACAAGCCGAAAGGGCCGATCAAGCAGCGCCCGATCTCGAGCCTCTACGACGCCGACGAGGATTGGCGCTCGCTCGATGCCAAGGAGGATGACCTCGGCATCGACAACATCGCCACGCACAAGGACCCCGACGACAAGGACGCCGACACCGGCGAGGACCAGGGCGAAGAATAGCGGAAGAACCGGGTGATCGGACGATCACCCGATCTTCATCGGTTGCCCGATCCGGCGGTGAGCGTCGCCAGCAGTACCTCGACGGCCCTGTCCAGCTGTGAGTCCTTCGGGCCGTAGGATTCTCCGATCGGCCTCTTCACCTCCACGTCGACCGGCCGCGGGTGCATTTCCATCGGCGCGCCGCGGCGATCCGTGATTCGCGATCGCGGGAGCCGGAGGATCGTGCCGTCCAGGAGGCGCGTGTTCCAGGTGTAGATGATCCAGCCGGCGGTCGGCTCGCCGACCACCTTCCCGAGCCCCATCGCGCGATAGCCTTCCGCGAAATCTTCGGCATCCGAGAGCGAATGCTGGTTGGTCACCAGCACCGTCGGCTTCTCGAGCGCGCGCTGGCCCAGCGACGAGCGCGCGGGCGCGGTCGGCAGGCCGCGCTGCGTCATGTTCAGGTAGTGCTGGCGCGAGAAGACGTCGAGCGCATACGCGTTCACGAAGCCGCCGTTGTTGTTGCGCACGTCGATGACGACGCCGTCGCGCGCGATGTTGTCGGCGTCGAGGTCGACGTAGAGCTGCGCGAGCGAGCCGGCCGACATGTCCGGCATGTGCACGTAGCCGAGGCGGCCGCCGCTCGCCTTCGCGACATACTCACGCCTGGACTCGACCCACGCACGGTAGCGCAGCGCACGCTCCGTCACGGCGGAGATGGGCCGGACGGCGATCTCGGACGGCAGGTATTCGTGGCCTGT
>Ga0075364_10001754_pt1 | contig 11974 bp, 11 predicted proteins | sample EndMetdeltDD1764_FD_71517 | JGI IMG/M metagenome (GOLD analysis project Ga0075364, IMG submission 71517) | Populus endosphere microbial communities from Tennessee, USA - Endosphere MetaG P. deltoides DD176-4 | ecosystem: Host-associated > Plants > Roots > Endosphere | place: USA: Tennessee... | reverse complement strand
AACCTGATGCAACACACGCATTCTCTTGACACCTCACGCGGTGTCCGGTGAATTCGGTTCCGTAACGTTGCATCTGATTTCAGCTCTCTGATTTCAGCCATTGAAGGAGACTTCCGCCATGGCCCTGTCCGAAACACTTCTTGCCAAACTGAAAGACCCCACGTTGGCCACCGACAAGGCGTTGATCAACGGTCAATGGCAGGCGAGCGGTGAGGGCGGCGCGAGTTTCGTTGTTACCAACCCGTCGACCGGTGAGGTGATTGCCACATTGCCCGACATGACCCGGGCCGATGCTGCACGCGCCATTGATGCAGCCCACAAGGCGCAAAAACTCTGGGCAAAAAAGACGGGCAAGGAGCGCGCTGCGGTGCTCCGCAAACTTTATGACCTGATGGTTGCCAATGCCGATGACCTTGCGGCGATCCTGACCATGGAAATGGGCAAGCCGCTAACCGAGGCGAAGGGTGAAATCCTCTATGGTGCGGCCTATGTCGAGTGGTTTGGCGAGGAAGCCAAACGGGTGTATGGCGATACCATTCCCGGCCACCAACCGGACAAGCGCATTATCGTGCTGAAACAGCCGATTGGCGTGGTGGCCTCCATCACTCCATGGAATTTCCCCAATGCCATGCTGGCGCGAAAATTTGCACCTGCTGTTGCAGCGGGCTGCGCGATGGTCTCCAAGCCTGCGGCTGAGACACCGCTGTCTGCGCTTGCGCTCGCGGTGCTGGCTGAAAGGGCCGGTCTGCCGGCCGGTGTGTTTAATGTTGTCACCTCGAGAAAGTCTGCAGATATCGGTCTGGAATTCACCGAAAATGACAAGGTTCGCAAGTTGACCTTCACGGGCTCAACGGGGGTTGGCAAGATCCTGATGCGTCAAGGTGCCGAACAGATCATGAAGCTCGGCCTCGAGCTTGGCGGCAATGCACCCTTCATCGTGTTTGATGATGCAGACTTGGATGCTGCCGTTGAAGGCGCAATGATCTCGAAATATCGCAACAACGGCCAGACCTGTGTCTGCGCTAACCGGATTTACGTTCAAGCTGCGGTCTATGATGCCTTCGCTGAGAAGCTGGCAGCCAAAGTGTCCGCCATGAAGGTTGGCGACGGATTTGAAGAAGGGGTCGTTGCAGGCCCGCTGATCACCGAAAAAGCCGTAGAGAAGGTGGAGGAACATATTGCAGATGCGCTGGAAAAAGGTGGCGCCATTGCTGTCGGTGGCAAACGTGATGCACGGGGTGGACTGTTTTTCCAACCGACCATTCTGACTGGCGTCACGTCGGCGATGAAGGTGGCGAAGGAAGAAACCTTCGGGCCGGTTGCGCCGCTGTTCCGGTTCGAGACGGAAAGTGAAGTTATCGAAATGGCCAATGACACGGAATTTGGCCTAGCGTCCTATTTCTACGCCAAGGACCTGTCACGGGTCTTCCGGGTTGCAGAGGCACTGGAATATGGCATGGTCGGTATCAATACCGGTCTGATCTCCACCGAGGTCGCGCCATTCGGCGGCATCAAACAATCCGGCCAGGGCCGTGAAGGCTCGAAATACGGCATCGAGGATTATGTCGAGGTAAAATACCTCTGCCTTCAGGTAGACGGCGTTTAAGAGTGACAAAAACAAAACGACAGCGGCACGTCGTGCCGCTGTTCGCATCTTACCACGAAGATTGTTACCTACTCCCACGCAAAGGTTAACCTAGACCAGATGCTTAGAGGGACCTCGTTTATATCCAGACCGATGAGTGGTTATTGCAGCCGGCAAGAACCGAGAAAAGCGCCGGTTAACGAGGGCTAAGCATTCTGAATAATGGAGGACGGTCTGCCTATCGTTCTACCTTGCAAAGATCGAGTTCACGATCTGGTTTTTCACGAGTTTGCTCTGTCTAGAAGCGAGTTTGATATCGAACTGACGGCTGTCGTGCTGTTCAGTATCAGCATCAGTTGGTTGACGACGTCCTCGCCAGCGATAAGCAAGCTGCTTGATCAAGCAGCCACGAGCATTATTTCATAATACGCAATAAAATATCAATAATTGGTGCAATTGTGGCGACGCTTGATTGGCGGCAATATCAACGCATCAGACGAACAGGTGTCGCCTGAAACTGGATACAAGTTATGGGGCGTCACATGAACGAGATTTTTTCTTCTATTACCCGCCGTCGTGCGTTGCTCACTGCAGGTGCAGCCGCAGCCACGTTGGCGATTTCACCAAGACGTACATATGCAGCAGATGCTGCGTCCAACTCCACTTCGACAAAAGGAAATACTCAAATGGATACTATTAACACCAAGGACGGCGTTGAAATCTTCTTCAAGGATTGGGGTCCAAAGGACGCGCAGCCAATCGTTTTCCATCACGGCTGGCCGCTGTCGTCGGATGACTGGGACGCCCAGATGCTGTTCTTCCTGTCGAAGGGCTACCGCGTTGTTGCTCATGACCGTCGTGGTCATGGTCGCTCGGCACAGGTGGCGGACGGTCACGACATGGACCATTATGCAGCCGACGCATTTGCTGTCGTCGAAGCCCTCGATCTGAAGAACGCCGTTCATATCGGCCATTCAACCGGTGGCGGTGAAGTTGCCCGCTATGTTGCAAAACATGGTCAGCCCGCAGGTCGTGTTGCCAAGGCTGTTCTGGTTTCTGCGGTGCCACCACTGATGTTGAAAACCGACGCCAACCCTGAGGGTCTGCCGATCGAAGTGTTTGACGGCTTCCGTTCCGCACTGGCTGCCAACCGCGCCCAGTTCTTCCGTGATGTACCGTCTGGTCCTTTTTACGGTTTCAACCGTGATGGTGCGACGGTCCAGGAAGGCGTTATCCAGAACTGGTGGCGTCAGGGTATGATGGGTGGCGCAAAGGCCCATTATGATGGCATCAAGGCTTTCTCTGAAACCGACCAGACAGAAGACCTGAAGGCGATCACCGTTCCAACGCTTGTTCTGCACGGCGAAGACGACCAGATCGTACCGATCGCAGATTCTGCCCACAAGGCGATCAAACTTCTCAAAAACGGCACGCTCAAGACCTACCCTGGTTTCTCTCATGGTATGTTGACGGTCAATGCCGATGTTCTCAACGCTGATCTGTTGGCCTTCGTCCAGGCTTGATCGCACTGGCGGCGGGTGTGGCCTTTCACGCATCCGTCGCCTCTCGAGCCACTTTGATCCGCAGGCGCCCGGCGCGCTCGCTGCTCCTCCAAGGAAACTGCCATGACAAATAACAATTCCGCTAAGCAGGTCGCAAACCACGGTGTCGCCTGGGAGCATGCCTTCGGATACCAACAGGCCGTACAGGTAAAAGATACGATCTACATCTCAGGGCAGTTGAGCCACGATGCGGGCGGCAAGCTCGTCGCGCCCGCGGAGCTTGATGCCAAGGGTCGGCCTGCTGACTTCTCGCAGATGGAAGAACAAATCCGCCAGACTTATGTCAACGCCAAAAAGCTCCTCGCCAAATTCGACGCCAGTCTCGATGACGTAGTCGAAGAGACACTTTACGTTCTCGACGTTCCGAGCGCATTTGCGGTCGGGTCAGCGGTCCGAAAGGAAATGTATGGGACCGACATGCCGCAATGCACCAGCAACCTGATTGGTGTGACTGCGTTGGCATTTCCGGAGCAGATTGTTGAGATTACGTTCCGCGCAGTGATCGACCGTGCGGCGTCTTGATGTAATGCCCCATGAACTGCCGGATGCGACAACGGTCCTGCGGTTATCTCGTTAGAATGGTTTTTAAGATGCCGCGACTACCCACAGCCAAGACGACTCTTTCAGCGTCCATGCAACTGACTTCTGAACTCGTCGCAAGAACGCTCAGGATCGTCGAGGAAGAGGGGCCGGAGCCCAACTGGAGCCCGATCTCGTCTCGGCAGCTCGATGCCCTCGTCAGTCGCGTTGAGCAGGAAGCCCACGATCAGGAGATTTGGGTATTCGCTTACGGATCCCTGATGTGGAACCCAGGTTTTCAAGTGGCTGGCAGCGAAAATGCCGTCGCATTCGGATGGCACCGCGCGTTCTCTCTGAGAATAGAGCGACTGCGGGCCACTTCCGATGCGCCGGGCCTTATGTTGGCCCTTCAGCCAGGTGGCAGCTGTTCCGGTTTAATCCTCAAGCTACCTTGCGCAACGAAGACGCAGGACCTGCGCACGCTTCTGGCGCGGGAGATACGCTACGCCGAAGTGTGTGATATGGTCCGATGGGTTTCGGTCAAGACACCGACAGGAATGCGCCGCGCACTCACATTCTGGGCGAGCCCGAAGCAATCTCAGCTCACGCAGAAGATCCCTCTTGAAGAGGCCGCGACCTTGATCGCGCAAGCGTGCGGACCGGCGGGATCCTGTGCGGAATATTTGCATCGAACGGTTCTGGACCTAGCGGATCGCAATATCTTAGACCGAAACCTGTGGCAGCTCCAGAAACTGGTTGCAGACAGGCTAAGAATAAGTCCGCCGTTCGTCTCAACTTGAGCCAGCATTCCGGCTTTGAGGATGTGCTGGTGTGGTTATCAATCCAACATAACCATGTGGGATGCGACCTGTTCTTCAAAAAACTTCGAGAAGGACGCGATGCGTGGTGGTAACGCCTGATACGGCGGATAGTAGAGTGTCAGCCACAGATCCGGCGGTGCCCATCCCTTGAAGACATGCACAAGACGACCGCTCCTGATGTGATCGGCAATATTGAACCCTGGAAGAAGAGCCACCCCGGAGCCATCCGCAGCCATATCCGCCAAGACCTCGCCACTGTTGGCGCTGAAGGCACGACCCGCCGAGATTGATATACTCGACCCGCCATCCGACAGAACCCAGGTCTCTGCTCGGCTTTCACCACTGTAGGCTAGGCAATCATTAGGCGTCAGTTCGTTTGGATGTTGCATATCGACAAACCGGCTTCCGGGTGCTGCGACCAGAATACGCGGCACGACACGGATTTTACGCCAGATCGTGAATTTGTCCGAGGGTTGCGATGAAATACGGATTGCCAGATCAAAGTCATCGTCAACGATGTTCACCAGACCGTCCGACAAGGAAATCTCAAAGCTCATCTTTGGATAACGTTCCTTGAATCCTGACAGGATCGGCGGCAACACCGCCTTGCCAAACCAGGTTGGCGAACTGATGCGCAAGCGGCCTTCATCGGCCTTGTTCGCATTTCTCACATCCTTGCGGGCATTTTCGAGTGCCTCAACCGCAGGCTGGATTTGAGCTGCAAAAACAGCGCCATCCGTTGTCAGCGAAACCTGCCGCGTTGTGCGCACAAATAGCTGGACACCGAGGTCATCCTCCAGCGCGGCAATGGCGCGCGTAACGGCCGCAGGTGTCATGTTCAATTCGCGGGCCACCTGCGCGAAATTGCGCTTTTCCGCGGCCAGCAGGAATGTTTTCAGGGCTCTGTAATCGTTCATCTCTATTATTTCAAAAATCGCAATTCATTCGAAAGAAATATTGCAATTCCGCGCAGTAATCAACCCGGCTAAAACTCTACTCAACGAAACGGACAACGCCAGCGCAGAAAGGCAAAGATTATGATCAAGGACATCAAGGGATTGCATCACATCACATCGATGGCATCTGATGCACAGCAGAACAACAGGTTCTTCACCGATACGCTCGGTCTGCGCCGCGTGAAGAAGACAGTCAACTTCGACGACCCAAGTGTCTACCATCTCTATTACGGTGATGAGAATGGCACACCCGGTACGGTCATGACCTATTTCCCATTCCCCAACATGATGCTTGGTCGTCCGGGTGTCGGTGAAGTCGGCGAAACACAGTTTGCTGTCCCAAAGGGCGCCCTTTCCTTCTGGAAAGACCGCTTCACGGTGCAAGGTGTGGGTGGGGTTGAAGCCGACACGGCTTTTGGTGCCAACCGCTTGCGCTTCATTGGCCCGGATGGCGATGCTTTCGCTCTGGTCGAAACCGCAGATGACAAGCGCGCCGGCTGGGTCGGTGAGGGTGTCTCGGACGATGTTGCCATCCGCGGATTTAGCGGGGCGCGTTTCAATCTGCACGATACGGCTGCGACCGCAGAACTTCTCAGCTTCATGGGTTATGAACGCACAGAGGCTGAAGGTGACGTGACCCGGTTTGTCACTTCTGGCGGCAATGGTGCAGATACGATTGATTTGGTCTCGCTACCAAAGACACCGTTTGCCCGTCAGGGCGCCGGCTCGGTCCACCACATAGCTTTTGCCGTCGACAACCGCGAAAAGCAACTCGAAGTGCGCAAGGCGCTGATGGATACGGGTTACCAAGTCACACCGGTGATCGATAGAGACTACTTCTGGGCGATCTACTTCCGGACGCCGGGCGGCATCCTGTTCGAAATCGCCACCAACGAACCCGGTTTCGACCGGGACGAAGATACGGCCCATCTCGGCGAAGCACTGAAACTGCCAAGCCGCTATGAAAACTTCCGCGATCAGATCGAGGCCAATCTGGTTCCGATTGCGGCGTAAGACTGGGGGTTTCAACCCCATCCACTGACCAAAACATTATCCGCCTTTCGAAACGGCTGCCTGAGGCAGGCAGCCGACCTCCGAAGGTATCTCAAAACTCAATGCCGCTGATCGGCACTCAAATTTAAACGGAGAACCACCATGTCTAAGCTCGAAGTCCTTACCCCTGCAAACAGCCAGCTCATCTTCATCGACCAGCAGCCGCAGATGGCGTTCGGTGTTCAGTCGATCGATCGCCAGACACTGAAGAACAACGTGGTTGGTCTTGCCAAGGCAGCCAAGATCTTCAACATCCCAACAACAATCACCACGGTTGAAACGGAGAGCTTCTCCGGCAACACCTTCCCTGAACTGTTGGCGGTTTACCCCGAAAATGACATTCTCGAACGCACCTCGATGAACTCCTGGGACGACCAGAATGTTCGCGATGCCCTGGCAAAGAACGCCGCCAAAGGCGCCAAGAAGATTGTCGTTTCCGGCCTGTGGACCGAAGTGTGCAACACGACCTTCGCTCTTTCCGCTCTCCATGATGTTCCAGACTATGAAATCTACATGGTGGCCGATGCGTCCGGTGGTACCTCAAGCGATGCACACAAATACGCCATGGACCGCATGGTTCAAGCCGGTGTCATTCCAGTGACCTGGCAGCAGGTTCTGCTTGAGTGGCAGCGCGATTGGGCCCGCAAGGAAACCTATGACGCTGTAACCTCGCTGGTGAAGGAACACTCCGGTGCTTACGGCATGGGTATCGACTACGCAGTCACTCACGTTCACGGCGGTGCCGAGCGCGTCAAGCATGGCAAACGTATCGGTCCTAACCCAGCCAAGTAAGGCCTGATCGAACCGCTCCGATAATTCCCTGTCGGAGCGGTTTTTCATTCAAGAGAGGAGTACATTCCATGAAAATCTATCTTCTTTCCCTCGGCGCAGGGCTGCTTGTCGGTATCGTCTACAGCCTGCTCAATGTCCGTTCACCGGCTCCGCCGGTCATTGCGCTTGTCGGCCTTCTTGGTATTCTCGTCGGCGAACAGCTCATTCCTTTCGCAAAGACCCTGATCAACAAGGAGCCTGCGGCAGTTTCCTGGATCAACCAGATCAAGCCGCACATGTTTGGTCATTTGCCCAAGGGGGATGATGACGCCAAAGTGATCGCGGCTCGCAACAACTCGACACCATCTGACGGTTGACGAAGTAGGTGCCGCTCAGGCATCCGGTGTTTCCTTTCAAACGTCAATTTTTGCATTGATCTTCATCACCATCATAAAGCCTGGAGTTACGCCCATGTATCCCGACCTGATCCTCCACCACGGGCTGATCACAACACTCGACCGTTCAAACCCGCATGCGACGGCCGTCGCGATCAAGGACGGCACATTTCTTGAGGTTGGCACGGATGCCGACATCATGGCACTGGCCGGCCCCGACACCAAAATCATCGACCTGAAGGGCAAACGGGTGCTGCCGGGCCTGATCGACAACCACACCCACGTGGTGCGCGGTGGCCTGAACTACAACATGGAACTGCGCTGGGATGGCGTGCGCTCGTTGGCCGATGCCATGGATATGCTGAAGCGCCAGGTGGCCATTACTCCGGCCCCGCAATGGGTGCGCGTGGTTGGTGGCTTTACCGAACACCAGTTTGCAGAAAAACGCCTGCCAACCATCGAAGAGATCAACGCCATTGCACCGGATACGCCGGTGTTCCTGCTGCATCTCTATGACCGCGCACTTTTGAATGGTGCAGCCCTGCGCGCTGTTGGTTATACCAGGGACACACCAAACCCGCCCGGCGGCGAGATCACCCGCGATGCCAATGGCAATCCAACCGGCATGCTGCTGGCCAAACCCAATGCCGGCATTCTGTATTCGACACTCGCCAAAGGCCCGAAACTGCCGCTCGACTATCAGGTCAATTCGACCCGTCACTTCATGCGGGAACTGAACCGGCTGGGCGTGACCGGCGTGATCGATGCGGGTGGTGGTTTCCAGAACTATCCCGATGACTATGAGGTCATCCAGCAATTGTCGGATAACAACCAGATGACAGTGCGTCTGGCCTATAACCTGTTCACGCAAAAGCCGAAGCAGGAAAAAGAGGACTTTCTCAACTGGACCAGCTCGGTCAAATATAAACAGGGTAACGACTATTTCCGCCATAATGGGGCAGGTGAGATGCTGGTCTTCTCCGCTGCCGACTTCGAAGATTTCCGCCAACCGCGTCCGGAGATGGCCCCGGAGATGGAAGGTGAACTGGAAGAAGTGGTGCGGATCCTCGCCGAGAACCGCTGGCCATGGCGTCTGCACGCTACCTATGATGAGACCATCAGCCGGGCACTGGATGTGTTCGAGAAGGTCAACAAGGACATTCCGCTCGAAGGTCTCAACTGGTTCTTCGACCACGCCGAAACCATCTCGGACCGTTCGATCGACCGGATTGCAGCGCTTGGCGGTGGTATCGCCACCCAGCATCGCATGGCCTATCAGGGCGAATACTTCGTTGAACGCTACGGTCATGGTGTTGCCGAAGCCACACCACCGATCAGGAAGATGCTCGACAAAGGTGTGAATGTCTCGGCAGGTACCGATGCCACGCGTGTTGCGTCCTATAACCCTTGGGTATCGCTGTCATGGATGGTCACCGGCAAGACGGTGGGTGGCATGCAGCTTTATCCACGCGCCAATTGCCTGGACCGTGAGACGGCGTTGCGCATGTGGACCGAGAAGGTCACATGGTTCTCCAATGAAGAGGGCAAGAAGGGCCGCATCGAGAAGGGGCAGTTTGCCGACCTGATCGTGCCGGACAAGGACTTCTTTGCCTGCGCCGAGGACGAGATTTCGTTCCTCACCTCGGAACTGACTATGGTCGGTGGCAAGATCGTTTACGGGACTGGTGACTTCAGAACGCTTGATGAGAACGATGTTCCGCCTGCGATGCCCGACTGGTCACCTGTGCGCAAGTTTGGTGGTTATGCCGCTTGGGGTGAACCGGAAGGCGCAGGCGCCCGCTCACTACGCCGTACGGCTATCTCGACCTGCGGCTGCGCCAGCGATTGCGGTGTTCATGGTCATGACCATGCCGGTGCATGGACCTCGAAACTGCCGATTGCTGATCTCAAGGGCTTCTTCGGCGCGCTTGGATGCTCTTGCTGGGCTGTATAAGCTTTTAAAACTGATCGGGTGACCTGTTGGTCGCCCGATTTCTATTATTGCATATTTGACAATTAAATCTGAATTATTGATGCAATTGTTGTTGGCGAATTTCGAGATCATTATCGCTCCATCAAAGGAACACAGCGCCGCAACGCGGTGACAACAGCTGGAGCAAGCCATGAACCTTCTTACCTCCTCTTCACTCCGGCGGCAGGGACGTCTTGTCGACGTGATAACTGCTCCGGCTACACGAACGGTGGCACTGCTTGCCCTTTGTGCCGCTTATATTCAGGGACCTCTGACCAAGATTTTCGACTTCTCCGGCGCGATTGCCGAGATGGAGCATTTCGGTCTTCATCCTGCATCGGCCTTTGCAGTTGCCGTCATTATTTTTGAACTGGTGGCATCTGCCATGGTGGTGTCCGGTCGCCTTCGTTGGGCTGGCGCATTGGCGCTGTCAGGCTTCACACTTCTTGCAACAGCCATTGCCCTGCGTTTCTGGGAAATGGCGCCCGGCATGGATCGCATGATGGCGACCAATGCCTTCTTTGAACATCTCGGCCTTGCTGGCGCATTCGTGATCGTTGCGGCGCTGGATCTGACAAAGGGAGAAGGCAAATGAGCAGCACAAAATCCTCCGGCGGCAGCTTTGCCCCACTCGCGCAACCGGTTTTCGCGGTTCTCTGGGCTGCCACGGTTCTTGGCAATACCGGCAGCTTCATGCGCGATGTCGCCAGCTCCTGGCTGATGACTGATCTCTCGGCATCTCCTGCTGCTGTCGCCATGGTGCAGGCGGCAGGTACTCTGCCGATCTTTCTTCTCGCCATTCCTGCCGGTGTGCTCACCGACATTCTGGATCGCCGCAAGTTTCTAATCGCCATTCAGCTTTTGCTCGCTTCTGTCAGTCTCAGCCTGATGGTTCTGGCGCAGACCGGGATGTTGTCGGTCAGTGCTTTGATCGGTCTGACATTCCTTGGTGGTATCGGTGCCGCGTTAATGGGGCCGACATGGCAAGCCATCGTACCGGAGCTGGTAAAGCGCGAGGATGTCAAAAGCGCCGTTGCCCTCAACTCGCTCGGCATCAATATCGCTCGTTCGATTGGTCCGGCTGCCGGCGGCCTGCTTCTGGCAGGGTTTGGAGCCGGGATAACCTACGGAGCCGACGTTGCGAGTTACATATTCGTGATCGCCGCACTGGTCTGGTGGCCGCGTGCGAAGAATGCCAACGACGCCCTGCAGGAGAACTTCTTCGGCGCGTTCCGGGCTGGTCTTCGTTACACACGGGCAAGCCGTCCACTGCATATCGTTCTGGCGCGTGCTGCTATCTTCTTTGCTTTTGCCAGTGCGGTCTGGGCTTTGCTTCCGCTGGTTGCCCGTCAGTTGCTGGGTGGCGACGCAAGCTTCTACGGTATCCTGCTGGGTGCAGTTGGTGCCGGTGCGATCGGTGGTGCCTTGGTTATGCCAAAACTGCGTGACCGCTTAAGTGCCGATGGATTACTGCTCGGCGCGGCTATCATTACGGCAATTGTCATGGCTGTGCTGTCACTCGCCCCACCGAAGTTTGTCGCGATTATCGTTCTGCTGTTCCTTGGCGCTGCATGGATCACTGCCTTGACGACGCTGAACGGTGCTGCACAGTCAGTGTTGCCAAACTGGGTTCGTGGTCGTGGTCTTGCCGTTTACCTGACCGTGTTTAACGGTGCAATGACGGCGGGTAGCCTTGGATGGGGTGCGGTTGGTTCGGCTGTTGGTATTCAAGCCACCTTGTTGATTGGCGCAGCCGGATTGCTGATTGTCGGGTTGATCATGCACCGCCTGAAACTGCCTGCTGGCGATGCTGACATGGTGCCTTCGAACCACTGGCCAGAACCACTCGTTGCAGAACCTGTTGCTCATGACCGTGGCCCTGTTCTGATCCTGATCGAATACCATGTTGAAAAGCAGCACCGCCGGGCTTTCCTCAAGGCACTCGACACGCTGTCCCAGGAACGCCGCCGCGATGGTGCCTATGGCTGGGGTGTAACGGAAGACTCTGCCGATCCGGAGAAGATGGTCGAATGGTTCATGGTTGAATCCTGGGCTGAACACCTGCGCCAACATAAGCGGGTTTCCCACGCCGATGCCGACCTGCAGAGCAAGGTGCTGGCCTACCACACAGGACCGGAAAAACCCGTGGTCAGGCACTTCCTGACGATCAACCGGCCCGGCCAAGCCTGATTATGATCGATAATGGTGAGAGGGGCGCTGCGCGCCCCTCTTTCAGTAAGTGACGCTTCTGGCGCAGGGCCAAATCCCCATCTCTTTTCAAAAAAGGATTATGAAAATGGACATTGGTAGCGAGGCCGACGGCCTGACAAGTCTGATTGC
>Ga0075364_10001753_pt1 | contig 11977 bp, 18 predicted proteins | sample EndMetdeltDD1764_FD_71517 | JGI IMG/M metagenome (GOLD analysis project Ga0075364, IMG submission 71517) | Populus endosphere microbial communities from Tennessee, USA - Endosphere MetaG P. deltoides DD176-4 | ecosystem: Host-associated > Plants > Roots > Endosphere | place: USA: Tennessee... | reverse complement strand
CCGCCGGCCTGGACAGTGTCTTCGTCCATCGTTCTCTCCTGGGTGGTGGATGCCGGCGGACCCGCGCGGCGCATGATGCAGGGATTTCCGTCCCGCGCGGTTTCGGCGCTGCGCACCTGAGCCCCCGCGTCGAAGGGCATCGGCACGAAGCTGATTTCGTAAGGCTCCCAGTCGACCGCCCGGTAGAGCGGGCGCTCTCCGTCCTTTTCGGTGATCTCGTAAGCGTGGACTTGGTAGCCGACGGACAAGTTACGGATGATGCCGTCGCGAATGTCCTGGACGATGGCCTTCACGCTGTCCCGGCGTGACAGCTGCAGCGTGGCGATGCCGAGGCCGCCTTCCATCCGCGCCGAACCCGGCACGACGACGCCGATCTGATCCTCGAGCTCCCAGCTCGAATGCGTATTGAGGACCGGCCCGCCACGATTGATGCGATCCAGACGGACGTGCGCGGGATCGGTGGAAAGTTCTTCCTCGATCGTTTCCCAGCGCCGCCAGTCGAAGCGGGTGCCGCGCGCGCCGGTGGTCCAGACCACTTCGACCGTATTGTCGGCCTCGTTGAAGGTGCCCGCGCGAATTTCCAGCTGGCGCGTCACCATGGGGATGGCGCGCGTCTGCTCGGCCGCGTTCGCGACCTCGTCCTCATCCATTCATGTTCTCCAGGATCAGGCCGCCTCGGCGGTCTTATCTTTCGCGGCCGAGCCGTCGCTATCGGCGGGCTTGGCCTGGTTCAGCACCTTGCGCGGATCGCCATCGAACATCGCGCCCTCGCCCAGGCTCGCGTCGGCCGCCTTCAGATCCTCGCGGTACTGCACGAGGAATTCGAGATAGTCGTAGCCGCGCTCTTCGACGAGCTGGCTGAGCGTGACCTTGCCCATGCGAAGGTTCGCGAGATCCGCCTGAGCATCCTTGTACGGGTCGACCGAGATGAAACCGGGCGGCGTCCATCGCCATCCGAAGCTCTGCACCGGCAGCAGGTTGGCGGCTAACGATGCTTCGCGATAGCGAGCGATGATCGGCCGGCATGCCTTATGGATTACGACATGCCACTGCAGGCGCTCCATGCGCCGGCGAAAACCATGGTTGCCGGCGCGCCAGCTCGAATAGTTCACATTGCTGAAATCACCGGTCGCATGTTCGTACATGACGCCGGCGCCGGCGGCTGCCTCGCGCAAGTACTGCTTGGCGAATTCGCCCACGCCCTGGCTGTTGCCGGGCTGCGAAATCGTCACCGTCTCGCCGGGAAGCAGTCGGGTCAACATGCCCGGCTCGAACTTGTCGACCAGCTTGCCGTACTTGAGCTTCAGTTCCTCGCCCGTCTTCGGGTCGGTGCCCAAGCTGAAACTGTCGTCCTCGGGCGAGGTGATGAAACCGGCAAGGCACGATTCGATACGCTTACGAACGAGCTCGGCATCGAAATAGCCGCGCAGGTCTTTCAGCGGCATAATCGCCGGCGCAAGCAACGGCATCCCGCGATCCTGCCCGGGCCGCAGCTTGTTGTAGAGGTAGATGACCTGGTCGGCCGGCACCCGCTCCGATTGCAGCGAGCGAGCGCGGAACATCGCAACGTCACCCGGGTGAGCAGGGTAGAGCCAATAGGCGATCTTCCGCCCATCGGCATCGTACTCGATCCCCCGGTCGATCATCGCGCCACCGGCGAGCAGCTGCGTCTTCGTCGTGTCGATGAAATCGGGCTCGAGGACTTGCAACTGCAGCGGCGCTAGCGAAGTCGAAGCATCGAACTGCTGGCGCCGGAAGCGGATCAAGCTCGCGCCTGAATCGGCCATGCCTTTCGTTGCCGACCACAGTAGACCATGGAAATCGTGGTCGCCCTCGAAATCGCAGACCTGGCCCCAGTCGTTCCAGTCGCCCGAAATCTTCTTTGCGTTGCGGCCCTTCACGCCGGTGGGGGCGCCGATGATGCCGGTGCCGACGACATGATCGGCGACCGTCTCGACGATCTGCAGGGCGTAGCCGTTGTTTCGCGCGAGATCTCGCGCACGGTTACGAACGATCTCCTCTGCGCTGCCGACTTCGGCATTGGCGCTGGCACCCGTTGCCTGCCAGGACATGGTCCGCTGGTCGCGCCGGCCGGCATCGTATGCGCGCCGGTGGAGGTCGAGCGCGCGGCGCGCAGCAACACGACGCATGCCCGCCGCCGGCGACATGAAACCGACGGCGCGATCGATCCAATTCACCCTAGAACCCCGCCACCGACGTCCGGCTGCGCGACGGGGTCGGCGAGGCTTCGGCGGTCATCAGGCGCAGGATCTCACGCATCTCGCTGAGCGATCGGTACGTGACTTCGCGGCCATCCGCGAAGCGTACCTTCAGCGCGCCGGTCGCGATCGCTGCCTTCAGCGCCGTGATGTCGTCGGTCGTGAAAGCCATTGCTACCTCATATCCAGCTGCCGCCGTCGCCGGCGCCGCCCGTGTTGATCCAGTCGCTGCTCGCAGTATCGGCCGTGCGCTCCGCGTCCCGTCGTCCGTCCTGACTGAAGTTCTCGCTAGGTCGATCACTCGCCGATCGCGGCGTGGCCATTTCCGCTGCAGGCGTCGTCGCGATCAGATCGCGCCAGCGGGCCTCGCTCCAGCGATCTATGCCCAGCGCATAAGTAATCGCCCGCGAGTAGACCGCCATGTCGAGCGCTTCGTTTCGGTCGCGCGTCTTGTGCCATTCGCGCCGGATCATGCCGTTGCGCAGTTTCACCATGCGCAGCTCTTCGGCGACCAGCTGCTTGATCCATTCGTCCGACGTGCCATCGGGCAGGAAGACGTATCCGTCCGGGTACTCTTCGCCGTCGACCGGCTTTTCCAGGGCAAGCTGGCCGTATAGCTCCAGCTTCAGCATCGAGGTGCCGACCGTCCAGAGGCGGACCCCCTTCTTGATCTTCTTGCCCCGCACGGTGATGTCGACCCACGTGGGGCCGGCGATCGCCTGGCTCGCTGCGAGCGCGTGGCGGCCCTTCAGCGCCATCGCGAACCCCGGGTGCCGACGCGCCCAGGTATAGACCTCCATCGTATTCTCGCCGTCGCCCGAATCGATGCCGACGCGGCTGAGCTTCAGCGCCCGGCCGTCCTCGGTGATCCACTCCCGCGCGACTTGCGCATCCAGCTTCGCCCAAGTCGCCTTGTCGGCGATCGGGCCAAGGACTTCGATATGCTCGACCAGCCAGCGCTGGCGACGCGGACCGTAGGCCCAGATATCGAGCTCGATGCGCCCGCCACCTTCTCGCTGCACGTCGGCCGAACCAATCAGCAGCCCGGCCTGTGCCGGTGGGCGGCCCAAAAACATCGCCTTCTCGCGGCGGTCGTACAGCCGCTGCCATTCGGGCGCCTCGCCGCGTTCGGCGTAGGCCTCGCCGAGCACCTGGTTGACCCAGGTCTTGAGCAAGTTCGGATCGTGCCGGACTTCCAGGAACTCGCGGACGATTTCCGTCCAGCTCGCCCCCTCGTGCTGGCTATAGGCGGCCCAGATATGAAACGAGCGGTGGCGGGGATAGGCTTCCGGGTTGTGGGCGCGCCATTCGCCCTGTTCGTCCATCGCGGCCTTGTCGGCCTCGTCGATCTCGCAGCCTTCGACGCACTGATACCAGACCCGCGTCGGCCGCACCTTCGGCGACCAGCGTATCCCGGCCCCGGTCCCATCGCCGAACACCAGGTACTGCATCGTCCCGCAGTGCGGACACGGGACGTAGCGGTATTCCTGCGACCCCTGCTCGAACAGGAGGTCGATTCGGCTCAGGCCCTTGATTTTCGGCGTCGACCCGGCCGCGCTGAAACGCCGCGGCGATGTCAGGTTGCGCTTGAACGCCAGTCGGGCGGGGTCGCCCTCTTCCTTCGCCGACCAGGGGTAGCCGTCCGGCTCCTCGAGCAGGACGCTGTCCGCGGTGACGCGGCGGAATTCTTTCGGGCTGTTGGCGCCCTTGATCTGGATCCAGCCGCCCTTGAAGCGCTTCGCCCGAATCTGGTTGTCGCGATCCCTCGCCTTGAACACAGCGACGGCACGGACCGCCGGCCATTGCAGCACGGGATCGAGATCGTCGCGGCTGTACTTCTCGGCGTCGTCGATCGTCGGCTGATAGATCAGCAGCCGGCGAGGATCTCGCGCGATGCTGTAGCCGATGAACCCCTGGACGATGGTCGAGTAGCCGATGCGGCTGCTCTTCCGGACCGAGACCTGGGCAACTTCCGGGTCGGTGAAGGCGTCGGCGATGCCGTTCTGGAACGGGAACGCGCGAAACTTGCTACCGTCGTCGAGCTTCGCATGCTCGGCCATCCAGACCGACAGCGGCTCGCGCTTCGGCGGCCTGAAGGACGCGAACCACTCTCGTACAGCCGCTGCAACCGTCGCCCCGCGAACGCGAAGCGAACTAGCCTCCTTCTTCCTCGGGGGCGTCTTCCTCATCCATGCCCCCGCCGGTCGTCTGCTCGACGCGCGTGACGCTCAGCTCCTCCAGTGCGTCAGTAATCGCCGTCTCCAGCCGCATTCGCAGCTTGTGGTCGCCCTTCGCGACCAGGTTCGGCACCTGCATCAGCCGGGATACGGCGAGCGAGATCATGCCGGTCACGGCCATCGTCATGTCGGGGAGCGATGCGAGCTCCTTGCGGCGCTCGGCATTGTCCATGGCCTTCGAATCGGCCTGTTCCTTGGCGTATCGCGCGCGCTCGGCTTCGAGCTTCGGCGCATCGCCGTCCCCGCCGCACCGCAGCTCCAGCCAGGCTTCGAGATTTTCCGCCCAGGTCGCGCCGTCCGCCGGCAGATCGCCCTTGGACCGCAACTCACCGATCCAGCGCGAGGAGCAACCGAACAGCGCCGCAAGCTGCGGCCGCGACGGCTCATTGAGGTCGATTTCCATCACTTCCCTGCGCGATTGGCCCGAAACCCGCAGGAAACCGCCACTTTCAGGCCGAAGGAGGAAGAACTAGGCACATTTTCATGCCTAGCTATCTTAAGGGCCTTTGCCGCCCGCACGTGCGGGGTCGCAGGAAGGACCCGCGCCCCGGGGGTGGTCGGTTCAGCTTTGAGCCGTCAATCCTGAATGGCCGAAGGTCAATCGACCTCGACACCCATCGTGCGGAGATCCGTCTCGATCGACGCGACGCGCGCAAGCAGTTCGCGCACGATGGCTGGGCGGACAAGCGCGAGGATCGCATCATCCTGTGGCCACGTGTGCCGAAGCGTTGAGGAGGGCGAATGGATGTTCACCGTCAGCGACGGCGCATCCGGGTGCTGCAGCGCCCCAACCTGGTGCAGGAGGTCCGCACGCACATCGACCAGCCGCTGCACGGTGGCCAGCATCGCCAGCTTCAGCGGAGCGGCAGGCGGCCTCACGCCGCGCCTCCCATCAGCGTCCCGCCCTGGACGACACGCTTGATCCAGAACGTATCCTCGCCCTCGATGCGTCGCAGGCCCAGCTGGTGCAGCTTCTTGGCATAGACCCCGTCGATTGACATCAGCGCCGCGCGCCTGTCGAGCTTCACGGTGGTCACGGTCAGCGGCTTGGCCCAGTCCAGCTTGCCCAGCGCGGCAACCAATGCAGTCTCGTCGCCCACGACGCTGAGCACGTCCTTGCTCTTGCGCGTGCCGACCTCGCATCCTGCAAGCTCGATGGACTTGCGCTTGCCCTCGGTCAGGCCGGCGCCCGCCTCACCCCACCAGGCGGATATGCGAGCCTCCAGCCCCTCACGCTGCTTCAGCAGCGGCGCGAGGTCAGCATCGGCCGCGGCGTTGGCCGCCGCGATCGCCGCGTTGCGCTTCGCCTCGATGCCGGCGATGCAATAGTCCAGCCCGGCCCACTTCTCGATCAGCGCCGATGCGCCCCGTATCGTCTTGGGCGCGCTCATGCCGCCGTCTCCACCGCTCGATCCAACAGAAGGATCTCGATCTGCATGTCCAGGCGAGGGCTTTCCCCTAGCTGCCGGCGCGTCCAGATTGACTTCGCCTCGACGAGCATCTGGCGCGCGAACGCCAGCTCCAACGTCGGAAGCTCGGCCAGCAGCGCCTCGCCGCAAAGGATGGCGTCGTCGCCCTCGAACAACAGCGTCAGCGTGTGCCGCTCGCCGGAGAACGTCACGCTGGCCCAGGGCGTATCCGCATGGGCCACCAGCTTCGCGCCGTCGCCGGCGAGCGCCAGGATGGCGTTGGTCATTTGCACCCAGCTCACAGGGTCACGCCCTCGCCCAGGCCGAACATTGCGCCGGTGCTCGCCATCGCCGACCGGCCGGCGTCGAGCTCGGCGATCAGCTGCTCGAGGAAGCGTTTGGTGACGGGCACCTCGTCCTCGTCGCGCTGCACCCGGGACAGGCGCTCGCGAACCACGGCTAGATCGATCATGCTGCCTCAGTTCCTCTGGCCGCGAAAGGCGGCGACGATGCGGATGGCGTGGCGCTGAGCCTGCGTTTCGAGCTCGTTGAACTCCGCCGGCGTCAGGGCGCGACCGCGCACGCGGGCGGCGATGCGGTCCATCGCATCCACCTCCCGGTCGACGAGCGTCTCCAGGCTGGGCGGCTGTGGACGCCGGCCGGTGCGCACGGGCTATTCTGCCGCTGGGAGCGGCATCTCCTCGAAGGAGAGCGAGCGGGACGAAGTGATGTAGAAGTCGCGCGCAGAATTGGGCGCGACGATTTCAATCGTGGTTGTCCTGGAGGCCACGTGCTGCGGCACGCCAGCGCAGGTTTGCTCCTGCTCGTAAGCGTCGACAGTGGTGACCTTGACCGGCCAGGCGTGAGTTTTGACGGTGACGGTGGTGGTCATCGATCTCTCCGAGAACGCAAGAAGCCCGCCACCGGACGGGCCGGTGACGGGCTTTCAAGGGGACAACCGCTGCATCCAGGGCGCAGTTGTGGCGGGGTCGGATTTGACGGTTACGGGGCCATTTGGGCAGGGTGAAAAGCGCGCGCGCTAAAGAATTGCGGCCTGGGCGGCGGCCAGGGTCGCCTCGTCCACCTCGTCGCGCGCGTGGCGAAAGGCGGCGGGCCATAGGTTGAGAGCATCGATCAGCAGGCGCTTGGCGCGCCGCTTGTGCATGCCATAGATGCGGGCGACCTCGGTAACGCCGACGTCCCCGGCGATCATGTCCAGGATCGGCGCGGCCGGCCCGGGTAGCCGCGCGCGCCACCAACCATAGGCGACCTCGCGCCGCACCTGGTTCAGCGCCTCGTAGAACGTCCCGTCGCCCAGCCGGCTGACATCGACCCGCGTTTCCAGGCTGACCGTCTTTACCGTCACATCGCCGGCGATCCGCTCGTGAACCAAGGCGATCGCCACCGCGGCGCCCAGCTGGTCGTTGTCGATCGCGCCGCTCACGTGCAGTCGGCAAAGCGCCCCCTGCCGGCTGCGCTGGCGCTCGGCATGTGCGTGGGTCTCGACCGTCCCGTTGCGTTTGTGGCCGAACTTGCGAAGCGCTGCCGCCCGTTCGGCGCGCAGCTTGCGCTGGATGCGGGCCTGGTCGGGATGGCGGGCTGCGAACTGGTCGGCGACTTTACGCCGCTGCTGATCCGCGGCCTTTGCGCGTTCGCGCCCCGCCCTGGTCGTTCCGTTCGTCTCCGCCACCACTCGCCTCCACGCTGACCCGTGCCGGTACGTAGTCGAGCGGAGCAGGCCGCTGCAGGGTGAAATCCGCGCGCCGGGGCAACGGCACGCTGGCGTGGCGCACATCCTCATCGACGTTCCAGCCGAGGCCACGGAGCAATCGGAGCGCTTCGGCGCGCTGGTCGGGCAGCGCCAGGCCACGCTGGCCCGGCCCGCGCAGCAGCAGCTGATCCGCCACCAGACTGCGCACCGCGTCCCTCACCCGAGTATGCCCGCACCCCAGCGCTGCCGCGATCTCGCCCTGCGACGGACTGACCCCCAACCGGCCGATATAACCACGCACGAAGTCGAGCACGAGGAGCCGGAAGCTCGCCATCGCCGGATTGAGCTTCAGTTGGTCCGGAGATGATCGCGCCCCGCTCTCCACGAAGAGAACATAGCAGGACTTTGCTGAAAAAATAGGCAGATCGCGTGGAGGCCGCTCAGTCGAGGCGAACTACGGTCCCGTCTTCCAGCATCACGCGCGAAACCGAAAACCGATCCTCGCCACAAGGTACGCCCGGGTCTGGCTCGCCGGCCGCCAGCGCGAAGAACAGGCCACGGTTGCAGTCGCAACCGTTCTGGCCCTCAGTCCACATGAACGCGAGGTCCTCGTCCCAGCCGTCATCGCAACGGTAGACGCTCGTTCGCCCGGTCTCGTTGTCGACGATCTCGATGGCGCACGGCATATCGAACCTCTCGCTTCAGGCCTCATCGCGGCGGATACTCCCTCCGCCGCGATCACGCAAAGCCGGGCCTCCGCCAGCGGCCCCATACCCCGGCGATACCCCCTCAATGAACGCTAAGATCGGGTGTCGGATCTGACAAAAGCGAAGCGAGGTGTTCGCTGGCGGACGTCTGCCACATCTCGGATGAAATGGGCTGTCCGTCATAGGGCCAATATAGCGGCACGCTGTCGAAAAAAGCGGAAACTTCCCATGTCCGATCCAGATAGTCGGTATACCGATACCTGACGACGGCCATGTATCGAACAGGATATCGTCGGCCCGTTCCGAAAAACCCGATATCGGCCTTAGCATCGACCGCTATTGTCGTTTCGCTATGGGGGCCGACGAGACGCTCTCTGAAGTCCCGGCTCACTTTTAGCGAGGTACTCCCGACGCTCTTCTTTCCATTGGGCAGGGGAAGACTCCAGCCAGCACTAAGCTCAATGACGCAAAAGTGCATCTTAGCTGGCGTCGCCCCGGTATTTGCGATGATGACGGAGAAATCCAAGTCCATCAAGTCAGGGCCAGCCCGCCCCGCGATTTCCGTCTTCCGGGGGTAGAGATAAGCCCGAAGCTGTCGCTGGGAGACGTCCTCCGCGATATCGTTCGTCTTGCGCATCTCCTCAGTCGCAGCTGCGCTCTCGCGGACTGCCTGCAGGGTGGCGCGCAAGGTGCTACGGATATAAAGTAGACCCCAGAACGTGATGCCAAGCGCAAGAAACGCGATCGCAGCGGAGCTTACCGTGCCCCAAGCGGACATCCATTGATATTCGATCTCTTCCCGGTCGCTGCGTCCCTGCTCCTTGCGGGTGGTCTGCTCATGTTCACCGCTGTCGGCGTCATGGGGTATCTTTTCATCACCGACCCGCCCATCGGCTCCGCGACGAACACCGCTTGCACGGCCGCCACCTTCGGCTTCCTGATGCTCGGCGGCCTGCTGGTTTTTGCCAGTTTCTTCGCGCTGTAGCCAGCCGAGCCCGAACGCGATCGCCAGCGCGAGGCAGATGCCGACGATCGGCAACGCCCAGTCGAGATGCTTCCGGCCGCTCACCTAACCCAGAGCGCCAGCGCCACCAGCGCGGCCCCGCCATACCGAGCAGCTGCACGACGCCGGCCGTGCACGTGGGGCAACACCCCCGCCAGCCAGGCCGCGCACAGACCCATCACTCCGCCGGCAGCGATCACGACGAATGTCCCGCTGACAGGATCGCCACGACCGCCAACAGCAGCCCGCCCAGGACAGCCACCCGGCGCAATATCACCATGCGTTCGCCGCCCAGCACGCCCCAGACCGACAGGGCAAGCCCGCCGACGCCCAGAAGCAAGGCGAGCGCCGGGCTCACCCCCGCGCGACGATCTGGCGCTCGAGCGCCTCGCGCAGCTCGCCGATGGCCTCGCCATTGGTGGACGTCGTCGCCTGGACCTCGCCGGCCGCCGTCGCGAGCATCAGCTGATAGGTCCGGCTGATCCGCGACCGGTATGTCAGGACAGCGGGCACCAGCAGCCCCAACCCCAACAAAGCCATCCCGATCGCACTGGTCTTGTCAGGTTTCGCCTCGTCTCCGAGCATCCCCAGTCCGGCGAAGATGAAAATCCCCGCCATCACCCCGAACACCACCCAGGCCGATCCACTGCGGACCTGCTCGCGGACTTCCACCGACGTGATCTTGTTGATGGCGTAGCTCTTCGCCCCGAACCGCGCGAAGTGGTCGTCGATCGTCACATGGCCGCGTTGGTAGACAGTCACTGAATTTCCCCCTTTAGTGATCGCCCCAAACCGCACAGCCCGCGTGCATTGAATCGCCGGCTCCGCGGTAAGGATCATTTCGCCAGCAGTCGTTGTTTCTGGGCGTCAAACTCCGCCGGTGTAATTACGCCATCGTCGCGAAGTTTCGCGAACTTGCCCAGCTCGTCGGCGACTGACACAGCCGTTGTGACATCGGCGGCCGCCACAACGGGTCGTAATTCTGGCCACACCGGTTCGCCCGCTGGCGGCCGGAATTGCGTTTGCACTGTCAGAGTTGCCTTGCCGGAGTCCCGCATCACTTCGATAGGATAGCTCTTCGCCTTCGCACCCTGAGCGAGACCGTCCAGAACATCCGACTGAGACTTGATGCGCTCGCGCCCTATGCGCGTAATGACATCACCGACCTGAAGCCCGGCGGCTTCAGCGGGGGAACCCGGTGCAATTGACCCCACACGATAACCTGCATCAGAGATCGAACTGCCCGTCGGTTCAACGCCAATCCATGCATGGTTCGTAAACGTTGTCCCTGCCGGCGGCTCCCCGCCCGAGGCCAACAGAAAGCCCATGACTGGATTGTGGAAGGTCGGCCCTGCAAAGTCGGTGCGCCGCGTCTGACCGAACGCCATTTGTAACTCCATCCAACCCGACGCTTGAACTCGCGCCCGCCCGCCCAGTTCGGCAAGCGCGAAGCGCACGAATTGGCGCGGCGGGGTCGAATAGCTATTTCCCATCAGCAGCCTGCCCATCACAGACTGGCCAAAATTCATCGGCATCTCGCAAACCACGCTATTGGCCGCGGACGAAACCACCGTGAACTTCAAGTTAATGCACTGGTTAGCAAGTAAATCCGAAGTTTCCTGTGCGCCCCCAGGAAAGAGAGCTTCGGTCATACCTGATGGAGTGGTGTATTGTAATTCGTCCGCCGCCGCCTTGGTCGACCACAGCATAATCAATGCACCGACCAGCGCCTTCCCTGCATTTCCCATGATTGCCCCCTCGCAGTACCCCGTTCAAAATGCGCGCGTCACTTAGGCCCGCCCCCCGCAGCAGTCGACGCGCCTCTGAATTGCTGCCCCTTCGAATGAACCGTTGGCGATCGCGCGTTGGTCGCGAGCGAGCGCGCCAAAGTCATGATCGCCGCGCGTTCCTTCGCTTCGATTGCGCGATAGTGGTCGAGCAGCTCCTGCTCATCGCTCGACAGCGTCGTCTCAACCGTTGCGTCGGGGGCCGCGTCATCTGTCTCGCCGACGAGGAAAGCCGGGGTAGTCCCAAGCACCTGTGCGATTCGAGGCAGATGAGGAGACCACCTGTAGTCCCCGTGAATCAGGCCGTTCATCGTCGATTGCGGCACGCGCGCGCGACGCGCGAGTTCTGATTGACTGATCTTTATGTCAGTCAGTCGTTCCGCAATCCGCTGCCCTAAGCTCATTGCGGCACTCTATCGAAACCTCGGTAGAAGAATATTCCGGCATATCGGTTGACGCTCTATCGAACAGTCGATAGGTAATCGACATGCCGATAGAAGATCGAATCGACTCGCCGTTAGCGGCTGCGGTCCGCAAAGCCGGAACGCAGTCGGCTTTCGCGCGCCTGATCGGCAAACCCCAATCGACTGTCCACGGGTGGCTGACCCAGGACAAGCCGCTCGCAGTCGAACACCTCGACGTTGTCGACCGCGAACTCGGAATTCCTCCCGAGGTAATGCGCCCGGATCTCGCGCATCTGTTTCCGAAAGCAGACACCCAATCGCCCGGCGCCCGGCCGAGCGAGGCGCCGGCGGCTTCCTCCCCCGACGAGGCCGCCGGCGTCCGTCGCCCGTCCGATCCGCTGGAAGGTCTGCGCTCATGATCGCGCGTCCTATCCGCGCCGGCCACGCCGGTCTGCGCCGATCGGGGCGTGAATTTACAGCATCGCGCCGCCGGCGGCGCG
>Ga0075364_10001751_pt1 | contig 11979 bp, 8 predicted proteins | sample EndMetdeltDD1764_FD_71517 | JGI IMG/M metagenome (GOLD analysis project Ga0075364, IMG submission 71517) | Populus endosphere microbial communities from Tennessee, USA - Endosphere MetaG P. deltoides DD176-4 | ecosystem: Host-associated > Plants > Roots > Endosphere | place: USA: Tennessee... | reverse complement strand
CAACAAGGGCGGCCACAGTTCGCTCCCCGTTCGCGACAACGCGATCTATCGTCTGGCCGAAGGGCTGTCGCGGCTGGCCAAGTTCACCTTCCCCTACAAGATCAACGAGACCACGCGCGCCTTCTTCACGCGCGTCGCCGAAACCGAGCCGCAGCAAATCGCCGACGACATGCGCGCGATCCTCTCCGGCACGATCGATCCGTCGGCGTTGTCGCTCACGCGCCTCTCCAACAATCCGGTCTATAACGCGCAACTGCGCACCACCTGCGTTGCGACGATGCTTGAAGGCGGTCACGCCATCAACGCGCTGCCCCAACTCGCACGCGCCGGCGTCAACTGCCGCATCATGCCAGGCGAGCCGGTCGACGAGGTGCAGGCGACGCTGGTGCGCGTGATGGCGGACGACCAGATCAAGGTAACGCGGACCTCGGAGGCGGTTGTCAGCGCGCCCTCCGCGCTGCACGAGGAAATCATGGGCGCGATCACCAAGCTTTCCGGCGAGTTCTGGCCCGGCGTCCCGATCATCCCGACGATGAGCGCCGGCGCGACCGACGGCAGCTATCTGCGCAATGCCGGCATCCCGACTTACGGCCACTCCGGACTCGGCAGCGAGATCGGCGACAATCGCGCGCATGGACGCGACGAGCGCGTGCTGGTCACGTCGTTCTGGCAGGGTCAGGATTACCTGTACCGGCTCGTGAAAATGCTCGCGGGAGGACGCTAAGCGGCCTCTCCGCGAAACACGCGATACACTTTACGTAACGACACCGCCCGGGGCCTCGGCTAGCCTTTTACCACCATGGACCGCAAGCCGGATGGACGGTCCGTCCGGCCTGGCGGTCACGGGGGTGATCGCATGCTGAGAACTCTATTGGTGACCACGTCCCTCGCGGCGGGACTGTTGATGATCGATGTCGCGCAACCGATCCTGACCGGCAACGGCGTCGCCGAAGCCGCCCAGCGCCGAATGTCGTTCCGCCCCGCAGCGCGCGCTCCGCGCGCCGCGGTTCGCGCAGCTCCGCGCATGCGTTCGAACTTCTCGGCGCGCTCGAAGCCAAGCTTCCGGCGCGCAACCATCCACAGAGCCGGGCCGAAATTCAGCGGGCCGAAGGTCCCGCTTTCCAAAAAGGGCAACTTCCAGACCAAGAAGGGCCCGGTGGTCAATCCGAACCTGCTCAAGGGCAACGTCGTCAATCCGAACCTCGCACCCACCAAGGGCGGGCCGGGCTTCGGCCTGAAGAACGGTCCGGCGTTCGGCAAAAAAGGGCTCGTGGCCGGCCCTGGCCTCGCCCCGAAGGGAAATTTCCTCAAGCTCGGCAACAAGTCGTGGCCATACTACAAGGGGCCGCACAAACTCTGGTGGGGCGGTGGCTGGAAGACGTTCGTGCCGCTCACCGCGGTCGGCGTCGTGCTGGTCGGCGGCGCCTACTACTGGCCCGACTCCTATGTGTCGGTGGCGCGTCCCTACTGCTCCGGCGTGACCCCGGAAGGCTGCCGGCTGAATTGGCAGCAGGTCGGCTTCGAGGGCGGCGGCAGCGAATGGCAGTGCGTGCAGTTCTGCGCGCGTCCGGGCGTGCCCCCGCCGCCGCAGGCCGCCGCGATGATGGTCGCCCCGCCGCCGCCCGCGAACGGCGGCAAGTGTGAGCTGGAAATCTTCTCCGACCAGAAGTTCACCGGCACTTCGGCGCCGAGCGAAACCGAGCAGCCGCGTCTCGTCGACACCGGCTGGAAGAACGAAATCGCCTCGATCCAGGTGAAAGCCGGAACGTGGGACTTCTTCACCGGCGAGGAGTTCAGCGGCGACAACATGCGCCTGCCGCCCGGCCCCTACCCGGACCTCGGTCCGCAATGGACCAAGAAGATCGGCTCGTTCATGTGCGTGCAGGGCGGCTGACGCCGTCCCTCGTCTCAAACAACATGCGCCTGCCGGACACCGGCAGGCGCTTCATTTTTTGCCGACAGACATCCCCGCATCGCGTTGACATTCCACGCGATCTGCAACCTCGCTGTTCGTCTCAGTGTCGGCCTTCGACGCGCTTGCCGATCCAGACGACATGCGTCGCGCCGGCGCGGGATTTCCGAGCACGCACTTTGACCTCTTCGGCGTCGAAGCCCGCCTTCCGCAGACGCTGCATGAAACCCTGATCGGGCTCCGCCGACCAGACGGCCAGCACACCCTCGGGACGGAGCGCCGCGCGAGCCCGTCGCAATCCTGGAAGGTCGTACAATGCATCGTTCGACTCGCGCGTAAGCCCGTCGGGGCCGTTGTCGACGTCGAGCAAGATCGCGTCGAATGTCGATTGAGACGATCGAATGAGTTCGCCTACGTCCGCCTCGCGGAGGCGCACACGCGGATCGTCCAGGCTGCCGGCGAAAATGTCGGCCATCGGCCCCCGCGCCCATGTCAGCACGGCTGGCACCAGCTCGGCGACCGTGATGCGCGCATCCGGTCCCAACACGGCAAGCGCCGCGCGGAGCGTGAAACCCATTCCCAGTCCGCCGATCAGGATCGCTGGCGCCCGGTCCGGTCGCAGCTTCGCGCAAGCAATCGTGGCAAGAGCCTCCTCGGACCCGCCGAGGCGGCTGTTCATCAACTCGTTGTGCCCCAGCCGGATCGCATACTCGGAGCCGCGCCGCATCAGGCGCAGTTCGCTGTCGCTGCCGGGCACGCGCGCGGTTCCAAGCAAGGTCCAGGGGATCACCGGTCGGCCTCATCCAGCTGCGCGATTGCGCTGACGATCTACTGCGCCAGGTCGCGCATGACCTTATAGAGATCCGACTTGCCTTCGAAGCCGATGCCCGGCAGGTCCGGCATCACGATGTGGCTGTTCTCCACCCGCACGCCATCCGGGAAACCGCCATAGGGCTGGAACAGGTCCGGGTAGCTCTCGTTGCCGCCAAGCCCGAGACCGGCCGCGATGTTGAGCGACATCTGGTGCCCGCCGTGCGGGATGCAGCGGCTCCACGACCAGCCCGCGACCTTCAAGGCCGCCAGCGTGCGCTGGTACTCGCACAGCCCGTATGACAGCGCGCAGTCGAACTGGAGGAAATCGCGATCGGAGCGCATGCCACCGTAGCGCAGCAGGTTGCGCGCGTCCTGATGGCTGAACAGGTTTTCGCCGGTCGCCATCGGGGCGGGATAGAACTCCGCGAGCGCGGCCTGCAGCGCGAAGTCGAGCGGATCGCCCGCCTCCTCGTACCAGAACAGCGGATACTCGCGCAGCATCTTGGCGTAGGCGATGGCATCTTCCAGCGTCAGGCGGCCATTGGCATCCACCGCGAGCTGCGCCTTGCCGTCGAGTTCCTTCAGCACGCCTTCGATGCGCGGACGGTCCTCGGCGATCGAGTTGCCGATCTTCATTTTGACGACCGTGTAGCCGCGATCGAGGTAGCTGCGCATCTCGGCGCGCAACTGCTCGATGCCCTTGCCCGGATAGTAGTAGCCACCCGCCGCATAGACGAACACACGCGGGTTCGCGGTCAGCGCGTGACGCTCCGCCAGCAGGCGGAACAAGGGCTTGCCGGCAATCTTTGCCACGGCGTCCCAAATCGCCATGTCGATGGTGCCGACCGCGACCGAGCGCTCGCCATGCCCGCCCGGCTTCTCGTTCTTCATCAGCGTGGCCCAGACGCGGTCCGGGTCGAGATTGTCGCCCGCGTCGTTGAGTAGCGTCTTGGGGTCGGCTTCCTTGAGCCGCGGCGCGAAGCGCTCGCGGATCAGTCCGCCCTGCCCGTAGCGGCCGTTCGAGTTGAAGCCGTATCCGACGACCGTCTTGCCGTCGCGCTTCACGTCCGTGACCACCGCAACCAGCGACAGCGTCATCTTGGAGAAGTCGATGTACGCATTGGCGATCGACGAGGCGATCGGCGCGGTGACTTCACGGATATCGACGATACGCATGCGGGGGCTCCTTGGGACGGTGTTCGTGCCGCGTTTGGACACCCGATACATCGGGATGCTAGGCCTGCGCCAATGCCAAGATTGGATCGCAACATGCACGCGCGGCATCGCCATGGACCTTGATTGGCTCAAGGACTTCCTGGCGCTGGCCGAACAGGGAAATTTCTCGCGTGCGGCGGACGCCCGCAACGTGACCCAGCCGGCGTTCAGCCGGCGCATCCGTGCCCTCGAGGACTGGGTCGGTGCGCCCTTATTCGAGCGCGGCGCGCAGGGCGCGACACTGACCGCCGCCGGCACTCATTTCCGGCCACTGGCGGACGACATGATGCGCACGCTGGACCGCGCGCGGCGCGACACGAAGGCGGTCGGCGAGCGCGAAACCGCAACCCTGTCGATCGCCGCGACGCACACGCTCTCGTTTACGTTCTTTCCCGGCTGGATCCGTGAAAGCCTTGGTCTCGAGGCGTTCGGCGCCCTCACCTTGATCTCGGACAGCTTGGAGGCGTGCGAAGAAATCATGCTCGGCGGTGAGGTGCACTTCCTGCTGTGCCACCATCACGGCGATGCACCGACACGCTTCGACGCAGAGCGGTTCGCAAGCGTCTCGGTCGGCCACGACACGTTGCTCCCCGTATGCGCCCCGGACGCCGACGGTCGGCCACTCTGGACACTCCCCGGCGCGCAACGGCCGCCGCGCTGGCTGGCCTACAGCCCTGTCTCCGGCCTCGGCCGCATCTTGGCAGTTCTTCGGCCCGCGGCGTCGGAAGGTGGAGACATCGTGTTCACATCGCACCTCGCTGCAGCACTGATGACGATGGCGCGCGACGGCCACGGCGTTGCGTGGCTTCCGCTCACGATGGCGGAAGACGATCTGTCGCGCGGCAGGCTCCTCCGCGCTGCGCCACCTGAGTTCGATGTTCCAATCGAGATACGACTGTTCAGGTCGCCGGACTGCCGCAGCCGCGCCGCGGACGATCTGTGGACCCGATTGTCCAAAGCCGGCGTGCGCCCATAGCGGCACCGCCCCCAAAGCCAGGCCTTCGCGCCCCGCGAAGCACCCCTTTGCCGATCAGGCATTGCGGCTCGCCGCGCACCGCCGCATGAAGCCGCATGGACCCGTATCTGATGATCGCCGGTGCCGGGCTGCTGGCCGGCGCCATGAACTCGATGGTCGGCGGCGGCAGCTTCGTCACCCTGCCCGCCCTGATTGCCGCCGGCCTGCCGTCGGTCTCAGCCAATGTATCGAGCACGGTTGCGCTCTACCCCGGCGGGGCGACGAGCGCATGGGTCTATCGCGACGGGCTCAAGCCGATCGAAGGACTGCCGCTCATTCCTTCGCTGGTCGCCACGCTGATCGGCGGACTGGCCGGCGCGCTGCTGCTGATCTGGACGCCCTCGTCAGTCTTTGACCGCGTGTTGCCCTGGCTGCTGCTCACCGCCACGATCACGCTGACGCTCGGTCCCCGGCTCGGCGCGTGGATCCGCGCGCGGTTCTCGGCCGGTACGGGCGTCGTGCTGGCGATCCAGTTCCTGCTTGGAGTCTACGGCGGGTACTTCGGCGGCGCGGTCGGCGTGATGATGCTGGCGGCCTGGAGCCTGATCACGACTGCCGACGTCAAGGCACTCAATCCGTCCCGCATGCTGCTGGTGACGTCCGCGAACACGGTCGCAGTTCTGTGCTTCATTCTGCTCGGCGCGGTCGCTTGGCCACAGACGCTGACGCTCGGCGCCGCTGCAATCGTCGGCGGCTATGTCGGGGCACACGTCGGCAAGAGATTGCCCGCGACGGTCGTCCGCGCGGCCACCATCGCGATGGCGTTCACGATCACCGCGGTCTTCTTCTGGCGCGCGTACGGCTAGACTTTAACCCGCCCGCCCCGCGCCGATTGCGGCGCCGCGTTCCGGCACTGGCGGACGCGCCGGCGCCGGACGCGCGCCGGCCGAGGGGCCGGTCGTGTCCGGGAAGCGGGTGCGGATGTCACGCAGGAACGCTTCGAGCGTGTCGGAGGCGCCAACCTGCCGGGCGATGTCGGCGAATTCCTGGCCGTTGGTATTGGCCGGCGTGGTGACGACATCGAACGAACGGCGGTCCGGACTGTCGGCCATCTTGGGCGCATATTTGGTGCGGAAACGATCGAGCCCGATCATGTCTTCGCCGAGCGCGTAAGCAATCGCGCCGCGCATCAGATCGGCGCGCTCGGGCTCGGAGAGCGGCGCGAAGTCGCGCCAGCGCTCGCCGTAATACCGCTCGATCTGTTCGCCGGCCTCGCGCCAGCGCCGCGCCTTCCACAGGATGTCGGCACGCATGCGTTCGATCTCGCGCCCTGGCATGCCGGCGATGACCTCGAGCGCGACCTCGGGGCGCCCGGAGTCTGAGAGCGCGCGCGCCTCGATCAGGAGCCGCTGATTGCGCAATTCGGCCGGCAGATCGGCACTGCGCGTCGCGCGCAACGCCTGGATCGCGCGGTCCGGCTTGCGGGCGATCAGATAGATGATCGCAAGGCGGACCGCGACCTGCGAGCGCGCCGCTCCCTGCAGGCGGTGGTCGACCTGATGCTGAAGCAGCTCGGCGGCCTGATCGAGCAGGTCGATCGACACCAGCCGGTCCGCGAGCTTGCGGATCATCTCGTCGCCGCGCCGCCCGACCGGCGTCAGTTCGCGGTAGTCGTAGAACAGGCTCAACGCGTCGATCGCCGGCATCGCGTCGCCCTTGCCGCCGAGGTAAAGCGCCTCGAACGCCACAGCCGCTTCGTCCTGGATCTTCCGCGTCAAATGCGAGTTCGGAAACACCGTGAGTGCGGTACGCATGATCTGGAAGGCGTCGCGATAGCGCCCGGCCTCGGCGTAGAAGCGGCCAAGCAGTTGCAGCGCCTCGGTCTCGGTCTCGTCGCCGCGCCACGCCGCGGTCAGGCCTTCGAGCGCAACGATCGCTTCCTCGCGCGGAATATCGGCGATGCTTTGGCGAAGCGCGATCTGGCGCAGCGTCGCGCGCATCGCCGCCGGCCGGTCCAGCGACTCGACGGCGGTCCGATAGAAATTCAGCGCGTCCGGCACGCGGCCGATCCCTTCCATCACGCGCCCGCGCAGGATCATCAGGTCGGTGTCGCGCTCCGGCGAAGCGCCGAGCGTGTCGAACTCATTGAGCAGGTTGGTTGCCGAGGCGAAGTCCTGCACCTCCACTGCCGCACGCACCGCCTCCTGAAACGCGAAGCGCTGGAGCTCCAGCGGCAGCACGGTCGTCGTCGCCTCCACGGTCTGCAGGCCCTCGCGCGCTTCCCTGTATTGCCCGAGTTGCACCTGCGCGAGCGCACGCCACAGGATCGCGTCGCTGCGATTGGACACACCGCGCTGCCCGAGATCGGTGAGCGCTTCCTTGCCCCGCCCGAGCATGATGTTGGCGATCGAACGCAGGACAAAGGCCGTGGGATCCGGGGCGCCGGCCCGGTCGTCGCCCGCAAGTGTATCGAGCACGCCCTTGGCTTCCGGGCCCATGTTGTTGGCGAGATAGAAACGCGCGAGATCAAGACGCGCCGCCGTGCGCTGATTGTCCGGCGCCATGGCGGCATTGCCCATCAATTGGTCCTGCCGCTCGGCGAACTTCGACTCGCGGTCGAAGCCCCAGGTCTGCGGGTCGATCGCGGCAGCTCCGGTGGCACCGCCACGCCGCTCGCCTCTGGCGGGCGAGGGCCGCGCGCTTGCGCTCGAGAGCACCAGACCGCCCGGCCGCCCGATCACCACCTTGTCGGCGGTGAGTTCGACCGACACGTCGTCGGCGCGCGGCTGCAGCACGATGCCATGCGCGGAAGCGAGCGCGTTGAACTCCACGAAGTCCTGCGGCTTGACGAAACCGCGCGCGGGACCGTGCGCCGTCACCACGAGCAACGTATCGCCGATCTCGGCATCCTCGATCCGGTGCAGCGTCCGCGGCTCCATGAACGGCACCGTGATGGCCGAGCGCCCCGGCCCGTGCCCCGTACGCACGACAGTCAGCGGCTGCGTCGGCTCGGTCATCATGTCGCCGATCACGACGCTCCATTGATTGCCGTCGGCGCCGAGGCTGGTGAGCTTCGGGCGGTCGACCTTGAGCATGACGATCTGCCCCTCGCCGGAACGGGCGAGCGACGCGCTGCGGATGATCTGGCCGGACTGCGCGACGATCCTGGAGGTGTCGATCGCCGCTTGCGTGTCGAAGACGAGGCGGATCGTATCGCCACGGCGGAACACCGCGGCCGGCGTCGGCTCGTCGAACGCGAACGTGAGACGCACGGCGTCGCCCTGGCGGCGCACGTCGGCAACGACGGGCATGGACGGATCGGTGCGGACGACTGGCCGCGTGGTCTCGGGCCTTCCCGCCACGGGCTTTGGCGCCGGCTTTGCGGCTTCGGTGGCCGCCGGCGCAGCCGGCGCGGGCTCGTCCTTCGCCGGCTCGCTGGCGACCGTATAGGTCTGCGGCTGCGCGGGCGCGGTTTGCGGCGCAGCCGCCTGCGGCTTGGCGGGAGCTGGCGCCGGTGTCGGGGACGCCTGCGGCTTTGGGGCGGGTTGCGCGGCGGGTGCGGCCGGCTTCTCGGGCTCGGCGTGCGCGGGATCGGGCTTGGCCGGTTTGGTTTCTACCGGCTCGGCGGCCGGCTTCGGCGGCAGCGGATTCTGCGCGCGCAGTGCAGCGGCAACCGCCGCCACGTCGGTCGGCTTGTTCGCCTCGGTCTTGTCGCCGTCGACCAGCGGCAGCACGTCGAGCATGAAGCTGTTGTCTTCGCGGAAGGTGCGCACGTCGACCTTGCCGATGAACGCGAAGCGCAGCGCAGAGTTCTCCTTGTCGCCCGCGATCTCGATACCGGCGACCATCGGCGGCAGCAACGCCTGCACGTCGGCGAGATCGAATTTCAGCGGCGCTTCGAACTTCAGCGTGAGGCCATCGTCGGCGCGCTGGGACGAGACCGGGATCAGCGCCGGCAGCGGGAACGTGTAGCGGGTAAACGTCGGCAGATTTCCAACACGAACGCGAACCGGCGGGAGCGCGCGCTGCTGCGCGGCCTGCAGGCGTTGCCGCGCGGTCTTTTCGGCATCGCGCGCCCGGCGCGACAATTCGTCGACCACCTCCTGCGGCAAGCCCGGCGCCAAACCTGTCCAGCCTTCGGGAAGCAGATCGACGAACAGCTTCTCGCCCGCCGCCATCGAATTGACCGTGACCTTGCGCATCAGCGCAAGACGGATCGCGGTGCCGTCCGGATCGATGCGCGCGGCGCCGATATAGCCGGGCGCGGACGGCGGGATCTTGTTGATCTGAATGTCGACCGCGCGCTTGAACGCGACGACGACGATGCCGTTGGTGAGACGCACCTCGGACTCGGTGTCCTCGGACAGCGTGAAGATGAGGCGCGTGTAGCCGTTCTGGTTTTGCACCAGGACGGTGCCGGTGACCGGGGCTGCATTCGCCGGAACCAGCAACAGCAGCAGCAGGACTTGCAACGCAACGAAGGCCGCCGCCACGCGCAAGCCGAGACGCGGCGGCACATCTGCACCGTCGTGCTCCCGCAGCGCTCGAAGTGTGATCGACCGTCCTGTCATCGTCCGCCCGCCCGGGCCGTGTCCTACGGCCGGATCGCCCGCGTTGTCAGCCTAGAGCCGGGCGTTTAAGGGGGTCTTAACCGTCGCAAATCTTTGCCTCAGGGTTTGTCCCGATCGGCGTGCGCTAAGTCTTGGGACGGCCCTCGATTTTGGGCAATTCGGCGGGCTGCGATGGCTTGTTGACCGCCCCGGACCGGTTCGCGATCTCGATCGTGAGCCGTTCGGCCGCCTCCGGGGCCATCTGGCCGAGGATGTCGGACATCCGGCGCGGGTTCATGGCGTTCACGACCTCGACCAGGATGCTCAAATTCAGCCGGTCGAACACCTTGGCGGCGTCCTTGGCCTTCATGTTTTCGTACATGGTGACCAGGCTCTTGAATTTGGCCGAGTCGTCCTCCGCCTTCTTGGCGGCTGCGCCGGTGACGCGCGTCTCGAGTTCCTTGAGTTCGAGCAGGCGCTGTTCGATGCGCTTCTCGGCCGCCTTCAGCAGGCTGTCCCGGACTTCGATGTCGCGCGCTCGCGCTTCCAGCTCCTGGCGGCGGGCTTGCAGGCTTTCCAGCACGGCGCGCTCGCCGGCGCTCATTTGCGGCTTGAGCGCTTCGGCGGGCGGCGCCTCGGTCTTTTCGGCCGCAGGCTGCGGGTCCGGCTTCGGTGCCGCGACCGAGCCCGTGACGTCGCTGCTCTCGCCGTCGCGCGGATAGAGCTCGCTCACCCAGGAGCGCGACCGGTCGATGCGCGAACGATCGCCACGCGGCGCGGCCGGCCCCTCGTCCGTCGCCGCAGCGGGCGCGATCGGTGCGAGCGGAGCCGGTGCAGCGGCCGCGCTCTCGGCCGCCGACCCCAGCCCTTGCGCCTGCGCGGTGCGCGAAGCGATCAGCGTGTAGCCGCCTTCCAGCAGCAGTGCCGAGGCCTTCAGCAAAAACAGCGCCGCCGCCGCGATTGCGACGACGGGGATCAGGCGAAGGTCGCGAGCGAGCTTCATCAGGCGGCCTGAGTGTTCAGCCGCTGGCGCTGGCGGGCCGCGAACGCGCTTGCGGCTTCAGCGGTTGCCTTGGCGGGTGGCGTCGCCGGAGCGGCGGGGCGCACGGCCATCGTGATCTGCGCAAGCTGCGTCATGATCTGGCTGCCGGCCTCGACCTGCCTGCGCAATTCGTTGGCCAGCGCCTCGCCGGCACGCAGCTGCTCGCTGAGGTTCTGGTCGCAGTCGCGCACCGTGAGCTTGAGCCCGACGATCGCGCGTTCGGCAATCTCGGTCGCGGTGATCAGCTCCGAGATCGTGCCTTTCAGCGCGTGTTCGTCGGCCTTGAGCTTCTTCAGCCGATTGTTGAGCACGACGCAGAAGCCGATCGTGAGCAGCAGCAGCACGGCCACAAGGCTCTCGATCATCAATCCAAGTCCGTTGCTCACTGGGCTTCCACCTTGTTTGAGGATTGATCCGCCATCTCGAACATGGCGTAGGTCGTCTTCGGCTTGCGCAAGGGTTTGGCGACGCGCACCGCGACGCGGTCGCCGACGCGCCCCATGCGCCCCTCGGTGAGCGTGACGTCGCCGCAGCGCACGGTCACGAGCGCGTCGGGCCGCAGATCGAGCGGCAGCGTGTCGCCAACATTAAGCGCCATCAGTTGCCGCAATGGCAGCTCGGCCTCGTACAGCACGGCTTCCACGCCGATGTCGGCTTGCCCGATTTCGGTGGCAAGGTGTCCTTCCCAGACCGAGTCGCGACCGAACTTCTCACCCATGAACATCTGGAGGAGAACGTCACGGATCGGCTCGATCGTCGCGTAGGGCAACATCAATTCGATGTTGCCGCCGCGGTCTTCCATGTCGATGCGCAGGCGAACCAGGATCGCGGCGTTGGCCGGCCGGGTGATCGCCGCGAAGCGCGGGTTGGTCTCGAGCCGGTCGATGTTGAAGTGAACCGGCGAGAGCGGCCGGAACGCCTGTTCGGCGTCCGCGAGCACGACCTCGATCATGCGCTTGACCAGGCTCGTCTCGATCGTCGTGTAGGGGCGGCCCTCGATGCGGATCGCGGTCTGCCCGCGCCGGCCGCCGAGCAGCACGTCGATGATCGAGTAGATCAGGCTGGAATCGACCGTGAACAGGCCGAAGTTGTCCCACTCCTCGGCCTTGAACACCGCGAGGATCGCCGGCAGCGGGATCGAATTGAGATAGTCGCCGAAGCGCACCGAGGTGATGCGGTCGAGCGAGACTTCGACGTTGTCGGAGGTGAAGTTGCGCAGCGATGTCGTCATCAGCCGCACGAGGCGGTCGAAGACGATTTCGAGCATCGGCAGACGCTCGTAGGAGACCATCGCAGAGTCGATGATCGCCCGGATGCCGGAATTTTCGTTGAGCGAGATGTCGGCGAGCGAGAAGCCGAGCAGCGAGTCGATTTCCTCCTGATTGAGGATACGCTCGGCGCCGCCTTTATTTCCCGCTTGGACGAAGTTGCCTCCGTCCTCGATCATGGAGGCCCATTGGGCCGCCATATCGTCGTCGCCCTCACCTCCCGC